>Ga0315899_10002167_pt1 | contig 21916 bp, 16 predicted proteins | sample LakEriMetagenome_2_FD_203518 | JGI IMG/M metagenome (GOLD analysis project Ga0315899, IMG submission 203518) | Freshwater fungal communities from buoy surface, Lake Erie, Ohio, United States - Buoy 4 MA112 | ecosystem: Environmental > Aquatic > Freshwater > Lake | place: USA: Lake Erie, Ohio... | reverse complement strand
TCATGGCCGCCTCCGGACCTGGCGCCCAAGGCACCCTGAACGCCTTCAACTACCAGAATCTGGAGCTGATCGACTCGATGTTCATCAGCGACAGCGTCAACGGGGTTGTGGCCGGCAACAACTTCCTATCTTGATCCCAGGCGGGTGTTGCCCCGCCAGGCACACCCCTCCGGATTGATCTCCCACGACGACCCCGGTGGCTTCCACCGGGGTTGTTCCCTAATTAGGCCAAGCGAAAGTGTCACCCGTTGCGAAGGTGACGGCGTGGCCACCTGATGGCCCACACCCAACTTCAACAGTACCCATCTCCCGGGTGCTCCAGGCAATGAACGGGCCGACGGGCAGGGCGGCATCCCTAGGCCCTTGCTGAGCCACCAGAAGACTTGGTTTAAGTGCCTCCAATAGCGCGGGGGCCAAGGCTTTGCGACTGCCGTGGTGGGGAGCCAGCAAAACCTCAACGGGTTGGGGATTAGAAGCCAATAGCCGCCTTGTGCCCTGCCCCTCGAGATCCCCCGGCAGCAAGGCGCCGCCCCACGGGGAATCGATCCGGAGCACCAGACTGGCCTCGTTGCTTTTTTCCGCCGACACGGCGGGCAAGTCGGCAGGCGGGTGGAGTACCCTCACCGCGGTTTCGCCGTGAGCCAGGGCCATGCCCGCATGCAGCGTGCCTGGAACGCGCTGCCGTTTCGCCAGCCCTTCAAGCAGCACCCGTGTGAAATCGTTCTGCTTGTCTGAAAAACCTGGCCCGGTCCAGACCCGGTCAACCCGGATCCGATCGACCAATTCGAGGGCCCCGGCAAAATGGTCGAGATCGGCGTGGGTGAGGATGAGGTCGTCGATCCGGTGGATTCCGCGGTGGCGCAAGAATGGTTCCACCACGCGGCGGATGATGCCCTCGCCGGAGACGGCTCCGGCATCGACCACCATGACACGCCGTCCCAAGGATGGATCTGACAGTTCCACCACAATGCAACTGCCATGCCCCACCGCCAGGAAGGCGCATCGCCAACCTGGCCCTGTTGAGTTGAACCAGGCGCCAGGACTTGGCAACCAGCCCAGACAGAGCAGCAGTGCGGAAATCCCAGCCACCCAACGCAACTTCCATCGGGAAAAAAGTCCCGCCAAGCCGGCCAGCAGCATGGTGTGGAACAGCACCAGCCAGGCCAGAGATGGCCCGGGTGTGTAAAACCAGGCACCCGGGAGCCCCTCGGCCAGTTGCGAAAAAACCCGGCAGCCCCGCAGGGCTAGTGTGACCAACTCTCCCAGAAGGGGAGACAAGACAGGGAAATCGGGGCCCACCAGCACCAGTAGGAAACCGCAACCGAGGGCCCAACCGCCAAGCAGGGCAACCGGTGGCCCCACCAGGATCGCCACCAGGCTGACCAGATTGGTTCGCGCGGCGACCAAGGGGGCTAGACCCAGCCAAACGACCAGGTTCACCCGCCAAACCTCGGCCAATGCCCCGGTCAACCGCAACAGCCATCGCAACCAACGGGGGCGGGAGAGATCCACGGCGCGCTGGTAGGCTTCCTCCTCCTCGGTGGGCTGATGCCACCAGGCACGGGTGGCCCAGTGGAGCAGGCCAGTGGCAAAAAACGACAACAGGCACCCGGTGCTGGACAGGTCTGCCGGCATCAGCACGGCGACAAGGAGCCAACTGAGGGCCAAGCTGTTGAGCATCGCCACCGGGCGGTGACCGAGCCAGGCTATCGCCATGGCCAGGATGGTGATCGCGGCCCGCAGGGCCGGAGGGCGACCGCCCGTCACCAGGGCGTACAGGAACACAACGGCAGCAACGACCAGAACCATCTGGCGGGTGCGGAACCCCGCAGCACGCCCCAGCAGGTACAGGGCCCAAGCCACCATGACGAGATGCTGACCGGAAATGGCCAGCACATGGACCACACCCGTGCGCTGGAACAGAAGCCAATCAGACCTGTCCACACCGCGGGTCTCACCCAAGACCAGCGCCACCGCCAGGTCCGCGACATCGGCCTCTACCGACCGCCGGAGCCGGTCGGCACCCCATAAACGGATAGCCGCAAACCAGCATTCGGGTCGCAAGGACCAACCTTGAAGCAGCTTGACATCCCCGGGCTGATCCTCTGCGGGCGGGGTCCCGGCAAGTAGGAGTTCGGCCTCGATGCCCAACCGCCTCGCCATTTTCCGGGAATCGATTTCACCGGGATTCATCGGACCGGGGATGGCGCGCAACAGGCCCAGCAGTTCCACATTGCGGCCCGGGAACAGGCGGTCAGCATCCCCATCGCGTATCACACGCAGGCGCCCCGTGGCGGGCTTCCAATTACCGGCCACCCATACTGCCCGGACCAGGAGGACACATTCGGCACGCTGCTTTTCTTCCGAAAGGGGTGAGGCCCCTGTCAGTGGGATCCAGGCATCCGAAAGCCAAGGGCCGTCCACCACCACACCCTGCACCCGTGCAGGGATGGGGGTGTTGGTGGCCAAAGCGGCCACCCCATCTGGGTGGACCCTATCGACAGTGGCGCGCCAGGAATAACCCAGGGATAACAATGCCAAGCCACAGGCGATCACGCGACCGGTTTGGCCCAGCCAACCCAGAAGGGCCATTGCCAAAAAAAACGCGGCCGAAAGCAGCGCCAGCCAGATCGGCAGGTCACCACTTTCGGCCAGAAAAACGCCGAGGGAAAACGCCACGGCCACTGGCACCAACGGGGCCCGGGCCCCCAGCCGGGCGATGGTTGTTGCCAGGCTTCCCGCCATCGGGGTGCCTCAGCCGGTCTAACGGGTGACTTCGCCCACGCACCACAGGGATTTCACACCCCGCAGGTAGACCCGTGGACCGCTGATGGCAGGTGAAGCCGCCAGGATGTCCGGCAGGGTGTTTTCCGCCACCTTCTCGAACTTGGGGCCGGCTTTCACCACGGTCACGGTGCCCTTGTCGCGGTTGGTGACCAGGATGTGGCCGGCGACGCTGACTGGCGAGGCCCGGAAACGACCTGAGGTGGTGCGCTCCTGGTATTTCTCCTCACCGGTCACCGCATCCAGGCAGATCAGGGTGCCGTTTTCGCGGCAGAGATAGACCAGGCCATTGAGCACCAGAGGGGAAGGCACATCAGGTGTGTTGGACGGCTTGCGCCAGACCTCGTTGGGAGAACCTGGGCCGAAGGTGCCCTTGGAATTTGGCCTGAGGGCGACCACCTGGCCGTTCTTGGCGGTGGGCACCACCACCAACCCGCCACTGGCGACGGGACTGGCCACGAAGCGGAGCGTGTTGTTGTACTTTTCCTTGGGATTGAGGCTGGTGACCCGCCAGAGCTCGGAACCATCCTTCAGGGAATGGCCCACGGCGTAATCGTTGCCGTGGGTGATGAGGTAGGCCTCGGGATTGTTGTCGCTTTTGGGGCAGATGGTGGGGGAGGCATAGGAGTGGGGGCATTCGTCACGGCCGTCGCTGGGGCGCTCCACCTTCCAGACCTGATCGCCTGTGGCGGAGTCGAGACAGATGACCCACTGCCCGCCGGTGTGCAGCAACTGCAGGTACAGCTTGCCCTCATGGAGCACCGGCGTGCTGTGCATGCCGAACTGGATGTTGAACTTGCCGTATTCCTTCTGCAGGTTTTTCGACCAAACCCGCTTGCCGTCGGCTGTGTGGCAGTGGAGATCGCCCGAGGACACAAAAGACCAGACATGCTTGCCGTCGGCGCAAGGTGACGCGGAGGCGGAATTGCCCTCATCTACCCGGGCGTTGGAATTCCCTTTGCCGATGACATCGCGCCACTTCTCCTGACCATTGGTGCCGATGCACAGCAGCAGCAGGTCCTGCCCCTGCGTGCAGGTAAGGAAAATGTTGTTGTCCCACACGGCCGGGGTGGAATAACCGGGGCCGGGCAGGTCGATTTTCCACAGGAGATTCTCGTTGGGGCTCCACTTGAGGGGGATCCGCTCCTGGGTGCTGGTGCCATCGTGCCGGGGACCGCGCCATTGGCCCCATGGCTCCGCGGCGATGAGGACGGAGCCCGCCAAGCCGGTCAACCCTAAAGCGATCCATTTCCCAGTCCAGCCAAACCTGGCCATAGCAAACTCTCCCGGCACCTTCACGCCTTGAAATCTTCGGTGAACAACCAGCCTGACAGCATAAGCCAGGACCGTGGGCCAAACCAGCGGCTTGCAGAACTTTCCCCGCCAAATATTCACGGTTCTTTCGTGGTTTTTTCATGACCGGAAGAATCCGTTATCTTAACCTGAAAGTCTGACCCAACGTCCTTTGCCGGAGCCATCCCCGTGATACTGAGCCACTTTTTGCTGGCTGCTACCCTTCAAGCCTCCCACCAGACCCCAACCTCCCAAGGCGCGGTTTTGCCAGGATTGTTACCTTCGGGCGAAGTGCAACTGCCCAACCAGTGGAAACTCAACCCGGTGGGAAGCCATGTGGGTCTGGGCGACTTCCCGGTGCAAATCGCCCTGAGCTCGGACGCGAAATACGCCGCCGTGCTGCACACGGGTTACGGGGAGCACGAGGTGGCGGTGGTCTCCCTGACAGGCGGACCAGCTAAGGTGGCCTCCCGCGTGAGCTTGCCCCAATCTTTCCATGGGATGTCATTCAGCCGGGATGGCAAGACGCTTTGGGTGAGCGGAGCTGAACGGGAAACCGTGCTGGGATACCCGTTTGAGGAGGGGTATCTTGGCAAACCCAAAGTGGTGCAGGTGGTGGATGTGAAGGAAACCTTCATTCCCGCCGGCATCGCTGAAATGCCAAAGGGTGGCCTGCTGGCGGTTTGCGGCCTGCTGGGAAACCAGGTGGCGCTGGTGGATCCGACCGGAAAAGAGAAGACCGTGCGCGTGAAGACCGGGGACCAGACTTTCCCCTACGCCGTGCTGCCGCTGGATGAGGACACCGCCTTGGTGAGCCTGTGGGGCAAACAAGCGCTGGCCAAAGTGGATCTGGATGACGGGAAGGTAGAAGCCATTTGGGAACTGGGCCACAGCCACCCGACGGAAATGATCCGTCACCCGGACGGCAAGACACTGTATGTCTCGTGCGCCAACTCCACCAAGGTGGTGGTGGTGGATCTGGCAACGGGGAAACCGATCCAGACGATCGACTGCGCCCTGCATCCCGGGGCGCCGAACGGGAATACCCCAAGCAGCTTATCCCTTTCAGCGGATGGCAAACTGCTGGCGGTGGCGAACGCAGATGCCAACAATGTGGCGCTGTTCAACATCGAGGAACGGGAATCGGCCAAGGCGTTGGGATTCATCCCGTGCGGGTGGTACCCGACCAGCGTGCGGTTTCTGCCGTCGGGACAGGTGGTGGTGGCCAACGGCAAGGGGCTGACCTCGAAGGCGAATCCGGGCGGGCCGAATCCGGCGCCCAGGGACACCAAGTTGCCCATCCGGCAATACATCGCGGGCCTGTTCCCCGGCAGCCTGCAGATTGTGCCCAGGCCGCAGCCCGGCTTGCTGGAGGAATGGACCCGAAAAGCTTACGCCGCCAGTCCGCTGCGCAAGGATTTCCAGCCGGTGCTGGCCCGGCCCGAGGGGAACCCGATTCCCGGCAAGGTGGGTGAGGCGAGCCCGATCAAACACTGCGTCTACATCATCAAGGAGAACCGCACCTACGACCAGGTTTTCGGGGATATGCCCCAGGGGAATGGTGACAGGAACCTTTGCCTGTTTCCCGAGAAAGTAACCCCCAACCACCACAAGCTGGCGCGGGAGTATGTGCTCTTGGACAACTTCTATGTGGAAGGCGAAGTTTCGGCCGACGGCCACGAATGGACCATGGCGGCCTATGCCACCGACTTTGTTGAGAAGGCGTGGCCTCAGTCTTACCGGGGTAGCCCGCTGAAAAAATTCGGCTTTTATCCGGCGGAGGGGAACAAGGACCCGATCGCACGGCCGGCCGGGGGGTACCTGTGGGACCGGGCCGCCGAGGCCGGGGTGAGCTACCGCAGTTACGGGGAATGGATCGGCGATGGGGACAAGCCGGACGGACCGACTAAGGCGAAGGTGAAGGCGCTGGAAGGCCATTTCGACCCTTATTACCCGAACTACAACCTGGATGTGACGGATGTGACCCGGGCGAAACGGTTCCTGAAGGAACTGGCTGATTTTGAGCAAAAGGGTGAATACCCCGGGTTGACCATCGTGCGACTGCCGAACGACCACACGGCCGGAACCCGGCCCGGAGCCCCCACGCCAACCGCCATGGTGGCTGACAACGACTACGCGCTGGGGATGGTGATCGAGGGGTTGAGCCGTTCTAAATTCTGGAAAGATATGGCCGTGTTTGTGGTGGAGGATGACGCGCAGAACGGGCCGGACCATGTGGACGCGCACCGGGCGGTGGCGCTGTGCATCAGCCCCTACACCCGGGGGACGGGCAAGGACAGCACCATGTACTCGACCAGCAGCATGCTGCGCAGCATGGAACTGATTTTGGGCCTGAAGCCGATGAGCCAATTCGACGCGGGTGCGCGCCCGATGTACGCCAGTTTCCACGCCAAGCCGGACATCACGCCCTATGGGAAGGTGGAACCCGGGGTGAGCCTGGAGGAGAAGAACAAGGCCGAGGCGTGGGGAGCCAAGAAGTCGATCGCGCTGAACCTGGAGATCGAGGACGCGGCGGACGATCTGGTTTTCAATGAGATCATCTGGAAGAGCGTGAAGGGGCCGAACAGCCCGATGCCGGCGCCGGTGCGGGGAGCTTTTTTCCTGCGAAAGTAAGGAAAGGTTTTTAGCAGGAAGGCCCGGCGACCCCAAAAGGGGGAAGCCGGGCCTTCTGCTTTTGCGCCTCAGCATCTCATCCATCGGCCAGCATGGCGATGATTTCCTGACGGGTACGCAAGCCGAGAAAGCGCCTCGGGTTTCCGCATAGTCGGCAGGAACACCTTCTTCTAGTCTTGGCGTAGATGCCGATCACCCTTGGATTGAGCCATTCCGGATGGGAGGAAAAGAGGTTTTTCAGCCGGCGCAGTGATCGGGATTTGGCCAGCCTTTGCCGCATGCGCCTGAGAGCTTTACCGGTCATGGTGCGAGACCCTCCTGTTGCAGGGGTGGCCTGTTGCCAATTGGATCCACCCAACCATTTTACGCCCGGTGAAAGCCAACCCATCAAGCCGTAGGCTGTGGCCCTTGAGCGCTTGGGGCCGACTCAACGGGAGATCAGGAACGAAAAGGTATCGGGGTCTGGGAACCCTCGCCAAAGCCACAAACCCAGAACGGCAACGCTTACCAAGACGATAATCCAGAAAGCTACCTGGTATTCGGTTTTGCGGTTTTTGTGACGGAGCAATTGCTGGGCGACCAGCGCACCGGGCCAGCCGCCAAAAAACTCGAGAAGGTGCAGGGTTTTCTCGGATATGCGCCAGCCGTTGTCGCGCGCGCGGGCCTTGTCGATCGAGTAGGCGGTGAAAGCGATGAGGCTCATGGCCAGATGGCCCAAAGGCACCCACAGGGGCATATGGCCCATCCGCCACAGGCCGAACATGAGCCCGAGGACCCCCCCGGCCAGCAGAAACGCCAGCAATTTACCCGACACCAATACCCGCCTTTCTGTTAGCCCCAAACAGGCCCAAACAGCACCTTGAACCCACCCATCAAGACCGGACCAGGGCCGATATCGGCATGCTAGGATGGTATTTCACATCCACCCGGCGACCATGGGCCAATTGAATGTCCCAGGAAAACTTGAGCACTAACCTACCAGAAACTTCGGTTGGCCAGGTAATCGCGGATCCGGAACTGGTTGCCCGGCCGGTCGAAACGAGGGAACGGTTGGGAGCTTTGGACCTCCTGCGCGGATTCGCCCTGTGCGGCATTTTGCTGATGAACATCGTCAACTTCGCCTGGCCCGGCGGCGCCTACAACAGCGCGACCTATCCCTACTACCGGTTGGACAGCATCGGGGAGGTGCCTGATCCGGAGGTGCGGGCCAAGGAAATCGCCACGGAAGAAAAGGAACTCAGCCGCACCGAAAAGGAAAAAAGACGGGAAGAACGCGAAAAAGAAGCCAAGCCCCAGTATGCCAATGGCGAACTGGCCTGGTGCGCCATTTCGAGCAGAGCGGACCAGTACGAATGGGCCTTTGCCCATCTGCTGGTGGAAAACAAGATGCGGACGCTGTTTTCCATGCTGTTCGGGGCGGGGGTGCTGCTGATGACGACCAACGCCCGTGAAAAAACCCGGCGGCCGGGATGGCTGCATTACCGGCGCATGATGTGGCTACTAGTGTTTGGGGCGCTGCACGCCTATCTGCTTTGGACGGGAGACATCCTTTTCGCGTACGCCTCGATCGGGCTTTGGCTTTATCCGATGCGCAAGCTGAGGGCACGCTATCTGCTTGGGATTGGATTTCTGTTGCTGCTGACGCCCCTGGTCATCGCGGCGTTCGCACCGAATGTGGTCGATTGGGTGAAGGAACGGGGGCAGGCAATTGAAAAGCAACTGAAGGAGCCGGTTGCACCCGAGGAAGAACCGCCCGGTGAAGGGAGCCTTGAAAAAGCAGCCAGCCTGGACGAACTGCACTGGATAGACGCCAAGTTCCTGGCGGGTTACCGGGCGCTGAGAAATATGGGCCGACGGGGGCCCCAGCCGGAAATGGCCACACTGGATATCCGCAAATATCGGACGCAGGGATATTTTGCCGGGGTGAAGGAACGCTTTTGGGAGATGATTTGGGCACAATTGGCTGAACTGGTGTTGGGGATTTTGGGGCTGGGCTGGCCCATGGTTATGGGGATGGGCCTGATGAAGCTTGGATTTTTCCCGGGCCTATGGGAGGCGCGTCGATACGGCTGGTGGGCCCTTGGCTTTTATTTTGTGGGAATCCCCATGACATGGTGGGGGATGATGCTTTCCATGCAGGGAGGGAACAGCCTGGGAATGCAAATGCGGTTGATCCTTCCCCTGGAGTGGGTGGGCAGCCTGTTTTTGACCCTGGCGAACGCCAGCGGGCTGTTGTGGCTGTGGAAAACCAGCAGGTTGGGCTGGCTTGGCAGAAGGCTGCAGGCCGCCGGGCAGATGGCCCTGACCAATTACCTGATGCAGTCTGTGATTTGCTCGCTGGTGTTTTTCGGTCACGGTTTGGCGCTTTACGGCAGTGTGCCCAGAACGGGGCTAGCCGGGGTAGTGGCCTTCATCTGGGCCCTTCAATTAACCGTGAGCCCGTGGTGGCTTGGGCGATACCGATTCGGGCCGGTGGAGTGGCTTTGGCGCTCGCTGACCTACTGGAAACGGCAGCCCATGGCTTTGTCGGGCGGATAACCGCCATCTGACCGGCCAAACCGGGCTGCTGAAAACCGCGTCTTTTCCGTACAATCCTGTAACAGATGCGTGAATGTGCAGCTGCACTTTTACCCACGCCTGAACCAGATATCCAGTTTTGCGCCACAGGATCGACGCCCGCCATGCCTAGTTATCATCCGGCCGCCATTGAACCCCGCTGGCAAGACTATTGGCTGAAAAACAAGACATTCCGCACACCCGATCCGGAAGCCGGCGGAGCGGGGAAACCAAAGTACTACATCCTGGACATGTTCCCGTACCCCTCGGGCGCGGGGCTCCATGTGGGGCATCCGGAGGGATACACCGCCACTGACATCCTGGCGCGCTACAAGCGGATGCGTGGTTTCGCGGTGATGCACCCCATGGGATGGGATGCTTTCGGCCTGCCTGCCGAGCAGTACGCCATCGAGACGGGCACCCACCCGCGGGTGACCACCGAAAAGAACATCAACACCTTCCGCCGACAGATCCAGATGCTGGGGTTCAGCTATGACTGGGACCGGGAGGTGGACACCACTGATCCGAATTACTTCCGCTGGACCCAATGGATCTTCCTGCTGCTGCACGACACCTGGTTCGACGCGGCATCCAAGAAAGGGCGGCCGATCGCCGAGCTGCCCATTCCCGCCGAGGTGAAGTCGCAGGGCGAGGCGGCGGTTCGCAAATACCGCGACAGCAAGCGCCTGGCATACCAGGCCGAGGTACCCGTGAACTGGTGCTCGGCCCTGGGCACGGTGCTGGCCAACGAGGAAGTGATCGACGGCAGGAGCGAGCGTGGCGGCCACCCGGTGGTGCGGTTGCCCCTGCGCCAGTGGATGCTGCGGATCACCGACTACGCCGACCGGCTACTGGAAGACCTGGACACGGTGGACTGGCCGGCCAGCATCCAGGAGATGCAACGGAACTGGATCGGCCGCAGCGAGGGTGCCGAGGTGGACTTCACCGCCCTGCTGCCCGGCGGCGGGGAGCGCACCCTTCGGGTGTTCACCACACGGCCGGATACCCTGTTTGGCGCCACCTATATGGTTCTGGCCCCCGAGCACCCGCTGGTGCCGGACCTGACCACCGGGAACCAGATGCCCGCGGTGACCACTTATCGCGATCAAGCCTCCCGCAAGAGCGACTTCGAACGAACCGAACTGGCGCAGGAAAAGACCGGGGTTTTCACCGGTTCTTACGCCGTCAACCCGGTGAACGGCAAGCAGGTCCCCATCTGGATCGCCGACTATGTGCTGGCGGGATACGGCACCGGGGCCATCATGGCGGTGCCCGCCCACGATGAACGGGACCACGCATTCGCGGTGAAATTCAACCTGCCCATCATTCAGGTGGTCAGCCCGCAGGACGGGGCCGAGATCGCCGAGGGGGCGGCCTTTTGCGAACCGGGACTGGCCCGCAACTCGGGTTTTCTGGACGGCCTGAAAACCCCGGAAGCCAAATCCCGCATGATCGACTGGCTGGAAAAAGAAACTAAAGGAACCCGTAAGGTAAACTACAAGCTGCGCGACTGGCTGTTCAGCCGGCAGCGCTACTGGGGAGAGCCGTTCCCGCTGCTGCACGAGATCGGGGCGGACGGGGAGCCCACGGGGCGGATCGAGCCGCTGGACCGCGCGGAGTTGCCGCTGAAACTCCCCGTGCTGGATGACTACAAACCATCGGGTCGGCCGGAGCCGCCGCTAGGCAAGGCGACCGACTGGGTGGAAGTGCAGCGCGACGGCACCACCTGGCGACGGGAACTGAACACCATGCCCCAGTGGGCGGGTAGCTGTTGGTATTACCTGCGCTACCTGGATCCGAAAAACGACCAGGCGTTCTGCGATCCGGCGAAGGAGAACTACTGGATGCCGGTGGACCTGTATGTGGGTGGCGCCGAGCACGCGGTGTTGCACCTGCTCTACAGCCGTTTCTGGCACAAGGTGCTTTTCGACCGGGGGCACGTGAAGACAGCCGAGCCATTCAAGCGGCTGGTCAATCAGGGCATGATCCTTGGGGAGATGGAGTACACGGCGTTCAAAAACCCAGCCGGCGCCTGGGTGCAGCCGAACCAGCGGGACAAGGAAGGCGTGGAGGCGGTGCGCCTGAACGAGGACCAGGTGGAGAAAAAGGGCGACAGCTTTGTGCTGAAGGCGGACCCGGGCATCAAGGTGGATGCCCGGGCCAACAAGATGAGCAAGAGCCGGGGCAATGTGATCAACCCCGACGAGGTGGTGAAGGATTACGGCGCTGACAGCCTGCGGTTGTACGAGATGTTCATGGGCCCGCTGGAGGCGACGAAGCCCTGGAGCATGCGTGGCGTGGAGGGGGTATACCGCTTCCTGAGCCGCGTGTGGCGCGTCTTCATGGATGACCGGGCCGAGGAGATGAAACTGAATCCCCAGGTGACGGCCGGGGCACCGGACGCCGAGACCTTGCGGGCCCTGCACCAGACCATCAAGCGGGTGACCGAAGACCTGGACCATATGCGGTTCAACACGGCCATCGCCGCGATGATGGAATACACGAACCACCTGACTCCCCTGGCAAGCAAGCCAAGGGCGGCACTGGAACCATTCGTGCTGCTGCTGGCCCCCTTCGCGCCACACCTTGCTGAGGAATTGTGGCGCGCCCTGGGACACGCGGAAACGCTGGCCTATGAAAGCTGGCCCTCCTTTGACCCCGCCTTGCTGGTGGCCAGCACCATCGAGATTCCGGTGCAGGTGAATGGCAAGCTACGGTCGAAGCTGGTGGTGGCCCCGGATACCGCCAAGGAAGAACTGGAAAGGTTGGCCCTTGCCGACCCCAAGGTGCAGGAAAACCTGGCCGGGCGGGCACCCAAAAAGGTGATCGTGGTGCCGGGCAAGCTGGTGAATGTGGTGGGGTGATCGGCCGGCCCCATCACCCGATTCAATCCGCAAGGGGACGGAGATGGCCACACGGCGGACCTTTTTGGCGGCCTTGGCGACCGGTGGCCCCCTGGGTGCAGGTGCCATTGGCTCCCCGCCATCAGGCAACACCCGGCCTCCACGGGAAATCGGCTTCACCCAGTTGCGTACCAACCTGCCGGGTGGCCGACACGCCAACACCCGTACCATGCGGGCAATGATGGCCGGTCTGGATGGGTCCGCCCCGAAGGCCATCGCCGGGGATTTGGCGAAGGGCCCGGATCACTGGACCCAGTTCGCCGGGTGGTCGCCCGATGGGAGGAAAGCAATCATCCTTCAGGGCTGGCAAAGCCCTGAGAACGCCTTGTGGGAAGAGGAGAACAAAAGCTTTCGATTCCAGGCGGAAAGCCGACTTCTGGACTGTTGGCTGGTGGATTTGGAAACCGGAAAGCGGGAAAGCCCAACCGCCACCGGGCGGGTGAGTTTTTACAACAGCGGCCTTTTTTACTGGCCGAATGAACCCGGGAAACTCGGCTTCACCGCGTTGATCCATGGAGAATCCCGTCCCTTCCAGATGGATCTGGACGGGGGAAACAAACGGGATTTGTCGGCCGGAAAAAACGGGTTCACCTACGGGTTTTCAGGATCCCCCGACGGCAAAAGAATCGCCTACCACAAGGATTACCAGGTTTATGTTGCCGGGGCGGACGGCCACGGGGCAGTCCAGGTGAAAACCGGGAACCCGTTCAACTTTGGTCCAACCTGGTCGGTGGACAGCCAGTGGCTGCTGTTTGTCTCAGGTCAGCACCACAACTGCCATCCCCACCTCGCGCGTGCGGATGGTGGCGGTGTCCGCAAGCTGGCGGACCGGGGCGGGTACAGGGGTGTGACCCAGTTTCTGGACGTTTTTGATTTCCATGACGGATCGAGCGACACCCCGTGCTGGGCGGCGGACGGCCAATCGGTGTTTTTTACCTCCCAGGTGGGAGATGCTGTGGAGTTGCACCGCGCCCGACTGGACGGGACCGTGGAACGGTTGACGCGCTCGGCCCCTGGAACATGGCACTATCACCCCACCCCCCTCCCGTCCGGTGGGTGGCTGGCCTATGGCTCAAGGCGAAACGGGATCCGTCAGATCATTGCGCGGGAACTGGAAACAGGCCGGGAAACCCAACTGACCCAAATGGCGACAGGCCATGGCGCCCTGTGGCCCCATTGGCGCCCCGGGCAATGACAGGTCGCCTGCTACTTTTTCTGGCAAGCGTCTCGTTTCTGCTGCGATGGAGCAGCCAGGATCCGGGTATTCTGCGTGACCTGCTTGAAGGACTGGAAAAACGGGGGGCACGCCTGGTGCGGGACGAGGGCGCGCCTTCAAGGCCGGTGGTGGAATTGGACCTGCACCGTGTCAACATGACAGACCGGACCCTGGAACAGGTCTGCTCCATACCGACCCTGAGATTGTTGGACCTGAGCCACACCCAAATCACCGATAAGGGGATGGCATTTTTGCCCAGGCTGAAGGGCCTTGAGGAATTGACCCTGCATAACACGGGCATCAGTGACCTGGGCCTGAAACCGGTGGCCAAGTTGGCCAACCTGCGGCTGCTGGACCTGGCGGATACCTCGATTGGTGATGGCGGTATGGCCCACCTGTCCGGCCTGGCGCACCTGGAGACCCTGGAGTTGGACAACACCCGGGTAGGCGACAAGGGATTGGCCCACTTGAAGGGGCTCACGCGCCTGCGCCGGTTGACCTTGCCCCACACGCTGGTAACCGATCAGGGGGTGAAAGACCTGGGCCGGCTGAAGGACCTGGAAGTGGTGAACCTCTACCGCACCCGGATAACACCCGCCGGATTCCGTGAACTTCGCAGCCTTTTGCCCGGGTGTGGAGTAGAGGGGGATTGAGCAGGCATTGAAAATCGGCGGATTGGCCCAAGAATATCATCAGAAAATGCGACACCAGGAGACCGGGAACCATGCCCACCTACGAGTATGTGGTGATATTGCCGGACGGCAGCGAGGGGGAAGTTTTCACCCAACTGCAATCGTTTGACGAGGAGCCACTGACCCGCCACCCCGTGGATGGCAGGCCGGTGCGGCGCATCTTTTCTGTGCCCGGCGCGAAAACGGAAAGCGGGCGCGCCAAACCGGACATGAGTTCCAAGAACCTGGAGCGGTTGGGGTTCACCCAATACAAGAAAGGCGCGGGCGGAAAATACAATAAAACCGCGGGTGAGGGTCCCGGTTCCATCCAGAGGGATTCGTGATCGGGTTCAGGGCTTGGACAGGAAAGCGGCGCAGTCCTTCAGGCGGTCGGTCCCGATGCGGTCAACTCCGGCCTGACGCTGCGCGGCCCAGGCAGTCTCGGTATCAGGGCCACCCCAGAACCGGAGTTGCTTGCCTTCCGCCCGGGTTTGTTTCACCAGCAGACGCATTTTTTCCAGATCGGTCTCGGGCACCGGGCCTTTGCCCCGCCATTTGAATTGGGAATTCCAGGCATCAGAAATCCAAGGCACCGCCTCGGCATCGAGCCCTTTACCCAGATCGGGCAAACGACCATCCACACCAGCCAGCCTGGGTTCGGCTTCAAGGATCGATTTTCTGGGGCTGGACCCTGACACCACCACGGAGACCGGGCCGTTTACCCGCTTTCCGTTCACCCAACGGCAAAACAGGCTGGGGCGGTTTGTGATTTCACGGGCCACCAGGGACCAGGTTTTCTCAGGATTGTTTTTGATGTCGACCAAAAGCCATAGCGGACGGCCATCGGACATGATTTTGCCGCCGCGTTCCTTGGACAATTTTTCCAGAGGTTCGAGGTAGAGTTCCTGAAAAGTTTTGGCGAAGGACAATTCCAGGGAAGTATGGGCCACCAGCAGGCGGTCCCCCACTGAGAAGACATCGGCCTCAACACTGGTGAAACCCTGCTCGAGAGCATCGAAAAGGGGCCTAGGGTGCAAGTAATCGTTGTGCGCGTGGGCCTGACGCAGGCAGGGAGCCTGAGCCATGGACCAAACGGCACACATGAGGACCAGCATCAGGGAATCTCCGGATCTATCACCACCGGCGCGGGCTCGTTTCTAACGGAAGGGTTGGTTTCCTTGGCTTTTACCTGAAACAACCAGGGTTCGGAAACCCACCATCCATCCTTGGTTTTTTCTCCATCCAGCCCGGCGTCATTCTTCACGCGCACGGTCAACCGCCAGGTGCCCAAATCCAAACCACGCAGATTGGCGCTGAACGGGATCACCTCCGGTCCCATCCAACCGGCCTGCCACGCGGCCGGGTCGGCCATGGGAAGCGGTTCGTCCTTGAGGACCGGGTTGGTGGAGGCTGGTATGACTCGCTCCAAACCCAGCACAGGCCTTTCCGCCACGGGAATTGGTTTGCCCGCCTGGCGAAGTACCCCCTTCAGCCGAAACCCATCGGCCGCCAATCCTTCCACCACCAGCAGGACACCGGCCGGATTGCCCCCGGCCCGTTGGTAGGCCTCGCCTTCGCCGAGCGCGAGCAAGGAGCGCGCCAGCAAATCCCTTTCACCGCCCCTGCGGGCAGATTTGTACCAGGACTCGGACTGCTTCAGCCAGGTTTCCCTCATCGGCCCCTTTGGCAGCAGGTCCGTCCGCAAAGCGAGAGCCAACGCCAAACGCAACACCTGGCCATGGTCAGACTTTTCGGCCATGCTGGCGCTGACCAAATCCCTTAGCTTGGCCACCCCTTCCGGAGTTGGCTTGGCCCCCGCCTGGATTGCCGCCGCAAGGGCCTCCCAGGCCAAAGGCAGATCGCCGGGTGGCGTGGAACCGGAAGTCAGCACAACCAGCAGGTGATTGAACATGGCAGGGGGAACAAATGGTTCACCACGCCTGAACGGTGCCGAAGCCCCACGCTTTTCCATGCGAGCGGCAGCCCAGCGGGAAGCCGGATCGGGTGACGCGTACAGGGCTTCCAGGGCTGCCGTCGCGGCGGCTGGCCAGACGGCCTCCGGGTGGCGATCCTGAGTGGACACGGCGTTGCGGCCCAACCAGTCGAGTATGCCCGGGTCACGGATTCCCGGAGCCACTGACAAGGCGGCCCGAAGTGAGGCAACCGAGCGCAAGTCCGCCCTGGTTCGCTCCATCAGGTTTTCCCACGAAAGGGGTGGGACACCCTGTGGCATGGCCTGGTCTGGTGCGAAAACCTGTTCCCCACCCGTGGATCCCCGCCATCCGCCGGGCAACAGCGTCCAACCGGGGGAGTCTTGGGCCTTGACCAAAAAGAGCAGCAACCAGCGCCATTGGCCCTCCACACCGGGGGGCAAGGACCATTTCACCTCCGTTCCGTTGGAAAGGGTGAGAAATTTGCCGGGAACGCCGGGCTCGCCGGAAAGCACCTCGAGGATCTCGACGGCGCCGGGCTTGCCCTCGGCCAACGAGGCGAGCACCACCGCATCGGCCCGCCAGGCCAATTCGCGCAACGAGGGGAGGGACCTGGCGGGAGCGCCGGAGGGCGGCTGGTCGGCCGGGTTTGGGACCGGTTGACCCATCAACAACGATGCCAGCAACAGGAGCATGCGGTTGGAATCCGGGCCGGGGAAAATCAGGTTTTGTAGCCGCGGGGATGGGTGCTGAGCCATTTCCACGCGCTGCCGACGATGGCATCGATATCGGGGTACCGGGGCTTCCAGCCCAGCTCGGCTTTAGCCCGGCTTGAATCGGCCACCAGCACGGCCGGGTCGCCGGGCCGGCGGGGCGCGACCTGCGCGGGCACCGCCTTGCCGGCCGCCCGGCCAACGGCATCGAGCACCTGCCGAACGGAGTGCCCTTCCCCGTTACCAAGGTTGTAGCGGTTGATCTTTCCGGGCTCGATGCGGTCCAGAGCCAGCAGGTGGGCATCGGCCAGATCGGTCACATGGATGAGGTCGCGCACGCAAGTGCCATCGGGAGTGGGCCAATCGGCACCAAAAATCTGGAATGGCCGGGACGGATCGAGCACCGCGCGGATGGCCAGGGGGATGAGGTGTGTTTCGGGAGCGTGGTCTTCCCCCAGGCGGCCCTGGGGATCGCATCCGGCGGCGTTGAAATAGCGCAGGACGGTGGCACCCAGGCCAAAAGCGGAGGCGTGATCGGCCAGCGCCTCCTCCATGACCAGCTTGGTGCGGCCGTACGGGTTGCAGGGCGCCTTGGGATGATCCTCGGGGATAGGTACAACCGTGGGCTCGCCATAAACCGCGGCGGTGGAGGAAAACACGATCCGACCGACGCCGGCATGGCGCATGGCGTTGAGGAGGGAGATGGTTCCCACGACATTGTTTTGCCAGTATTTATCGGGACGGACCACGCTTTCGCCGACCAGGGCGAAGGCGGCGAAATGGAGCACCGCGTCGATTCGGTTGCCGAGCAGGGCGTGTTCCACGCGGTGGGTGTCGCCCAGGTCGGCCACAATCAGGCGATCGGCGGGCAGGAAAGACTCCAGCGCCTTGGGGTGACCGTTGGTGAGATTATCGAGCACCCAGACCTCGTGCCCGCGTTCCTTGAGCAGCAGGGCGCAATGGCTGCCGATGTAACCGGCCCCGCCGGTGACCAAAACTCGCATGGGACGAGAACCTTTCTTTCAACCAGCAAACGGCCGGATCAACTGACGACGCCCTTGGTGATACCGAGGAAGACATCCTCGAGGTCGATCTCCTCCAGTTGGAGCAGTCGCACCTTGAAACCGCCCCGGATGAGCTCGTCGGCGAGGAAGGAGACATCCTCGACTTCCTTCTTGAGCGTGACCACCAGGCAGGGTGGATCGGCGGTGAGCTCGACGCTGGTGACCTGGGGCAACCCGGCCAGCAGCGGTTTGGCCTCGGGCTCGCGATCGTGGGCGACCCCCACCCGCACCACGGGCGCCTCGCGCACCTGCTGGATGGCGGAGGCGACATCGCCGCTGAAGATCAACTGGCCGCGCTCGATGATGCCGATCTTGTTGCAGATGTCCGCCAGCTCAGGGAGGATGTGGCTGCTGATCATGATGGTCTTGCCCAGACCGCGGAGCTTTTTCAGCAGGCGGCGCATCTCGATGCGCGCCCGGGGATCGAGGCCGCTGGCGGGTTCGTCGAGCAGCAACACCTGGGGATCGTGCAGCAGCACGCGAGCGAGGCCGAGGCGCTGGGTCATGCCGCGGGACAGGCTGGTGACGAGGGCGTTGCGCTTGAATTCCAGATCGACCAGATCCAGCACCTCATCGCACTTTTTTTTGCGGGCCTCGCCGGTGATTCGGTAGGCGGCGGCGAAGAATTCGAGGTACTCGATGACCTTCATGTCGTCGTAGACGCCGAAGAAATCGGGCATGTAGCCGACCAGCCGGCGGATCTCGCGGGGGCTGGTGTGGATGGAGTAGCCGCAAACCGACGCCTCGCCCCAGGTTGGGTTGAGCAGGGTGGCCAAGATGCGCATGGTGGTGGTTTTACCGGCGCCGTTGGGGCCGATGAAGCCGTAGACATCCCCCGGAACCAGCTTGAGCGTGAGGCGATTGAGGGCGTAGAGTTCGCCGTACATCTTGGTGAGGTCGCTGCACTCGATCATCGCGCGTTGCCTCCAGCGGCGCCGGCCGCGTCGGACTGACTGATTGACTCCACGGGCAAAAAGGCCCGCAGGATGGTGACAGAGTCGCCGGCACCGGGGATCTGCCCTTCCCCATCGGTCATCCGCAGGCGAGCCGGGCCATCGCCCTTGGCAACCCGGCCCACCAGCACCACCTCACGGCGCCACTGGCCACCCACCTGCCTGAGGCGCCAACTCTGGTCCCATCCCAAACCGGTAGCGCGCAGGATGTCCTCCGCCTCGGGACGGGCGAACAGGAACGGCTGGAAGCGGGACACCATGTCGCGACGGGCCTGCTCGCGGCCGATGCCGGTACGGGCCGTGCCGGCCACATATCCGGCGTCTTGGTGTGTTTTCAGCCGCCAGGTCTCGGCGGTTTCGCCGGCATCACCCACCCGGTGGATTTCCACCCGAACCCGGCCACCCTTCCCAGGCAGGTCACCCACCGGGGTGGCGCGACCAGCCCAAACGAGGACCACATCCACCAGGTCCACCGGCAGTCGGCTTTCGATCACGCCCTCCAATGAACCAGAAGTTCGCGAGGGGGCCAACCGGGCGCTGAGGGACGCCTCCTGCATCCGCGCCAGCCAATCGGCACGGAACAGTCGTTCGGCCCCGGGCCCAGCCGGGACATTGGAAACAGAGGCAGCCTCCGGCCCGAAGGTATATCCCTGGCGCGCCGACAACGGCGGGGCCGGGCGGACACGATCCTCATGCAGCCACGGGCCACCTGGGCCCGGCCAAACCTGGTCGGACTCGCCCAGCCAGTTGGACTCGAGTTCCAGATTCCAGTTAAGATTTGATTTTTTAGGATCCACCAATGAGACAAAGGAGCTGCCGCCGGCCCAGGATGGTTTTTGGGCAGGATTTGGACTGATCACCAGGTCGACCAGATCGAGCCGGCGATGGCGGGGCTGGTCGCCATGGAGGCCGCGTGTCAACGCGATGGCGCCTCCCACCGCGGCCAAGGCCGCCACAGGAAGGGTCCACCAAGTGGCCTCGGGGCGCTTCAAGACCCTGGTGGTCAACAGGTAATCGAACGGGGCGGCAATCGCCAGGAAAGCCAGACTGCAAAGGATCACCCAGCCGAAGGGCAAAACCCCCATGCCGGTGTCGGCCAGTTCGTCTGTGAGCGGGGAACCGGAAGTCAACGCCGGGCGTGGAAGGCCCAATTCGCCCAGCAACTTTTTCCAGAATGCCAACCAGATTTCCTTTTCCTGGGGGGCGTTGTCGGAAACAGCCCCTTCGATCTCGAAGGCGGAGGCGAGCAACCAGCCGCGGCCCGCACCAGACTGGACCAAAACTGGGCGGGAGGGCTGCCCTGGGATGGGCTCGGACGCGAGCACATCGGCTGCAGGCACCGGCTGCCAACCCGGAAGCGGGCGGGCTGCCAACGGGGGCAGGTTGCCACCCACCCAGCGGGATAGGCCGCTCACCGGCAGCCTTCGCTCCGGCACACCAGGCTGGGCGGACACTGGCAAAACGGTTTCGCCAGCGACACCGAATGCCTGGCCCAGGGCATCCAGCCGAGACCAAGTGGCAGGGGATGATCCCAAAACCAAACGCCCGCCCCGGGCCAACCATAAAGCCAAGGCCTGACGGCGGGCCGAGTTTGCGGGGGAAAGCCATGCTTGAATCCAACCGGCATCCGGTTGGAGAACGACCAGATCCACCCCGCCATACCCAAGGTGGCTTTCCGGAAAATCGGTCGGTGACTTCAGGTACACCAAACCGTTGGCGGGCTCAGCCTCGGGATCCTCTCCCTCTTTTTTGCGGGCGTTGGGATTTTCCAGCGTGAACAGCGCGCGGTTCAATTCAGGCAGGGGCCGGCCAGCCACCAGGACCAAGCTTGAGCCTGTGCCCAGGATGCGAACCTCTTCTTCCGAAGGGCGGGCCGTCGAAAGCAATTTGCCGGTGGCAACCTCTTCCAGCCAAACGCGAACGGGTTTGGCCCAAGTTCCAGCCAGGGGTGAGAATGCCTGGATTTTTTGGTCACCGGCAACGAGTACGGGCAGAACCTTTTCAGACCGCGCCGGAACCCCCCAAGGATCGAGCCCCTCAGCCACCAGTTTCCAAGACCCGGCGGGCACCGGGGCGTCCAGACTGAGTTCCACCTCGATGGGATGCCAAAGCCCTTCCCGCAGAACCCGGCCCCCTTGGGGAGACGCGAAACCATGGCGGGCAATTCCCAACCGGGGAATAGCGGCGGGCGATTGACTTTGAGAAGGCGCCGGGAGCAGCAGCGCCGCCAGCAGCAGGCAGGCGCTCATGGCTTCTCCTGTGGCGGGCAATCACAGGGGGATTTTCCACAGCCTGGACAACCCAAACCGTATTTGTCACGAAAGGCCTGCGCCAAATCGATTCCGCGAATGTTGGCCAAGGTGGCCAGCCATGCCAGGACATCGGCGAATTCTGTGGCAACCTTGGCGGTGTCATCACGGCCACGGAGACCGCTGGCCAACTCGCCCACCTCCTCCATGAACCAGAGGAAGGTGCCATCGATGCCGCGTTTCGCGTCCTTGGACCCGAATAAGGCCTTTATGCGGGACTGGACAGCCTCCAGCGTGACGCCATGAGCATCGGTCAGGCACGGTTGGGCGGCAGAATCGGGCATGCGAAGGGGCGCCTGGAACGGTTCAAGCCAGTCGGCAATTCCTTTAATTTAGTGGAATTGCCGGGGTCATGCCAGCACCCGGTTCCCGCCCCCTTTGCGCCGCACCGGTGGGCCGGTTAGGGTGGGGGCCTTGGATTCAAAAGCTGGCCTGTAAGCGGGCTGGGCCGTAGCACCTTTTCCACATTTTTTTAACTGTTTTTGGGAAACCACCATGCGTCCCGCCGTCACCGTTTGTCTGGTTCCCCAAGCCGCCCGGGGTCCTTTTGTTTTTCATGGCGGATTGGAGGAGGGGTGTGCCCGGGCCCAGGCGGTAGGTTTCGGGGCGGTGGAAGTTTTTGCGCCCGGGCCGGAGGCCCTGGAGGAAGGGCACATGCGGCCGGCCTTGGAACGGCACGGCCTTCAATTGGCTGCTGTGGGCACCGGAGCCGGTTGGGTGGTGCACAAACTAAGTCTGGTGTCTGCTGATGCCGCCATCCGTGGTCGGGCCCGGGAATTTATCCGGGGGATCATCACGGCTGGGGCGAAATTTGGCGCGCCGGCCATTTTGGGCAGCATGCAGGGAGGCGCCACCCTGGAGGTGGAGCGGGAGCAAGCGATGGACTGGC
>Ga0315899_10002164_pt1 | contig 21953 bp, 17 predicted proteins | sample LakEriMetagenome_2_FD_203518 | JGI IMG/M metagenome (GOLD analysis project Ga0315899, IMG submission 203518) | Freshwater fungal communities from buoy surface, Lake Erie, Ohio, United States - Buoy 4 MA112 | ecosystem: Environmental > Aquatic > Freshwater > Lake | place: USA: Lake Erie, Ohio... | reverse complement strand
ACATGGCCTGTGAGGTGGACTCCAAAACCTTAGAGGCCAGTGCCCCATGCAAAAAGCGGGTGGCGGGGGCCTTCAACTGTGCCGGGAACTTCAGCAGAAGATCATTTTCCAAGTTTCTTTTGACATCCCCATATGACAGGGCCTGGTCCAGCCTTTGGCGATCCCAACTGACAGATGGGCTATTGGATTCCGTCAATTTTTTAGGTGAATTGTTTTTGACATACGGCAATGCCAGCATTTTGCTCAGCACCTCAGACAAAACCTGTCTATCCGGGTTGAATGTCCAGCGATTGTCTTTTTCATTCCACTCTAACTTGCCAACCAAGGAGCTGGCGTTTTCATTGCCAATGCTGTCCCATTCAGTCAAAAATTTGGTGAAAGCAATGTTCAATCGTTTCAGGGCTGCATCTGTCACATCTGGACCCAGGAGTGCATTCCCTTTCGCAGCCTGCAATAGCTTGTCAAAATTGGCCCCGAACTGCGGCGAACGGCGTTGAATCCACACGCCTTTTCCAGCCTGCAAAAAGGCCGCTTGATCACGCAACTGCATGGATAGCTCATCCCACGCTTGAATGCCTAAAGTGCCATCAAATGAAGATGTTGTCTCCGTGCTGACTTGCGCAATCAACTCAGAATAACGCGACTCCGAGTACAACAAGTGGTTCTTCGAAAGCACAGCCTCCGTCAACTCATCAAACATCAAACCAAAAGTACAACCGGACGCCTGGCGCAACGAGGTCAAATCAACCATGCCCCCGCTGGGCGCACTCTTGCGAAAAATATCTGCGATTTGTCCAGTGTTGCCATTGAGTTCAACACCCATCAAGACCTTGACCAGCAGCCGCAGATCCTCACCGTTAGCAGCTTGTGCTTTATCTGTCAGTCGGCTCAGGGCCATGACAGCCCTTTGCAGATCCTCGGCGCGTCTCACGTATTGCTCCAACAAGGCAAATTCAGCTTGCTCATCGACCTCTAAATCGCGCTGGGCCGTGAAGCGGGCTCTCTCCGTCCAAGATTTAGGCAAGCTGCAGCTGGATGTTGCGAGCAATGCACCATTGGTGCTGTCGATTGGGGCGCCCGTCATATCAGCCACCGCGGAGTTGAGGCTGATTCGGATGGGATCAAAAGCGGTTTTTGCAAAGCCATCAGCAATGCGTTTTTGCACTTTTGAATTCAAGTCGTCCACATAGGACCAGGACCCAGGCATGGGCAATGCCCATAAGGCACCGGCATTCAAAGAGTCCAACAAGCGCAAAGCACGCAATGCGCGGTCTTTGCTTTTTTCTATGTCAAACGTTTCATCTCGGCTTCTGCGCAATGCATCCTTGGTTTCTTGGTTAAATTGTTCAATCACACCCACCAGTTCACCCGCCACATAATTGATTTTGAGTGACGCCAACCCAAGGGCCACCAACCACACGGCAACAAAGCCTCCAGTGCCCCAGCGAACAGCCGTGTGCACTGCGGGTCTGCGCAATTTCTGCGTACGCGCAGATCGAACCAAGCCAATCTCTGGAAAAATCTTTTTCTCAAAAAGGTCTCTAAGAAATGCTGGCTGCAGGGCATTTCTCACTTGATACAGGCTGTCTTCCTGCGCCAATGCATATGGAGAATGATGGTTTCCAAGCAAAACCGCAGACTCACTGCTGTCACCCGTGAGATAAAAACCACGAAACAAAAATGGATCGTGATAGGCGCTGGGGCGCATCAACTCATCCATGAACACACGAATACCAGCCCTTAACTTGTTGACCTCTGTCGGCAACAGAAAGTACTCTGAGCAATCTCTCTCAGGCAGTTCTAGGGCACTCAGTTCCATGCACGCTTCAGAGAGCGTCATGGAGATCTCATCCATGCCTTGATCAATCCACCTGTCTTGAAAGGGGGCTGAAAGTTCAAAGGGAGAAGACCAACCCAAGATGCTGCGCCGCATGGGCGAAGGCAGTGCCGATGAGAAACGCGCAAAACCCGGAATTTTTTCGCACTCGCTGACAACGATGTAAACCGGAAACTGCAACGCAAATCGATGTTGTGCCAACCACAAACGCCGGCTTAATCCTTTCGCCATGGCCAATATCGAGGCCATGCTCTCGGGGCTGGCGTCCAGCAACGACGAAGCCGGCAAAGTAAACACAATCGAATCAAAAGGCCGGTCAGGTCTGTAGCTGCGACATAAACTTAAAAACTCATCCCAGACACCCTGGGCCGCTTTGCTATCGGGGTCTCCCAGCTGACTGGATTGCAACTGGACAGCCACGCCCTTGTCATAAAAACCCCAACCTACACCATCCACTGATGCGGAAATGGCGGAATCACTGCTCAACGCGCTTTGCAATCCACTCGCCGACAAAGGCAAATCCTCAGGACCCACGCCATTGATGACCAAAGTCCAGGAAAGGTTGTAGCGCTCGGATCGCTCTGCCAGATTGCTTTCGATCAACTCGACTGCACGCCGAAATGACTGTTTCAGGGAACTGATTTGTATGGTCGGGGCAGCAGAAGCATGGGATGCACCGTTGGCGCCTTGCTTTCCGTGTTTGATGGCCACCCGCATCAAAAAAATAATCACCAAAAGAATGACCAAGGCCAAACAAGCGAGGGTCAAAACGACCATATTTTCCGAAAGAAAATTCAGCATATCCGCCCTCTTGGGTCCAAAGACGAGAGGTTCTCAGAGACGCTGCCCACCGTGATGTCCAATGATTTTCTGACTGGCCAAGATTGCCACAACCAGACGAGTTCCGATACAACCAGCATTCCTGCAAAGATCAATCCAAATTTAATCCACCAACGGCTGATTTTGGGGATACGGCGAGATGCAAAGTGTGAAAGTGTATTGTCATAAGGTACTTCGGATAAGCGTCTTTCTGCACCAGACAATTCAGCGGGCCGCTGGAAAATGAATTGGAAAAGATCATTTCTATAGCTTGCCAATTTGCTCAAGTCAGCATCACCTCGGAATTGCCCTTTGAAACCCAAAGAAATCACATACAAGTAAAGTTTGGCCAATGGTCGCTGCGAAGGCTCTCTGGCCGAAAGCAATTGATCGATTTGGGAAAAAACTTGCTCACCTGCATGACTGGATTTGAACAGTTTCGCCTCCAACAATTCATGGCGCCAGTGCTCTCGACCAGCCCAGTCTGAATTGAGCAAAATTTCATCAGCCAATACGGCCTTGAGGTAGCGCGCTTGGGACTCATACTCCATGGCTGAGGCACCACCAGAGCGACGGGCTTCCAGCGTTTGCAATTCAATGAGTTGCAGCAAATCTTTGCTCAGGGTCTGCGCAGCTTCTGGCGCATCGGTTTCGTTCACACGCAATATCAATTGAGACGCGCGATGCAAAACTTGGAAAAAATCCCGAAATTGAACAGAGGAGAGCTCATCCCCACTGGCATGGTGATGGGATGGCAAGGTTTGTTGAAGGGCGATGGCAGAAGTGAGCATGAAGTTGTCTGTCCGGCTTCAAGGGTTTATTTGCTGGCTTTCTCGAACAGCACAATTTCTCGCGGCCTGGGAATCAAATTTGCCTCATTCACATTGCTGATCAGAAGCGGTTGGTCCGTGACAATGAAGCTCTCTCGTAGCTCCACAGAAAAGATGGTGTAGCCAGAACTGGCTCGCAAACCCAACTCTTCCACTTGTTCCACCTTTTTCCGAGAGACGCCCAAAACGCGTCGGTCACTCAACAAAGTCCACACCGTCTGAGAGCCAATCACCGCACCATTCATCCATTGGGTCAACTCCGCATCCGTTTGTCCACGCAATCCAATATAGAAATACGCTGATTTGGGCAGTCGCTCCCCTGGCAAAGAGAACACATGGCCATCAAAACTAAAAACCAATGGGCGCCACTCTTGACTGACCTCGGCCATCAAATCTTCAATTTCTGCCAGAACAGGTTCAAAGGATGCCAAAGGATCATCATGCTGCCAGCGAGGCGCCTGGATAGGAACTGCGCCAGGCCGCAAGGTGCTCAACACACCCAGCTGATTGCAAAGTGCAACATACAACAGAAACGGGGGCGCCTCTGGGGCCGTCAGGACAGCTTGTAAACCCGCCAAAGCTTGCACCAAAGCGGAAAGTTTGTTTCGTTGCTCGAGTGCATCCAGCCTCTCCTCCAAACGAGAAGAAGGTGAACTGGTGAGTTTGGCCAAAAACAAGGCCTTGATACGCAATTGCGCGACGATATGCACCACACTTTGCCAAATAGGGTGTTCGGGTGACAAGCTCAGCAATGGGGGCAAGGTTGGACTCAGGCTATAGACTTCATTTTCTTTTCGGATACACAACAAACGCATCGATCTGAATATCGAAGAGGGTCTGTCTCCCGCCATCATCAACACTTTCAGTTTCATGCGGGGGAGATCAACCGGTAGCGCCTCCGATATCTCGTCGTTCACCGCTGATGCGTCTATGCCATGAAATCTACTGACTTGACCCGGTGCGTTGAGAGATCGATTGATCCCCAAGGCCACATAAACATTCAGCTCCCCCACAGAGAGTGCATCTTCCCAATCTGCCAGCTGAAGCTCCAGCTGATGCCCATCACCGCTCTCTGCGTTAAAAACAAAAGGCGTTCCATCGGGAAAAACAGCTTCCAAAGAATTCACACGCAACAAACCGTTGGCCAAAAGACTTTCGTCAATATCAAAGTGCTTAACGCCCCATGCCAATGCATTGGCGCTCAATGACTGCCATGCCACCAAGGTGTCTGCGCGTGCAGACTCTTGTTGAAAGTGCTGTGGCGACAGCAGCATGCCTTCATGCCATTGAATGTGTGGGAGTGGCGCAGAAACTGTCATGATGAGGGATTCAAAATTTAGAACTTGTCAGGACCGAAGAAACTTTGAAAGTTCGATTCTCCAAGGTGATCACATAGCCAGCGTCGTCCAAAGGTATCCAGCTTTTGTGTTCACCGGGTGTGGCGTAGTTGGCAAAAACAAAAACACCTGTTGACATCAATTTTGAATAATCACTCTTATTGAGCATGATCGTTTGCCCAGGAACCAACTCTAAAGAGATGACTTTCAAAGTTTCCGAAAAAGTGCGCATCGTGCCCTCTCGGGAAGAAAACCATTTACCAGCACTGAGGTTTTGCAGAATTGTTTGCACTTCAACGGTGCCAGCAAAAACGATATCAACAGCAACGGCACTGTTGACGTTGACATCGGCAGCGGCGCTTAAAACCAGACCGGGCCATTTGGGGGAAAAGGATTTGGGAACAGCCAAGCCTGGATCGACCTTGGATGGAGCCAAGATTGAACATGCGGAAATGCCCAACAATGCGCCCCAAATCATCAGTACCTTGAAGCGACCAGCAAGCCCATGTAAAGAGGAAGAAATTTTGTACAACATGCCTGGCTAGTCTATCCTAATCAGAGGAAAAAACCAATAAATAACCTGCACTTAAATTAATCACTTAAGGTTGAACATCAGGCTAAATGGAGAGATTCTCAACTCAAAAGAAAGCCAGCCCGTCTGGCATGCGCACACCCAAGCCAACACCAATGGAGAAAACCGTGATCAGTAGGACCAGCACCATTGCAGCCAACATCACCAATGCACCTGTTTCGATAGAAAAGGCGACGGGTGAATGCTTTGGTACTGTTTCGGTAGTTGTGTCGTCTGTTTGCATTTCACGGCTCAAGCCCTTTGATACGACCGAAATCACGGCACAAGAAAGCATCACTGAAAGTGCGCTTTTGAAGCCAGCAACAACCACTTCAATGATGACGAATGCAGGCAATATCGCTTCAAAAGGCAACTTAAAGAATTGATTCATGTAGCCAGCCATGATCAAAGTTCCACTGCCCACCATCGCCCTAGAAACAAAAGAGCAGAAGATTGACAACATCAGAATTTGCAAATGATCCAAAGTCGACAATGGCGAATGGTACAAATTTGCAACGAACATCGCCAATAAGGTAAGAAAAATCACCTCACCTGCATGGAAAAAGAAGGGAAACAATGGCGCCAAGAACTTCACCATGGCCCGACGGAATCCAAATACGTCGCACAGGCAATGAATGACACTGGGCACACCCGCTGCTGAGTTTTTTGCCAGAAAACTGATCAGCAAAGACTCTTTCAGTGCGCTCATGGTTTTCAGGATCGATGTACCCGCTGAAAAAGATATCACCCACAACAAAAACCCCCCCGAACATAAAACAGCAATGATGAAGGGTTTCATGAATTCCGAGATCAAACCCAGACCACCTTGACCAATACTCGCCGTCAAATGAACGGCATATGCAAAAGCCACCATGGGCAGCATTTTGTTAATGGTGGTGATCAGAATCTCCAGCGCCTGATAAATCAACTCCAACCGGTCAAACAAAGGCTTGCTGACACTCGTCGGCAGCAAGGCAAAACCCAAGCCCAATATCAAGGCGCCGACCATGGACAAGCCCAAAGACTCATTCGCAAAAGCACGAAACAAATTGTCAGGCGTGAACTTGTAAACCAGGCCCTCCGGCGGGAGCTCAGACGACTCAAACAAGCGCAAAGTATGAATTGATTCCTTGCTCAAGGACAACTGACCTAGATTCCATTGATTCATTTCAGTCAACCCTGATCCAGGGGAGAACCATGCGCCGACCAACATAGCCACCGCGCCGCAAGCCATCAGACCGGCAAAGCCAAGAGAAACAGCGACAAGAAAACGAACGGGCGAATTGGGCAATCGCGAAAAATTAGCCAAACCGAAAACAATCGCCAACAAAATCAAAGGCACCACAAACAAGTTGAGTAAATCCACGTAGATCTTCAACAGGGGGTTGAACCACAGAGAAGCGGAAGGGATGAACCATGCCAACCCCGCCCCCAACATTGGAAGCCCTATAAAAAGCCATGGATTCTGGCTCCAGTCAGAGCGATGATTCATTGACATCATCGTCAAAGCCGAATCGGCTTATTCGAAATCAGCGCCACATAAGCACATTGCGACATTGACATTGTCAAACCACTGAGAAATGCGCAAATGGGTTCAACCGCCAACAACAACAAGATGACAGCCTCAGTGGGCAAACCCAATGGGTTACAGATCACGGCCAAAAGAGCCAACTTATTTGCCCCTTGCAAACCCATTGAAGCAAAGCCCTGGACGATGGACAGGCCTAAGATGAGCAGAAACTCACCGCTGGTGATTGGGTGTCCATAAATTTGTGCAATAAAGACGGTGGCCATTGCAAAATACATGATGGGCACTGACCGCACAAAGCATGTTGCCAAAGGAACCAGAAACTCAACCTTATCCTTTGTGAACCCGAGCCGAACCGACATGGTATCGACCATTTGTGGGATACCCACCGAGGAATGCTCACCCGAGGCCATGGCAATACTCAATGTGGGTTGCAACGCTGATAAGACATCCCCAGAGGTCGCATCGGAGCGCATTTTCAAAATAGCAAACGATAAAACGCACAATAAAACGGCCGAGGATGAAAATGCAATCAAAAAATTCACCAGCAGAATCAATGCATTAGCCTCCATGTGTGCGCTCAAATGGGCTGCGACGATAAAGATCACAACCGGTAAGGCATGCCTAAAAATAGAGCTTAACTTGAAGCATGCAGAAATCACGGTCACCAAGGATTGATTGAAGTCTTCTTTCAAGCGGGAATTGAGAACGGCCACTGCAAATCCAAACATGATTGCAAAAACAGCAATTTTTGTTTCCTCACCCTGGGCAAGAGATTGAAAAATATTGCTTGGAAGAATCGCACTGATAAGCCCCTCAGCACCTGGAAAGGGACTTTCGATAGACTCTGAGTAAAAACTCATTCTGCTGACATGGTCAATATTGTTTTCACCCAACACTTTCTCTATGCGCCACAAATTTTCGTTGGTGAATTCAGCGCCGGGTTGAAAAACATATGCAGCTGCCATGCCCATCAAGGCTGGCAGCAGCGCCATTAACACCAAGCCTGACATGGCACGCAAGCCCGTTCTTGCGTAGGCTCTCTCCTTGAACATGCCTTGAATATTCAAAATGATCGAGCAAAGAATGAGCGGTACTACCAAAATTTGCAACAAATCAATATAAATTTCCGCAAGAAAATACACAGCAGAAATTCGAAGAGGTGATAAAAATCCAAAAACCCCTCCCAAAAGCAGTGCGGCAATCAGCACGGCAGGGGAATGCAACCAGATAAATCGTTGTGACAAGGGGGTGTGCTCCATGGTGTATTTCACACAATGCTTCTCAGCAATTGATCCATGTGCAGTTGTCCAGGGCGGTGTGACACAAACTCGTTGAGCAACTCTTTCAAAATTTTGTTGTCATGGCTCACCGCGAAAGAATAATCATGGGACAAATCACTGAAGCTAACTATCTTCAAAGACAATGCCCGACTGGGATTTGATTTCAGAATTTTTCGGGTGTAAAACTCGTTTCGATACCCACAAATGACGCGCCCAGAAAACACGGCATCTGCCACATCCTCCCAACTGGGAAATCCGATCACTTTGGCTTTGGGGAAATTTTGATTGGCGAATTCATCCCAAGCAGAGTTGGCAAGAATTCCCATGGTTCCAGAAAATTGACGCAATACCTTATCTACTTTAGAACCATTGGACAATTTAGCCAACTCGACCCGGTTCAAAATCAAAGAATGAGGCAATTTGGAATATGCATGGCTAAAGGACACCTTTTGCACGCGCTTGAACGTTGGCGTTGAATGAACGCCAATGTGAATTTTTTTGTCTGCCACTAAATCAACAATTTCCTGATAAGTTTTGGCCGATCTGTCTAATCTAAGTGGCAAGTTTATGGACTGCGCGAATCGTTTGACCAATTCAACCTCCAAACCAACAGTTACGCTGCCCTTTTCGTAAAAAAAAGGGACATCGTCCTGGCTGACAAACCCAACGACCAACTCTCCTTTATTTGCCAGCCACTGCAAGTCTGATGATGTGTTCAAAACTTCGGAGGGCTGCCCCATATCCGGCTTTTTGGAAGTTGCACCATGTGTCGGAAGCATCCAGGCCCCGGCTCCCAGCGATAAAGTCCAACGCCCCCAGCGGTCTAAAAAAGATCTTCGATTGATGTTCAACATGGTGTGCTCAAAAAATCAAGGCAACTTTTTGTCAAGAAGCGGGACGGGTGGTGCAACAGCACCCTTGATGGCTGACGCCGATTGAACCTCTTGCTCCATTTTTTGGGTGATCTCGGTTTTCAAACCTGTCAAGCCGTTTGCCGGTTTATCGCTCATTTTTTTGCCAAACTCAAAGCCCAAGAAAAAAATACACGCCACAAATAAACAACTGCAGATCATAAAAATGGCAAGTAACCGTCGGGTGACATTGAAGTTGTATTCCATAAAAAACCCCTATTTCACGGTGACCGTGAATTGACCAGCCATATTGATTTCAATCACACCACCCCACATGCACATCAACTTGGATGAATTATTGAGGGTGGGCATTTTGCCGAGAAGTTGTGTGGGAGAGCCAGGTATCCAAGGGGCCATGGTCATGGGGATACAGGGCATGGGCGTCAATGCCCCCAAAGCAGCAGCTGTCGCAGCAATCACCATGGGGTTCGCCATGGATTGACACATGCCAAAAGGCATGATGTTCAGCATGGGTTTGTTGTCCATGATGTTGGCATCAGGCACTTTGGTCATCACCAAATTGGTGGGCAGGACCATGAGCGTTCCAGGCGCCATGCCAAAACTGCATTTGAGCATGGCACCCATGCAAACTTGATTGCCCATTACTGCCCCCTCACCATGGTTTCAAGTCGTCGCAAAATGGAGGCGGTGCCTTGCTCAGGCTCCACCTCCTTGCCTTTGGGGTCAAATCGTTGCGGCAAACCAAGCGGAACGCCACCTTTGTAGTGCAGTTCTTCCATGATCTTCCCATTGGGCCAGTAGCGGATCAATGGCCCATCCAAAAGGTTATTTTGGTAACAAGAACTCTGAACACACTTTCCATCCCGATCGAAATCGCTGGAAACCCCATGCAATTGCCCCTTTTTGTAGATGGACTCTCTGATCAATCGACCTTCAAAATAAAAAGTGGCTGGGCCATCGATATCACCACCAGAATAATTCAGCAATGTGCTGACCAATCCTGCCGCATCAAAAGTTTTGCACGCCCCTGCCGCCATACCATCAGAATAATTTTGCTGAAGAACACACTTGCCCATCGCATAAACCTCCATTAACCCATCCGCATGGCCTGCTTTGTAATGAGATTTATGAATCGGTAAACCTGAGGCATCAAATATTTGGGTCAAACCATCGAGCAATCCATCTTTGAAATGAGAAATCAAACGGCATGTACCCTCAGCATCAAATTCTCTGAGCAGACCATGCAATTGAGCATCTTTCAAAGTTCCCTGTCGAAACAAAGAACCATCCGGATGGAAGCTTTCGAAATCCTTCAAACCCAACTGAGCACCCATTTCGCTCATGGGATATGACGGAGAAGTCTCATTCATGTTTTGTGTGCATTTCAGTTGATTTGAGTCAACGCACCTTTGAGCGTCAGCATCGCACCGGCCTCAACGTTGTGCATGGCATCGGCTTTGCTCACAATCATGGCCCCTTTGTTTTCAAGCTGTACGGAAGCTTGATTGGTCAGGTTCACACCCGCTTTGTTCAACAAATTGGTCCCAGCTTGATTGGTCAACGCTGTGCCAGCTTTATTGGTCAGCGCCGTGCCAGCCTGCTGGGTCAAGGCTTGGGCCGCTTTGCTGGTCAAGGAAGTCCCTGCATCGAGCAAAACGTCTGCACTCGATTTGATCTGCACCGCGCCAGTGACCGTGATGGTCAGTTTTCCATCCACCACCAATTCAAAGTCACCCTTCACGTTTTGCGTGAACTTGGCGCCATTCTTATGCGTTTCATCACCGGTGATGTCCAGTGTTCTGGTTCCCTTGACGTTGTGGGTTTCTTTACCGGTTTGAACATCAACGGTGCGGTCGCCTTTTTCAAGGGTGTGTATCTCAGCCCCAGCTTTGACCGTGGTTGTCAATGCGTTTTCAATTTCGCTCAGCAGATCTTTTTGGGCATGAAAATAAAGCTGTTCAGCATCTTTTTTATCTTCAAATCGAACAATATTTCCTGCAGTTCCTTGCTTTGAAGACCAAGTGGCGATGGTGCTTTGGGTTTGATGATCTGGCAGTTTGACAGGGGTGGTGTTGGTGCCGTTATAAACACTTCCCGTGACCAAGGGTCGGCTGGGGTCTCCGTTCAGGTAACTGACAACCACCTCCTGACCTATGCGCGGTAAAAACAAAGCGCCAAACCCCACCCCGGCCAATGACTGTGAGACTCGAATCCAACAAGAACTTTTGTCGTCTCCTTTTCCGTCTCTATCCCAGGGGAACTGGACTTTGATACGACCATACTGATCGGTCCATATTTCCTCACCGCTGGGCCCAACCACTTTGGCCGTTTCACTGCCCATGGCTCTGGGCAATGGCGTCACCATGGGCGGTCGGAATGCGCTCGCCGCGGGGAAAGCCTCAAAAGAGTTGCTGTACAAATCGTCACGGGCTGTGTGGTGGACACGCCTAACCACATGCAATGCATTCAGTGAGATGACGAAATGATCAGCCAGGGTGAAGCTGGTCCCTGCATTTAAAGAATAGGCAAAACTATCACCCCGCAACAATGTGGATGTGACTTGCGCCGCATCCACTCGAATTTTTGCTTTGGCTTTGCTTTCACTCGCCGTGGCGCTGCCGGTTCCAAACTCGTATATAGCTCCACTTCCTGTGGTTGCAGCATTGTTGCCACTCAAAGAAGTGGCTGGCTTGATAAAGTCGTAATCAGATACTGTGGCTGACTTGAGGGCAACTCTTTTTTCAAATTCAAACCGATACACCGTATCGATCGGATTGGTCTGACCAGTCCTAGGGAAGAATCGCAAAGCGCTGGCACCCGCGCAACTGATGTGCGCTGAGCTAGCGTCACCCAGCACCATGGTGTGGCCGCTGCTGGTGAATGTGAAGTAGTAGAAGATTCCCGCATGCTCCATGAGGCGAGAGATAAAGTCTAAATCAGTCTCGTCGTACTGAACACAATAATCCAATGCGGTATAGGTGCCAGATGTCTTGTCTGAGAATGTGATGCTTCCCTCACCCAGTACCGCTTTGACGATATCCAAAATTGATTTCGTTTGGTAAATTTTTCGGTCTCTGCTCAGGGACAGTAACCAAAGCGATGGCACCAATTCAGCCTGGTAGGTGGCAAAGTCAACGTCATAGCCACTTTGTATAAATCGAGAAACGATGCCATGGATGTATCTTTTAGAGCCACCCTCAACCTCCATGGTGACTGTGACATTTTTTCCCACAATGGTGGCAGCCGATAAGTTAGAGCTGCCCGAACGCATGAACAAATTAAACTTGAACAGCTCTGAAATTCCCTCCGCACCCTCTAACCCATCGAGCAACAAATCATTGGCACCAAAAGGCGTGTCAATGGTCAGGAAACCACCTGATTGAACAAAATCCGTTTTCAATCGGTGCCCCTCATGGGTTTGTCCGCAAAGGTGTAATCGAACTCACCCAGGCTATTGACCGTGATGTGGACTGCACTGAATGGAGTTGCGGTCGACATGCGCTCCAAAACCAGTGACGAAAGTTCAGGCAAAACGGATTGGGTGAGAATGAAATCAATATTTCTCGCACCACTATCAACTTCGGTGCAGCGCTGAGTGATTAAATGGATCACACCGCTGTCCCAGGTTAATTTGGCGTGATGATTGCTCGAAAAACGCTCAACCAATTTTTGAAGTTTCAATTTCACGATGTTGGCAATTTGTTCATCCCCCAGTGGGAAGTAAGGCACCAAGACCATGCGCCCCAGAAAAGCTGGGCTGAACTCCTTGAGCAAAGCGGGTCGAAGCATCTCAGTTAACTCGGCCATGCTGGGCCGAAACCCTCCGCGGCAGGCGTTGGTGATCACGTCTTGGGCAGCATTCGAGGTGAGCAAAATCAAGGTGTTTTTAAAGTCGATGGTGACCCCTTCGCCATCCTCCATCGACCCCTTGTCAAAGACTTGGAAGAACACCTCCAAAACATCGGGGTGAGCTTTCTCCATTTCGTCCAACAAAACAACACTGTAGGGTCGGCGCCTGACCGCCTCTGTCAAAACGCCACCCTTGCCATAACCCACATAGCCCGGTGGTGCACCTTTGAGGCTGGAGACAGAATGTGGCTCCTGGAACTCAGACATGTTGATGGTGATCATGTTTCGTTCACCGCCATAAAGCATGTCGGCAAGGGCAAATGCGGTTTCGGTCTTTCCCACACCGCTGGGTCCGACCAACATGAACACACCTACCGGTTTGCCTGGGTCATCCAAATCAGCCCTGAAAGTTCTGACACGCCTGGCAATCGCATCCAAGGCTTCACCTTGCCCAACCACTCGCTCCGACAACCTGTCTTTCAGATGCAAAACCGTGTGTATTTCATCGGCCATCATTTTGCCCACGGGAATGCCCGTCCAGCCAGATATCACTTCGGCCACCGTGCGCGAATCCACGCAAACTGGCACCATGGGTTCATCGTCTTGAATCGCTTCTAGTCCTTTTTCCAAACGTTTCAGTTGCTCGGTATGGCTGACACTGTCCTCGTTTTCTGAACCTTCACTGTCTGCACCTTCTAGGGCGATCAGGCGGCGCAAGGCCAGTATTTCATTGACCGCATGTCTTTCATGCGATAGTTTTTCGCTCAAATGGGCGTGCTTATTTTTGAGCACCAAGAGTTCATCTTGCAGGGGTTTGATTTCACTGCGGCGATCCAATCCCGTTGCGACGCCATGCTGTATCAAGCGCAATTGGGCTTCGCAATTGGCAATTTTTTGCTCAACCTCTTCAATCACCTGTGGCTTTCCCGCCTGACCCACGGACACCCTGGCGCAGGCTGTATCCAATACGCTGATCGCTTTGTCTGGCAACTGCCTGCCGGTGATGTAACGGTGCGAAAGGCGAACAGCATCTTTGACCGCTTCGTCCAAAATTTCTACCGCATGGTGATTTTCTAAAGTGGGCACGACGCCTCGGAGCATGTCCATCGCCGAGTCTGGGGAAGGCTCCTCGACCTTGACCACTTGGAATCGACGCGCCAGGGCAGGATCGCGCTCCACATATTTTTTATATTCTGCCCAAGTGGTGGCCGCAATGGTTCTTAACTCGCCCCTGGCCAAAGCGGGTTTCAGCAAATTGGCTGCGTCGCCCTGGCCCTCGGCTCCCCCGGCGCCAATCAACTGATGGGCCTCGTCAATGAAAAGGATCACCGGTACGGCCGATGCCTTGACTTCTGCAATCACCGACTTCAAACGGTTTTCAAATTCACCTTTGATGCCTGCTCCAGCTTGAAGCAAGCCCAAATCGAGGGTGCGAACCACCACTTGCTGCAAATTTGGCGGCACGGCTTTTTGCACCACCCGCTGCGCAAAACCTTCAACAACTGCTGTTTTTCCCACGCCTGCTTCACCCGTCAAAATAGGGTTGTTTTGTCGCCTGCGCAAAAGAATGTCAATGATCTGCCTGATTTCAGCATCACGTCCGCGCACGGGGTCAATCTTTCCCTGCCTGGCCAATGCCGTCAAATCGATCGTGAACTGATCTAAGTTAGGTGTCTTGGAATTTCCAGCCTGTGTGAGGCTGGGCATTTTCGCCATCGTTGGTGAGCCCGCAGACACCTCTGCACCGACCATGACCTCCCCCGTGGCTTGTCCAGCGTCTTCACTGGAATCCTTGAGCAACTCAGCCAATCGGATCCGCAACTGATCCCTGGGTATTTCCAACAACAAGGGTGCCACCTCGAATGTCACGCCCCTGACCGTATCCTCTTCCAACAAGGCCAACAAAACCGTTCCCGAGCGAACTTGCTGTTGACCGAGCAACACGGAACTCGATAACCAAGCCTCTTGAAACAGTGGGGCAAAGACGCCAGACATGGCTGGCGTGCCTTTGTTGCCACGCTTGAGTTGGTCCAGTCTTTGCTGTAATTGGGCCATGACCTTGCCGTGATCAACACCAAAATTCTCCAAGAGAATTTCTACGTCAGGGGCTTTTCCTTCCATCAATTTAAAAAGGAAATGCTCTAACTCAACGCTGAAATGCGATTGCCCACCACACAGCTCTGCAGCCAAGCGAATGGCTTGCTTGCATGTGGGATTGAGTTTGGTCAGTAAAGTTCTAAGGTCAATTTTCATGGCGCATCTCAAATGGTTGACGCATCAAGCTTTGATGCCGCTTGCGTCTGTGGACTTGTCTGCCAACCAAAATCGACTGGGACTCAAAGCGCGCGCCGCAGCCACCTTATTTTCAAGCGCTGGGGCGGCATGGGTTAGCCAGGCAGTCATTCCCAAACGGGGCCCCTGCGCCCCCAACACAGCAGGTTTGAAATGTCGATCCCTCAGGTGTAATTGCAAACAGACGCGGTAATTCGAAGATTGATGCTGCTTGACCAACCATTTGAGTTTGCGATGAAAGCTTTCGCCAGGCAAAAGCTTTTGATATGCCTGTGGTGTGAGGTTTTTGGCCTGTAGCAATATGGCAGCACCTTGGTGCCACGCCCTGAGGCCCAATGTGGCATTGACCCCCAGCTGAGCGGCAGATCTATGTTTTGCACCCCTGCCCAACATGGCCTGCTCTGAAGGGTCAATGTGAAGCCACTCTCCAAAAAATTGTTGCGCTTCAAAGCGAATGCCCAATCGATCGTGAAGCATCGCCAATAATGAACTCATGGACCTAGGAGCCGCACCCATCAAAGCGGCATGCTTTAGCCAAATGGCCTCTTGATCAAGACCCCTTTTGTCTCTGAATCCCAAACTGGCCGATGCATCGACAAAACGCAACAAGGGCATATCGGCCAAGTGGCGCGCGCCCAGCGAAAGGTGATACTTCTGCTTGGCTTGAAACAAAAGATGCAACAACCGATGGTTGAACACATCCATAAAGTCCACCGGCGCATGATCCTTATTGCGGCGACTGGCCAAGAGCATTTCCGTGAACACCAATGGCAATGGTCCGCGCGACCCAGCCAAGCACATCAAAGAGGTATAAACCTGGTAGGAACCGGAATCATCGGGTCTAATGGACTGAATATCTCCGGCAGGAAAGCCCAGTGTGATGTCAGACTTAAAGCGGACCGGGTGGTCACTGGGCCCCCAATGAGCGGTGTCGCCCTGCCCCAGTGCAATGCGCTCCAGCAAACTGGCAGCTTGAAAAAGACCAAATTGAAATGGGTCTTGTTTGAGTTGGGTGATCAAATCAGACATTGCCAACCTGCCATGGGCGACCAGAGGCGACGCACTTCACCATTGCGCATCAATCCCAATCGGGTGTAGGAATTGGTAGTCGTATAGAGCGCGAAAAATCGAGCAAGTACGCCGGCGAAAATAAGCGCAGATCCACCCACAAATGCCTCGTCGTCCAAATCCAACCAAATGTCATTGCCAACACAGTGGCCTCGCCAGGTTTCACGGCCAATTCTGGCAATTGAAGGTTTTGAGCGCAGCGACTTGATGCCTCTGACCTGACTTTGATTTTTTGCCGCTTCGCCCGCAAACAAAAAAAGCAACTGCCGTAATTTTTCCGCGCCACTGTCGTCTTCAATCAAAGAGTGGTGGTTCAGCCTGAGAATTTCTATCAGTGAAAAAACAGATTTTGAAGAGGTCAACGCATCCCGTTGAGACACAGGTTCGTACAAATTGTTGACCTGAATACTTGAGGAGATGGACTCTCCAATCAAGCGGGCACCAGAAGGAACCAATTCGGCCATCTTTCGATTGGTACACATCAGCTTTGCAAACAAAACAGGCTCGGCAGGCGTTTTGCTGATGTTGGTCCGGTCCACGAAGCTGATGAAAACATCTGAGCCGCTCATGCCCGGTCGCAGGGACTGCTCTCGGCGCGAGGTCCAGTACATCTCCTGGCCCCCATCCATGAAACGCTCAGCAGCGAATAAGTTGGCAACCATCTGTGGTTGTTCTGCTTCAGGGTCAGAGGCGATCAGCGCTTCAATGGAGTGAATTTCATGTGACGTTTCTTTGTGGTGATCTGGCACCAATAAATATTCGTGATCACGCCGTTCAAAGGTGATGGGTTCACTTGTTTTTGGAAATAAATTGATGATGGGCACGCAGCCGATCTTGAATGTATTTTTATTGACCGAGGCCAGCACTTTGACAGCCGATTTAAAGGCGAATTTGATCGTGAATCCATTGCCCTGACCCAAGCGACCAGCCAATCCCTTGAGATCAAAAAATAAAAACTTGGCAGGGAAAGAAAAATACTCCTGCAACAAGTTATAGGCTGGATGGATATTTCCAATGGATGGCAATACCTGATCCGCTGGCGCATACCCAACTTCGACCCATTGTTTCAGAGGAATTTGTGCCAAAAGCTTGCCCTTTGGATCTGCAATTTCAATGCGCTCCAAATTGGCCGCCAAAATATCGTGCAAAGGCATGGTGGTCATGAAGTCACCACTGAGGTGCAAGCGCAGAGAGTCCAGTTTGAGTTCGGCAACATCCACACCAGCATGGGTTGCAAAATTCAAGCAGAGTATTCGGTTGTCCTCAAGGGCTGTCTCCACAATGCTCAATGGCCAAAGCTCAGTGTCCCAGGATGTCTGAAAACGACAGGTATGGCCAGACGAGGCGGTTGCTTGGAGCATGGTTTCTCGCGGAACTTTCAAGCCAGCCATGACTTTGCCCTGTGTGGCATCCAACCGCATATGCACCACGCTCATCGAGGGCGAGGGCTGAGTTAAATGAGGGCAAATATTTTCCAAAACTGCCATGGCAGCCATGGGAAATTCACGATCAATTTCGCGTTGAACACGGGCTGTCAAAAAGGCAAAAGACTCTAAGAGTCTTTCTGTATGCGGATCTTTGGACTCCGAACCATTGAAAGACAAGCGCTGAGCAACTTTCGGATAACGCTGCGCGAAATGATCGCCACTCTCACGCAGGTATGACATTTCCCGGCGGTAATAGTCAACCAAATCGTCTTGAAGGTTCACCATGGATAAGCCAGTTCTTTAAACAGCTTCGGGCTGTACAACCAACTCCACCTGTCCTGGGTGAAGGTGAAACGAGGGTGCAAATCTCAAAATTTGTTCACCAAATACCACTGCCGCCTGGATTTCCACCATCACCGACTTGATATCCAATGGGTTGGCCTGGGCCTTGACACGCACTTGTTTGAGCCTGGGCTCAAAAAGTTTGATCACCTGCTGAACCAGTTGCTCCATCTTGAGCAAGTCCGTTTTTGAGTTGGGTGATAAGGTATTGGTGGCTGGCAAACCATAGTTCATCACATGGGCTTGGCAATTTAAAAATTCGTCGATCGTCAAATCACATCGTGTGTTGAGCAACCGAAACAAGTCCAAAAGCAACGAGGACTGAAAACCCTTGGCATCCAAATGAATACCATTGCCAATCGTAAAGTCAACACCACAAAGTCGGTCAAATAAAGGGGCTATGGAAGATGGGGCGGTACGAGTCGACATTTCAAAAAATTTTTAGACCAATGAACAACTCGCAAAACCACCCCTTTTGCCGCGAAGATCAGTCAGATTTCATGGTTTCCAGATTCCAGTTCCAGGTAGCAGTTCCCTTTTGCGTGGAGTCGCTCTTCTGCTGGGTGTAGTCACACTGAATTTTGGTGAAATTGATCGAAAAAGAATCCGAAGGAATACCACCACCACCCGATGTGCTGATGTTGGCAATCATCCCATTGGTCATGGTGTAGGTGAAAAAGTTCATGTAGGTGCCATTTTCAACGCGACCCACATTCAATTTGATGGTGCCCAGTTTGCTACCTTGGGTACAGGCCTTGTACAAAGCGGTCGTTGACAAGTCTGACATTTTGGTGAAATTCAACTCAGACAGAATCGGGCGACCTGCGGTTCTCTCGGTTTTTGCACTGTCTTGTTGCAATGGAATGGAAGCACTGTGCGAAAAAGAGCTGACCACAATTTTGTCGGCATAACCGGTGATGGTGGAATTTCCAGGAATGCTGTCAATGCATAAAATCAAAACGTCAGACATTTAAATCTCCAATTTAAAAAAGGGCAAACCCGCAAAGCGGGGTTGAAATCCAAATCAAGCAGCAGAGGCTGGCAACTCTGCGACCAATCGAATGGAAGTGGTCAACTCTTCCATCTGAAAGTGCGGTCGCAAGAAAACAGTGGCTTGGTAAGCGCCAGGACGGCCTGCCACCTCGACCACATCGACCCGGCCTTCGGCCAAGGGGAAGCGCGCTTTTTCACCTTGGGTCGCGTTGGCATCGAGCAACACATATTGCGACAACCACGTATTGAGATAACTCTCGACCGAGTCCTTGGTCTGAAAGCTGCCGATTTTGTCGCGCATGATCACCTTGAGGTAATGGGCAAAGCGCGAAGCAGCCAACACGTAGGGCAATCTTGACGACAAGGCCGCATTGGCATTGGCTGTGTCAAGGTTATAAACGCGGGGCTTGTTGGTGGTCTGGCCACCAAAGAATGCGGCAAAGTCAGAGCCTTTGGCATTGACGATGGAGATGAAGCCCAGATCATTGAGCTCTTTCTCGCGTCGATCTGTGATGGTCACTTCCGTCGGGCACTTCAGCACGACATCGCCATCATCCGTCTTGAAGGTGTGTGCCGTCAGGCCGGAAACCTTTCCGCCACCTTCCACGCCTCGAATCGCCGTGGTCCAGTTGTACTTTGCAAATGCATCGGTGATGCGCAAGCCCAACTGATAGCACGAGTTGCCCCAAAGGTATTTGGAGTGGTCGCGGCCGTCGACATCTTCTTCGAAGTTGAAGCTGTCTACCGGTTTTGTCTTGGCGCCATAGGGCAAGCGAGCGGCATAGCGAGGCAAGACCATGGAGACATAACGCGAATCTTCTGAGTCGCGGAAACTGCGCCAAGTGGTCAGCTCTGCACTTTCGAAAATTTTGGAGAGGTCACGGGGCACACCCAGATCAGTGAACGACGTCATGTCAAACATGGTCGGCGCGACAGCCGTGATGAAGGGCGTGTGCGCAGCAGCGGCCACCTTGGAGATGCGCTGCAACAAAGCCATGTCTTGGGGGTGGCGGCCAAAGTAGTAGTCGCCAATCAACAGAGAGTAAGGATTGCCGCCGAAGGTACCGTACTCTTCTTCGTACACCTTCTTGAACAAAACGCTCATGTCATGGTCAACAGCTGTCTCCAAATCTTTGAGCAGCTCTTTCTTGGTGACGTTCATCAAACGCAATTTCAAGGTGGTGCTGGTTTCAGTGCCAAACACCATGTCACGCAAGCCAATCCATGAAGACTCAAGCGCTTGAAACTCAGGGTGATGCATGATGGCATTGAGTTGATCGGTCAAAATTTGATCGATCTCAGCAATGCGCTCATTGATCATCGCAACCACGCCTTTGTCAGGCGCACTTTTCATGCCTTCGTCAAGGATTTGGGTGGCAAATTGACCCAGAAGTTTCTTGGCATAAACGCTTTGCGAAGGCTCTGCCGCCATTTTTCCTTCTTGGATGATTCGGTCCAAGAGGCTCAATTCCTCGTTTTTTACCGCTTCTGTGCTGACGTCTGAAGAAGATTTTTTAGTAGCCATTGTTCATTCCGTTTTCTAAAACCGTTGAAGGGGTTATTTGGCTGCGGGTCAAGCAGTGGCTTCGGCGGCTTCACCATCCGACACTTCGGTGGAGCCTTTCAGCTGCTTGAGGTCTTCTGTGTTTTGAAGAATGTTTTCAAGCAGTGCATCCAGCTCATCATTGCCGTCAAGTTTGCCCAAGAGATCGCGCAGCTGTTGACGCGCCTCCAGCAAACGGGCCAGACGGGGAATCTGATTCACAATGGACTCAGGCTCAAATTGGTCTATCTGATTGAAATGAAGTTCAACCTTTAAATTGCCCTCACCCTTGAGAGTATCTGGGACAGAAATGTCCAGTCGAGGCGCAATTTTGGTCATCACATCATTGAAATTGTCGCGATCAATTTCAACGAAACGACGCTCTTTGAACTTTGGCAAAGGATTCTCAGGCTGGCCGGAGAGATCTGCCATGAGTCCAACGACCAAAGGCAATTCCTTTTTCTCAAACGCATTGCCAATTTCGACGTCATAGGTAATTTGTACCCGCGGAGGACGATTGCGACCCACCCATTTCTGCAAACTATCAGACATTTATGAACCTCATGAAAAGTGCTTAGGAAAACCTGACCAGGAAAAAATGTCGACCCCAGGCCAACATCCCAGGCATGTCAGCAAACGTTGACGCATACCACGGTTGGGGTGGCATTTTAAGTGAGATTTACGGACATTACAATGATTTACTTGATTTTCTTAAAAAATAATTAAAGCTTTTACAAAATCGTTATTAATGATTTATTCGCCATTATTAAACAATATTAATTACAAAACCCGGGTGAAAAAACCAAATATCAATAAATTAAAAATCAAAGTCGCAAGAACTGTTTGATTTTCTCCCAGAACGAGCGCTCAGGCTGCTCAAAAGGTCTCATTGGCTGGCGTTCTATTGGGGCTGGTTTGGGCTGGGTTGGCGCGTCCGCCCGTGGCTCCATCGGGCGAGCCAATGGATCGGAAAGTGGATTGCTCGGGTTGCTGGGTAGCAAAGGCTTGTCTTGGGTCATTGGCGCACTCTGCCCCCATTCGGCCGGTGGAGATGCTGGCATCGCAACCGCGGGAGGCCCTTGGGTCCCGCCCGCTGGGTCAGGAATGACAACTGCCATGGGCTTGACCGCTTCGGAAACACCGGAGAGCTTGGCCGACTCAGGCAAGGCAATGGGTGCGGCGGCCATTGCCAAAAGATCAACGGCCGGCACACCCAAAGATTCTTTGGCCACTGCCTCCTCAGGTTTTTCAGTACCATTTTCCGGCGTACTCGGATCTTTGGCCAATGCTGGCTCGGCTTCTGCGGCCGCACTCTCCACCATCGATGGTTCGGGCTCGACAAGCGGTGGAACGCCTGCGGCA
>Ga0315899_10002161_pt1 | contig 21962 bp, 14 predicted proteins | sample LakEriMetagenome_2_FD_203518 | JGI IMG/M metagenome (GOLD analysis project Ga0315899, IMG submission 203518) | Freshwater fungal communities from buoy surface, Lake Erie, Ohio, United States - Buoy 4 MA112 | ecosystem: Environmental > Aquatic > Freshwater > Lake | place: USA: Lake Erie, Ohio... | reverse complement strand
TTGCCCTATGCTTACAAATAAGAACATACTCCTAGGTGTTAGTGGCAGCATTGCCTCCTACAAATCTGCTTCTCTGATCCGTTTACTGGTCAAAGCCGGCGCAAATGTAAGGGTAGTTATGACTAAAGAGGCCTGCAACTTCATCACTCCGCTAACGCTGTCTACCCTATCCAAGAACCCAGTTCTTAGTACCTACTTTGATCCTGAAACCGGAACCTGGAACAACCATGTAGAATTAGGAGCATGGGCAGATTTGATGATTATTGCACCTGCAAGTGCCAATACACTAGCAAAATTAGCCAATGGATTATGCGACAATCTACTCTCGGCAGTCTATCTTTCTTTAAAATGTCCTGTTTATTTCGCTCCGGCAATGGATCTGGATATGTGGAAACACCCGGCAACCCAAAAGAATATTGCTTCATTGCTCAGCTTCGGGAATATTTTAATCCAGCCGGGTAATGGTGAATTAGCCAGTGGATTATATGGAGAAGGCCGAATGGAAGAACCTGAAACCATTGTGGATATCCTAATTGATGGACTAAAAAAAAAACTTTCGCTAAAGGGTAAAAAAGCGCTAGTCACTGCGGGACCTACTTACGAGGCGATTGACCCGGTGAGGTTTATAGGCAATCATTCTTCAGGGAAAATGGGATTTGCGATTGCTGAAGAACTTGCTGCATTAGGTGCATCAGTCATACTTATTACCGGACCAACAACACTCAAAACTAATCATTCCGGAATCAAAAGAATAGATATCAACTCTGCCGAAGATATGCTTGAAGCAGCCTTAACTTATTTTGCAGAATCAGATTTATCAATCTTAAGTGCAGCAGTTGCCGATTACCGTCCGAAGGAAGTTTCTATAAACAAAATCAAAAAGGATAATTCAGAGTTAAAAATCGACCTTGTCAAAACTCCGGATATACTTGCAACTTTAGGAAAATTAAAAAGCGATAGGCAAATATTGGTGGGATTTGCACTTGAGACAGAAAATGAGGAAGATAATGCCGTTAAGAAACTGAAAAATAAAAATCTGGATTTCATAGTTCTTAACTCCCTAAGAGACAAGGGTGCCGGCTTCAAAAATGATTATAATAAGATTACTATAATTGACCGGGAATTAAATAAAGAGGCTTTTGAATTAAAACCGAAGGCTTTAGTTGCAGCTGATATTTGTAAAAAAGCACTAGATTTATTAAGATGAAATACCTTATTTTTTTTTGTCTTCTAATTGGTTCTCTGAGCGTTCATTCACAGGATCTTAATGCTCGTGTTCAAATTTTGGCACCCCAAATTGCCAACTCTAATAAGCGTATATTGGACATACTTGAATCAAGTATTAAAGACTTTTTAAATAACAAAAGATGGTCGGCAGATGCATTGCAACCTCTTGAAAGGATTGATTGTAATTTTGTAATAACTATTACAGATTGGGATGGCAACAGTAATTTCAAAGCTGAAGCCCAAATTCAGTCAAACAGACCTATATTTAACAGTTCTTACAGCAGTACCATCTTAAACATAAGTGATAAAGATTTTGGGTTTACCTTTTCTGAAGGACAGCCACTTGATTTTTCCGAACAAAATTATATCAACAATCTCAGCTCACTACTCGCATTTTATGCCTATATCATCACCGGTATGGATTATGATACTTTTTCTAAATTTGGCGGTACTCCTTATTTTGAAAAAGCTCAAACAGTACTAGACAATGCTCAGGCTGCTCCAAATACCGGATGGAAAGCATTTGAAAATCTGAGGAACCGTTTCTGGATAATGGAGAATCTTATGAATAAATCCTTCAATCCAATACGTGAGAGTCTTTATACTTACCATAGAGAAGGCCTGGATGTAATGGCAGAGAATCAGATAAAAGGAAGGAAAGCAATTCTTTCTGTGATTCCCCAACTTCAGAAAATCGACAGACAGAAACAAGGTGCAATCTTAAATCAAATTTTTTTTTCAGCAAAGGCTGATGAGTTAATCAAAATTCTTAGTGCAGCCGAACCTCAGGATAAAGTAAAAGCCTATAATGCTTTATCTGTGATTGACCCTGCCAATAGTTTAAAATATGAAATTCTGAAAAAACCTTAAAGCTGCCTTCAGGTTACCGGTACTTTTAATCAAAATATTTAAATTAGCTCAAATTTTTATTGATACATGCTCAAGCGACTGGCAATTAGAAATTACGCCCTGATTGATGACCTGGATATTTCATTTTCAAATGAACTAAATATCATGACCGGTGAAACCGGGGCGGGTAAATCAATTATCCTTGGGGCACTTTCCTTAATTTTAGGTCAGCGAGCAGAAGGAAAGTATTTTTTTAACCAGCAAAAAAAATGTGTGATCGAAGGAATCTTTGAAGTCAATGGATTTCAACTTGAAGATTTCTTTACCGAGAATGATCTGGATTATGAGGCTGAAACCGTTTTGCGTCGAGAAATCTCATCCGATGGAAAAACAAGAGCCTTCATTAATGATACTCCTGTCAATTTGAATCTGCTGAAAAAACTCAGTGAAAGATTAATTGATGTTCATTCTCAGCATGCTACACTGGAGATTAATGATGAAGAATTTCAGTTACTGGTTATTGATACAGTTGCAGAAAATCAAGAGCTGCTTTCAAATTATAGAAAGACCTACAAATTATATAGAACTACTCAATCACGCCTGAGAGAATTGATCAGCCAGAGTGAACAAAACAAAGCAGAGCTCGATTATTTCCAGTTTCAGTTTGATGAACTTGAAAAGGCGAGATTAGCCCCGGGTGAGCAGGAAGAACTTGAACAGGAACAAAGTGAGTTAACTCATGCAGAGGAGATTAAGAGAAGCTTACTAATTTCAATAGGAATTTTGAGTGATAATGAGCCCTCCGCCGCTACTCAAATTAAAGAAGCTTTAGTCAGTTTGGGTGGTGCAGAAAAGTTTAAACCTGAGCTCAACAAAATCTCTGAACGGCTCAATAGCGCACTGATAGAAATAAAAGATCTAATCTCCGAATTAGAAGACTTTGAACAAAGAAGTCTGATTAATGAATCAAGGCTTGAAGAAGTAAATGATCGCTTGGATTTACTTTATTCCCTGCATAAGAAGCATCGTGTAAAATCCGATACCGAACTCATCGCTGTACAGAATCAGTTTAAAGAAAAAATAAGTAATATTTTATTCGCTGATGAAGATATAGAGAAATTAAAAACTGAAAGCGACAAGCTTCTTGAAGATATGACAGATCTGGCAAATGAAATCAGTGGGCGCCGGACTAATGCTATCCCAAAGGTAGAGGCACAGGTGATGCACACCCTATCAGAAATCGGCATGCCGAATGCTGTTCTGCAAATATTAAATGAATGCCTGCCTGAAGGAAAGTTTGATTCAAACGGAAACAACCAGATCCGCTTTCTTTTCAGTGCCAACAAAGGACAGAGCCCATTACCCATGAATAAGGTTGCCTCAGGGGGTGAACTTTCACGCCTGATGCTTTCAATCAAATCACTTGTTGCGATGCATACCGCACTTCCAACAATAATTTTCGATGAAATTGATACCGGAATTTCTGGAGAAGTGGCATTAAGAGTTGGGGTTATTATGGAGAAGTTGTCTAAAAACATGCAAGTTATCGCCATCACCCATTTGCCCCAGATTGCAAGCAAAGGAAATACGCATTACTGTGTTTATAAAGATGAAACAGCAGATATTACAAATACCAATATAAGGCAACTGGATAAAGAAGAGCGTGTGATGGAACTTGCCAAAATGCTCAGTGGTAATAATCCGGGAGAATCTGCGATTCAAAATGCCCGGGAATTACTGTTAAAATTTTAAAGAGTTTAAGAATTAGAGATTAATAATAACTTTAACATTTATTTAAGTAAAAAACTAATATCAATCATATGTATAACTTACTGAAAGGTAAAAGAGGAATCATTTCAGGTGCTTTGGATCAAAATTCAATCGCCTGGAAAGTTGCAGAGAAAGCTCATGAAGAAGGTGCTGAATTTGTTCTTACCAATGCACCAATAGCCATGCGGATGGGAGAAATTAACTCATTGGCTGCAGCAACAGGATCACAAATTATACCTGCTGATGCAACTAGTGTGGAAGACCTGACTAATCTTTTTACCCAATCTCAAGAAATTCTTGGCGGAAAAATAGATTTTGTTCTGCACTCCATTGGCATGAGCGTTAACATACGGAAGAAGATTCCTTATCCCGAACTGAATTATGAGTACTTCCAAAAAGGAATAGACGTATCTGCACTATCCTTGCATAAAATGTTAAGCGTAGCCAAGAAACTTGATGCAATAAATGAATGGGGAAGTGTGGTTGCACTAACTTATATGGCAGCTCAACGCACCTACCCTTTCTACACCGATATGGCAGACATCAAGGCAATGCTTGAATCAATTGCCCGGAGCTTCGGTTATCACTACGGCTTAGATAAGAAAGTTCGTATCAATACCGTTTCACAGTCACCAACAAAAACCACTGCAGGTACAGGAATTAAGGGTTTTGGCAGCTTTTATGATTATGCCGATGCAATTGCTCCGCTAGGAAACGCTGATGCTGAATCCTGTGCAGATTATTGTATCACCTTATTCTCAGACCTCACCCGTATGGTCACCATGCAAAATCTATTTCACGATGGGGGCTATTCTTCTACCGGAGTAAGCGATGATGTGATGTACCGGTTAGGGGTTGAGAATGGTGAGGGCTAATATCTGAAGAATAGAATTAGAAATTTTCTCATTCTCAATTGCACATAAGTATGTTTATTGATGTGTAAATTGGGGAGTTTTTATAGGTTGAGCTTTAAGATTAATTTCTGTTCTGAATTTAATAATACTCTGGGCGTTACCCGCTTGGGCGGGTCGGGCTCTACGTTACAATCTTTTTCTGCTTCGCATAAAAAGGATTTCCACTTCGATCCCTAACGCTCTAAACACCGTACACATCTAAATAAAAACTTTGATGATTTAAGAAAATATCCCTCTGTGAGTTAAATGTTTATTTTAATCATGTCGGATTGACAATACTCAAAAAAGGAAAAGCCTGTATAATGATGACGCAAAAAAAGGGCTGACAGTTGCATCTGTCAGCCCTTTTTAAGAGATGGTAAATTAAAACAGTTTATTCCTCTTTCTTTTCTTCTTTCTTTCTTTTAACATTTTTAGCTTTAGCAATAATCCGGATTTCTTCTTTTTCCTTATCGTAATCTACCTCCATCTTATCTCCCTCAACAAGTTCACCTTTCAGAATTTCTTCAGCAATTGGATCTTCAAGATGCTTCTGAATTGCTCGCTTCAAAGGACGTGCTCCAAAATTTGAATCATAACCCTTTTCGGCGATGAAATCTTTGGCTGCTTCAGTAAGCTTAATTTCATAACCCAATCCCTGAATGCGGTCAAACAAAGCCTTTAACTCAATATCAATAATCTTAAATATATCCTCCTTAGTCAGTGAATTAAACACCACTACATCATCTACACGATTCAAAAACTCCGGAGCAAAAGCACGTTTCAACGCATTTTCTATTACTCCTCTCGAGTAAGTATCGGCCTGTGAAGATTTTGCTACAGTACTGAAGCCAACACCCTGTCCGAAATCCTTTAATTGTCTGGCTCCAATATTCGAGGTCATGATGATAATGGTATTCCTGAAATCAACTTTTCGCCCTAAACTATCTGTAAGTTGACCCTCATCAAGCACCTGTAAGAGTATATTAAACACATCTGGGTGAGCTTTTTCAATCTCATCCAGAAGTACAACTGCATAAGGTTTTCTTCTTACTTTCTCTGTCAATTGTCCGCCTTCTTCATAACCCACATATCCCGGAGGCGCTCCAACTAAACGTGAGACAGCGAATTTCTCCATGTACTCGCTCATGTCAACCTGAATCAATGCATCCTCTGTGTCAAACATGAAACGGGCTAGTTCCTTAGCTAATTCTGTCTTTCCAACACCGGTCGGACCAAGGAATATAAACGAGCCAATCGGTTTTTTAGGATCCTTCAATCCGGCACGTGTGCGCTGAATTGCTTTAGTTAATTTCTTAACTGCATCTTCCTGACCAATCACTCGGGTGTTGATTGCATCAAACATTCCCAGTAACTTGACACTATCTGCCTGCCCAACTCGCTGAACAGGAATACCCGTCATCATGGATACTACTTCGGCAACATTGTCTTCAGTAACTGTATAACGCTTGGTCTTGGTTTCAGCTTCCCACTCACTTTTTGCTTTTTCAAGTTCTTCAAGAAGATTTTTCTCTGTATCACGAAGTTTGGCTGCTTCCTCATATTTCTGGCTGCGGACTACCTTATTCTTCTCAATTTTGATTTCTTCTATCTTCTGCTCCACATCAATAATATTTTGTGGAACATGGATATTGGTCAGGTGAACACGTGATCCTGATTCGTCAAGGGCATCAATAGCTTTATCTGGAAGAAATCTGTCGGTAATATAGCGAGTAGTTAAACTAACACATGCATTGATAGCCTCATCAGTATACGTTACACCGTGATGCTCTTCATATTTTTCTTTAATGCGGTTCAGGATTTCAATAGTCTCAACCGGAGTTGCCGGCTCAACCATTACTTTCTGGAATCGACGATCAAGTGCCCCATCTTTTTCAATGTACTGACGGTACTCATCCAGTGTTGTAGCACCAATACATTGAATTTCACCTCTTGCCAGGGCAGGTTTGAACATATTGGAGGCATCCAGCGAACCTGATGCACCACCAGCTCCAACAATCGTGTGAATTTCATCAATGAACAAAATCACATCCGGAGATTTCTCCAGTTCATTCATCACTGCTTTCATTCGTTCTTCGAACTGACCACGGTATTTTGTACCCGCAACCAAAGATGCAAGATCCAGGGTAACGACTCTTTTGTTAAATAAAACCCGTGACACTTTACGTTGAACAATTCGCAGTGCAAGTCCTTCTGCAATAGCAGATTTACCGACACCTGGTTCACCAATAAGTATTGGATTATTTTTTTTACGGCGGGATAAGATTTGGGATACCCGTTCAATTTCTTTTTCACGACCAACAATAGGATCCAATTTACCATCCTCGGCGGCACGAGTCAGATCCCGACCGAAATTATCAAGAACAGGAGTTTTTGACTTAATGTCAGATACCTTTTTCGGCTGACTGAAACTTTCATCCTCTCTGAAATCATCATCTCCGGCAGGTGAACCCGGAGCTTCATCACGGAAACCTTCCTTATTATTTTCTACTTCTGCTTTAAAAATATCGTAGTTCACATTATACTGTTGCAATATCTGTGAGGCAATATTGTCCTCATCTCTTAAAATAGATAAGAGCAAATGCTCAGTACCAATAATGTCACTTTTAAATATTTTAGCCTCTAAGTATGTAATTTTTAATACTTTTTCAGCCTGCTTTGTTAATGGTATGTTTCCAAGATTTACAGTTGTACTGGATGTACCTTTCACAGAATCCTCCACAGATTTGCGCAAACGTGCAGTATCAACCCCTAAACCTTTTAAAATTTTTATTGCCATACCATCTCCTTCCCGGATAAGTCCCAGCAATAAATGTTCTGTGCCAATATAGTCATGGCCTAGACGCAGAGCTTCTTCTCTGCTATATGATATTACGTCTTTGACGCGTGGAGAAAATTTCGCTTCCATAAGTATACCTTTCTGTAAGATTTAATGCCCTAAGCTATTAATAAAATGGATTAATAGACCTCTTGCTTTAGCAACAAGTTATCAACAATTACGCCATTTCAGTTAAAAAGGTTTTACGATAGAAAGACATAATAAAGTTTACATGTCTCTGACTAAAATCCGATATTTGAGATACAATTAAAATACAAATGTCAGACGAAAAAATAATATTTTCTATGGCGGGGGTAAATAAGATTTACCCACCACAGAAGCAAGTTCTCAAAAATATCTATCTATCCTTTTTCTACGGAGCGAAGATCGGGGTAATCGGATTGAATGGTTCCGGTAAGTCATCCGTACTGAAAATTATTGCAGGATTAGACAAATCCTACCAAGGTGAAGTTGTCTTTGCTCCTGGTTATACAGTGGGTTATTTAGCCCAAGAACCTATTTTAGACCCTGAGAAGACGGTCAAGGAAGTTGTAGAGGAAGGAGTTGCTTCAACCACTGCCATCCTGAAAGAGTATGAGGAAATTAATGAAAAATTCGGTCTTCCAGAGGTTTATGAGAATGCTGACGAGATGGATAAGCTACTTGCCAGGCAAGGCGAGTTACAGGATCAAATTGATGCATGCGGAGCATGGGAACTAGATAGCAAACTGGAGCGGGCAATGGACGCCTTACGTTGTCCGGAACCTGAAACCAAAATTGCCATATTGTCAGGTGGCGAACGCAGACGCGTAGCATTATGTCGTTTGCTGCTTCAGGAACCAGATGTGCTTTTGCTTGATGAGCCAACCAATCACCTCGATGCGGAAAGCATAGACTGGTTAGAACAGCACTTGAAACTATATAAGGGAACTGTAATTGCGGTTACCCACGACAGATATTTCTTGGATAATGTGGCAGGATGGATTCTTGAACTTGACCGAGGAGAAGGAATCCCATGGAAAGGGAATTATTCATCCTGGCTTGAACAAAAATCCAAGCGTCTGGAATCTGAAGAAAAAACTGAAAGTAAACGTCAGAAGACGCTGGAAAGAGAATTGGAATGGGTACGTATGGCTCCAAAGGCACGTCATGCCAAATCAAAAGCACGTTTATCCAATTATGAGAAACTAGCTTCTGAAGACACTAAAGAACGTGAAGATAAATTAGAATTATTTATCCCTCCAGGACCAAGACTTGGCAACCTTGTCATTGAGGCTCAGAATGTAACTAAAGCCTTTGGGGATAAAATTCTATTTGATAATCTGAGTTTTTCATTACCTCCTGCTGGTATTGTTGGAATAATTGGTCCAAATGGAGCCGGAAAAACAACTTTATTTCGCTTAATTACTGGCCAAGATCAACCGGATGCAGGCTCCTTCAGAGTTGGTCCGACGGTAGCTTTGGGCTATGTCGATCAGAATCATGATGACCTGAATCCCGAAAAATCAGTATGGGAAAACATCACCGATGGTAATGAAACTATTCTACTTGGCAACAGGCCTGTAAACTCAAGGGCATATGTTTCAAAATTTAATTTTAACGGAGCAGATCAGCAGAAAAAGGTTGGTGTTTTATCCGGTGGAGAAAGAAACCGGGTTCACCTTGCCATTACCCTCAAGAAAAGCTCCAATGTATTATTACTGGATGAGCCTACTAACGATATTGATGTGAACACATTGAGAGCGCTTGAAGAAGGATTAGAGAATTTTGGTGGTTGTGCAGTAATCATTTCTCACGACCGGTGGTTTTTAGACAGGGTTTGTACTCATATTCTGGCTTTTGAGGGTAATTCACAGGTTTACTATTTCGAAGGAAATTATTCTGAATACGAAGAGAACAGAAAGAAACGCACGGGAGATATTACTCCTCACCGCTTGCGGTATAAAAAACTGACTGACTAATATTATGCCCTCTCTGGTTGGTGGCAACGCCAACCAGAGAGGGCAAATTCTAAGTTGTATTTACTTATGCTTGGCGAGAATACCTTGCCATGAACTACTACAAAGCTTGTTGCTGAGATAATCTGCCAGAGGACCGACCAGAGTCCAAAAGGTACTACCTCCTCATTGTTAATATGTTAACAAATAAATAACATACCTACGTCAATAGATTGATAGATTATCTACTATCTTTAATTGTATTGCAATTTCCTGTTTTACACCGGTTTAAATAAAAATTCAATATTGAATAAAAATTTATGACTTGGAAGAAATTTAATGGAGAAACTATCGAGAGTCCGATCCTTGAAGAAGTTGAGCATGCGATCGAACGCGAATCTGCGCTAGGTAATAAATTGAAAGTTTGTATTGGCACCGATTCCCAGGTCAAAGGATCAATCATCGACTTCGCAACTGTCATCGTATTCTTAAGAGAAAAGAAAGGTGGATTTATGTACATCCACCAAGAACGATCTTCCCTGAAAATGGGGATCAAAGAGCGGATGCTCTCTGAAGTCCAGAAATCAATCGAATGTGCCTATTCTCTTTGCGATTTGCTAGATCTTTATGATGTCGATCTAGAAGTTCATGCAGATATCAACACGAACCCAAATTTCAAATCAAATATGGCCCTACATGAAGCCATGGGATATATTTTGAGTATGGGTTTTGTTTTTAAAGCAAAGCCTGAAGCGTTTGCAAGTTCGGCTTGCGCAAATAAGCTTGTACAATAAACAAAAAAACCATTGTTTTTAAACAATGGTTTTTTTGAAGCTTTATGAGTAGTTTATGATGATTTTAGTTTCAAGTGTTCGATAGCGATCTGCCTTATATTCTCCATGTCTTCTTCTGTTTCTTCCTCAACTTCCTTTTCATAGATAAATCCATTGCTGCTCACCAAGAGTGTGCCTTGAGTGTATTTTTCATTATGCTGAGTTGAATCAAGTCCTTCTTCCTCTTCTTCAGAGCTAACACGCATTGGCTGTAATAAGTTAATAAATTTGAAGATTCCATAAGAAACAATAAAACTATAGGAAACTGTGATTGCAACTAATTTAAGTTGGGTAAAGAAAAACTCGTGATTTCCGTAGAACCACCCATCAGAACCTGCAGGATTAACAGTTTTTGTAGCTAGTAATCCGGTTAATATTAAACCTACAATACCACCAACTCCATGACAAGGGAATACATCAAGAGTATCATCCAACGTAGTTTTTGATTTCCAGTAAACTGCAAGGTTAGAAATTATCGCTGCAACAAATCCTATGAAAATACTCTGTGGGATTCCGACAAATCCTGCTCCAGGAGTAACAGCTGCAAGTCCGACGACAGCCCCAATACAAAAGCCAAGTACAGATGGCTTTTTCCCTCTCACTACATCGAAGAACATCCATGATAATCCTCCGGCAGCACCTGAAACATTAGTTGTTGCAAAAGCAGATACAGCCAGCGCATTAGCTCCCAGTGCAGAACCAGCATTAAATCCAAACCATCCAAACCATAATAGACCAGTTCCTATCAATACATAAGGAATATTTGCCGGCGGAACTTCTTGTCCGTTAATATGAGTTTGCCTGCGCTTCAAAACCAGTGCTCCTGCCAAAGCGGCCATACCTGCAGAGATGTGAACTACCGCACCTCCGGCAAAATCAAGTCCGCCCATTTTAAACAAAAACCCATCAGGATGCCATACCCAATGCGCGATCGGTGCATAAACCAGCAAACTAAAAAGAACAATAAATAAAATATATGAGGTAAAGCGTATACGCTCAGCAACTGCTCCAACTACCAAACCAGGGGTTATTATAGCGAACATCAATTGGAAGAGTGCAAAAAGTGTTAAAGGTATAGTTGGTGCCAGACTCCAGGGTTCGCCTGAGTTAACACCCTGAAAGAAAATAAAAGTTCTTGGATCTCCAATAATACCACCAAGACTCTCCCCAAAAGAAAGACTGAATCCAACGGTCACCCAAAGTATACTTACAACACCTGCAGCAACTACACTCTTGATCATTGTTGAAATCACGTTTTTACGATGAACCATTCCACCATAAAAAAATGCTAAACCAGGTGTCATCAGAAAAACTAGAGCTGTAGCAACAAGCAACCAGGCGATATCAGCTCCACTATACTTACCGGCATCGGGAAAATCCGGAAGAGAAGGAACAAAAACTGCAGCTACAGCTATGATGGCAAGAACCAAAAAAGGTAAAATTTGTTTTAATCCGACTTTCATGATAAATTTTATAAATAATAAGACAATATTTTAATTATTTGATACAAATGTATAATCATTTCGATTAAAATTAAGATTATTCTGATACTTTTTTAATAAAATTTAAATTTTTAATAATTTTATAATAAAAAATGGGATTTTAACAGATAAAATAAGCTATAAATAGGGTAAAATTTAAAATATTATAAATAATATCATAAATTATGTCCGAATTATAGACTTAATAATGAAATTTTAGTTGAAATGAAAGCAATAGCGAGAATAAAGTGGCGTTTTTTATGAAAAATACTGCAAAAAGACATTATGAAGGGCAGAATTGCTAAATAGCCCGGTGCTTTAGCTCCGGGTAAATTAACCGGTCATCAAGTCGGGCTTCAGCCCAAAACCTAAAAAAACAGAATGGAACAAATTCTGGTGCTTTAGCTCCATATTGTCGATAAATAATCCATTATAAAATCAAACCACCAGAGCCGATGCACCTATATAAGCACTCCCTTGCACCACTCCCTTTGCTTCAAGACGCTTATCAATATAACTCTGGATCTGTGATTTTTTCATTCCCCAGTTTGGAGCAATGAGCAAATCGAAATCGGCGAGGCCGAATAGCCTTTGCAGTACAATATCCGGTCTCAATAAAGGAATAAACTCGGCAATAAAATCGGTGTATTCATCAATTGTAAATACTTTGAAAGGATCACGGGCATATCTTGAACCCATGATAGAGCCTTTTACTATGTGCAGATGATGCAGCTTAACAAATTTGATCTGCGGGTACCTGTTGATCTCATCCGCATAACGCAACATCATTTCATGAGTTTCCCATGGGAAGCCAAATATGGTATGAACACAGATATCAATCTTTGTGTTATTCGCAAGTTGAATCGCATTCAGGAATTCCTGGTGGGTACATCCCCTGTTAATTTGTAGCAGCGTATCATCATAGATCGATTCCATTCCCATTTCGAGATCAACATCAAATCTATCGGCATAACTCTCAAGCAAGGCCAGCTTCTCAAAATCAATACAATCGGGGCGGGTTCCAACTGACAACCCGACAATACTCTCTGTATTTATACTCAGAGCCTCATCATAAAGCATTTTGAGATAATGAGTAGGAGCATAGGTATTGGTATTGGGCTGAAAATAAATGATAAACTTTTCAGCTTTATAGTTTTTATAGGCCCTTTCCATACCCTGCTCGATCTGTTCGCGAATGGTTGGAAGTTTACGGGAAAGCTCGGGAGTGAAAGAATCTACGTTACAATAAGTACAACCCCCATAACCTTTGCTACCGTCACGGTTCGGACAGGTAAATCCGGCATCAGCAATAATCTTATACACGCGCTGCCCATCGTACTTATTTTTAAGATAAGCGCCGTAATGATTATAATTCTTATATCCGTAATCTAAAGGTGTTCCCAAAACATTATTTTTGCAAAGATACTAAATTCAATTTTACCCTAAACAGAGGTTATGCTACGGATATACTATAAGAAAGAGCAGAGACTGGCAAAAGAAAGCGACATCAGCTTATTGCGTACAATCCCACTTAACGACCTTGTTTGGGTAGATTTACAAAATTCCACCGTTGAAGAAAAAGTAACAATTGAAACTTATTTTGATATCAAATACTCCTCAGTGGAAGAATCCTCTGAGATTGAAAGTTCTTCCCGATTTAATGAACTAGACGATGAGCTGATCATCAACTCCAATTTTTTATCCCTAAAACAGCAGGAATTTGATTATTGTCCGGTTTCTATCATCCTGGAAAAGGGAATTCTATTTACCTACCGGGATGATGATTTAAAGACTTTCGGAGAATCAGTAAAAAAAATCAAATCCAATCCAGGAGCTTTCACGAATGGATATCATATTCTGCTCACTATCCTTGAAACAGGGATTGAACAGGATGCCGACATTATTGAAGGTCTAGCAAAAGACATTGCCGATCTGAATAAGAAATTAACCCTAAACAGAAAGCGCTCAGATGAAGAGATACTCCTAAAAATTGCATCTTTCCAGAACTATAACATTCTGATGCGCGAAAACATTGTGGATAAGCAGCGCCTGGTATCATCCTTGATGAAAAGCAGTTTATTCCCTGAGGAGTATATGCCTGTACTGCGAATCATGATCAAGGATATTGGCTCACTGATTGAGCACAACAAATTTGCCTTCGAGCGTCTAGAATACCTTCAAAACACCTTTATGGGTTTGGTAAATATAGAGCAGAACCGAATTATTAAAATTTTTACAGTTGCGACTGTTGCCTTTATGCCACCTACACTTATTGCAAGCCTGTATGGCATGAATTTTAAGATTATGCCGGAACTCGTCTGGGATTATGGTTACCTATTCGCCATAGCATTGATGGTTTTATCTTCGGTTATTACTTTGATCTTTTTCAAAAAGAAAAACTGGTTGTAACCGAAGTCATTTTTTACTAGATTTTTTATACGTACCTTGTTTAAAAGGCGAATTGTGAACATTTGGCACAGCCTTATAAAATCAGGAGGGTACTATGAAAACACCAATGAAAAACAAATCCAATGAGAACCAGCAGGGCAGTTCAAAAGGAAATCAATCAGTACATACTAAAAAGGAAACACTGCAATCAAGGGGTATTTCCAATAGTGGAGGCCAGATGTCTTATCAAACTGACAATAAACAAGCCACTGTGAATAAAGGAAATATAAACTCTATGGTTCAGGGCAAAACCAAAGCACCTAAAATGCCGAGTAAACATAGCCCCAAGAAGGGTTAAAATAATACATTAGGGCTTTTGAGAGCTTAAAGGCAGGCTTTCATATTTAAGCATCACAATTCGAATGACCCTGAAAGGGTCAAATGTTTGTAGTAATTGTTGATTCGGAAATCCCGGCCGCCCATGGCGGGCGCATTTATCAGAATTTCACATACGACCCCTTTAGGGTCGAAAAACAAGATTCGACCATGTTTTTATAAACATTCGACCACCTTCGGGGTCGTTTGGACGCTTAATCATACACAATAAACTTTTTGGGCGTAAGCTATCCCAATAACTGGAAACAAACCTGAGCTCAGCTTATTTTTTACATCCCCCCTAAATCTCTCAGCAATCCAATTATTCTTACCTTTATCCCCCAAGAAGAACCAAAATGACCGAAGTCTATAAACCTAAATATAAGATACGTTTTGTTACAGCAGCTGCCCTGTTCGACGGCCATGATGCAACTATCAACATTATGCGCCGTATACTTCAGTCTTCAGGGGCGGAGGTAATACATCTCGGTCATAACCGATCTGTGCAGGAGGTTGTAAACTGTGCGATTCAGGAAGATGTTCAGGGCATTGCAATGACCTCCTACCAGGGCGGACATATTGAGTATTTAAAATACATGTATGATCTGCTGCAAGAATCCGGCGCGGGCCATATCAAAATATTTGCTGGTGGTGGGGGAGTAATCTTGCCGACTGAAATTAAAGAACTTAAAGAATACGGAATCACTCAGATCTATTCACCTGATGATGGCCGAAAAATGGGACTTCAGGGAATGATCAATGATATGCTCGAGGCATGTGATTTCCAAACCCATACCAGCCTAACCAATGAACTGCAGGGCATTCAGACAAAGAATGTAAATGCAATTGCTTCCGCGATTACGCTGGCAGAAAATCATCCTGAGCAGACAGAGAGCTTCCTGAATGAACTTGGAAAATTAAATGCAGATAAAAAAGTCCCGGTTATTGGAATAACAGGAACCGGTGGAGCTGGGAAATCATCACTGATTGATGAACTTGTTCGCCGCTTTCTAATCGAAACTGATAAAAGTATTGCGATAATCTCAGTTGATCCTTCAAAACGCAAAACTGGCGGTGCTTTATTGGGGGACCGGATCCGGATGAACTCAATAAATAACCCAAGGGTTTACATGCGTTCCCTTGCGACAAGGCAGGCCAATTTAGCCCTCTCAAAATATGTTCAGGAGTCGATTGATATCTGCAAAGCAGCAGGATATGAGCTGATCATTGTTGAAACTTCGGGCATCGGACAGTCGGATACTGAGATCACCGAACATTGTGATGTTTCCTTGTATGTGATGACTCCGGAGTTTGGAGCAGCAACTCAACTGGAAAAAATTGACATGCTCGACTTCGCAGATATCGTAGCGATCAATAAGTTTGATAAGCGCGGAGCACTGGATGCGATCAGGGATGTGCGGAAACAGTTTAAGCGCAATCATCAATTATTCGATTCTCCGGATGAAGAACTCCCTGTGATTGGCACCATGGCTTCTCAATTCAATGATCCCGGGATGAATCAGCTCTTTGCAGAATTGATGAAGGCCATTTTAAGGAAAACCGGATATGATTTCCAGGCAAAAATGGAATTAATCGGAAAACATAGCGAAAAGAGTTATATCATTCCACCTGAACGGATCCGCTATTTAGCCGAAATTGTTGAAAGCAGTTCAGCTTATGCCGAATGGGTAAATGAACAGAGTAAAATTGCGCAGCAGATGTTTCAGGTTAAGGGGGTATTGAACCTGCCCCAAACCCTATCCGAAGGAGATGGCTTAAAAAGGAATTTAGAAGGACCTTTGACTGATATATACAATAAACTTGAAGAAAGTCTAGATCCGGAATGCCGCAGATTATTGCGTGAATGGCCTGACACGATCAGAAAATATAAGGCTGATGAATTCATTTTTAAAGTCCGCGATAAGGAAATCAAACAATCCCTTTATTCAGAATCATTATCTAAATTAAGGATTCCAAAGATCTCTTTACCCAGATATGAAGCATGGGGAGATATCCTGCGCTGGTTACTAACTGAAAATGTTCCGGGCGAGTTTCCATACGCTGCAGGAGTATTCCCTTTAAAACGTGAAGGTGAAGACCCAACCAGAATGTTTGCCGGCGAAGGTGGTCCGGAAAGAACTAACAAGCGTTTTCACTATGTTTCCCTAGAACAGCCCGCACACCGTCTTTCTACGGCTTTCGACTCGGTCACGCTTTATGGAGAGGATCCAGGCCTGCGTCCGGATATTTACGGCAAGATCGGAAATTCAGGAGTTAGCATTGCGACGCTTGATGATGCTAAAAAACTGTATAGCGGTTTTGATCTTTGCCATTCAGCTACATCGGTATCCATGACTATTAACGGACCGGCGCCCATGCTGCTTGGCTTCTTCATGAATGCCGCCATAGACCAGCAATGTGAAAAATACATCATTGAAAACGGTCTTGAGGCAGAAGTTAAAGCTAAAATTGAACTGATTTTCAAAGCCAAGGGCATATCCCAGCCGATTTACCAGGGCGAACTCCCTAAAGGAAACAATGGACTCGGGTTAATGCTTCTCGGCCTTACAGGCGATCAGGTCTTAGCACCAGAGGTATATAATAAGATAAAAGCCTATGCAATTGCCAATGTTAGAGGTACTGTGCAGGCAGATATTTTAAAAGAAGATCAGGCACAAAACACTTGCATATTTTCAACCGAATTCGCTCTGAGGATGATGGGAGATATCCAGAAGTACTTCATCGATAAGCAGGTTAGGAACTTCTATTCTGTTTCTATTTCGGGATACCATATCGCTGAAGCAGGAGCTAATCCAATCTCACAACTCGCATTTACCCTGAGTAATGGATTTACTTTCGTTGAATATTACCTAAGTCGTGGAATGCATATCGATGAATTTGCGCCAAACCTATCCTTCTTTTTCTCCAACGGAATTGATCCTGAATATTCTGTGATTGGTCGTGTAGCGAGAATAATCTGGGCTAAAGCTATCAAGCATAAATACAAGGGAAATGACCGCTCACAAAAATTAAAATACCATATCCAAACCTCGGGGCGCTCCCTGCATGCTCAGGAGATTGATTTCAATGATATCAGAACAACTCTGCAAGCGCTTTACGCGATCTATGATAATTGTAATTCGCTGCATACCAATGCATATGATGAAGCGATCACCACCCCAACAGAAGAATCGGTGCGCAGAGCAATGGCAATACAACTCATTATTAACAGAGAATTGGGTCTAGCCAAAAATGAAAATCCTTTACAAGGCGCCTTCATTATTGAGGAACTAACTGAATTGGTTCAAGCAGCCGTTTTAGAAGAATTCAAGCGTATCAATGATCGCGGCGGAGTTTTGGGAGCAATGGAAACAATGTACCAGCGTAGCCGTATTCAGGAAGAGTCCCTTTATTACGAAACCCTGAAACACGACGGGACTTACCCTATTGTTGGAGTGAATACTTTCCTCAACAAAAACGGATCACCAACGATCATTCCATCAGAAGTTATCCGCGCGACACAAGAGGAAAAGAAATTTCAGATCAGCGCTTTGGAAACCTTTAAACAAAGAAATGAGGAAACTTCAATTAAGCTTTTAAAAGAACTTCAGCAGAAGGCTGTTGCCGGAGAAAATATTTTTGAAAGTCTGATGGAGGTTTGTAAGGTTTGTTCTCTGGGGCAAATATCACATGCTTTGTATGAGGTTGGGGGGCAGTACAGGAGAAATATGTAAGCACTGCCATTCGAATCGCGAAAAAGGTTATTTTAATCAATCAAACTGTTAAAGCGGCGAGAAATCTCGTGGTCTAATAACACTCAACCCCAAAACGCCACTTTTTGTTTTTTAAATCATTCCCATTTGTTATTAAACTAAATTTATATAAAATATACAACGCTTCGTTTTGATTCCATTTTTTAAAAACTATATTTATTTTATAAACCAAAACACATAATAATGAAATATTTAGTATTTATTTTCTCGTTCATTTTGATTTCAACTGCAGCAATTGCTCAGAAATCAACAAAACTTTTTAACGGCAAGGATCTTAGCGGCTGGACTATTCATGGTACTGAAAAGTGGTACGTTGAAAATGGCAATCTAGTCTGTGAAAATGGTCCAAAAGAAGAATATGGCTATCTCTCTACAGACAAAAACTATAAAAATTTCATCCTTGAATATGATTTTAAACTTGAAGCAAATGGCAATAGCGGGGTATTTGTACGCTCCAGCATTGAGGGCACTAAAATCAGCGGATGGCAGGTAGAAGTTGCTCCTCCCGGAAACGGAACAGGAGGTATTTACGAATCCTATGGCAGAGGCTGGTTAACAAAACCAACTAAAGAAGAAGAATCAGGTCTTAGTCCGGATGGATGGAACCGCGGGAAGATTCATGTAATGGGTAATGAAATAACTACCTGGTTAAATGGTAAACAAATCTCAAATCTAAAAGATGAGAAATTTGGAGCAGGGAAAGGATTTATTGCCCTTCAAATTCATTCAGGTGGCGACATCAAGGTTAGATGGAAAAGGATTGTAATTAAAGAGCTGGAGTAAAAATTCTCGCGATATTAAATTTTTAAACATCCCGCTCACTCGGGATAAAAACAAATTTTATTCTAATGAACAACAATCAGGAATCATCCCGCAGAGGCTTTATTAAAAAAATTGCAGCATCATCAGCCGCACTTGCGGTTGGGAGCAATGTACTTGCTGCAGCTCATGAAAGTGAATCAGCACCATTTATAATCCATAAAAGACAATACATTGGTGCAAACGACAACATCAATATTGCACTGATTGGAGCGGGGGGAATGGGCACTGGAGATACAATCACTGCACTCAAAGTACCCGGGACTAAACTGGTAGGGGTTTGTGATTTGTATGATGGAAGGTTAAATGATGCCAAAACCCGCTGGGGAAAGGATATTTTCACAACAAAATCATATAAAGAGATTTTAAATCGTTCAGATATCGACGCTGTAATAGTCGCTACGCCAGATCATTGGCATCAACAGATCTCAATCGATGCAATGCGGTCGGGTAAACATGTATATTGTGAGAAGCCAATGGTTCATGATATTACCGAAGGTCCTGCAGTAATCAAAGCTCAAAAAGAAACCGGAAAGGTGTTTCAGGTAGGTAGTCAGGGAGTATCTTCATTGGGAAATGAGAAAGCGAAGGAACTTCTAAAAGATGGAGCTATCGGTCAGCTTAACTTTGCAGAAGGCTTCTGGGCACGCCATTCACCAGGCGGTGCTTGGCAGTACCCAATACCCGCTGATGCTTCAGCAGATACAGTTGATTGGGATACATTTGTAAGCAATACCACCAAACGCTCCTTTGATGCGATGCGTTTCTTCCGATGGAGAAACTACCGCGATTATGGCACCGGAATGTCGGGCGATTTGTTTGTCCATCTATTTTCAAGCCTGCATTTCATAACAGATTCATTCGGACCAAATAAAATCTATTCTTCCGGCGGATTAAGATATTGGAAAGATGGGCGAGAAGTTCCGGATGTGCTTCTGGGAATATTCGACTATCCGAATCAGGCGCAAGCTCACCCGGCATTTAATCTGTCTTTAAGATGTAATTTTGCTGATGGAACCAGTGGAAATACAATTTTAAAACTGGTAGGAAGTGAAGGCGCAATGGATATTGGCTGGGATAGTGTTACACTGAGAAGAAACAAAAACTTCTCTTCAGATGATCAATTTTTTATTGAAAAAATGAAAAATGCAGGAACTCCATTAAGCGACCGTAAAAGAATGCTCCCGCAGGAAGAATATACATTTGCAGCAGAAAAAGGCTATATGGGAGGTCCTTATGACCATTTTGTAAATTTCTTTAACGCAATCAAGAACAATGGCAAAGTTGCTGAAGATGCGATATTTGGTTATCGCGCAGCAGCTCCTGCACTATTATGTAATGATAGCTACAATAACGATACTGCAATTTTATGGAATCCTGAGAAGATGCAATTAGTTAAAAAATAATATTAGCAATATGAAAAAAGCCCGACCAGAAAAATACTGGTCGGGCTTTTTTGCATAAAATCTATGTAATTATCCAGCTATCCAGCTAAATTTATATTCAAGAGAAGGATTTTTAATTCTATCAGCAACTCTCATCAAGCGATCCGGTAAATTCATAATATAATCACGTGCTTTTTCGCCGGCTTCGTTTAGATCACGGACTTTTTCAATATGCCATTCATCAATCAGTTGTTTCATGATTTGTACATAGTCAACTGCGGTATAAACTCCCAAACGCTGTGCTGCGTCTGTGAAATGTCCGAATGTCTGACCCATTTGTAAACCTACTTCACGAAGAAAGTGAGCCGGCATTACAATTTTATTGCGCATCATATCTTCAAAAGCAATCATTGCCTCACTTGGGTCCACTTCAAAAATCCTAAGCATAAAATCTTTGTAGGCCTTTGCATGTCTGGCCTCATCAGAAGCAATTACACCACACATTTTAGATAATAAGGTATCGCCATCAGCCTTAGCCAATGAAGCAACCCTTCTGTGTGAAATGTTTGTAGCAAGTTCTTGAAAACTGGTATAAATAAAATTACGGTAAGGGTCATTACCAGTACCGATATCAAAACCATCAGCAATCAGATATTGAGTGGAAATTTCCATCTGGCGCATATCCACACGACCAGACAGATAAAGGTATTTGTTCAGCAGATCACCATGGCGGTTTTCTTCTGCAGTCCAGTGTCTAACCCACTTCATCCAGCCATTTTGTTCATCTCTAGAAATGCCATCAACCATACTCAACCAAGATTCATAAGTTGGAAGAGCTTCTTCAGTAATTGTATCACCAATCAAAACCGCTACCAAATCATATGAAAGTGCCTTTGCATTTTCTTTTAAATCCTTAATTTCTGAATAAAATGTATCGCGCGTTGAATCTGGCAAAAAGTCGGAAGGCTGCCAATTTGTTTCAATAGGCTTAAGGTATTCATGCATCTTTTCAAGCATATACTTTTCGATGTGCACTAATACTTCTCTTCGTGATCCTATATTGATATTCATATGTTTTTTTAATTATTTAAATGTACGAAAAAAGCATTAAACAAGATGTTAAAATTGTAATCGAAATACATAAATAAGGATTTAAAGTGCTTTTAACTCAATAAAAACAGGTAAGTATAGTAAAAATAGTGCTTGATAAAATGAGATAAATCATACATACTAATGGGATGAAAACCCTGTCATCCTGACGAAAGTCAGGACATAAAAAAAGCCCAGTACAATGAAGTACTGAGCTTTCGTTATAAAATTGGGCACCGACCTACTCTCCCACCTATTACGGCAGTACCATTGGCTCTGGCGGGCTTAACTTCTCTGTTCGGAA
>Ga0315899_10002159_pt1 | contig 21969 bp, 13 predicted proteins | sample LakEriMetagenome_2_FD_203518 | JGI IMG/M metagenome (GOLD analysis project Ga0315899, IMG submission 203518) | Freshwater fungal communities from buoy surface, Lake Erie, Ohio, United States - Buoy 4 MA112 | ecosystem: Environmental > Aquatic > Freshwater > Lake | place: USA: Lake Erie, Ohio... | reverse complement strand
CAAATAGGCTGGCGGAAATCTGAAGGTTGTTGAATGAAGTCACATTCGTAACGCCGGTCCCCGGATCGAGGTCAACGGTTTCGTAAAAATCACTGGCCACATAAACGTTCCCTTGCGAATCAACTTGTAATTGTGCTTTGAGATGTCTGGTGGGTAATTTCTTGGCGAATACGAACTCACCGGCGCTGTCAAACTTTTGGAGAAACAGCGCATGTTCTGAACCCGAGTTTAAATTGACTGTGGCCGGACCCGGATCGAAATCTTTTGTGCCGAGGAAAGAACCAACCACGTATGTGTTGTTTTGGTTGTCGGTCGCAATACTGCGCACTTCCGCTGTTGCCACGCCAATAACGGATTCGAAGCTTTGTGAAAGGTAGTCACCGCACAATAGCTGCAAACCAACACTAAAGGCTAGTTGAACAACTAAGATCGACCGATTCATAATTCGAGTTTATCGGTTAAAAGTACATCGGAATTGAAGTTGCGATTGTGCTGAGTTCGGAACAACGTATTCAAGAGTGTATCAACCCGTTTAAGTGAATTCGAATTTGCTCTGAATTAAAGGCTATATAATAATTAACCACAAAGGCAAAGAAAACAAGTCTTCTGTGCCTCTGTGGTTAATTAAAACTACAACTCAAGCATATCGATAATCCTAACAAGATCATCGTCAGTTGCGAAAGGAATCTCGAGTTTGCCAATACCGTGCTCATTGCGCGCAAGCTTGGCTTTCTTACCAAACTTCAAACGCAAGTCGGCTTGCATTTTTTGGAACTCAAGCGGCAATACAATCTTCTCAGTCTTGAAGAGTTTCGGTGCATCGTCCTCTTTGGCGAGTTCTTCCACCTTGCGCACGCTGAGATCTTTCTCAAGTATGAGCTTGTAGATCTTCAGTTGCTTGGCTTCCGGTTCGCAGTTGATGAGCGCGCGGGCGTGTCCCATGGAAATGCGCTTCTCGATAATGCCAATCTGAATTTCGGGCGGAAGCTTCAGCAAACGAACATAATTCGTTACGGTTGTGCGGTCTTTACCTACGCGCTCAGCTAGCTTCTCGGTGGTAAGACTGCATTCGTGCATCAAGCGCTTGTAGCTGATAGCTACTTCGATGGCATTGAGGTTTTCACGCTGAATGTTCTCCACCAATGCCAACTCGAGCATGTTCTGGTCATTGGCCGTGCGCACATACACGGGCACCTCTTCCAATCCGGCCATTTGAGAGGCGCGGAAGCGGCGTTCACCGCTGATGATTTGATATTTCTGGGCCGATACTTTACGTACGGTAATCGGCTGAATGAGCCCCAACTCTTTGATGCTCTGCGACAATTCGCGCAGGGCGGTGGGGTCAAACTCTTGACGTGGCTGAAAAGGGTTGGCTTCGATTTGCGAGATTCGCAATACTGAAATTGGACCGGCTACATTGCCCACTTCAGCAGCAGGCATGATCTCCGGCAAATCGGCTACAGCAGTTTCAACCGCCGCATTTGCAGGAGCACCTTCCTTCGCAGTCTTGGAAGCATTCTCTAACAGGGCGCTCAATCCGCGACCCAAAGCGGGTTTCTTAGCCATTTTCGATATTGATAAATTTCTCTTCGTTGCTCATGTTGGTCATCGAGTTCTTTTGCAGAACCTCACGTGCCAAATTCAGATAATTCACAGAACCTTTGCAGGCTGCATCGTGCATCAGAATGGTCTGACCAAAGCTTGGCGCTTCGCCCAACGTTGTATTTCTGTGAATGATGGTGTCGAAAACCATTTCCTGGAAGTGCATCTTCACTTCTTCGACCACCTGGTTGCTCAGACGCAGACGTGAATCGTACATCGTGAGCAAAATGCCTTCGATAGTGAGGTCGGTATTGAGTTTTTGCTGAACGATTTTCACTGTGTTCAGCAATTTGCCCAATCCTTCCAATGCAAAGTATTCGCATTGCACGGGAATGATTACCGCGTCGCTTGCTGTGAGTGCATTGACGGTAACTAAACCGAGTGAAGGGGAGCAATCAACAATAATGAAGTCGTATTCATCGCGAAGTTTGTTGAGCGCGTTGCGCATCATGTACTCGCGGTTGGTCGCGTTGATGAGTTCGATTTCAGCACCCACCAGGTCAATGTGAGCGGGGATGAGAAACAAGTTCGGGTTTTCAGTGGTGAGCACCAAATCCTTTGGGTGAATATCATTTACCAGGCATTCGTAAATGCCCGCTTTGATGCTCTTGGGGTCGACACCCACACCGCTGGTGGCGTTGGCTTGCGGATCGGCGTCCACCAAGAGAGTTTTGTATTCCAAAACGCCCAAGGCTGCTGCCAGGTTAATAGCTGTGGTGGTTTTTCCTACGCCGCCTTTTTGGTTGGCGATGGTAATAATTTTACCCATATTCGAACTGGTTGTGTAAGTGTTTATTTGGTGTTTCACGGACGATGTTTCATGCGTGGAACGATACGAAAGTATAGTGGAACAAAGTGTTTCACGGTTTCACGAGCGGTAAAGTTGTGCACACGGCATTTGTGAGTTGAGTGTTCATAACTGCATTGCTCTCACTGAAAATAAGGTATTTGAAGAACGACTGTGAAGATGGAATTCGTCCGAAAACATCAATTTCTGTTGAAAAGACTCCCGCTACCGGTCACTCGCCATTAGCCATTCGCCACTAATTCCGCATGCTCAATCAACTGAGCAACATACCGCTCATTCACCAGCTTGCCTTCTGCATCAAAAGCTTTGGATATTGCTGATAGCTTAGGCTTGTGATAGTGCACGTGCATTTTCAAATAATGCAGAACACCGGTTAGATGATCTTGGCCTCGTGCATTGCCGGCATGTCCATCGGATAGACCAATGATACTTGCGTGTTTATTCCAGAATGATTTGACGGGCGATGCATCAATGAACATTTTCAATACGCCAGGGTAAGAACCATTGTATTCGGGAATTACGAAAACGATGTGTCGTGCAGGTTCAATGAAAGTATTGAACATTTCCAAGAATTCGGCTGAGCGAACATCATACATGGTTGGCTGAAAGAAGTTCGAAGGCAACAGAGCCAAGTCCAATATCCGAATCTCTTCATTATTCTTTTCTAGAGTGGAGCCAACAAAGTGTGCAACCTTCGAGGTTGTGCTTTCTTTTCGATTGGTAGATATAACTATGGTAATCACGACAAGTACTTAACAAGTTTAGCAATGGAAGGTTCAATTTGTGTTTTTAATGCCACTCATTTTTACCTTCGTGATTCAATAAAATCAAAACTTAGAGAATGCGTTTTATATTGAATATTGCTTTCCTCGTTTGTAGCGCATGTACGATAGCGCAAGCGCCATTATCCATTCCGTATCAGGCTATTGCTCGCGATGCGGCAGGGCTTCCGCTGCCTTCCGCTCTAATCGATGCGCGGTTTTCTATTCATAGTGAACAAACAGCGGGACCAATCATCTGGCAGGAATTGCAGCAGGTAACTACGAATGCTCTTGGCTTGTTTACAGTGCAATTGGGCTCAGTAGAGAGCCTTTCTGCAGTCAATTGGAGCGAGAGTCAATTGTATATGCAGGTTGAGATTGATTTAGGGAGTGGTTTCGTAGATGTCGGAACACAACGCCTGTTAAGCGTGCCCTATGCTTTGCACGCTAGATCGATTGATGTTCGTGTTAGCACCAGCGGTGATTCACTTTTTATTGGCAATGGATCTGGTATAATCGTTCCTGGAATTAGTCAGGCGAATGTGCCGGATAATGGTAATTCCGCGCTTCATACATGTGGAGTCGACAATGTCCATAATGTGAGTCAGCAATATGGTCAGCTTACCGATCAGGAAGGAAACGTTTATAAAACCATATTGATTGGTTCTCAAGAGTGGATGGCCGAGAATCTGATTACCGAAACATATCGCAATGGTGAAGCAATCTCCAGCAATCTAACAATAGAGCAATGGGATAATACGAATATGACACAACTTGGAGCGTTTGATAATTATAACGGCGATATGAGTTTGGCTTGTCCATATGGAAAACTCTATAATTGGTATGCTTGCACTGATGAACGAAATTTGTGTCCGGTAGGCTGGCATGTTCCATCTTTGGAAGATTGGCAAGCATTGGCTCTTCAATTGGGAGGACTAGAAATAGCGGGCGCTGTACTTAAATCGACAGGTACTATAGAGGGGGCCAATGGTTTGTGGTTAGAACCGAACCAGGACGCCACTAATGCAAGTGGCTTTTCAGGAATACCGGCTGGTTTTAGAAATGATTTTGGTGTGTATGACTATATGGGATATATCGGCTACTGGTGGACATCTTCTGAGTATAATATAGGAAACGCCTGGTACGTGGATCTCAATTATTTCGAGACGGCATTGGGCGTTTACGACTACAGTAAGCAGTATGGATTTTCTGTTCGTTGTGTCAGGGACTAAGACCGCCTATTGCTGAAGGAAACTTATATTCACTGTCAACATAATTGCATTAGATACGATAGAGAACGATTGTTGTGTTAGGTCTGAATGATACTGGAAAAGCGCCGAAGAAGTAAATTGCTGAATCGCGAGATTTTTTTGCAATTACAGACATTCATTCAGTTCCCATATTCATACTGTCACTTTTTATAACAATACGCAAACTAAATCAGGTTGCAGGGGGTATCTAATTGATATAGTCACCATGAGGGCAACCGTCTTACAGAGGAGTGTATTCGAAACTCCTCACCACCACCTCATGCTCCAACTGATTATTTGGGCCTATCGCCGAATAGGGCAGAGTCCACAGGTTCATGCGGGCATTGGTGTTCGCACCGGGGCTAGGTATCACAATCGGAAGGGATGTTTGCCCCCCATCAATTTTCACTCGCGGCGGATGATTCAAATCGAAATCCCAGGTTGCAATTGGTGTTCCTTCGGCCTTGTCGCCTTTGAAGCTGGCCCAAGTAATGAGTGTATCTGTCCAGGTGAAGGTGTGGGTTGTTACGCCTCGCAAATCTTCCTCTGCAATCTCTCTTTCACGCGTGCGCTCCGCGAAGAAACCTCCAAACGAAACAGGCTGCACGGAAAATGTAGTTGGAGCTGTACTTAAGGTATCGCCCCATTTCGCAAACTCAATGTCCACCTCGCTGTTGCCATCGGTGTAGAAAGTACTGTCGTCCCATGTGAATAATCCGAATACGACATTCTCTGAAAAACTCATAGGGTCGGCTTGAATGGTCCATGTGTAAGTGCCGTATCCAAGATTGTCTCGGCCTATGACTTCCGATGAATACCAAACACCATCATGCTCAGCAATGGTGAGGTGCAGCCATCCATTTTCATCAACCCACACATCGTCGTACAAGCGAGAGAACATGTTGGGTCCTGGCCCCATGGGTTCCAACCCCCACTTCACGTCCCACACTCGTCCTGCAAATCGCACTTCGTCGCCAACGCGACCTAGCACATCCTCCGGATTCGATTGCTTACAGCCCAAGCCGAGCAACACGAGCAGAATTGAAATATAAGATTGGATCTTCATTATGGTAAGTAGTTAATAGTGGCAACCTTGTCGCCAATCATGATGTCGAATTGGCCTGGCTCAGTAACGCTCTTCAGATCTTTATTGATGAAGGCAAGGTCTTCTTTTGTAAGAGTGAAAGTATAGGTCGCCGACGCTCCGGCTTTGATGAGCTGCTTGTCGAACTTACGCAGTTTGCGCACCGATGGAGTGATGGAAGCAACGTGATCGCGAGTGAACAATAGCACGCTCTCACGGGCATCGTATTTCCCTGAGTTGGTTACATCGATGCTCACAGAAATGCTGCCGTTTGCTTTGAGCTCATTCGACGAAAGCTTCAACTCGCCATAGGTCAAAGTTGAGTAATTCAGACCGAATCCAAAAGGCCACTCGGGTGAATAGGCCGTATTGCCGAACTTCGGATCGAGAGTTTCACTGAACTTGTGGTCGTAGGTGAGGAGCGATTGCTCGTGTGCCGGATAGGTAAACGGAAGCTTGCCCGATGGGTTTACATCACCTATCAGTATGCGCGCCAAGGCATCGCTGCCCAGGTCGCCGGGCTGATAGGCCATGACCACAGCATTGCAAAGGGGCACAATGTCGTGTATGATACGCGGACGGTTTTCAACCAGCACCAACACAATGGGTTTGCCTGTTTTGCTCAGTCGCTTTACTAACTCGCGCTGTGCATCAGGCATGCGCAGGTCTTCAATGTCGCCGGGCTTTTCAGTAGAAGGCAACTCGCTAAGACATACAACGATCACATCACTTGTACTCGCCTTCGAAACAGCTTCGTCGACATTGGATAAACTGTCGAGGGTTGAGCCTTCAGAAAACGTCACATTCGGATTAATAACTTGAAGCGCTTCAAAAATCGTATGGCGTGAATTGTCTTCATACTTAGCGTCAGTGCCTTGCCAGGTGCGTGTCCACGCGCCATTGATGAGCGTGAGCGAATAGCCGGCAGGTCCACATACGAGCACCTTAGAAGTTTTGCTCAATGGCAGAACTCCGTCATTCTTCAAAAGCGTGATGCTTTCCTCAGCGGTTTCGCGAGCGGCTTGCTGGTGCTTGGCCGATCCGAAATCTGGGAAGTCTTTTAGAGCGGGTGGCATCGCGTTTACAAACAACCCAAGGTCACGCTTCATCACGAGGATGCGACGCACCGATTCGTTCAATCGGGCTTCTGTAACTTTTCCTTCCTTCACCAATTCGATCAGATGACGAGCGAACTCAAAATCATTGGGAACCATACACATATCGATTCCGGCATCAACTGCTGCTTTCACCGATTCTTTGTTATTGGCGGTCACCTTGTGAATTTGGTGCAGCTTCATCACGTCTTCCCAATCGGTAACAGCCATGCCTTTGAAATTCATTTCATTGCGCAACAGTTGCGTAAGAATAGCCGGGTTCGCGTGGACGGGTATGCCGTTTATTTCGCCGCTATTAATCATGACGCTCATCGCGCCTTCATTGATAGCAGCCTGGAACGACGGCATGTAAATCTGACGCAATTCGATATCGCTGATGATGGCCGGCGTGCGGTCTTTACCCGTGCGCGCACCGCTGTAGCCAAGGAAGTGCTTCATGCACGCAGCGACATGGTTGGCATCGGGCGTTGTGCTGTGGCCTTGGTAGCCATCAATGCATGCGCGACCCATCGTGGCGCATACCAAGGGGTCTTCACCATACGTCTCGAAAAAGCGCGACCAGTTCGGGTTGCGGCCTACGTCGAGCACTGGCGAGAAATTCCAAGGAATACCGGCAGCACGTGTTTCATAGGCAGTGATTTGTGCACCGCGTTTCACCAACTCCGGATTGAACGTGGCGGCTTGTCCCAACTGCTGTGGGAATAGGGTAGACCCCATCATGTAATTGGCGCCATGAATGGCATCTATTCCATACAGGATAGGAATTTTCAAACGTCCTTGTGTAGCCGCTACGCGCTGAATTTCACCCACAAGCTCATGCCATTGCTTGAGCGGATAGGCATGTCCTCCGCAATTAAGGACTGACCCTACATGCCACTTCGTGATGGCTTCATTCAACTTGGCAGGCTCAATATGATGCGGTTCAACTAGTTTATAAATGCCGCCTTCGCAGACCACATCAAGGTTTATCTGCGTCATCTGCCCCACCTTTTCCTCGATGGTCATCTGTGCGATGAGCGCTTCAATATCGACCGGTGGTGTCGGTGCTGGTGAGCCTTTCTTAGATACTTTTTGCGCATTGCATCCGAATGTCAAAAAAAGGCAGAGAATGAATATCGATTTCTTCATAGAAATGAATAGAGTTCTTTATCGAATTGATTGTTGAATGAAAAGCCTGCCCCATAGCGATGGAGACGTATGGAAACCTTCTTTATCGATCGAATTCCAGCGAAGTTGTGATTGACGAACGCTTTCCTTATCCGCCACATCCACGGCAAGTTCAATGGCGTATTCTCCGCCTTCTTGCCAGGGTTCAACTGCTAGCTCCTTCCACGGAATCTTGCACTCAAAAGAGTAGATTGTGTCACTTACACGGGATGTTTTTACCTCAGCACTTACCTTCTGCGAACGAGTCCAATCCCAAATTTGCGGATTACTGTTCATGCGAATGCCCAGGTGCCTGTCGTCTGCGTAGAAGATGGAGCGCTTGGGGCTCAAACCGCTGCTTGTGCTAAAGGCTATTTCGATTGCATCGCCATTCCAGATGTCTTTGTCTTCGCGGGTGTTAATCAGAGGAGTGTTGTCGAAAACAACACCGCCAACGAATAAAAAGTCCTGATTCGCACTAACGAAAAGCTTGTGAGCATCAACTTCAAAAAGGGTCATAGCGGAGTCAGAAATGTTGATGACTCCATCGAATGAAATTGCGTCAATCATATTCAATGTCGCTTGCTGTCGCCCGCGCGATTTGTATGGTTCTATGCGGATGTTGTCCATCGATACAGTGCCCGACGATTCAAACTGCATGATAACTTGTTTGATAGAAGCTACATCAACGTCACGTCCTTCGAACGGAAAGTTCTCGAGTGGCACGCGCACAGTTGTCCATTGATCAGTAATTACCTTTCCTTCAATCATAGAAGGGGTGAATCCAGTCCAGGCTTGAGCGCCGTTGAAGTCTTCAAAGCCAATAGCCCAAGGCAATCCTTTCATCGGGCCTGTGAGTGAGCGCACATCGAAAGCAATCGCGGCTGATGTGTAAATTTGAGAGAAGTCTTTGCCGCTCCAGCCGGCCCAGCCAATGCCCATACCAACCCAGTCGCAGCCTCCACCGGGCTTGTCCCATTTGATGCGCATGTTGTTGGATCCATTCGAGGCACTTCCGCTTTCTCCGTTCACCTGAATGCAGGAAGGGTTTTGCGTATACCAGATTTCGGTGCTCATCGTCTCGTTGTAAATGGATGGTGCTCCCAATCCTTTCAGAGGTCCATCCGCCGGCCAGTCTTCGTTGTCATACAAGGCCAGAGGCTTCACGTGCGAGCAGGCTTGCAGCAGAAGCAAGGTCAATGTTGCGTATGTAATTCGCTTCATCATGGCTGCAGGGGGCCTCCCTCTGTGAAGGTTATGTAATCAAGGTAGGCTTGCGAATAGCCCGATGCCGGGTTGGCCAGGAAGAGTATTGAAACCTGCACAAGTTTATCGGGCTCGTGCAGTCCGTTTCCGATGGGTGCCGTTTCAGCTCCGTTCACAAGCGTTACGATGTCTTCGTATTTGCGGCTGATAGTCGACCAGCCATCGGGTCCTCCCGAAATTTCAAACGCCCACAAATCCTCTATACCATTGGAATAGCTACCATCGCCATTGTCGTCTTCACGGAATTGGATAAGTGTTAAGCCGTTGTCGTATGCTTCAGGCTTATAAATCATGGTATTGAAATAGATGTTGTTGGAGTTGTTGCTCAATGGGAAATGCTCCACACCATAAGCACTGGCCGGCATGTCTATCAAACCAATTAGCCAGTCCCAGGTAACGGCTCCACCCATGTCGTAGTAATTATTACCCTGCGCGGCCATACCATCGCTTCGCACGTTGAAGCTCATACTGGAACCGGATTGAATAAATGATGTCCATCCGGGGTTTAGTCCTGATTCGAAATCACTTAAAACGAATCCTTGCGGTGGACGAATGGAAATAACCTCTAAGGTATCGCGCAGCGTATCGATTTGATTTTCGAAGGTGAGCATAACCTCACACATTTCACGACGGAACATCGGTAGAATGGTTGTAGATCCATTCCAATTAAAATCAACTCTGGATGAGAACTCTTCATGCACATGACGTGCGCCTGAATTCATTCCATGTACCTCGAGTTTCCAATTGAGGTTTTTGGAGAATGACGCTCGGAAATTGGCTGTTTCCCCTGTGGCTAAATCGAGAGAATCATCACTGATAGTGAGCGTTTCTTCGATGAAGAACGGACCGTATATGTCCTCTAGGTTTGGACCGTCAAAAGTGTCTTCCGGTTTACAGGCTTGCAAGACAATGACCAATGCAAGGATGGAGTAGTATCGTATGTTTTTCATCGTTAAAAGTTGATTTGGTATAACAACATCCATTGTTTGTTGGAATAAAGAGCTTCGTCTAATTGATTCGTGCTATTCAGGAACTGGTAGTATTGTACGCTCAAGAAAGATTTATCACTAAAGGTATACTTGGCACCAATAGATGCAAGTTGCTCGCTGCCCTTCAAATTGAGTTCGGTAAAATTGAATATTTCCTGATTTTCGTCGCGTACACTGTTAATCTCAAATCCTTCGTACACCAGCATTTGGAATGCTCCTAAAAGGTGCCATTGCTTTTTCCATTCGTAGTCGAACCCTGCCGTCATAGTTTGGGATGTCAGGTCAGTACCAGGAACTGCTTCGCTACCCTGCCTCGTTGTCCTGTCATTACGATATCGAACCTGCACACTTGCTTCCTTGTCTTTAGTTCCAAGGTATTGTTTTGCATTGAATGAAGCGTTCAATTCAGAACGCTCGAAATTCCTCAGAGTTGTGGTTCCTTCACCTCGCACTTCTTGACCGCGGTAATAGTTTACCTGAGCGCTGACGGGACTGTTTTTCTTTTCAAATCCTGCAGACAGAATCATGGCTTGTCTGTTGGGGGTTGCGTCGCCATAGGGTGTGATGTTATCATATTGCGGGGCATATGCCATGAGGTTCGTTTGCAGCTGCATGGTGTACAAGCCGGACTCACGCATCAAGTCAATCATTGAAACAGGACGCAGAGCCTGTTCATTACCTACACGCTGAAATGCATTGAGCTGGCCATTAAAGTTGACACGCTTGGTTTGAGCACCCATGCTGCGAAAATCGGAAGAGACATACTTCAACTGAACACCGCCCTGAACACCTAGGTTGTGATGGCGAATTTTATATTTAGCATCGGCGAACTTGCCTTGCCATTCCGGAATGCTATCAATGTCTGATTCTTTGTAGTACCATTTGGATCTGCCGACTTCCGCTTCGATGGTGTGCTGCATATTTCCCAATTTACGGTTGTAGTTCATGGTGGCAGTCATGACAGGATGGTGAAATGTGATGTTGCTGCGCGATGTTCCATAGATATCGAACACATTCACGTAGTTGAATCCCACTCGCAAATGCTCGCTTTGCACAAGGCTCAAGTTTATTCCACTGAATATTCGATCGTTGGTTTGACTGAAATCAGAGGTCTTAACACGAGTGGCTACGGTCTTGATGCATATTTCCTTGATCCACTTTCCGAATTCGAATGCCACTTCCGCCGAAGCGCCTTGCTGACGCCAGCTGTTATCGTTGTTGTAGAAGTGATCGTAGTTCACCACATCTGTTTGCTGCTGGAGAAGAAATGGAACACCGGTAATCATTTCCTGATTGCTATTCCAAAGTGTGTAAGGGGTCAGCTTGTAGTTGATGTCGCCCAGTTGGTAGCGCACTATGCCACCGGCAACGCCCTTTACGTAAAGCTGGCGTACATCGAAACTAACACCTGCACCCCAGAAACCACCGTAGTCGTTGCGCACACGCACCATACCCTGAATTTCCATTTGAGGGTTAGGGCGCATATTAATACCCAAATCGACCAATGTGTTACCGCTGTTGAGTTTGGCGGTAGTAACGGTGTCTTCTTCGAAATACGATTGATAATGATCGCTGTAAAACTGCGCACGCGCAGCACCTACGAAAGTGATTTTGCGCGTGTCTTGTTGGGCAGTAACGGTTGCAGCGCAACCAATGCCTAGCAAGAAAAGGATATGATGAATTTTCATGTGCATGATTAGAAGAAGGCTTTTAATTCAACTACGAGTTCTCTTCCCTTGAAAGCGTCGAGCGGAAAGCTGGTGTCTTCAAACGAATACCAGCGATGGCGCAAGTAGAGACGGGTGTTCTTTCCTAAGTCGATATCGCCACCGAGACCAAATCCTTTTCCGAATTGGTTGAGAGGGCGAAATGTTTCTTCACTGATTTCCGTGAGGTAGTTACCCAGTGTGCGTTCAATACCGGCGTAAGCATTAAACATAAACTTCGGGGTTATACGGAAGTACCATTCAATTTCACTGGCATACTGACGCACGTAGGCTTCCTCATTGATGACCGGCAGCGCAGACAAGTCGCGCGAACAAGTATTCGCTTGAAGTAAGGCGAAGAAGTAGCTTTCGTGTCCTGCGATATCGTGCTCATACTTTAACTGAACTTCAGCTGCATTGAAGAACTTCTTGTTCACCACAACACCCGCTGAGTCGTCGCTGAGTCGGATAGTTTCGTATACGTCACGATACACATCCGAGTATCGACCATATGGGCCAACGTTAGCAGGGAAGTTCCAACGCCAAAAGCGAGAGCGGGTGAATTGGTTGACCGGGTGGCCGACGGTTATAATGGCAGCTGCGGGATTGATTTCAGCCGAAGCACCTATACCCGCGCTGATTTTCAAGCGCTGCACTTTGGCCTGAACATTCAAGTTCAATCCTTGGCGGTTGTTGGTCATTTGCCCAACGCGTGTCACCGAGCTTCCGAATGGGAGTAGGAGGGAAGAGCTTCCCACGCTGCCGGCTGGAATGTCATTCACTGTGTATTCGCGTACCGATGTATTCCAATATACACCGTTGTTGTTCACTACTTTCGGACTAATACGGAAATAGTGCAACTCCACAACCGGTTTATCCCCTTTCATGACGTTGCTCGCCTTGAGTTGCATGACTTCTCCCCAGCCCTCGTTGTGATCGGGTGAGAAATAATCGCCCATTCCAAGTTCACCCTTGAGTAAAAAACCGAACTGCTCGTATTGAAACTCGGTCGTTATTACGTTCAAGCCAAACTGCTCCAGTGCCAAGCTGTCTGTGAAATTTCGTGTGCTTATGCTGTTGATGCTTAAAAAGGAATTCCCCTTAAAGTTTTTCTTTACGCGTCCGCCATAGGCATAATTGGGCACCTGACTAAAACCTCCATTTTGTTCGGTTTTTCCGGCCATCAGTGTGCAGGAAAGATTGCCGGGTAGTTGTGAGCCATTTACGACCACCCCTTGAAAGGCGCGATTTCCCCAACGAGCATCTTGATCGATTGAACCTTGATCGTAATATTGCTTGTAGCGGTTCGAAACTGTGGTTCCCATTGGGTCCCACGGGTTGCGCTCAAAGAGCATGAAACGGTTGTAGCCTTTCCACGAGGCAAAGGTGAGATCGGAAATAGCGAGCCATTGGATACCGCCTACTGTGGTGCTCCATGTTCCATATTGGGTTTTGAAGTTCCCATAGAGGTTCATACCGAGCATCGCGCCAAGATTGCCTCCCAAAGGCACAGATCCTAATGGATATTGAATGTCGGGGCGCAAGCTATCGGGCACTTGTCGGCCATAAGAAGGACTGATGCTTCCGTTCAAAAACTGAAACATGCGAACGTCGAAACCCCACGATGACCCACCGGGCATCTGACCGCTCACATTGAGCAGAAGATTGGGTAGCTGCGCATCATCACCAATAAAAAGCGAGCGCGGCAGAACCGTATCGCCTGGCGCTGCTGTAAGCGTGTAAGGCATCATCTGCCGTGTGTAAGTCGCGAAAAATCGATAGAAGCCATTTACCTGAACACTTCCTTTCGATTTTTTGAATTCATTTGGTGTCAAGCCTAAAGAGGGAAAAGAGTACGAGGTTGTGTCGCGCAGTAGCAGAGGCTCGACTCTCGTCACGTTTTCAGATTGGGCGACTACTGACAGTATCGATGAAGACAACGCGATAAACAGTATGGTGATTCTCTTCATCATTGCATTTCGAGTTGTTTGAATTTGACAAAGCGAGCCGATTCATCGCCGGCACCTGGCGGCACTACATAGAAAGGTATGTTGCCATAGGCGCAATGTCCATTTCCATCAGTCACTTCATAGAATAGTCTATAGGCACCCTCTGCGTTAGGGGCGCGGAATGAAGCATCTGTTGCAGATTTACTTTTAAACAGTCCGTTGATAGGCATAGGTGCTGTTTCAGCATCACCCCCGGCTTTGATGTCGGTGCTTTCAGGAACAATTACCCATTTGCTAATCAAGTTATCGCCGTCAGGATCGTTTACTGCTGCCACAGCCTCATATTTTTTCTCGGCTGTAAGCATGATGGACTGCGTCGCACTTTTGTGGTCAATGCTTAATGAGATAAGGTGTGGTGCTTTATTCCGGGATGGGCGCCCATTCCAGAATTGCTCGAGTTCGTCTATGGGTTCTGAGCGTAAACCTTCGCGTGTAAACAAACCATACCAGGTAGAAGTGGTTTCCTGTTTAAAACCCCACAAGAAAACGTAAGATCCCATACAGTTTTTGGAAGCTGCGAGAATTTCACTTTCATAACGCTCTTTATACGATACAGCCTTTTCTGCGCTCGTCTGCTCGATGGGGGCACCCCAGCGTGTTTTAGCTACTTCCCAATGTCCGTTGGGCCCCCATTCGGTTATCATGTAAGGACCTGTCCATCCGTAATTGGCTAGGTTTTTTTTCACAGAACCGATATCTCCATAGGTATTGATGCAATAGATGTCGATTTCAGGTGCGTCTTGCATGATGAGTTTGACTTCGGCCGGATCCAAACCCGCGGTCACGGTAGAGGTTGGGTGATGAGGGTCTAATTCATGGATCATCTTCGCGACGTCATTTACCGCTTTCCAAACATTCGTGTTGGTATAAAATAAGTCGACCTCATTACCAATGCCCCAGAGAAGCAGGGCAGGGTGGTCTTTGATTTCCATTACAATCTTGCGGAAATAATCAAGTTGCGCTTGCACTTTCGGTTTATCGTCGTAGTCAAAGCCATGGCGCTCATGCTGCATCCACAAGCCCATCATAACGGTTAGTCCAAGAGCGTGTGCTTTGTCGAGTACTTCTTTTGCGTTATCAGAACTCCAGGTGCGAACGGAGTTTCCACCAATGCGGGCAAGCTCTTCCCATTGCTCGCTTCCACCGCCGCCATTAACGTAATACTCAATGCCATTTCTGAATAACCGGTATTCGCCTCTGGCATTCATCTTACATTCAACAGGAACAGGGCTCATTTCCCAATAATTCTTCATAGAAACCTGAAGCAACTTATTATGGTCTTCATCGGATACTACACGAATGCATGAATGAGCTCCCTCGTATTTAAAATGTAGCGTATCTCCGGGGCAAGCACGTATACTGAATTGCCCTTTCTCGTCGGTGCGGGTTACATATGGACCATTGAGATTTTCAACTCGCACGTTTTCCAACTGGACAGAACCGTCGAGAGATACCACGCCGGAGAATTGAGCGTAGTCAGCTTGAATTAGCTTTGATGAAGTGTTTTCGGATTGATTGATGATAATTTCTTGATAAACTCTGTTGTGAGATTGAAACGAGTAATCGCCTTGAATAACCAACTTTTGAATGTCAGAGTTGGACAGTCTGTATCGCACATAGCGAGGTAGTCGTTTGCCCGCTATCCAAAGAAATTCCAATTTACCATTGGAAAATTCAGTAAGAGCTCCGGGTGCTTCCAGGATTTCCAGGTCAATTGGACGGTTGAATAACTCGCGTAAACGAATAACGCCATCAGTTTTTTCCAATCCGATGTAGAGAGTTACTTCACCGCTAGAGGTATTTATGGAGCGCACGACCTTACTCATTGTTTCATCTTGAGCATTCGCTGCATAAACGAGACATGTAAGTAGTGAGAGAAGAAGAGTTAGTCTTTGAATTCTCATTCTAGGGGAATCAAGCAATTTAGTTAATCGAACTTGGAAATTAGTAGGAAGAACAAAGCTCGAAATGGTGGTAAATAAAGTAAATAATCGCTGTAACAAAAAACTTTTTGTAAAACTAACAATATCTCTATATTCGTTTCCTAAAATCTAAGAAATGTTTAAAAAAGTACTTTCGTTTTCATTCTTAATTGCAGCATCTTTAACGGCTGTGGCTTTCAATGTGACTTTTCGTGTTGACATGTCGCAACAAACCGACTTCACTACACCTGAAGTAAATGGATCGTTTAACGAATGGTGTGGCAATTGTTTTCCGATGACCGACTCAGATGGCGACAATATCTGGGAAGCCACCACGAATTTAGACGCAGGTACCTATGAGTATAAGTTTTCAGCGGATGCCTGGCTTAGTCAAGAAACATTGTTGCAAGGAAGCGCTTGTACCGTGACCAATTTTGGCTTTACAAACCGCACATTAGCAGTAACGGCAGACGTTGTTTTGCCTGTTGTATGTTGGGGCAGCTGCACGGATTGTGCATCGAGCCCAAACATCTATTCAGTCGAGTTTCAAGTAGACATGAATGGTGTAACAGGGTTCACCACTCCAGAGGTTAACGGCACTTTCAATGGATGGTGTGGCAACTGCACTGCTATGTCTGACCCGGATGGCGACAATATTTGGTCTGTTGTTGTGACTCTGCAGGAAGGACCTTACGAATACAAGTTCAGCCATGATACTTGGTTAGGTCAAGAAAACTTAGTTCCCGGCAGTCCTTGCACCGTAACAATGGATCAGTTTACGAACAGGACTATTGTTGTCGACGGCAATATAACGTTAGAGCCCGTGTGTTGGGGAAGCTGTGCGGCATGCGGTCAAAGCACAGGTCCTTACAACGTAACATTTGCGGTTGACATGTCGCAACAAACCGACTTCACTACACCTGAAGTAAATGGCTCGTTCAACAACTGGTGCGGTAGTTGCGCCCCAATGAGCGACAGTGATGGCGACAATATCTGGACGCTCACAATAGCTTTGCCTGTTGGTGTTCATTCGTATAAGTTTTCTCATGATAACTGGTCGGGGCAAGAGGAACTTATTCCGGGCAGTCCTTGCACGCTTACCGAGGATGGCTTTACCAATCGCACCATTGATGTTAATGACACTGCTGTTCTTCCGAATGTATGCTGGGGTAGCTGTGAAGCTTGCGCTGTGAATGTGAATGAGTTCAGCCAAGGTGAATTGTTGGTTTACCCTAACCCGGTTCAGGATGTCATGACCATTGCACTTAACGAAGTTGGCAATTCAGAAATAACAGTAAGTGATATGACGGGAAGAGTCGCGATGGCTAGTTCCATCAAGGGCGCGAGTCAGACTCAATTACGAATGAGTGAACTCCCTGCTGGCACTTACATTGTTGCCATACGAAACGACCGTGAACTTCTTCGTCGAGTAGTTCAGGTAGTAAGATAAATTTGATAGAGGTAAATGAGAAAGTCCCGCATTTGCGGGACTTTTTTTATTCATTCGTGTTGTAACAACTGTAGTTGTGAAGAGGTGAATGGGTGCTCCTCTTATACTACTTCACTACTTCACCATTTCATTGCAACCTAAAAATCAAACACAAACCCTCTGTCTTTGTACTTTTCAAAGGTTTTCGCATCGAAGGAATACAGCAGCGATGGTCGGTGACGTACGTTTTGTTGAGTCTCGGTCAGTTTCTTCAGGAACTTTACATTCTGTATTTTCTTACGGAAATTACCCTTGTCGAATTTGCGACCCAGAATCGTTTCAAAAACATCCTGAAATTCGGTAATGGTAAACTTATCCGGAATAACTCGCGTCCATATTGGCTCTTCAACTAATAACGTCTTCAGGCGACTTGAGGAAGCATCCAGGATTTCGCGGTGATCGAAAGCCAGTTTGGGCAACTTGCTCAAGCTATGCCATTTGGTTTGCTTTGCCCAGTGAGAAGCAACCGGGTGGAGGTCTGTCAGTTCTACGAGTGCCATATAACCCACGGTAATAACACGCCCAAGTGGGTGACGGTTTACACCGCCAAACGTTTGCACCTGTTTCATGCCTACATCGTCTATAGAAGTAAGGTCATGCAAAACTCGATACGCCGCAGCATCTAGATCTTCATGTGGGTAAACCAGGTCACCGGGTAAGGCCCAGAAATTTTCGAATGGTTCTGCCCCACGTTGAATGAGAAGCACTTTGAGATCGCCTTGATGGTAACCGAAAATAACGCAGTCTACAGAGAAGGCAGACTTGAAGAATGCATCAATCGGAATAGAATACATGTCGTCCGATTGAGTGGCTTTGGGTATCGGCTTAATAGCTTTTTCCATAGATTTTAGAGGTCGACAAATTTATACAATGCGCAATTATTAAATATTAAGATGATCGCATCAATCCAAAAGTATCAAAAAACTGTTCAATCGCAAACATTTTGTACAAATAACAATTACTCTATATTCGCCACAAACAAAGTTCATTATGACCTCAAAAATTACAAGCACATTTTTTATTGCGTTCGTCGTGTTGCTCAATTTTTCGGCTCAAGCGTTCAACGTAACGTTTAGGGTAGATATGAGTCAGCAGACAGATTTTACCACCCCGGAAGTGAATGGTTCATTCAACAGTTGGTGTGGTAACTGCTTTCAAATGACCGACGCCAATGGCGACAACATTTGGGAGGCCACTACGGATTTGGCACCCGGTAACTATGAGTACAAATTTTCAGCTGATGGATGGGGCTCTCAAGAGACCTTGTTGCAGGGAAGTTCTTGCACAGTTACCAACTTCGGCTTCACCAACCGAACACTCGTTGTGACGGGCGATGTCGTATTGCCTGTAGTTTGCTGGGGTGCATGTGTCGATTGTGCCGCAGCCCCAGTGTTTTATGATGTCACGTTTCAGGTAGACATGAGCGAGCAAAACGGTTTCACAACACCTGAAGTGAATGGATCATTCAACGGTTGGTGCGGCAACTGCACAGCCATGTCGGACGCTAACGGCGACGGCATTTGGTCAGTTACTGTTACATTGCAAGAGGGTACCTACGAGTACAAGTTCAGTCATGATAATTGGACTGGTCAAGAGGCATTGGCACCAGGGTCATCCTGCACGGTTACGACAGATGTATTCACTAACCGAACTATCACGGTTTCTCAGGACGAAGTTCTTCCGGCAGTTTGCTACGGCAGCTGCGCAGTGTGCGGCATTAATACAGGCCCTTACGATGTGACCTTTAGCCTCGACATGAACAATGCTGACTTCCCGTTTACAACACCTGAAGTGAATGGGACATTTAATAACTGGTGTGGTAACTGCGCCCCCATGAGTGATTCGGATGGAGACAACATATGGACACTTACAGTATCACTTCAGGAAGGCAGCTATGACTACAAATTTTCACACGACAACTGGTTGGGGCAGGAAACCTTGATTGCGGGATTGCCGTGTACGAGCACTTTAGAAGGTTTCACAAACAGAACAATTGATGTAACCGGTCCAACCAATATCGGAGTGGTATGTTGGGAGAGTTGCTCTGCTTGCATTCAGCAACCTGTCTTCTTCAATGTAGATTTTCAGGTCGATATGCAGAACGTCGCCAACGTTTCATCTGTTGAGGTGAACGGAACCTTCAACAATTGGTGTGGCAACTGTTTTACACTTTCGGATCCTGATGGTGATAATATTTGGAATGGTACCACACAGTTGGAAGCCGGAGTTTATGAATACAAATTCTCGCACAATGGTGGGCAGTTATTTGAGCAACTAACGGCTGGAGATCCATGTACAATTACAAATGGAGAATTCACAAACCGTTCCCTCGAAGTTGGTGGAGATGTATCACTCCCTGCAGTATGCTGGGAATCTTGCTTGAGCTGTGGCACTGTGCTTTCACAATACAACGTAACCTTCCAGGTCGACATGCAAAACGTCACCGATTTCACGGTGCCCGAAGTTAACGGCTCATTCAACGGATGGTGCGGTGGCTGCTTCGCCTTGACCGACGATGATGGAGATGGTATCTGGACAGGAACAGCTGCTATAGACGAAGGCATCCACGAGTATAAGTTCGCTCACGATTCATGGTTAGGACAGGAGAACCTTCTGCCGGGTTTACCATGCACAGTAACGAATTTTGGTTTTACCAATCGCTCATTGAACGTGACGGGAGATATTGTACTACCTGTTGTTTGCTGGGGAAGCTGTCTCGACTGTGCATCAGCTCCGGTAACTCATGAGGTGACATTCCAGGTCGATATGAATGGAGTGGTTGGATTTACAACTCCTGAGGTTAACGGAACCTTCAACAATTGGTGCGGAAACTGCTTCCCAATGAGCGATGCGAATGGTGATGGCATTTGGCAAGCTACTACGACTATACAAGAGGGCAGCCATGAATTCAAATTCAGCTTCGACAATTGGGCCGGTGCAGAACAATTGACTTCCGGTGATCCATGTACGGTTGGCAATGGGGCCTTCGTTAACCGCTCATTAAACATAGAATCTGATACCATTCTCGCACCGGTTTGCTGGGCAAGCTGCAACCCTTGCAATGTGAGCGTTTTAAATCAAATGAACCTGCCTGTCACTTTTGACAATGCTCAGGTTGAATACGGACTACTCGGTTTCGACGGTTCTGAAGATGCCGCTATTGTTGTTGATCCAACCGATGCCAGCAATATGGTTGCTCGTGTAACCAAGAGTTCTTCGGCGGGTGCATCATCCGGTGTAACCATTACTGCTCCTGCTCAGCTGGGCTTCAGTAGTCCTGTGCCATTCACTGCAGATGCAACAGCAATGTCAGTGCGTGTTTGGTCGCCCGATGCAGGGATTCAGGTGAGACTGAAAGTAGAAGACCACACGAATCCAACACAAAGCGTTGAGACAAATGTGACTACTTCGGTTGCCAACGATTGGGAAACACTGGTGTTCGATTTTGCCAATCAATCAGCTGGAACAGCTGCTTTGAACCTTGGTTATACTTATGATAAAGCATCCATCTTCTTCAATTTTGGCGTGAATGGAGCAACAGCAGGTGAGAAGACGTATTACTTCGATGATGTAGTTTTTGGTGGTGAAGTAGTAGTGGCGACGCAATACAACGTGACGTTCCAGGTCGACATGCAAAACGTTACTGATTTCACAGTTCCGGAAGTTAACGGCACATTCAACAACTGGTGTGGTGGTTGCTTCGCCTTGACCGACACTGATGGAGATGGTATCTGGACAGGAACAGCTGCAATAGACGAGGGTATCCACGAGTATAAGTTCGCTCACGATGCATGGTTAGGACAGGAGAATCTTCTTCCGGGTTTGCCCTGCACAGTAACGAATTTTGGTTTTACCAACCGTTCACTGAACGTGACGGGAGATGTTGTACTACCTGTTGTTTGTTGGGCCTCATGTGTTGATTGTTCTGTGGCTCCCGTGACTCATGAAGTAACATTCCAAGTCGATATGAACGGAGTTGTTGGCTTTACAACGCCTGAGGTGAATGGTACATTCAACAACTGGTGTGGAAGCTGCTTCCCGATGAGCGATACGAATGGCGATGGAATTTGGGAGGCTACTACGACCCTTCAGGAGGGTATCCATGAATTCAAATTCAGCCACGACAATTGGACCGGTTCAGAACAATTGACCTCCGGTGATCCATGTACTGTTACCAACGGAAACTTTGTGAATCGCTCATTAAACATAGCATCCGACACTATTCTAGCTCCGGTATGCTGGGGTCTATGCGGACCTTGCACAATGCCTGAGCCTGTTAGTATTACACTCAATTTAGACTTGGGCGATGCAGTGGCCACCAGTGCAGAGGTCACAGGTTCATTCAACAATTACTGTGTGGGTTGCCAACCCATGACTTCGTTGGGTAACAATCAGTATTCGTTGACGTTTGAGGAAATGCCCGGTGTGCATTACTATCAGTTTACCATCAACGGAGGAGCGCAAATAGAAAACCTCGCTGAGGGAACTTGCACGGTTTCGTTTGAGTTTGGTATTGCTCGCGAGTTGGTGGTTTCAGAAGACGTAAACGTAGGCATGGTATGCTGGGAAAGCTGCGCACCTTGCCTGGTGAATGTGGATGAAATGAACCCAACTGAATTTGTGGTTTCTCCGAATCCTGCTAATACCCAATGCATGATTCAGTTCAGCCAAGGTTCAATGGCTAGCTATCAGTTAATGGATGCTGTCGGCCGTGTCGTTCTGGATGGTTCAACCAATGGTGCAAAGCAAATGGTTCTATCGACTGAGCAACTCCCTGCTGGTTTGTATCAGTTGGTTGTATCGAACGCTTCACGTCAGTTTA
>Ga0315899_10002158_pt1 | contig 21973 bp, 16 predicted proteins | sample LakEriMetagenome_2_FD_203518 | JGI IMG/M metagenome (GOLD analysis project Ga0315899, IMG submission 203518) | Freshwater fungal communities from buoy surface, Lake Erie, Ohio, United States - Buoy 4 MA112 | ecosystem: Environmental > Aquatic > Freshwater > Lake | place: USA: Lake Erie, Ohio... | reverse complement strand
ACTGGCTTCGAGTTAAATTGCCAACGGGTGAAAATTATAAAAAGGTTCGCGGATTAGTTGATGAACACAAGTTACATACCATCTGTGAAAGCGGAAGTTGTCCGAATATGGGCGAATGTTGGGGCGAGGGCACTGCAACGTTTATGATTTTAGGCAATGTGTGTACGCGTTCTTGTGGATTTTGTGGCGTTCAGACGGGAAAGCCCGCTGAGGTTGATCTCTTTGAGCCTGGAAAAGTTGCACACAGCGTTAAAACCATGCAGATTAAACATGCCGTAATAACGTCAGTGGACAGAGATGATTTAAAAGATGGAGGCGCTGACGTATGGGTGCAAACCATTCGTGCTATTCGTCATCAATCTCCGGGAACCACCATGGAAACCTTAATTCCTGATTTTGCTGGAAATTGGGATAACCTTCAGAAAATTATTGAGGCCGCTCCCGAAGTGGTTTCGCACAATTTAGAAACGGTTCGACGATTAACAAAACAAGTTCGGATTCAAGCCAAATACGACCGTTCGTTAGAGCTGTTATTTCGTCTTAAAAAAGGCGGAATGAAGACGAAATCCGGAATCATGCTCGGGTTAGGAGAATCAACCGATGAGGTGTTAGAGACCCTGGAGGATTTAAGTCGAGTGAATGTGGATATTGTGACCTTAGGTCAGTATTTGCAACCTTCGTTGAATCACCTCCCGGTAGCTGAATTTATTACACCGGAACAATTCGATTATTACCGTGAAGTTGGATTGAAAATGGGTTTTCGACACGTTGAAAGTGGCCCACTTGTTCGGTCCTCTTATCACGCAGAAAAACATATTTTATAAAAAGTTGAACAGAACATTAAATTTTGTGTTTATTGTAAACTGAATTTTCACTATATTGGCACACTAAATTAGAAGTATAATACCTATTTCTCATGAATAAAAGAATATATCTCATTGGTTCTCTGATTGTTGCAGCTGTAATAGCAGGGGTAGGCCTAAACGAATTGCGCAAATCAAACTTAGGGTCATATGAAGAAAATTCCCTAGGCTTGTTCGCTGCGAACGGAAAAGAAACAAAAGGAGCTGATGAAGCATTGGAATGGTTGAAAGCTCGTTATGTCGACGTTCAAACGGGACAGCAAGTTACAGACGCCAAGTTAATTGAAATCCGTAAGCGTGTAGCTCAAATGGAGCGTTCTAAGAATATCACGTTTACCGAAGAAGGTCCGGATAACATTGGTGGACGTACCCGAGCTATACAGATTGACCGTACAAACATTAATCGTGTTTGGGCTGGTGGTGTTTCTGGAGGGTTATTTGTTTCACTGAACAAAGGAAACATTTGGAATCGAGTAGATGAATATTTTAATGCCGGAGCTAATCCGTTTATTTCTTCCATGACGCAAACGATTGATGGTGTGTTGTATGTGGCAACAGGGTCAAATCAAGAGCCATGGGGTGGAAATGGGGTCTGGTATTCAACAGATTTCGGTGCAACGTGGGACAATGTTCCAAACACAAACAATTGTACGCAGGTGGTGAGTTCTGATGAAGATAACTACGTGTGGATGGCAACAACCGGTGGCTTGAAAAAATGGAAACTTGGCGATGCAGCTATGACTTCAGTGCCTGTTACTGCAGGAACATGTACCGCATTAGAAATATCGAAAGACGGTGAAATAATCGTTTGTGCATTTGGTGCTAATACAACGTTTGTTTCCACGGACGGTGGAGCGAATTTCTCTAACAAATCAGGAACAGCGGCTAATAATTTAGTGCCGTCTAATGCACCTCGAATCGAGTTTGCGGTTTCAGCGATTAAAAACAGTTCAAATCATCATTCGCTATATGCAGTAAGAACAAACTCGAACTTACTAAGTATGCACGTTTCTCACGATGATGGAGCAACATGGACACAATTCGTAGGAGCTTCTGGTCCGCCAAGTGAATTTGATATTTTCCGTGACCAAGGAACCTACAATTCGATAGTTACTGTTGTACCTAACGATCCGGAGCAAATTTTAATTGGTGGTATCGATATTTGGAGATGGAAGCAAACGGTGAATAATCCACCGTCTGGAGGGTTCCAAAAAATCTCTTTATGGTCTGTTCCTCAAAATGCGTCGATTTATGTGCATGCTGATAATCATGAAATGAAATGGGATAGTAATAACCGTTTTTATGCAGGAAATGATGGAGGGGTGAGTATTACAACAGATTATGGAAACACATGGTTTGTAGCGAACAGAGGTTACAATGTAACGCAGTTTTATGGAATCGCATTTGACCGTGATGGTGCTGTGATGGGAGGAACCCAAGATAATGGAACCTTGTATAATAATCACACTTTATCTACCTACCAAGAATTCAGACAAGTTGGTGGAGGTGATGGTTTCGAGTGTGAGATTTCTTACTTCAACCCTGCAGTAATGATTTCAACTATTTATTATAATAACATTTCTAGATCCGGTGATAAAGGAAATACATGGAGTACCTTTGAACCGCTTTTGCCAGGATCATATGATCCTCCAGGAACAGATGGAAGTATCTACCATCCATTCCATACGGAGGTCTTCCTAGCGGAGTACTTCGATCCAAATTCTGAAGATTCAGTAAATTACATTGCAACAAAGAATTATGATGCAGGTGATTTGATTCGAATTCCAAGTTTATCCTCTGGGGATTCAATTAACTACTTTGCTGCAACGGACTTGTATTTTGATGACACCTTGTTGTACAATCCAGCGCTAACCGCCAATGGAATAAACTATGGTGAGAATGCAGCAACGGGTGAATTGGTTGAAATGGGAAGTGATACAGTAATATACAACGTAGCTTGGGATACCTTAAAAGTAGCTGACCCATTCCAATCATGGTTTTTAGTGTATGTGAATGCCAATGGAGGTGAGTTGTGGGGTACACGAAATGCACTTCGCCTAGCGGTAACGAATGTACAATGGGTTTGTGTTGCTAGAGGAATAGGTTCGAACAGCTCTGTTGATGTAGAGTTTTCGCGTGATCTAGAACATTGCTATGTAGTTGCTGGTAATGGAGTTTGGAGAATCAATGGTTTAGGAAGTGTTTATTCTAGCGATCCAGATTTCACCGATAAGGTAGCCTTTGTGGGTACGGGAGCGCAAGCAACAACCCCAACTTATACCACGGCAACAAAAATTTCAACTTCGAATTATGAAGGTCTTGCCGTTAATCCGTCCGATAAAAACGATATCGTTTTGTTTGCTGGATTCAATGGAACAAATAGAAGATCCTTAAATGCTACTGCTGCCACCCCAACATTTACGGCGCTTGGAAGTATTATTCCGGGATCGCAACCTGGATGTTATGATGGTATAATTGATCGCGATGATCCGAATATTATTGTAGTTGGTACCTCCGAAGGAGCGTTCGTTACTGAAAATGGAGGTGCTTCTTGGGAAAATGCTTCAGCAGGATTTGAAGGTACTCCAGTATACGAAGTACGTCAAAGTTGGAGAACCTTTGAAGAAGGAAATAACCGACCTGGAGAAATTTACATCGGTACCTTTGGACGAGGAATTTGGAAGACAGAGGCTTACCTTGGAATTGGGCAACACGGAAGCAACAATAATCCGTCAATGGAGGCTAAGTTGTTAACTTATCCGAATCCGTCGAATGCAAATACTACGCTTTCGTTTGAATTGAATAAAGGTGGCGCAGTAGATGTTGCGGTATATTCAATCACAGGACGTTTGGTGAAGCAGATTAAAAAATCAAACATGCCATCGGGTGAAAATGAGGTGTTTATTGATGCAGAAGATTTACCTGCAGGTACGTACATCATCAAATTGGTTTCTGGAAAACAAAACCAGTCTGTTAAATTCATGAAATTGTAACATTACAAAATAGTTTATTAAAAGGCGGCCTTGGCCGCCTTTTTTTGTGCTTCAAAAGTTTTCGCTGGGTGTGACGAATCGCCTATCAACCTTCGTGCAATTCGATAACTCTTCAATATTCTTATCTTTGCATTATAAGCGCTGTATATGTTGGAAAATAACTTCCGGAATGTTTCGTGTAGTACCTGCTTGCATCGAAAAGAAAATTTGCTCGGAGGATTAATTGAAGCGGAGATAAATCACCTAGAAGATCATAAATCATGTAATTACTACAAGAAAAATCAATCGCTTTTTGTTGAAGGGTCCTATCCTCGTGGGGTTTTTTGTATCAACGAGGGTAAGGTTAAGATTTTTAAAAGAGGGGATGAGGGCAAGGAACAGATTATTCAGATAGCAAAAGGAGGTGAACTCGTAGGATTCCGTGCTATGTTTACGGAGGATGCTTATAAGGTATCTGCTGAGACGCTTGAAGAGAGCAATATTTGTTTTATTAGAAAAGAAGATTTTCTTCCCATGTTGGATACCAACCCTATGCTGAGGAATGGTATTTTAAAAGAACTTTCTCGGGAACTTGCTGCACGGGCTGATTTTATCACGAATATGGCTCAGAAATCCGTTCGACAACGTTTAGCCTTTAGTTTATTGCTTTTAATGGAGGTTTATCAAGATGAACCCATTAATCTCTCAAGAGAAGACATGGCTAATTTTGTTGGAACGGCCACTGAAACCTTAATACGTTTATTGAAGGACTTTAAAGAAGAAGGGTTAATTGAAATTAATACCCGTAAAATAACCGTATTGGACCCTAAAAAAATGCTTCTTGTTTCTGGGCATTAACACAATTCGACGAAGTTTTCCAATACAATATGCCCATAGTTTCCAGAGCTCTCAGGGTGAAATTGTACGCCATATATTTTACGGGTTTCATGCTGCATCACTTCGTTTACGCATTCATCGGAATTAGCGACTAATTCAAATTCTTTTGGAATCGAAATCCCTTCGCAGTGATCTTCCTGCATGTCAAATATATCGGGTAATCGATAGAGCAGCGGGCAATCTACAAACTGTTCAATTTCGTTTATGGAACGACATTCTTTCATGCGTGAACCAAAAGCCTCATACGTTAGACCAATAAGTTGATGACCAAAGCAAATACCTAGCACGGGTTTTTCCGTAGTTTTAATCCATGAGGCTTGACTTAGGTAAGGTTCCATGTCTTCCTCTGTAATTAGAATAGGTGCACCGGAAATAATTATTCCATCAAATGAATCAATGATGTCCTCCGTAACATCAAAAAACGGAAGGGTTTCATAATCGGAATACTCGTACATGATTTCTTCTAATTGCGGAACCTTGCTGCTTCCACAATCAATAATCAGAATGCGTTTCATTTAGGGCTTAGAAAAATTAATGGTACAGGTTATTGGACGGTGGTCGGAAAATCTAACCTTGTGCACATTGAAATTTGAACAAGATAATTCATCGGTATGGAACACATAATCGATTCTACCTGCGGGAATTCGACCAATATAGGTGGCGCCAATTCCAACGCTAGATTCTCTAAATCCATCGGTCATTTTTTTGTAAAACTGGTGGTACGTATATGACATCGGAGTATCATTAAAATCACCGCATACAACGATTGGGTAGGGAGAGGATTCCATGTGCTCGATTACCTTTCGCGCCTGGTCCGCACGCTTAACGTAGGCACTATTCATCTTTTTAATTCCAGTTTTCAAGAGCGACAAGGTACCAGAGGATTCCTTATTACCCGGCTCACTTAGCCTGATGGATTGAAGGTGTACGTTATAAATTCTGACGGTGTCTTTTTTACAAACAACATCAGCGAAAATACAATAATTGAAATCCATGGTACCTTGACTTTCAAACATGACATCCCCACGTGCAATCATTGGGTATTTTGAGAAGATAGCAATTCCAAAGTTTCGTTTACCTCGTTCATTATGCGCACTGCGCTCGTGATAATCAATAGAATTTAATATGGTTCGAATCGAATCATATGTTTCGAAGGTTGTGGGTTTGTCTTGCCGATAATATTCTTGAAAACACGCCACATCGGGTTGTTCTGAACCAATTAAATTAAAGATATTGTCACGGCTTTCGGTTGTGGTATCATCATAAACTCCGAAAAGTCTAACGTTGTATGATAGTAATTTAATGGAGTTCTCGGAGGTTTCATTATTAAAAATACTGAATGCAATTAACCTCATGTGAAAGGAAAATCCAATAAATAATACAAATACGCCAACGTATTTAAATGGTATTTTTCTAATGAATGCAAGCATCGTTACTCCAAGTGCTGCAACTACCCAGATGGGGTACAATAATCCAATGTAAGGAAGCCATGAAATACTTTCCGGATGAAAGAACGGCGTTGCATAGGATATTAAAAGCAAAGCGCAGGTACCCCAAAGGGCGAGTTGTAGGATTCGATCAAAGACTTTCATTTTTGCCCTTGATTAAATAAATAATCTTTTTCTTCCCTGCTCAATGATTCATAACCAGATTTAGAAATTTTATCCAGAATTTCATCAATACGTTCTTGTTTTGCTTTTTTCTCTGAATTAAAAACTTCATCTGTTTTATAGCGTGTATTTTTTCGTGGCGTAGTCCGTTGTTTTCTTTCGAACAAGCGAGTTATTCGATTTAAAATGTTTGATTGGCTATGAATGTTTTGAACGGCCAAAAATCCAAAAAATGCGCCCCCTAGATGCGCGAAATGCGCAATCTCATCGGAAGCACCAAGACCGATTAAATCTTTTGCTAGAAAAAATAAGGCAAGCACGTAAATTGGAATTGCAATTATACCAAACAAGTAAATTGGTGTTTGAGGCCTATACACGGCAATTGCTGCAAAGACAGCCATAATTGCTCCGCTTGCACCAACTACATAATGTGGAGGGGAGAAATCTGGAAAAAGAAAGGTTATCGTTAGTTCGAATACGTTCCCCATAATACCACCAAAAATATAGGTGAGGAGTAGTTTTTTTCCGCCAAAAACTTGCTCAAACATTGAACCCGCAAAGAATAAAAACAACATGTTGAAGAAAAGATGCCCTAGTGAAAAGTGAGCGATAATACTTGTGAAAAGTGTCCACGGTTTCATTGCGAATTCTAAAACACTCGTAGGAAATGTGAAGAGGCTTAATCCAATATTAGAACTTCCAAAGAGTCCTTCAATTAATCCAACAATATAGATGGCTATAAAGACAATAACATTTACAATAATTAAGCGCACTGTCATTTTGCCATTATTCAACTGGAATTTAATTTCTTCGAGAATACTGCGCTGCATCATGTTAAATCAATAAAAATTAGTTCGATCACGTTTCCGCCAATATAAGACAATAAGCGCACCTGCTATAGCTCCACCTACATGCGCCAAATGAGCAACTTGGTCATTTGGATTGTTTTGGAAAGATAGATAAACCTCATAAATAAAGTATCCACCGACTAAAAATTTCGCTTTCACAGGAATAGCAAAGTACAGCATGAACTCTTGGTTAGGAAACAAAATGGCAAACGCGGCAAGAACGCCAAAAACAGCCCCTGAAGCCCCTAGCATAGATGAATTTGATTGCATGACATAGTCAATAATTAAGGTTGCTTGGGACTGACTAATATTGCCCATATTATTGATTTCTGATAAACTTTCTTGAATACTGGAAGTGCTGGTTATGTAATAGTTTATGGTGCTAATATCAATGCCGGAAGCAGAAATCTTAGCCTTTAAATCAAAAAGCTGGTATGCACTCATCGCGTTTTGAAGTAAGAAAGCGCCAAATCCACATAGTAAAAAGAAAATGAAAAATCGTTTTGGGCCCCAGAGTCGTTCTAAATACCCTCCTAGCATGACAAACAACCACATATTCATCAGTAAATGCAAAAAACCGGCATGTGCAAACATGTGCGTAACTACTTGATAGGGTTGAAATAAGGGGGATCCTATGGCATGAGTACTTAAAAGGTGGTTTAAATCAATGCCCTTACCGCCTAATATTAGGCTTAGGATAAAAACAAAAACATTCAGTAGCAATAAATTCTTAGTAACCTGTGGGATGTTATTTAACATGAAGTTATTTTATCAATTGGTTTAATTGTTCAAAAGCCAAGATTTGAATGATTGGCTCATTGGAAGGACTCAACGTATGCTCGGGACAACTAAATAAGCGTTGAATCTGCATTTCAGCTTCCGATTTATTGCTTATTCGGTGATATCTAGCGGCATGTTTAACCATTTGTAGTACAAGTGAATGCGCCACATCTTCTTGGTGTTGCTCACTATATGCTACACGGTCAATTAATTCTTCAAGACATTGTACGACCCCATTTTCATGTAATATTTCGGGGGCCCCTAAAATGTGTAATACCTCTTCTTGCAATGAGATGTTAAACCCAAGTTGCTCAAAGGTTTTTAAATGATTAGATACAATCCGCACCTCTTGTTTTTCAAGGGTTTTTTCGATAGGAAATAATAGCATTTGTTGATTCAACGGGTGCTTTACAAAGGATTCGATACTCTCATCGTATAAGATTCTTTCCATCGCCCGTTTGGAATCAATCATCATTACGCCTGTTTTTACTGGAGTAAAAATGTAACGCCCCACCAATAAAAGATCAGCCACGGATTGTACATCCGATATTCCAGGTAATTCTTGTTGTTCCGGTATAGTCGTTTCATTAATCGTATAAAACGAGCGCCAATCCGCTTCACTTGGGGTTGATGATCCAAATCCTTGTTCCTTGATTCCTTTCGAAAACCCATTTGATTTCCCACTACCACCACCTTGCGGATTAAATGGGTTGAAATTAGGATCCACTTGAATAGTTGGCTCTACAATGGGTTGCTTATTAAATCCAGCCGGAAGATCAAATGCAGTTTCTAATTCAAAATCCAAACTCGGCATCAGATTAAACATCCCGAGGGATTGACGGATGGTACTTAGAAGGATAGAATATATGAAGCGCTCCTCTTCAAATTTTATTTCCGTTTTTGTGGGGTGAATGTTCACATCAATTTTTGCAGGGTCTACCTCCAAGAAAATAAAATACGTTGGATGTGTTTTCTCCGGAATCAATCCTTCAAAAGCCTTCAATACCGCGTGATTAAAATACAAACTTTTAAAAAATCGCTTATTCACAAAAAAGAACTGACTGCCCCGTGTTTTTTTTGCAGTTTCTGGTTTACCTATAAACCCAGTGAGTTTCACGATGTCTGTTTCTGACGCTATAGGGAATACGCGGTCACCTGCATTTTTCCCAAGAACATCTGTGACGCGGCGTTTTAAATTAGCTGCGCTTAGATTATAGATTGCTTGATTGTTGTGATGCAAAATAAAACTTACCTCCGGATGGGCAATGGCTATATATAAAAACGCATCTTCAATGTGATTAAATTCAATCGAGTCTGACTTTAAAAAATTTCGTCGAGCAGGTACATTGTAAAACAGGTTTTTCACTTCAATCAAGGTACCTTTTAAACAAACCACCTCCTCATTCAATGCGATGTTTCCTCCCTCCATTTTGATATGAACTCCAGTAAGTCCAGCCTCTAGTTTGGTTTTTAAGGACACATGCGCAACGGCTCCAATGGAGGCAAGTGCTTCCCCACGGAACCCCATGGTCGTTAATTTGAACAGGTCATCAATGGCGACAATTTTACTTGTGGCATGACGTTCAAAACATAGCAAGGCATCCTCAGCATTCATGCCCGAACCGTTGTCCTGTATGGATATTAAGGTTCTTCCTCCATCCTTTATGCTCAGTGAAATCTCGGTGGCGCCCGCATCAATGGCATTTTCCATCAATTCTTTCACCACAGAGGAAGGACGTTGAACCACTTCGCCGGCGGCAATTTGATTGGCTAATTGAGTTGGAAGACGCTTAATTACTTGCATAATGAACATCGCCATAAGCGACTAAACAAAAATAAGGATTATCCCTAAGAATAATCCTTACTTAACATTTCTTAGCGTGATTTATTACATACGCACCACGGTGCCCATGTATTCTGATTTTTCTCCAGCTTTAGGTTCAGAAAGGGTTACTTTCCAAACATATGCTTTATTGGAATCCGCCATTTTTCCAAAACGTCGATCTATTCCGTCCCACGGCAATGTAGCATCGGTACTTTCAAAAACAATTCCACCATCATTAGGATCAAGAACAATCATTCGGAATGGCGTGGCTCGCTGCGTTAAGGCATAAGGCATAAAGGTGTTCTTACGTGCATCTTGAGAAGTTGGTTCAAATGCATTCACCGCCAATAAATTATAGTCTTCTGATACATTAATCAATCCAGAGAGTTCATTTGTACATCCGTTGTCATCCGTTAAATCGATGTGAATCAACGTTGTTCCTTTTTCAAACACATGCAGGTTTAGCTCTTTGCCGGTATTTTCTTTAATTTGTTTTCCGTAGCGAACGTAGCGAACATTGGCTTCTGTCTTCACATGAATTCCTTGAACAGGCAAGCCATTTTCATAAATCAGCTCATCAATTACAAGATCTCCCTTCGGTCCGGATATCACATTCGATTGAAGTATTAGGCCTGTTTTTGGGTCTATAATTTCGATGTTTCCGGCACTCAATTCAAGCTTTAGCGAGGAATTAGGAGCAATTGAAAGCAGCATGCGATCACTCTTTAATGTAACCTCAAATCCATTCGTATTTTTCACATCTGAAGATATTCCAGCACAGGTAGGTAGTATAATCGGGTTATACTCATTGAGCGCTTTAGGGTTAGAATGATCAACAAGTTCAATTGAGTTAGATGGAAGATCATCTTTAGTCACCTGCTTGAGGGATGGGGATTCGCTGACAATTGGTGGCTCAACCGTATCTATGATCCTTAACTCATGTTCGCTTGGAATCGGTTCATTGGTTTCCTCGTGAAATGTTATCGCAGGTTGCTGCTTTGTATTTTTTATCGGATTTATATGAGTTTTTACGTCGGTCTTATGATCCTCAATTGCAGCTGTTTTTGGAGAAATAGGAGCAGATACAGGAGTTGAAGAATCCGTTAAATACCAGGTAGCAAGAGAGATTCCAATCACCAAAGCGGCTCCTGGAAGACCCCACTTTTTGAACGGATTTGTTTTTGGAGGCAGTTGGCCATCTAGGCGTTTCTCGAGGGCCTCCCAAGCCTTTGTATCATACGGTTCAGTGTGTGATTCAATAGCTTTTTTAAATAGGTTATCTAATTTATCCATCAGTGTTGGATTTTTTTATATTTCGTTTCTAGCATTTTTTGTAAATTCATTCTAGCCTTTGCTAAGTTGGATTTTGACGTTCCTTCACTAATCCCAAGGATTTCAGCGATTTCTTTGTGAGAATATTCCTCGAACACATACAAATTAAATACGGTCCGATATGCAGGAGATAATCGATCGATGCAGTCTTTAGCAACCTCATATTTCACCTGTAATTCTTCTAAGGCTTCTCGCTCCTCCATGGCATTTTCTTCAGGCATCTTAAAGTCATTGTCTTGGTCAGACAAAAACGGATTGCGTTTTGCTTTTCGAATTGCATCAATTGCAGTATTCGAAAAAATTCGCCGCATCCATCCTTCGATTGAGCCCCGAAAGTCAAATAATTCCAATTTATCAAAGACCTTTATAAAACCATCTTGAACTACTTCTTGAGCACTGTCTCGATCTTTAATATAGCGTAGACATACCGAAAGCATTTTACCGTAGTACGTTTTAAAGAACATATGTTGGGCCTTTCGCTCCTTCCGCACACACGCTGCAACAAGTTCTTTAAGTTCTACAGTTTCCAAGGGCTTTTATTGCTTAACGTACTAGTTTTTAATCCCGTTGCCTCAATTATTATATTTAGCAAACATTTTTTATTTTGAGAAGCTAAATTTAATGCAGTTGTCGTAAATTCGCAAAGGAAATTTACAAACCGTTAATTAAAGAAATTATGAAAGTTACTGTTGTAGGAGCTGGGAATGTGGGAGCAACGTGTGCAGATGTATTAGCTTCACGTGAAATTGCCAATGAAATTATTTTATTGGATATAAAAGAGGGCTTTGCTGAAGGTAAAGCACTCGATATTTGGCAAACTGCGCCAATTAATTTGTATGATTCAAGAACAATTGGTTCTACGAATGACTATGCCATGACCAAGGATTCTGATGTAGTGGTTATCACTTCGGGCTTACCGCGTAAACCGGGAATGTCGCGTGACGACCTAATCGCAACCAACGCTGGAATTGTTAAAACAGTAACTGAGAATGTGATTAAATATTCGCCAAATGCAATCATTGTGGTAGTTTCTAATCCATTGGATGTAATGACGTATTGTGCTTATCTAAATGCCAAAACAGATTCAAAGAAAGTATTTGGAATGGCGGGTGTTTTAGACACTGCAAGATACCGTGCCTTCCTTGCAACTGAATTGAATGTTTCACCGAAGGACATTCAAGCCGTATTAATGGGTGGACATGGAGATACGATGGTTCCACTTCCTCGATATACTACGGTTGCAGGTATTCCTGTTACCGAATTAATTGAAGAAGAGAAATTGAATGAAATCATTGAGCGTACGAAATTTGGAGGGGGTGAAATCGTTAAATTGCTAGGAACTTCTGCTTGGTATGCTCCAGGAGCTGCAGCAGCTCAAATGGTAGAGGCAATTGTTCGTGATCAAAAACGAATCTTCCCAGTTTGCGCATGGTTAACCGGAGAATATGGATTGAAAGATATCTACCTTGGAGTACCTGTGGTATTGGGTAAAAATGGAATCGAACGAATCATTGAATTAGACTTGAATGACGCAGAGAAAGCGCTACTTAGTGAATCAGCGGAAGCGGTTAAAAGTGTAATGGATGTTTTGGATAATATGAATGCTACGGCATAAGTAGAACCCAAATAATAGAAATAGTTTAAATCCCGCATTTGCGGGATTTTTTTTGCCTAGTTAAGGCAATTCGATGGCTCCAATGTCCGGTGGATTATTTCTTGAATTCCCTAAGATGTCCGTAAATACCGCTGTATTTATCCCTGCACCGTTCAACGGAGAGTCCTGAAGAAATAGGAAATCACCTTGGGCAGTATTCTCAAATAGCGGGTTTTCATTCCAGATGATATTTGTATAAAACGGATCAGTATACGTGCTTTCACTGCGAATCAGGCAATGCGTGAAATTAAAGTTAAGATTCACCCCTGGGGCATTTAAGGTGTCTAGGGCTAATTCGTAATCTAAATTCCCTGCAATCACACAATTACTCAGTACCCCTTCGTTTATTGATGAAACGGTAGTATTCCCTGTAATGGCATTGTAGAAATAGTTACTTATGCCCACAGCAGATACTTGAGAATTGCCATAACCTACCAGATTACAATGATTAAAGTTAAAATCCCCGCCTTCTAATACCAATAAGGCATGGCTTTCATTTCGAGAAATAATGCAATTCTCTGCCTTAACCTTGGCTCCCGCATAAATAAACACCCCGTACCTCGATGTATTAAAAATTCGGGTATTTGTTAATTCTAAGGTGTATCCTGTATTATTGGGGTCTTCGTGATACAAATGCACCCCTACCGTACCATTTTTTAAAATGGCATAATCGATGGTGGAGGGTAACGCTTCATGAAAGTAGATTCCATAATACTGACCGGCCACATTGCTATACATCGACTCTAAGCGGTCTCCTTGAAATACCACCTCATTGTTTTGCATTCCTTGCACATGCAATGCGCCTTTGTACACGTACAAAATGGAGTTTTTGTGCAGGTGAATTTTTGTGCCCGCTTGAATGGTTAACGATTTGGAAGAATCAACCGCAGCATATCCATAAATGACGTGTGGCTTATCATTGGGCCATATCCCTTCATTCAAGTCTTTGTAATGAAAATAGGCATCTTGTCCCCAAACAGCGAGTTTTACATATTGGTCTTTTCCGTTGGTTCTAAAGCGAATAGAATCTTCAATAATCAACGGTTGGTTTTGAGCATTGGCCGCAAGGGTAACTTCTACAAAAGCAAAAAGACTATCTTTTCCTTCCATCACCATGTTTTCTAAAAACGTTCCCTTTTCACCATCAACGTTTAAACGAAATGGGGATTGAGCACCGCCCATTAATTCAATTTCATCAATCTGAATTGATTTAGAAGAAGGGTTATAAATCTTAAATTGTTTTGTGGTAGATCCAACCGTCGTAAAAACGGTATCAAATACAATGGTGTCCACCGAAAAGGTTAAGTTTTCCTTTGAAAAACCTTTCATTTTATTACAGCTATTCAAGGGAATCAATCCAATGAGTATTGCTATGGTACTAAGAAAGTATATTAGATTTTTCACAGGTGACGTAACGCACAAACTTACATATTATTTGTCTTAGGTAAATACTTAACTTCGTTAAATGAACTTTTTCCGTTGACGCATGTAGAGTGAATTGTTATGAAACGAAACTTACTTATATTTTTTGGAGTTATTGCTGCTGTTCATTCGCTTGCTCAGCCTCCACAAACCAACAGTATTTCAAACGGTATTAATTTTAATTCCGTAGAAAAAACACCTCAATTACTGGATAGTACGCAATTGATTATTACAAACAAGGACGAAGAATCGAGAACTGTAGATGCGGATGATGATAAGTCATTACAGGAACAAAGTGTTTTTAAAAAAGAGGCGGATACTTATAAGTCAAGTAAAGCACGGATTAGAAGCAATTCTTCCTCGCGCTCTGCCTCCGCTGCCGAAGACATGCAGCTACAACAATCCGTAACGAAATTAAAAGGGGTCGCTCAAACACTTTCAGAGCAAATTGAAGCGAATATACTTTATTACGACCAAGGGAATTACAATGCCGAAAGAGCACCTCAACTTATGGAGGCTTTGCGTTTGAATCCCAATCATCCGGAAGGCTTGAACTTATTGTTAGCTAATTCATTGGTTACCGGCGATACCCTAATGGTTTCAAATACCTTAAATAAGATAAAAGCGCTGGGATTGATTCCCGATGCAATGACCTGTTATGCCGTCGACCTAATCAAATCGGTACCCGAGAACACTACACTTATTACACACGGAACACTAGATACCTACAGCGCCATTCAAGAACAAGTTGCTCTGCGTAGAAATTCCATTGATATTATTTCCTTAGATTTATTACAAAGTGAGCAGTATCGCGCCTTATTGTTGAAAAAAGGGTTTACCATTCCTGTCCAATCCATCGTAGATGTGACTTATCTCGGCGATTTAATTCGAGTGAATCCATCAAAACGTTTTGCCTTTTCGATGACGATCCCCAGCGATTACTTGCTTCAATTCGAACAGGATTTGGCACCCAATGGATTGGTTTTCTTATACCCAAACATCCGAAGTAATGAGCAGATTCTCCAAACGAACGAGAAATTTATGGATTCATTTTCCTACATGGATTGTGGAGTTGAACTGGATGAATCGCTCGCAGGGCTAAAGCAAAATTATTTACCAATGATTTTAACCGTAGAGACCTTAAGTTCGGATAAAAGCAAGGAAAAACGAACTAAAATCGAAAGTAGAAAAATAAAAATCAGACAAAAAAAGTAAGATACACATGCGCGGATTGAAGTCAGGTTTTTCTCATTTCTCAGATGAAGAGCTCATGTTAGCGATTCGTCAAGGGGAGAAGACTGCCTTTAATGAATTGTATCAGCGCTACTCGGGCAAGCTTTATGGATATATGCTAAAGTTACTTTGGTACAATGAAGTTCGTGCGCAGGATTTATTACAAGATTTATTTGCAAAAATCATTACGCAACCACATTTGTTTGATACCAATCGGAGTTTTAAAACATGGGTTTATACCATTGCCTCTAATTTATGCAAGAATGAGTTTAAGCGGAATGAAGTTAGAAAGAATACCAGCAATGGATTGGATAATCATTACCACTTGAGTGGAACTGAGGATGTAGAACAGACAGTAAATGATTGGGAATTTAAAGAGGCTTTGGATCAGGAACTAATTAAATTAGATGATAAGCACCGTGAAGTTTTTGTTTTAAAGCATATGGATGGCCTTTCGATTAAAGAAATTTCAGAGATTGTTGGAATCAATGAAGGTACCGTAAAGTCACGCTTATTTTATGCTATAAAGAAATTGGCAGCAGAATTAAAAATGTTTGAACTCGTAGAACGATGAAGCAGATAGACGATTTATTTTTAAAGGCACATTACAGCGATTTGACGCCAAGTGAGCAATCCTTAATTGAGGACTTATGTTCTGATGATGTAAGTTTTCAGCAGGTTAAGGTCCTTGTAACGCGAAGCAAGGATGTTTTACCCGTTAGTCCTCCCGCGCATTTATTGGAAGCGTTAAATCAAACTTTTGATCAAACGTATTCACAACCCTCAGTGCAGCGTATGCGTCCAAAGATGTTTAATTTATTCACTGCCTCTGCCGTTGCTGCTTCGGTGTTAATTTTCTTGACGATTTATTTCTTTGGGACAGCAAATGGACCTCAAAAACAATCAGCTACAGTTGAAAAGAAGGAACAAAAAAAGAAAAACAATCCAATAAACTTACCAGGTACTTCGGAACAAAGCCAAACGCCACAACTGGCAGCTATAGATCCAATCAAAGCGCCTAGTATAGAAGAGGACCAGGTCTTGCAAAGCGAAAAGTTAATCGATGAACCAGCGGCTATTGCCTCGGTTGAAATGGAAGATGCAAAGCCAGAATGGGTTAGAGGTTCAAGATCCGATGAGGGTGCCGTGCCAGTTGAGGATAATGTTGCGAGTAATGCACCAAAAAGTAATACCTACATGTGGACCTCGGGGGATAAACATTTATCGTCGGAACAGGCAGTGTTCGCTGAAGTATCGATGAAAAAACAAAATAAATCGGATTCAAAACGCCTGAATACCTCATTGATGCTAAAACAGATTAAGCCTGTTTATTAAAAGGTTAAAATAAAATGTTCTTTTGCCTGTGTTGGCCGTCGACTTAATAACCCTATTCTGAAAAAATCAATGCTCACATGAAATCGCTCATCTGAGACGAGTTCATTCCAGGCCTTGAACATATCGTCATTCCATCGGATGTCATCTAATAGAAAAAGGGTTTGTTCATGTGTGTGGGGAATTATTTGGTCAAGGTAGCTGCGTAGCGCTTCCCCTTCATGATGGCCATCAATATAAACGAGGTCAAAGGTTTTGTTATCCAAATTGGATAAATAGTCGCTGAATGAACTTACTACCAAGTCCATATTGCTGAGATTCATGGCAAATTCATTCATGTTTTCACGTGCAATGGCCGCGATTTCCGGTGAACCTTCAACGCTTATTATTTCTGCCGCTTGATATCCAAGATGCATGGCCAAGGTTCCTCTGCCTAAAGAGGTTCCTAATTCAAGGATTCGTGCGGGTTCGAAGTGTTTGGATAGGCGATAAAGTAAGGTGCCATAGCGTTTACCTGAGCTGCTGGTCTTATGGATTTGATTGACTGAACGGTGATTGCCTAAGGTTTTCGACCCTGCACCTAAATCGTTTATCGTTAATGTCCGTCGGTCCGTACGCTGTTTTTGATCGAAGGAAAATAAAATATGTTGGTGTTCCTTTTCTATGTTTAATTGAAGTCCATTATCTGCCAATCGATAAACAAAGGGCGAATGAATTCCTTGCCGTTTTTTGGCGTGTAATTGATATTTTATACCTTCGACGATTAGATTCACACTGCAAAGTAAAACTATTTATCTCGGATGGAGAAGGATATACAAGAAGCGATTGATAAACAGCGTAACCGCTTGTTCTCCTCCTTGGCGTCTCCAAACATCGTAGAGGCTTGCACGGTTGGACATGGAATCCTACAATTTGCTCCGGAAGAAATCAAGAAATTCCAAGAAGAATTTGTTGTGTCCAATGGATCGATTTCGTTCTTTATTCCCGCCTCTGGTGTTGGTTCGCGCATGTTTGATTTTCTTCAGCAATTCCTAGGTTCTATGGGACATGAGCAAGGGGATGAGGTCCGTTTATTTTTAAGTAAAATCAAGTCCTTTGCATTCTACAATGAAGTGAATGAGGATTGGCGTCAATTATTAATGGATCCTTCAGTTGATTTATTGGCACTTTGTGATTATTTACTGGGTCCTCAGGGATTGAATTTTTCAGGTACACCCAAGGCCTTGTTTCCATTTCACCGGATGAACAATACGAATGCTTCACCCTTAGAAGGTCACCTAAGACAAGGTAAAAGAGCCCTAAAACCGATCGACTCCTTTCATTTTACGGTGCAAGCGGAGCATTTAAGTCAATTATCATTGACGCGGGATGCGCTCTTAAACAAATTTCCGTTCAAGATTGACTTTAGTACACAGGCTATTGAATCCGATTCGTATGTGTTTGACGAGTTCATGCAACCCCTGAGTAATCAATCGGGTACGTATGTTCGGCGACCGGCTGGTCATGGCGCGATTCTTTCAAATCTGAATGGCTTAGGATCAGATGTAGTTTTTATTAAGAATATTGACAACATTCAATGTCCTGTGCAAGATGAACAGGTGAATCAAACATGGGGATTACTTGGGGGGGTATTGGTTAGTCTTCGCACAAAGCTTTTAAATGCATATTCAGCAAAGGATATGCCTGATTTTATGAGGATTTGCAATGAGTTTCAATTGCTTGATGAATCCGTTGGTATGACACCTTGGGAAGATATATCAACAATGCTTCAGCGACCGTTTCGTGTATGTGGTATGGTAAAGAATGAGGGTATGCCTGGAGGAGGACCTTTTTGGGTTTCTCATGAAGGGAATAAAACAAAGCAAATTATAGAGAAGTCACAAATTGATTCGATTCACTTGGCTAAGCTTACTGAAAGTTCTCATTTTAACCCGGTCATGATGGCAATATCACCCTACGACTTAATGGGAAATAAATTAGATCTCACCCAGTATGTTCGGGAAGACCTTTCCATGGCTGTAAAAAAGAACCATTTAGGTAAAACCGTATACTATCTTGAAAAACCAGGATTATGGAATGGTTCGATGTATCATTGGAATACGGTGTTCGTTGAAATTCCTTCCAATGTGTTTAGTCCGGTAAAAAATGTGATGGATTTATTAAACCCATCACATTGCTGTTAAACTAACCTTCATTAAATTCTTCGGACAGTCGTTTCGCAATTTTTCTTTTAGCAAACCAATCTTTAACGGAATCAACCATACTATACATAATCGGAACTACGATAATGGTTAGGAACATGGATGAGGTTAAGCCACCGATTAATACCCATGCTAAGCCATTCTTCCATTCTGCACCTGAGCCTTTACCTATGGCGATAGGAATCATTCCAAAAACCATGGCTATCGTAGTCATTAAGATTGGACGCATCCGAGTTCTAACCGCTTCTAATAGGGCTTCGTGGGTCTTAACTCCTGTTGTTTTTAAGTGGTTGGTAAAGTCGACAATGAGAATGGCATTTTTTGCTACCAATCCCAAGAGCATCAACATACCAAGCATGGTAAAGATTCCCATGTTTGACGCGGATAAACTTAAGGCGAGTATGGCTCCGATTAACGATACGAGAATAGAGAATAACACCACAAATGGATAAACAAAATTGTCATACAAGACCACCATAATCAGGTATACTAAAATTACACCAATGCCCATGGCTGTTCCAAGTGCTCCCATGGATTCTTTCTGACGTTTAACCTCACCTCCCCATTTCATTCGAACTTGGTCATTTAAGGGATGATCAACCAGGTACTTATCAATGTCCTGCGCAACGTTACCGGCGGCTCTTCCGAGTACCCAACATCTGAGGGTGGTATTATTTGCCCGATTTTTACGCTCTAAGGTTCCATTTCCATTTTCCATGGTTACATTGGCGAATTCTTCCAGTCGAACGAGTTTGCCGTCGTTTGTTGTAAATGCCATGGATTCGATGTCTTCGATGCTTTTGCGATCGTATTTATCGGCCATTACACGGATTCCATACTCATTTCCTTGATCATCATATTTTACGTCATCATTTCCGGTTAAGGCATTTTGAAGTTGCATTCCAATTACCGCAACGGGTAGTCCGAGTTGTCCCATTTTGTCACGGTCTAGTTCAATTCGAATTTCTGGTGTTACGTCATCTGTGGAGATATAAGCATCTTTAGCACCTTTAATACTGTCCATGTATCCTTTCATTCTTCTGGCCTCACTCATCAGTAACTCATTATCGTCTGATGAAAGGAAAATTTCTATCGGTGCTTCTTCCGATTCAATCATTCCAATGTTCATGGCTCTAACCTCGAGTCCTGGATAGGTTTGTTCAATTTTTTCACGGATTTTGGTCATGAATTTGATGGTCGGGTAGCGTTCTTGCATGCCGGGTTTCATCTTAATGGTAATCTCTGATCGATATTCAGATCCAAAAGAAAGGGCACCCATGCCCGAACTCGGTCCACCCACATTAGAAAACACCACCGAATTCACTTCTTTTTGACTGTTAAGCATGTCTTCTATGGCCAGGGTTACCCGGTTGTTTTCTTCAATGGTTGTGCTTTTGTCAAATTTCAATTTAAGCATGAACTTCCCTTGATCTCCTTGCGCTACAAATTCTTGGCCTACAATGCCAAGGGCCATGGTGCCAAAGCTTGCAATAAATAATACCAAAATAGATAGTCCAGTAATGATTTTATGTCTGAGCGACCAATTTACTAGTGAAACATAGGCCTCGGTAAATTTAGAAAGTCGGATTTCAAACCAATATAAGAACCGATAAAAAATTCCTTTTTTCTCCTCCAACTTAACTTCCTTGGCCATACGAGATGCAAGCCATGGTGTGAGGGTAAAACAAACAAACAGTGACATTAAGGTTGATATTACCACTACGATGGAGAACTGCTCCAAGATATCGGAAATCACCCCTTGAATAAACACTACCGGAGAGAATACCACCACGTCAACCAAGGTGATCGCCAGTGCTGTAAATCCAATTTCATTTCGACCATCTAGTGCTGCTTGCTTTCTATTTTTACCCATTTGAAGGTGCCTGTAAATGTTTTCTAGCACCACAATGGAGTCATCTACTAGAATTCCAATTACAAGAGACATTGCCAACAAGGTCATTAAGTTCAGGGTGTAGCCTAAGGCATACATGGCGATGAAGGTAGAGACCAAGGAGGCAGGAATTGCGATTAAAACGATTAAGGCATTACGCAGCGTGTGTAAGAATAAAAGCATAACTATCGCAACTAAGGCGATGGCCAACTCGAGGTCATGAAGTACGGCATGCACAGAGTCTAGGGTTACCGTAGAGGTATCCGTTGCCACGGTAAATTTTATTCCCTCTTTCTTGTATTTTTCTTCGATTTCGTCGATGCGCTTGCGCGTGAGCTCAGACATTTCAACCGCATTGGCGTCGCTTTGTTTTTTAATTCTCAATCCGATTCCTTCCTTCCCGTTTAGACGACATAAGGAAAGTTGGTCGGTAGAGCCGTCGGCTACTTCTGCCACATCTCCTAAACGTACCGTGGAAGTACCCGTGGAAAATAATATTAAGTTCTTGATTTCAGCTACGGATTTAAATTTTCCGGACAAACGAACCGTCATTTGTTCTTCCGTACTTTTTACTTTTCCCGTAGGAAATTCAACATTGGATGCCGCTATCGCTTGGTTTACATTGGCAAGAGAAAGTCCGTATGACTTTAATTTTTCTTTATCGACATTTACTCGGATTTCGCGTTTTTCGCCACCAATCACTTGCACTTCGGCTACGCCTTTAACTTGTTTTATTTGCGGGAGAATTTGATCATCCATCAAGGTCATGAATTCCTTGCCGCCCATGTTTTTAGCCGTTGCAATTACTTGCAATACCGGGGTGGCATTGGGTTCAATTTTGGCTAAAACAGGTCTTGTGGAATTATCAGGGAGAATCGATTCGATGGTATTGATTTTCCGCTGTGCTTCTTGCAAGGCCAAATTGATATCTACCCCATCTTTGAATTCAAGTAAGATGATGGAGGCATTTTCTAAGGAGAAGGTGGTAACCTCTGAAAGGTTCTCTATTCCACTCAGACCATCTTCTAAGGGTTTAGAAACCTGAGATTCAACCGTGGCTGGAGAGGCACCGGGATAGGTTGTTGTAACGGTAAGAACGGGCGGAGCAAAGTC
>Ga0315899_10002156_pt1 | contig 21979 bp, 20 predicted proteins | sample LakEriMetagenome_2_FD_203518 | JGI IMG/M metagenome (GOLD analysis project Ga0315899, IMG submission 203518) | Freshwater fungal communities from buoy surface, Lake Erie, Ohio, United States - Buoy 4 MA112 | ecosystem: Environmental > Aquatic > Freshwater > Lake | place: USA: Lake Erie, Ohio... | reverse complement strand
GCAGAATGACCTAATTCACTAACTTCGCGAAGTATGAAATACCAACGCATTCTTCTAAAATTAAGTGGTGAAGCCTTAATGGGCGACAAACAGTTCGGAATTGACAACGTGCGCATTATGCAGTACGCACAAGAAATTAAAGCTGTTTGGGAAAAAGGAGTTGAAGTCGCAATTGTTATCGGTGGTGGAAACATCTTCCGCGGAGTTCAAGCAGAACAAGGCGGAATGGAGCGCACACAAGGCGATTACATGGGTATGTTAGCCACCATGATTAACAGCATGGCGCTTCAAAGCGCATTGGAATCGGCTCACGTTCCAACGCGTTTGCAAAGTGCAATCGAGATGAAACAAATTTGCGAGCCCTTCATCAAGAGAAGGGCGGTAAGACATTTAGAGAAAAACCGTGTAGTCATCTTCGGAGCAGGAACAGGAAATCCTTTCTTCACCACCGATACTGCTGCATCGCTTCGTGCCATTGAGGTGGAAGCAGATGTGGTATTGAAGGGGACACGTGTAGATGGCATCTACACTGCAGATCCTGAGAAGGATCCTTCAGCAACGAAGTACGATGTGGTTACTTTCAACGAGGTATATGAGAAGGGATTGAACGTTATGGACATGACCGCGTTCACCTTGTGTAACGAAAACAAATTACCGATTATCATTTTCGACATGAACAAAGAAGGAAACCTTCTGAAATTAGTTTCGGGCGAAAACATTGGAACCAAAGTAGAATTTTAAAGCAGAACAATAGTATGTCTGAAGAAGTTAAAATGGCCCTCGACGAGGCAGCTGAAGCAATGAACAAATCCATTGCTCACCTTGAAAACGAATTAAACAAAGTGCGCGCTGGAAAAGCAAGCCCTGTTATGTTAGATGGTGTTCGCGTAGATTATTACGGAACCATGACTCCCTTGAAAAACGTTGCAAACGTTACCACTCCTGATGCAAGAACACTCAATGTTCAGCCTTGGGAAAAGGGTATGTTGAATGCTATCGCAAAAGGTATCATGGAAGCAAACCTCGGTTTGAACCCGCAAAACAACGGCGATGTAATCATGATTGCTGTTCCAATGTTGACTGAAGAACGTCGTCGCGATTTATCGAAGCGTGCACATTCTGAAGGAGAAAATGCGCGTGTGGGAATTCGCACGGCTCGTAAAGAAGCGCTAGACTTTATTAAGCAAGCTCAGAAAGACGGTCTTCCAGAAGACGAAGCAAAAACAGGTGAATCGAAGGTTCAAGAGCTTACAGATAAGTTCAACAAAAAAGTAGATGAAGTCTTAGCCGCGAAAGACAAAGACATTATGACCATCTAAACCCAAGCACGTGGTAAAGATTGGTGATATTGAACTTCCTGAATTTCCGTTGCTGCTCGCTCCCATGGAAGATGTAAGCGATCCGCCGTTCCGCATGGTTTGCAAAGAACAAGGTGTGGACCTTATGTACACTGAATTTATTAGCAGTGAAGGTCTTATTCGTGATGCTGCTAAAAGCAGAATGAAGCTCGACATCTTTGAGTACGAAAGACCCATTGGTGTTCAAATTTTCGGAAGCGAAATTGAATCCATGGTGAAAAGTGCGGAGATCATCGAGTCGGTAAATCCAAATCTCTTAGACATCAACTACGGTTGTCCGGTTTCGAAAGTCACCTGCAAAGGTGCTGGAGCGGGCATTCTGCAGAATATTCCGAAAATGGTAGCTATGACAGAAGCTGTTGTGAAAGCAACGAAACTTCCGGTTACCGTGAAAACGCGTTTAGGTTGGGATGAAGGTTCCAAGAACATTGAAGAAGTTGCTGAACGCCTGCAAGACATCGGCATTCAAGCACTCACCGTTCACGGAAGAACACGTGTTCAAATGTATAAGGGTGAAGCGAACTGGGAACTTATCGCGAAGGTGAAGGAAAACCCGCGCATTCATATTCCGATATTCGGAAACGGCGACATAGACTCTCCTGAAAAAGCGTGGGAATACAAAAACAAATACGGTGTAGATGGAATCATGGTTGGCCGCGCCAGCATTGGCTATCCTTGGATTTTCCGTGAAATAAAGCATTACTTCAAAACACAAGAATTACTTCCTCCGCCAACCATAGAAGAACGCGTTGCCGCGTGTAAAAGTCATTTCGAATTTTCCCTTCGTTGGAAAGGAGAAAAATTAGGCGTGCTCGAAATGAGACGTCACTACACCAATTATTTCAAAGGAATTCCTAACTTCAAACCTTTCCGAATGGACCTAGTCACCTCTATGGATATTGATTTCATTCGGAAGAAGTTGGATGACATAACTCAGTTTGAAATCTAATTTCAGGTTTAACTTTGCGGCATCTAGAATAATCTATACTTGTTCAGGTGAAAAAATTATACAACACAGAAGACAAGCGCGTCTTGCGCCAACGTATGTTCGCAGATAGCACTCCGCGAACAACAGTTTCATTTTACAAATACCATCAGATTGAAGATCCGCAAGGCTTTCGCGACGGGCTTTTCGCACGTTGGAACGATCTTGGAGTTCTCGGAAGAACCTACATCGCATCTGAAGGAATTAACGCTCAGATTTCTGTTCCAACAGAAAACTTTGAGGCCTTTGTAAAAGATCTTTTCACAATCGATTTCCTCAACGGCATTCGTCTGAACACCGCAGTAGACGAAGGAAAATCGTTCTACGCCTTGAAGGTAAAACTTCGAAATAAAATCGTTGCAGACGGAATTGAAGATCCTAATTTCGACCCGTCAAACACCGGGAAATATTTGACTGCTGACGAGTGGAATCAACAACTATCTGATCCAAATACTGTCGTTGTAGACATGCGCAACCACTACGAAAGCGAGGTGGGGCATTTCGAAGGCGCTATTTGCCCTGATGTTGACACTTTCCGTGAAGAACTACAGGTGGTTGAAGACATTCTTCAAAACGACAAAGACAAAAAAGTGCTCATGTATTGCACCGGTGGTATTCGTTGTGAAAAAGCTTCGGCTTACATGAAACACAAGGGGTTTGAAAATGTCTATCACCTCGAAGGTGGCATCATTAAATACGCTCGCGATGCCAAAGCGAATAACCTGGATATAAAATTCAAAGGTGTGAATTTTGTTTTCGATGAGCGACTTGCAGAGCGCATCTCCGATGAAGTTATTGCAACGTGTCATCAATGCGGAGAACCCTTCGATCATCACACGAATTGTTTGAATCTTGGTTGTCACATCTTATTCATCCAATGCGACAAATGCAAAGAGAAATACGAGAATTGTTGCTCTGAAGAGTGCCAAAGCATCACTCACTTGAGTGAAGAAGAGCAAAAAGAACTGCGTAAGAAAACGCCTGTAGTCCGCAACGTATATAAGAAAGGGCGCATGCCGAAGCTCACGAAATAATCATTTCTTGCACACGTGCTCAAAAATGTTATATTCGCGTAACGTAAAAAACCCTTAAGCGTTAATACTATGTACTGGACTTTAGAATTGGCCTCATATCTCGAAGACGCACCTTGGCCTGCAACAAAAGAAGAATTAATCGATTACGCAATGCGTGCAGGTGCGCCATTGGAAGTAGTTGAAAACCTTCAACAATTAGAAGACGAAGAGGAAGTATTCGAGAGCATCGAAGACATTTGGCCAGACTACCCAACAAAAGAAGATTTCTTCTTCAACGAAGACGAATATTAATTTCTCTTTCGTAGTCTTTTTCCATGCCAACAGCTGAGGAACAAAAGCAACTGAGGTATGACCTCGCGTACTTGCGTATGGCGAAAGAATGGGCTAAACTTTCGCATTGCACACGTAAACAAGTAGGTGCTCTTCTTGTGAAAAATGGGGTTATCATTTCCGATGGCTACAACGGAACACCAAGTGGTTTTCCAAATAGCTGTGAAAACGAAATCGGAGAAACACATTGGTACGTCCTACATGCAGAAGCCAACGCTATTTTAAAAGTCGCGAAATCTACCAATAACGCTCACGGATCAACGCTTTACATCACGCTAAGTCCTTGTAAAGATTGCAGTAAACTTATTCTTCAATCGGGTATTACGCGCATGGTCTATCTAGACGCTTACAAAGACACAACCGCAATAGACTTCCTTAAAAATTCAGGAATTGAAGTTGTTCAACGAGAACTTCCAGAATAACGCTATCTTTTCAACTTCGAATCACAACCATGTCTGAAGAAATACAAAACGAAAAATCTGGTAAGTCTCCTTTGCAGCCTTTGTATTACGCGTTTGTTTTAATCGCAGGAATTCTCATTGGGACTCTTCTTGCCGATAAAAACATATTGAGCATTAAAACCGGAACTGAAGACAATCCGAATAAGCTTGTAAGTCTTATTGATTTTATTGAAGACAACTACGTAGATGATGTAGATAAAAAGAAAATCATAGACGACGCGATTGCATCTATTCTTAAAAATTTAGATCCGCATAGTTATTACTTAAACCCCGAAGAATACGCCAAGGCGAAAGAAGAAATGTCTGGCTCGTATGAAGGCGTTGGTGTAGAATTCTTAATTCTTCGCGATTCGCTAATGGTGAATCGTGTTGTGCCTTTTGGCCCTAGTTTCCGCGCGGGTATTCAGTCTGGTGACCGAATCGTTCAAGTAGATGGACAAGATATTTCAGGAAAATCGTTGAATAACGACGGTGTTATGAAAATGTTGAAGGGAGAGGCGGGAAGTGTGGTAAACATAAGTGTGCTTCGCAAAAAGGAGTATTTTAATTACAATGTTGAAAGAGGGTCTCTTCCTCTTCCAAGTGTGCCGTCATTCTATAAAGTTGAAGACGGACTTGGTTATATTAAAATTGACCGTTTCGCAAAAACTACCTACAATGAATTTCTCACGGCTGGCAATGCGCTTAGAAATCAGGGGTGCTCGAAATTCATTCTTGACTTGCGCGGGAATGGCGGTGGACTGCTTGATCAAGCCACAAGTATTGCTGAAGAGTTTTTGGAAAAAGACCACTTAATGGTTTACACAGCAGGAACACATGCCGGTAGAAACGACTACAACACACAAAAACGAGGTTCATTTGCAGATGTTCAAGTGACAGTGCTCATTGACGAATACAGCGCTTCAGCAAGCGAAATTGTCGCAGGTGCATTGCAAGACTGGGACCGTGCAATTGTTGTTGGAAGACGCTCGTTTGGTAAAGGATTGGTTCAAAGTGAAATTGAACTTCCGGATAAAAGCGCTCTTCGTTTAACGACTGCTCGCTATTACACACCAACAGGAAGATGCATTCAAAAGCCTTACGGAGATTCTTCGAAGTACTTCAACGAAACGCATCAACGCTGGTTAAGCGGTGAGTTGTTCAATCAAGAAAAAATAACACACGTCGACTCTTTAAAGTTCTACACTCCTTCAGGAAGAGTGGTATACGGTGGTGGTGGAATTACACCAGATGTATTCATTCCGTTCGATTCAACTTCCACATCGTTCGCTCTTATTGACATCATTAACTTCGGCATATTACGGCACTTATGCTTCGATTATGTCGATCAAAACAGAACTGCGCTGGCGAATTGGAAGTCCTTCGATCAATATCAAAAAAACTACAATACAGAAGACGCGCTTTTAGAAAAAACACTCACTTCGGCCAAGGAAAATAATATCCTTTACTCAAAGGCTGAAGTTGCTAAGCTCAAGTCACAATGCGCTCTGAGATATAAAGCTCAAATAGCTCGAGCATTATTCGATGAAAACGCAATGATTCGCATTATGAATGCCGAAGACCCTGAGTTATTGAGGGCTATAGAGATTTCCAAAAACTACAACACTTATTTCTATCACCACTAATGGAAACGCTTTCCAAACAGGAACGGCTCTATAAAAGAAAATCCATTGAGTCGTTGTATGCTCATGGAAAAAGCATAAAAACACCAGCAATCATTTGCTTGTACCATCCTTCCGACGAAGTTTCAGAATTTCCTGTACAAGCGCTTTTTACTGCACCTAAGCGACGTTTCGCAAGAGCGCACGATAGAAATAGAATCAAGCGCTTAATTAAAGAGGTTTACCGAAAAGAAAAACAAGTTCTTTATGACCACCTCAACAACAAGGGAGAAAAATTATCGTTAGCCTTTATCTTTACGGGTAACCGCATTCCCGATTACGATTATGTGGACCAAAAAATTAAGTACCTTATCCGTCAACTTATTTCCGTTACAAAACAAGAGCCTTCGAAACATGAAAATACTTAAGCATTCTCTTCTTTTCGTTCTACTTTCTCTTTCTTCTATTGGTTCTTTCGCGCAACCGAATTCTTCTACAAACTATTTCGAAGTTGTAAAAAACCTTGAAATATTTACAGATGTTTTTCGTCAACTCGATCAACTTTATGTGGAAGAGGCAACTCCTGGAAACCTTGTGAACACTGCCCTTAGCGGCATGCTCGCTTCACTTGATCCTTACACCGTTTACTACCCCGAATCCCGAATTGAAGATGCGATGTATCTGCAAACAGGAATGTACGGAGGTGTGGGAGCAAGAGTAGATTTAATAAATGGAAGAAACACTGTTCTTGAAGTATTTGAATCGTTTCCGGCTTATAAATCAGGACTGCGTGCTGGGGATATTATTACACACATCGGAGGAAAATCGATCGATGGAATAGACCTAGACAACCTTGAAGACGGACTAACCGGAACCCCCGGAAGTGTTGTGAATCTTACTGTACTTCAACTTGGAAAACCATCTGCGACAGAACTTGCTATAACACGCGAAAGCATTAAAACTCCCGACGTTCCTCACTTCCAACTACTAGAAAATAATGTTGGATACATCAAGCTCGATGAGTTCACGCAAACAGCTTCAGAAGATGTGAAAAACAGTTTCAACACGTTGAAAGGAAAGGGAATGACTAAACTCGTACTCGATCTTCGTGGAAACGGAGGAGGTTTATTGAACGAAGCCGTGAAGATTGTAAACTTCTTTGTTCCTAAGGGAACAGAGATTACACGTACAATGGGAAAAACAGAGTCTTGGAAGCAAGTCTACGTTGGGCAATACGAACCGCTCGATTTAACTATGCCTTTGGTTGTTCTTGTAGATGAAATGTCAGCTTCAGCTTCTGAAATTGTAAGCGGAAGCCTTCAAGATTTAGACCGCGCTGTTGTTGTAGGTGTTCCCTCATTTGGGAAGGGTTTGGTTCAACAAACCTTGGATCTTTCGTACAACGCGAAGATGAAAGTGACTGTTGCTAAATATTACACCCCTAGCGGAAGATGTATTCAAAAACTCGACTACGGCAATAAAAAAGACGGACACGCAACACAGATCGACACGACTAAAATCAGAACTTTCTACACTACACACGGAAGACCTGTAAAAGATGGAAGCGGTATTTATCCAGATGTTCTTATTTCTGCTAGCGCTTCGAAAGAAATTCTTGCTCAACTTCAGAAAAACTTCGCGTACTTCCGCTTTGGTGTTGAGTTTAAAAAGACGCACGCTTCCATTGACTCCGCTGGAAGCTTTAAACTTTCACAAAACGAATACAACGAGTTTGTTCAATATGCCAAGAAAAACGCAAAAGACTTTGTGCCTTCTTGGTTCGAACACATAGAAAAATTAGAAAAGGAATTAGCCAGCCAAACCGCTGTTAACGGTGCATTAAAAGACCAGCTGAACAACTTGCAAAACGGCATTTCCAATGCATTAGAGAGCTCTTTAACGCAACTTCAAAGCGAAATAACACCTAAGCTTGAAGCTAAAATCGTTGAGATGTATTACTTCCGCTCAGCTGCTATTAAACAGTCGTTAACCAACGATCCGTTAATTAATGCTTCACAAGAAGTTTTTCAAAACACCTATTCAACTATTCTTGCTGGACCAGCAGGCACTGAAAAAAAATAACCCGTGCTGAAATTCTTCAGTCTTCCCAAAACACAAGTTGCGGCTCTCGCCCTTTGGGCCTTTATGCTTCCGCTTTGGAACGTGGGAATGTCTGTGGCTATGTTCTTTCTCTTGTTCGTTGCGATAATCACTTCCATTCAAAACAAAAAGTTCGTTTTACTCCCTGTATTACGAAACCCTGTTTATTTCAGTTTACTGCTCGTTTGGACGCTGCTAGCATCAGGACTTTTCCGAGGTGGTGAAAATTCATTGGTGTTGAAGGAAATAAAAACACTTCTCCCCTTGATTCTTGCTCCACTTATTCTGCAAAATCTTTCTCCACTCTCAAAAAAAGATGAATCTGTTATTTGGAAGGTATTCTTCGCTTCTGTTGGTCTCTCTGCACTCGTTTGTGTTGCCTACGCAATTATCAAATACCCGCTTCCTGAGCCTCGAAGTGCTTCTTTGTTTATCTCACACATCCGCTTCAGTTTAATGGCTGTATTGGCGCTTATTGGCGCTTGGAGAATACCCGGTATCCTTCGTTCATATTTGAAAATTGCGCTAACAGCGGTTGTCTGTGCGTTTTTCTTTTTTGTTGGAACACTCACCGGATGGGGATTATTACTGGCCTTAATTGTTATTCTATTTGCTTCAAAATCGAAGCGAAACAAACTCATTGTTGCCGGAACAACAATCACACTTGCTTCATCGCTACTTTTTTTTCTTTCGAAAAACACAGATTCAACGAACTTTCAGCCCGAACAAATTCAATCTGCTCGTGGTGAAAAATACATTCACCAATCAACCAATTTTCAAACTGAAAATGGAAATCGTATTTTCATGAACATTGCTCCACTTGAACTAGAAAGCGCATGGATCGCCCGAACGAATAGACCCTTACTTCAGAAAGATGGAAGAGGACAACTTGTTCAAACTACACTTATTCGCTATTTGGCCAGCAAGGGATTACCGAAAGATGCTGATGGAATTGATCAATTATCTGATACCGATGTTTCCAATATTCTAGCTGGAAATACCAACTGTAACGAACCGCAATGGAACGCATTAGAAAAGCGCTGGCACCAAATTGTTTTCGAATATCAAACTTTCCAAAGTGGCGAAAATCCGAGTGGACATTCCATCTTCCAACGCATAGAATATTACAAAGCCGCGAAATTTATTATTGAAAGAAATCTCCTTTTCGGGGTAGGACAAGGCAACGTGAAATCCGCATACAGCGAGGCTTACAAACAAACCTCTCCAAACCTCGACGAGAAGGTGCAACACGCTGTGCACAACCAATTCTTCTCGTATTGGATAGCCGCTGGTCTTGTTGCAATTTTTTGCTTTCTTCTGTATTTCTATTTCATGTGGAAACACGCAAGAAAAAACGAAATTGCTTTAGCTTTTGTCATACTTGCAATGCTCTCTTGCCTTACGGAAGACACGCTTACAACGCAACCAGGAGTTGCTTTCTTCGCGTTTTTCAGCACGTTCTTTTTCTTCCTTCCGAGAAAAGAAAATTAATTTTTAAGCTTAATCCCTTCAGGTTGATTCGCTAATTCCCAAGCGGTAGAAAATACCAGTTGAGCTATGCTGCACATCTTATCGTAAAGGATCTTTTCGGGATCATCGCCCGGCTTGTGATAGTCTTCATGCACACCACTGAAATAAAAGATTACAGGGATGTTATTCTTTGCGAAATTGTAATGGTCTGAACGGTAGTAAAATTGGTTGGGATCATCTTCCGCATTGAAGGTGTAATCGAGAATCAAATTTGATGTTTGCTTATTCACAGACTCTGAAAGATTGTGCAAATCCATACTCAAACGATCACTTCCAATCAAATAAACATATTTCTCATTGTCTTTGTGTGCCTCGTCTACACGGCCAATCATGTCAATATTCAAGTCACAAACCGTATTTGCAAGCGGATAAACCGGATGTCTTGTGTAATAATCACTTCCGAACAATCCTTTCTCTTCGCCACTTACGTGAAGAATTAATACACTTCGCTTCGGACCGTTACCTTCTTTCTTCGCTTGAATAAACGCCTCAGCAATTTCCATGGCTGAAACAGTTCCTGAACCATCGTCATCCGCACCATTGTTGATCTCTCCATTCACAATACCAATATGGTCGTAGTGGGCAGACACAACAACAATTTCATTTTTCAGTAATGGATCACTTCCCTCTATAAATGCCAGTACATTTTCGCTGGAAACCATTTCATCCGTAACATTCACATTTAACGAAGCATCAACTTCTCTTTCACAAAGCCTTATCTTCTTGCTTGAAAACAACGGTTTTCTCTTCTTTTTTAATCCATCTAGTTTTTTTGTAAGATCTAAATTGAACCACTCATTGGCAGATTTTTCATTGGTGAAAATCAACGGAATTCCTGTTGCAACAGCGACATCCATATCCTCAATCAACTCCATCTTTTCCGATTCTAACCAGAATTTAATACGAGGTAAAAACGTAGCGTAGTCGCGACGAATAACCACTATTGCTTTAGCGCCGTTTTGTTGAGCTAAAGCAACCTTCAGCCCCGGATCGTAAGACCAATCGCTTAGCTGATCAGCGTCTCCAGAAATCAAAGATTTTCCTTTCTTATTCTTAGGCTCACCATCCATCACAACCACCAAAGCATCTTTTACATCCAAATCTTCATAATCATTGTAACGTCCTTCCGTAATACCGTATCCAGCAAAAACAATTCTTGTAAACGTTTTTGTTCCCTCTAATCCTTCAGCATCCAATGAAAAAATATCTTTCGAACTTTCATAATTCTTTCCATTTACAATAAGAATTGTTGAGGTTAGTTTACGCTTACGCAATGGGAAACTCTGCTGCTGAACACCAGTCATAGAACCTTTTTCCAATCCTAAAGACTCGTAATAATTTTCAAGATATGTAGCAGCTTTTTTCTGACCTGGTTTACTGGTTTCTCTTCCTTCGAAATCATCTGCCGCTAAAATGAATAGTTGTTCTTTAAGCTCCTTTACCGTTATGGTATTCATATACGTGTCACGCTTATCGAATGCATCTAAAGAAGCTTGTCCTAAGGCATTAAGACTAATAACAGTAAATAATAATCCTATTAATTTTTTCATATTACAAATTAATTTTTTCTACACGTTTTGCATGTCTTCCTCCTTCAAAAGGTGTATTAAAGAATATACTAACCATAGCCTTAGCAACATCCAATGAAACGAATCTAGCAGGTATAGAAAGAATATTAGCGTCGTTATGTTGTCTTGCTAATGTTGCAATTTCTTCTGTCCAGCACAAAGCTGCTCTCACACCCGCATGCTTATTTGCGGCAATGCTTACTCCATTCGCTGAACCACAAAGCAATATTCCACGTGAATCGCCTGTAACATTTTCAGCCACCGCATGGGCATAGTCTGCGTAATCACAACTGTCTGCAGATTCACATCCTTTATCTTCAATTTGAATTGAAGGAAATTCAGTATTCATCCATGTTTTCAAGGTTTCTTTCATTTCGAAACCCGCGTGATCTGACCCTATATAAAGCTTCATAAAAATTTAGATTTGTACAAACTTATTCCTTTCTTTTGTGTTTTGAATAACGTTGTGAATGGAAAGGTTAGACTTTTAACAACTTGTAATTTTTAGTGTGTCTAACTTGTGAATAAGTGTTTAAAACAAAATTTTTGATTTCATTTTAAAATGACTCTTATACAGAATGAATTCCTATCAAAATTTAGTTCTCATTTTTTTGATTTTGTTATGAACGAAATTCTTCAACATAAAATAAGTTATTCCCTACAACAGAATATGAACAAGGTAAAAATTTGATAACTATGTTCATTACGCTTAATACCATTCAAATTCAAAGAATTAACATATTTTAAATTGTTAAGAACATGTTACTTCAATGATAATAACGATAAATCCAAAGAAACGAGAAAGAACTTACTGACGGAATTAACAGCCCTATTACTACTACTATTTCCTTTTATAAAGAATATAGTTAGATAATAGATGTTGGTGAAAACAAAGTTAGGCTCAAATAGGTTTTGAAACGGAAATCATAACGAACTTTGAAAAATGAAATCAATCGGAATATTAATTACTCTTCTACTGGCCGGACAGCTCACTGTTTGGTCTCAGAAAGAGTTCCAGGTATTCTTCTACAGCAACGGTCAGAAAAGCAGTGAAGGTTACTTGGAACAGGGTAAGCCGAATGGTTATTGGAAGAATTATTACGAGACGGGTATTCTTAAATCTGAAGGAAACAGGAAGGAATTTCAGTTAGATTCCACGTGGAAGTTTTTTAGACTAGACGGTTCACTTCAGCAGTCCATCGAGTACAAAGAGAATTTAAAGTTTGGTTTGGAATGTTTCTATGATTCTTTAGGAAGGAAAGAAAGATCGATCACATACAAATCAGATGTCAAGGAAGGCCCGGCTTCGGAATACTTTCCAACAGGAGGAGTAAGAACTACTTTTAACTATGCGAATAATCTCATCGAAGGAAAGTATTTAGAGTATGCTGAAGATGGACGAGTTATTACACGTCGCACATACAAAAACGGACTCATCTATTCGGAGGAAAAGATAAATCGTTACAACAAGAACGGACAGAGGATTGGATTGTGGGTAGACTTGCGTGACAATGGAAAGTTGAAAGAGGAGGGAAATTATTTGAACGGATTGAAAGAAGGAACGTTCAAAATCTATAACAAACAAGGAGAATTTTGGAAATACGAATTTTATGAATTGGGTGTATTGAAGGAGAATGCGGAAGAAACAGAATTCGTAAAGATTGAAAAGTTTTACGATTCGAAGGGAAGAGTTATTGAACGTGGTGGAACCAAGAATGGAATGAAGCACGGCATCTTTCAAACGCTAGATTCCACGGGAAACATAATTTTCTCAAGACTCTATTTGAATGATTTGAAGCAAGCAGAAGGGAAGTATGACTCGTTGAATAGGGAAATCGGTGAGTGGAAATATTTCTATCCGAATGGTGCTCTTCGAACAGTAGGAAGTTTTTCGAACGGAAAGAAAGTGGGTGATTGGAAGTTTTACTTTGAGAATGGTAAAGTTGAGCAGACAGGTAAATTTGAAAATAACATAATTATTGGAAAGTGGCTTTGGTATTATCCTTCAGGAGTTGTGTTGCGTGAAGAATATTATAGGAAAGGAAAATTAGATGGCCATTACACAGAGAATGATAGTTTAGGAAATGTCGTTTTGGAAGGAGATTACGCAGATGGATTGAAGCAAGGAAAATGGTTTCGTTTCATAAACGATCACAAAGAGGAAGGTGAATACATAGACGACGAACGCAACGGGTTATGGGTGTTCACACATTCCAACGGAAATAAAATGTTTGAAGGAAAATTCGAATTAGGTGTAGCAGTTGGAAAGCATGAGTACTATTACTCAAATGGAAAATTGGAGATGAAGGGGTCTTACGAAGGTGGAGAGCTTGAGGGTGATTGGATGTATTATGATGAAGAAGGAATTTACATTAATACAATAACCTACCAGTCTGGCAAACTCTACAAGGTTGACGGAGTTAAATTGAAAGAGAAGAAATAGTTTGTTTCACATGAAATTATCTTCCTATATGAATCAATAGAATTGAAATATCGGAAGGATTTACTCCACTAATTCTACTCGCTTGTCCAACTGTAGCAGGACGAATTTTCGAAAGTTTTTGTCTCGCTTCAATACTCATGGAAGTCAACTTCAGATAATCGAATTCAGGTGAGAGCTGAATATGGTCAAGCCTTGTTAGTTTATCAGCCATATCCTTTTCTCGCTGCAAATAACCCGCGTATTTTACGCTTATTTCAACTGCAGCGACCACTTCTACCCTCTCCTCTCCTAACGTTGAAATTTGGGCCTGTAAATCACTATTGACAGAAATTATATCTTCTAAGCTAATTTGAGGTCTGCTCAGGAGTGTGATTAACTTCATTTTTTGGTCAATGGGTGCACTTCCTTTCTCTTCGAGGAGACCATTAATTTCTTCCGGTGAGGTAGAAGTTTTTTCAATTGCTTTCATCACCGTCTTAATGTTCGCTCGCTTTTTCTCAAGAAGTTCCATTCTTTCGTCAGTGGCCAAACCTATAGCATGTGACAGAGGAGTAAGACGTTCGTCGGCATTATCTTGTCGAAGAAGCGTTCTGTATTCAGCTCGGCTTGTGAACATGCGATAGGGTTCATCTGTGCTTTTTGTAATAAGATCATCAATTAAAACTCCAATGTATGCCTCGTTGCGTTGAAGGGTGAACGGAGCTTTTTCTTGGACAAACAGACCAGCGTTAATACCCGCAACTATTCCTTGTCCAGCAGCTTCTTCATACCCTGTGGTTCCATTGATTTGTCCAGCAAAGAACAGTCCAGCAACATCCTTACTTTCTAAGGTTGGTTTCAGCTGATCTGGTGGAAAATAATCGTATTCAATAGCATAACCTGGTCTGAACATTTTAGCATTTTCAAATCCAGGAATTAGATTTAACGCCTTCTGTTGCACCTCTTCCGGAAGGCTTGTAGAAAATCCGTTTAGATAAATTTCTACTGTTTTCCATCCCTCGGGTTCAACGAACAATTGGTGAGAATCTTTATCTGCAAACCGTGTAATTTTATCTTCAATTGACGGACAATAACGAGGACCGGTTCCTGTAATTCTACCTGTGAACATCGGACTTTGTTCGAAGCCTGTTGCCAAAACTTCATGCACAGCGCTATTGGTATTGGTTATCCAACAACAGCGCTGTTTAGTTATTTTAGGTTGGTGAATGAACGAGAATCGCTGTGGGTTTACATCACCTTCTTGCACTTCCATTTTCGAATAGTCAAGTGATCTTCCGTCAATCCTCGGCGGTGTTCCAGTTTTCATTCTACCTGCTCTGAAACCCATTGATACCAGTTGTTCTGTGATTCCATGAGAAGCTTTTTCACCGATCCTTCCCCCTCCGAATTGTTTCTCGCCAATGTGTATGACTCCGTTTAGGAATGTTCCACTGGTAATAACCACGGCATCACATGAGAAATCTATGCCCAGCGCGGTTTTCACGCCTTTCACACGGTTATTTTCTATGACAATTTCGTTTACAGAGTCTTGCCAAAAATCGACGTTTGGAGTTTGTTCCAGAGCGTTACGCCATTCTTCAGCAAATAGCATGCGATCGTTCTGAGTACGCGGACTCCACATAGCTGGACCCTTACTTAAATTGAGCATTCGATACTGTATTGCAGATAGGTCTGAGACTATCCCACTATATCCACCTAAAGCATCTATCTCTCTGATTATTTGTCCTTTAGCTACACCACCCATCGCAGGATTGCAAGACATTTGTCCTATTTTATTCATATCCATAGTGATGAGCAAAACGCTATTTTTGAGGTTAGCTGCCGCTGCTGCCGCCTCGTTTCCCGCATGTCCTGCACCAACCACAACGACGTTATAATGTTTTTTCATTTTTTTGAATGTTTCACGTGAAACGTGTTTTATCACCTATATTGATTGTTGAATTATTGAGCAAATTTAGTTAAAAAGAGTGATATACACAAGTCTTCATTTTCGGTCATTTCTTTTTTATTTTTTGGAGTTTTATCTTGAAAACCAATGAGATGAAGTATACCATGGGCAAGAACCCTGAGAAGTTCTGCCTTATATTCGACGTTGTGAGAAGTTGCATTATCAGCCACACGTTCCACGCTAATAAAGATATCGCCAGACACAATTTCGTCTTTGCAATAATCGAAAGTGATGATGTCGGTGTAATAATCATGCTGGAGGAAATTTTGGTTTACTTCCAGAATTTTTTCATCGGAACAAAAGATGAAAGCTAATTCACCGACTTTTTTACCGTGATTTGAGACAAATTCTTTAATCCAGGCTTTTAAAAGGCGTTTTGAAGGTGTTTTGGTATTGACACCCTCGTTATGGAATGAAATGTTATTCATGGTCACGAAAATGCCCTTGTTTTTTGATCACAACACGGTGGTTTTAGAAACTTGACGAACAAGCAATAGTTAACAATTCAAAAACTTTGAATTATGCTGGTCAGATTTGTTGCGCAATTTTGAAGGACATTAAACGAACTATGAGAAAGATTCAAGTGATTTTATCCCTAGCGCTAATTGTAGCAATAGGATTTGTGGGCTGTGTGCCTCAAAGAAAATTTGCTGAAATGAAGACAGCAAAGGAAGAGTCTGACGTTGAGAATAAAGAGTTACAGAAGAAACTCGACAATGTAAGTGCAACGACCAAAGAGCAAGGTGCGACGATAGAAACCTTGAAGAAATCTGTGAATAAACTCAATGAAGACACCACGCTTTATGGAAAGGAATACCGCAGGTTGCGTGTGATGTACGACAAGGTGAATGACTTAAATAATGAGCTTTTAGCGAAGAATGAAAAGCTTTACAGCAACTCGCTTGAGGAAAATAAAAAATTACTTCGTGATTTAGAGAGAGCGAAAGAAGCCCTTCAGGTGAAAGAAGATTCGCTTTACAAACTCGAGAAATCGGTTAAGGAAAAGCAATTGGCTTTAGCCAAAGCACAAAAAGATTTGTATGATCGTGAAGTGAAAATTCAAGAACTCGATTCGCTGTTGCAAGCGCAGCGCAGCGCAAGTGAACTGTTAAAAGCGAAACTTGAAGCTGCTTTGTTAAATTACAAGAACAAGGGTATTTCTGTTCGTGAAGAAAATGGGAAAGTATACGTCAGCATGGAAGCGCAATTGTTATTTCCGTCAGGAAAAACAGAAATTAATCCAGACGGAAAATCTGCAATCATACAACTTGCTCAAATCATTCAAGATGAGAAAGATTTGAATATTATTGTAGAAGGGCATACTGACAGTGATAAAATAAATTCAGGAGGCGCTATTCCAAGAGATAACTGGGAGTTGAGTGTATTGCGTTCAACGGAGGTTATTAAGTTAATCACATCGAATAGCAGCATTGACCCTTCGCAATTATCAGCATCGGGAAGAAGCGAATATCATCCGTTAGATATCAATGACAAAGCAAGAAACAGAAGAATTGAGATTATACTTGAGCCAAACCTAAAGGAGTTGTATAAGATAATTGAGTAGAATATTTGAATACAAAAGAAGGGGCAAAGGCCCCTTTTTTTATTTGTTGAAATACGTAATGTGCTGATTATACGGGGCTAATTTCCTTATTAACTAGATGTTGTTGAAATATTAAATATAAGTGAGATGCATCAGCCTTTCTTCCGCATAAGTTTGACAAAATCAAACTTTTTTATTATGAAAAAAATCTTTTTGTTTTGCGCTTCTCTAGCGCTAGTGGGCACAATGAATGCTCAGTTAACATCTAAAAAAGGTGAGAACTATTTACCAGAAGCCGGTGACTACGCTATTGGCGCAGACGCATCTTCAATGTTGTCATACTTTGGCAATATGCTTAATGGTGGTTCTAACACCGGTTTTGGAATGGGATATACAAATGGTGGTGCAGCGATCACTGGTAAGAAATTCATGACGGACAAAATGGCTTACCGCGGAATGTTACGCCTTGGATTTGGATCAGAGTCTACTCCAGGAGCTACTGAAGGAGATGTTACAAAGGACAGCTACAATAACATCACAATTGGTGGTGGTATTGAAATGCGTCGTGGATCAACACGTCTTCAAGGTTATTATGGGGCTATGGCTGGTTTAAGTCTTGGCGGTTCAAAAACAACGTATGAGTATGCAAACAACGCTGAAGGTGCTCCTTTAGAGGTAAAAGCAGGTTCAACTTTCGGAATTGGTGCACGTGCTTTCGTAGGTGTTGAATACTTCGTTCTACCTAAAATCTCTATCGGTGGTGAATTCGGATGGGGATTAAGCCTTAGTTCAACAGGAGATGCTTCAACAACGAATTACAGCGCTTCTGGAAACACAACAACAACTACTGCTGGTGGAAGTTCTTTCGGAATTGATACTGACAACAACGCGTTCGGAGTTGCTCCAGCGGCTGTATTGGTTCACTTCCACTTCTAATCGAAGTTTAAGAATATTGAAAAGGGTCTCGCAAGAGACCCTTTTTTGTTGCTTAAGTATTGTAAAAAGTATTACTCCACCGTCACGCTCTTAGCTAAATTCCTTGGCTGGTCAACGTTACAGCCGCGCATGATAGCAACGTGATACGAGAACAGCTGCAACGGAACGACAGAAACAATTGGAACAAGACTATCGTCAGTTCTTGGAATTTCAATCACGTGATCGGCCATGCCTTTCACCGTTTTATCTCCTTCAGTAACGATTGCAATGATTTGTCCTTTGCGCGCTTTTACTTCTTGAATGTTACTTACAACTTTCTCGTAAGAGGCACCCTCAGTTGCAATGACAATAACCGGCATGTTCTCGTCGATTAACGCAATAGGACCGTGCTTCATTTCAGCAGCCGGATACCCTTCAGCATGAATGTAAGAAATCTCTTTTAGCTTTAAAGCGCCCTCTAAGGCCACTGGGAAGCTGTATCCTCTTCCAAGGTACAAAGCGTTAGAACAATGCTGATAAAGGGCCGCTATGGACTCTGTAATGGCGTTTGTCTTCAACACTTGCTCGACCTTTAACGGTAGCGAGCCCAATTCAGCCATTAAACGAGTGGTTCTTTCGTTAGAAATAACGCCGCGCTTTTGTGCTACAGCTAAGGCAATTTGATAAAGAACAACAACTTGAGCAGTGAAGGCTTTGGTAGATGCAACACCAATTTCAGGACCTGCGTGTGTATATGCTCCGCAATGAGTTGCTCTTGAAATAGAGCTTCCAACAACGTTACACACCCCGAAAATTAAAGCTCCGCGCTCTTTTGCTAATTCAATGGCAGCAAGAGTGTCAGCCGTTTCTCCAGATTGAGAAATAGCAATTACGATATCCGATGGGTAAATGATCGGATTTCTATATCTAAACTCACTTGCGTATTCCACTTCAACAGGAATGCGAGCGAAATCTTCAAATAAATATTCAGCCACAAGTCCCGCATGCCAAGAGGTTCCACATGCAACAATTAAAATACGTTGTGCTGTTTTCCAGCGCTCTTCATGCTCATCAATTCCGCTCATTTTAATGAGTCCGGTTTTTAGATTTACACGTCCGCGTATAGAATCTTCAATGCTTCTTGGTTGTTCGTGTATTTCCTTCAACATGAAAGAATCATAACCACCTTTTTCAATCGCTTCAAGCTTTAACTCTAACGCTTGAATGTATGGCGCTTGACTTTGATTGTCGATATTAACGATAGTTAAACCGGTTTTACGATCGACACGAGCAACCTCTTCGTCGTTCAAGTAAACCACATTCTTGGTATACTCGATGATGGGTGTGGCATCACTAGCGATATAAAAATCGTCGTTGGCGCCAATTCCAATAACAAGTGGACTCGATTTTCTTGCGAGAATTAATTGGTCTGGATTTGATTTTTCCATCACAACAATCGCATATGCTCCGTGCACTTCAGAAAGAGCAAGACGGACAGCTTCGAATAAACTAACTTTTTCTTCGTTGCGAATGTCTTCTATTAAGTGAACCAAAACTTCGGTATCTGTATCGCTTAAAAAGACATGTCCGCGATTCATTAACTCTTGTTTAATGGATGCGTAGTTCTCAATAATTCCATTGTGAATGAGGGCGATTGAGCCATCACCACTGCAATGCGGATGAGCGTTCACGTCGTTCGGAACACCGTGAGTTGCCCATCTTGTATGACCTATTCCGATGTGTGAAACAGGCTTAACAGAACCTACCACATTTTCTAAATCGACTACCTTCCCCTTACATTTTTTTACGATGATTTCACCGTTTTCAATGTAAGCCATACCCGCACTATCGTATCCGCGGTATTCTAAACGACTAAGGCCTTTAATTACCTTTTCGTAAACCGGCTCGTTACCTAAATAGCCAACAATTCCACACATAAGAATTTTTTTAGTTTGAATATGTAATGATCAAGCGCGTGTTTTCGCTTGAAATATTTGAATAATCTGGACCGTGTAAAACGGTCCGATTAACCGAGACTCCGGCTGCTCCAGAAACAATAAACAAAGGGGCGTTTTCCATTTCACCCGAAATAACTTTTTGAATGTACTGTGTAATGTTCAAACGATATCGTTGGTTGGTCAATTCAACACCACCTCCAATGTTTCCGCTAAATTGATCGGGAAGTGCTACCAATTTTCCTTCGCTGTTCTGATAGAAAATGAAAATTTGTGAAGCAGGCGCGTAGCGCGAATCGAGCTCGAAAGGCACAACTAGCTCAGCTTTATTCACGATTCTTCCTTCACTCATTTGAAGATCTAGAAGATTCGGAAAAACTAATTTGGTTTTGGTTCCAGCTCCAGCCTGTAAATACAACATCGCTTGATTTGCAAGGGTGTCTGTGGTAACTAAACTTTGTAATTCAGGTTGAGTGGCATATTGATAAAAATGCTGAAGTCGCGAATACCTTCCGCAATCGGAAGTAACAGGAAACTCGTAAAAAGTGGTGTCTGCTAATCCGCCATTATCGAATCGGTAGTACACCGTGATTTTGCTGTTAACATTGGTAAGATCTAGTGCAGCTACGCCCATCGGGTATGAACCTGCTTCAACTTTCAAACCTTTGAAATACGCCTGAAAATTTTCATCTGACTCCAAAACTGTTGGGTCTGTAGGATGAATAAGTCTTGTTCCAAGCGCAGTTTTTAATGGAATGCGTAATTGTGGCGCAAGCGAATCCTCCGTTCCAAACAAGTATGTTTTCGGTTTGAATTGAAATGTTTGAAAAGGGTTTGCTAATAAATTTTCGTTCAAAACAGGTGCGTTGTATGAACTATTGAAGCCTTCGCTTTTTGGCAAATCAGCGCTAAGTTCTCTTACCGACAAATAGCCCTCACCGAGAGAACCGTATGAATACCCCGTATAAGCAACAGAGAAAATAACTGAGTCTACTTCAAATGTTTCTGGAAAACTTGGATTAGCACCAGAAAGAACGAACTGTGTTGCAAAGCTTGCCAGTGTTCTTCCAAAAGTTTCGTCGGTATATGAACCCAACAAACATGCTGAAAGCTCATCAGTAGAGAGGGTGTCTTCGCGAACAATGTAACTTAAAATGCTAGTGGTATCTGTTTGATTAGCAAACAACACATCTTCTTGCGGCAGAAGTCCATCTGCCTGCAAATCTGTTGGTTTGTCACATGCGCTGAACCCTATCAGTGAAACTGCGCAAAGCAAGAAGAGGGCTTTCCTCATTTGTTAGTCAATCAAAATTGGTTTTGCAGCATGAACAGTATCGAAAAATTCATCGATTGCTCCGTGGAAATCTTCACACTCATAAGCCTTAAGAACGGGAACACTTAAGTTGTTCACCTCTTCCATAAGCTTCGGATTAATGTCAGCGTCATGAACAACCACACCGTCTGCGTGAGCAAGTGCAACTTTCATTAGATTCACATAATTTGAAGTAGAAAGATCTCCAAGGTATTGCTGTCCCACATTATCGAACTGAACTTTTTTCGAAAGTCCTTTGTCAATAGATCCTGCGAAATCATCTTTGTACAAAGAGATTACAATTTTACTTTCTGCAAAGTGTGGATCTCCGGCGAATACATGTTTAACGTATAGCGGCATTAGAGCAGAGAACCATCCGTGACAATGCACAATGTCTGGAGCCCAGCCTAGTTTTTTAACGGTCTCAAGCACACCTTTCGAAAAGAAAATCATGCGCTCGCCATTGTCCGAAAAAGGCTTTCCAGCCTCGTCGTGCAAGTATGCCTTACGGTGGAAAAACTCTTCGTTATCGATGAAGTAAACCTGCAAACGAATTTGAGGAATGCTCGCAACTTTAATAATTAGTGGGTGATCAGTGTCGTCTACAATTAAGTTCATTCCAGACAAACGAATAACCTCATGTAGTTGATGTCTGCGCTCGTTAATCTTTCCAAAGCGCGGCATGAAGATGCGCGTTTCCTTGCCTCTTTCGTGCATGGCTTGTGGGATTTGACGAACTTGATTCGCTATTGTCGATTCCGGAGTGAATGGAAAAATTTCTTGACTTACAAAAAGAACTTTTGTTTTTTGCATAGAGATGTTTAGGTTTGCCTGAATTCAGTTTGCAAAGATATTATAAATCTTTTTTGAATTTTGCAACTTTTTGGCCTTAAAAT
>Ga0315899_10002155_pt1 | contig 21982 bp, 16 predicted proteins | sample LakEriMetagenome_2_FD_203518 | JGI IMG/M metagenome (GOLD analysis project Ga0315899, IMG submission 203518) | Freshwater fungal communities from buoy surface, Lake Erie, Ohio, United States - Buoy 4 MA112 | ecosystem: Environmental > Aquatic > Freshwater > Lake | place: USA: Lake Erie, Ohio... | reverse complement strand
TTTATATTTTCTTTTCATAAGAGCGACACCGTGCGCATTTTATGGAAAGAACTTATATACATTGCGATACTAACTGCCATTATAACAGCACTAGAACTGCATTTTTACCCGACCTCATCGGTTCTTAAGAATTTAACTTCGGTCTATTCCTTGTTGGGATTTGTTATTTCATTGCTCTTAGTGTTTCGTACGAATACGGCTTACGATCGATGGTGGGAAGGTCGAAAACTTTGGGGGTCCGTGGTAAATGATACGCGAAATCTATCGAGTTTGCTCTCCTCTCTTGATTTAAATCCCTCGGAGCGCACCCATTATGCGGATTTAATCATTGCTTTTTCCAAGAGTATGAAGGAACACTTAAGGCGCAATAAACTTGAATTACCATTTCCTTTGGATGAATCAGCTTCAGTAGGGAATCAACCGCTATGGATTGCGCATGAGCTGCGCAAAGCCTTGCATGAGTTACGGGTCACGGATCGCATTGACGCCATTCAATGGCAACAACTTAGTCGACATTTAGACCAATTGATAGATTCCTTAGGCGCCTGTGAACGAATTCTTAATACGCCTATTCCCTTTTCTTACAGTTTGTTTTTCAAGAAATTCATATTTATTTATGTGGTCACGATGCCGCTTGCCTTCGTAGAATTATTCGAATATTGGTCTGTATTGATATCAACCTTTGTATTTTATGCCCTTGTCTCTATGGAAATTCTTGCCGAGGAAATAGAAGATCCATTCGGAACCGATGACAATGATTTACCCCTTGATGATATTTGTGAGCGAATCGAAGAAGGGACTCGGCAGTTGTTAATGAAGCATTAACATCAAATCATCATACTCTTGAATTTCCATTAATCCCCTCGTCATCAACGGTACAATTCGTAGGGTGAAAGTTGCACAAGTTGTCCTTTGCGGTTTTTCACCAAATAGTTGACGTAATAGCTGAGATAATTTCCTCGTACTTCAACCTCCAAGATTACCGCACTGGCGGAATTGGTTTGTTGCTCCGAGTCGCGCTTTTGGTCCAACAAGAATTTAACCAGTAAAAAACATCAAAACAGCTATCATCAAACCCACGGCAGCGTATATGACAAACTTGATTAATTCCTCTTTCTTGGGAGCTTCGAGAGGAGAAGTATTCATATCGTTAACCAATTGTTTCACAGAAAATACTTAAAAAAAACACGATGTTAAACATCGAATGATCAACACCCCCTAAAAACCCAAGCCTTTAAATGCTTTAATCTCCATGATGTTATGTTCAAATTCAGCGACGGCCGCTGCTAATTCCTGTTCATTGTTCACCGGAACCCAATGCTGCAATTCAATTTTGGAGGGAACGATTTTTTTACCCCAAAAGTCCACCCTAAAGCCGGGCCAACCCACAAATTCTACCGGTATAATTTTGATGAATTTCGCGTTGAATGCGCTTTCAAAGGTGAGTTCTAAGGTGGAAAATCCATCGTTCAATCCTTCAAAATCGCTGAGCGTTTGCCAATTCTTCTTATCCACGGAATACATGAGATGAAAACGTGTGACATAACTTTTACCGTGAGGTGCTCCTTTGAGGACGAGTTGCGAAATGGTCATTGCCTCGGGAAGTTCCACTTGCCACCATTGTTTATCGTCTTGCTTAGCGGCACACCAGTACGTTTTTTCATTAGAAATTAAAGCGTGGTGGGCTTTGTGATTTTGCTTGTGATCGGAGGAAGAAGTAAACAACGCTGATGAATTGCTCAAAATCCATTGCGGAGGATTAGAGGTCGTATCCCCTTTGCTTACAAATTTCCACGCTGAATCGTTATTGGCTTTGTTGTGCATTTGTTCCATCAATTGCGCTCCTTTGAGGGAGTCTCCGACGTGCAACACTACTCCTGCCATCATTTGATCTTGATGGAACTCCAATCCCCAACCCAACGAATGCATGCCTACCCCCTTGGTCGAAGACACGAAATCTAAAAAGCGATAGCCTTTCATCCAATTGCGTTCGCGGGTTATACCGTTGGAAAATAGTGCGCTAATTTTAGGCATTAATTGGTTCAGCAATACGACAGTCTGGGGCTCATATAGATCCATGACGGAATGGTGCACCTTCAACGACTGGAACGAGGTATAATTTAAAGCACAACGCGCAGAAAACTCATTTAAAAGGAAATAAGTCACTGCTCTCAAGTCACATGTTTCGATATTTTCAATGGGGAAAATTGCGACTAATTTACTTCGGAGAAAATAGATTGAAAGTGTCGGGTATTCCAAATCGAGCATAGACTCTAAAACCCGTTCGATGGGGCTGTGCAGGGTGGGTTCTAAATACCCTGCACACGAAATATACATTCGATAAAATAGTTGATTGGTATGATAATCTTGACGAACCGAAAACGAAATCAACAATGGATAACCTTGTTCTTTCGAACGAAAAATTTTGCTAAAATGACCATGGTTCACAGAGCCCGTAAGGCCATTTAAGACCTCCTCAACCACCTCGACTTCTTCCGATGTAGCTACATTAACATCGTTTAATTTTTCTTTCTTGTTCTGCTGTTCAATCAACCCAAATTGATCAAAAATCGGAAAGAGTTCTTTTAGTTTGACGGAAATGGTTGTCTCAAATTCGTGGATAAGGTAAGTGGAGCTTTTCAAGTTTTGGTAGTCTTGGATAACCTCCTCAAATAATCCGTTGAACAAATTGAAAGAAATATCGAAGGTGTCTTGAACGACCGAAGGATTTTCAACGAGCTCCTTCATGGGTAAAACGAATTGAATTTCATCCAATGCGTACAGATAGGTATAAAACCAGGGGTATTTTTCGGTAATCTCCGAAAGCGGATAATTACCGCAAAAGTTTATGGAGTCCCACATTTTTAAATGCGGGTATTGGCGAATATCTTCCATGAATTTCTCGGTAAACTCCTTTAAATTTCGTGCAAATAGCGCGTAGAGTAACCCGGCGTTTTCCAGCAATTTCTCATCTTTTCTGTTGGGAAGAAACCCAATCATTACATCGCCTTTAATGCGCTCGCTGTTGTTGATGGCCAAATCCAAAGCCAATACTGATTTAACGGGACTTTCTTTTGGAAAAATAGAACACCATGCATAGCCCGTCATGTATCCTTGTTGCCACATATTCATCTTTACCTGCCAATGCTCGGGATCGGGCGAGATGGTTTCAATACGTTTTTTAGCAAAATCCTCTACTGCATTGAACGCCCATCTTTGCCAATATTCTTTGGTTGCAAAGGTATCTGCAGCACCAGCAGTCATGTTGTAAATACCTCTTAGTTCTCTACTAAAGGTGCCTAGAGCATATATCCATTGTTGAGCTCTCATGAGATTCGCGTATGACCTGAAATCGTTCGTGCTCATTTGAACCACTTTATTCCTGCGCACTTCAACAGGATCGACGTTTAACGCGAAGGTGCGATCGTTGAATAACTTTTCAAATTGTTCGGATGACACCCCGTATTGTTGACCCGTAAGTTTTAACAAAAATTCGTTGTAGGTTTTCGTGGTTATAGCATGATCAACGACTTCTATAAAACGTTTATCTACCTCGGGAAAGGGATCCGTAATATCCATACTTTCGGCAACTTCAAGCACTAAGGAACGCACCTCTTCTTGGCTCATCTGCATTTTGGTTTTAGCCAAGGAACTGATAAAATTGAGTTCCGTTAAACTAATCTGCCCATCCGCCAAGGCCTCTGAAATATACTTTCTAATGTCATCAATCGTTGCCTTATTGCGTTTTTCTTCTTGATCTTGTTCCATGAAGATTTTCGTTTCCGGACTCATGATTTTAAGCAACCTCCAATCGCCAATCAACATGGTGTTTTCGCCTTTCAGCACTAATGTGCTTGCAGGAATATCACCTTCCATCTCAAGCACATCATCTTCTTGATACGCCCCTCTTAAAATAATCGATCCGTTATCAACACTATCGACCACATATTCACGAAATTCCCACACAGAACTTAGTTCATCGTTTAACGTTTTTAATGCTTCCAATAAAAGTGGATTAAATAGGTCGTAGTAACTGTCCTCTGTAATTGGCCACTCAACCATTTGCTTCGTCTTATTATGCTCATAATGAGGGTGTGCATATTTGTTTCGAAGTTCAACAAGCTTTTGAATAAATTCAATTAATGTCGTCTTAGGGGGGTGCTGATTTTTCTTGTTCGACCACTCTTTTTCAAGCTGAACTTTCATGTTCGACCACTCTTCTACAAATACTGTTATTTTGCCAGACTCTAGTAATTTTTTGCAAAGCTCAAAAGCCTTTATGAATAATATAACTGATGGTAGGTGTTTTTTCTCATTCACTATATGAGCAACACGAGACGGAGTTTGGTTCTTATCCAAAACCTGAATCGCATTTTGAAGCCATTTTTTATATGTACCGAAAGAAACGTTGTGTTTGTCATTTTCGATAATCCTTTCTAATTCGTGTTCTACAATTCCCGATTTTTTGTATTCCCCAAGTACAAAAGCCGTTACATGAATCACAATGGATTCTGCTAAATCAATCAAGAATCTGTGTTTCGCAGTTTTTTCAATCGAGTTACCTATGACTTGTAGCTTTTTGTCGATAGATAGTGGAAGTTGGGTGGTGTTATTCATATAAAGAAGGTTACCTTAGAAGTTAAAACTAACATCAAATCCCTACGCCTTGGATCCCTTTAATCTCATTAATTTTAGAAACAACCTCACTCATTACCGAATTCAATTCTTGTTCCGTAGTAACGGGAAGCAACCATTGCAACTCAATTTTAGAGGGCATTACTTTTTTGGCTAGAAAATCAACCCTGAATCCGGGCCATCCGGTATACTTTTTTGGATGTACTTTCACGTAACGTGCTGTAAAAGCTTGGTCAAATAGTATCTCCTTAATTTCAACTCCATCCTTTACTCCACTCATGGGTGACATTGAATTCCAATCCGTACCGTCAACAGAATAACTCAGCGTAAATTCTTCCATAAAACTATTCCCTTGAGGGGAACCCGCCAGCTTCATTCCCGAAAAAATCATTGGGGTTGGAGATTCAAGCTGCCACCATTGGTCGTCGTTTTTAACCTTCGCTGCCCAGTATGTTTTTTGATTTGTAATTAATCCATGAGCCGCGGTATGCGGTTTACTATGTTCCGTAGAAGCAGAAAATTTAAACCCATTGCCATTCGAAAGAACCCATGCTGAATCCACAAGTTCTGTGGCCCCGGTTTCAACCAATTTCCAATGCGAATACGCTTGGGCTTTGGCTTCCATTGCGGTGTAAATTGATGCGCCTTTTACTGAATCACTTAAATGCAGAATTATTCCAGCAAACAACTGGTTCTTTTTCCATTCAAAACCCCAACCCAACCATGTGCCGCTATTTCTTGCACCATTGATATAATCTAAAAATCGTGCACCTCTCACCCAGTTTCTTTCCTTTTTAATCGCATCTCCAACCAAAGCAGGTAACTCAAGCGCGCATTGGTCAAGGGATTCATTGAGACTTGGCCCTAACATTTTAATCAAGGGACTGCTAATCTTCAACCCATTAAACTTAACGGATGCTTGAGCACATCGTGTAGCCAATGCATCTAGAAAATACTGAGTGAGCAAAATTGGGTTAAACGAATTAATATCATCGATTGGCATTACCGCTAAAAACTTACTTCGTTTAAAATAAAAGGACGTGTTTTCGAACTCCAAATCTACCATAGATTCAAGTACGCGTTCTACAGGTAAATGTGTATCTGCCTGAAGATACCCTGCACATGAAATATAAATGAGAAAATTCAATCGATTATTCAGGTAATCTTGTTTAATTTGAATACTCAATGCCATGGGATACCCCTTTACTTTAGGACGAAATTCTCGTGCAAAATACCCAAGATGTGTGCTTCCCTTTAAACCATCAGAAGCAATGGCCTCCTCAAGCACCTCATCCAACACTTCTGTTTCAACCTCTGCATTCTTATCGGTGTCCTCATCCACAGGTTCACACAAGCCAAAATCAGCCAAAATCGGCTCCAATCCCACTAAATGCTGACGAATGGCTTGTTCATGTTCGTTAATTAAATAGGTCTTGTCGAGCAAGTTTAAATAATCTCTGTTTACTGCCTCAAAAAGCCCTTGGAATAGGTTAAAAGAAATATCAAAACTATCAATCAAAATGGACGGATTGGCAATAATTTCTTCTACCTTATGATAAAATTGAATTTGATCAAATCCATAGAGGTAATCGTAAAACCACGGGAATTTGCTAATAGATTCGGTGAATGAGTACTTCGTATGGTTATTGAGACTATCCCAAAGTACCAAGTTGGGATGTTTTTTTAAATCTTCTGCATACGCTTTGGCAAACATTTTTAAATGTTCGCTAAATACATTTAGCAAGAGTCCGTAATTCGCTAAATCCTTGTAGTCTTTCCAATCCGGTAAATAACCTATGGCGGCATCACCAGACGCATACAGGGAAAAGTGTAAAGCCAAAATCTTTTTACTCGGCAGATTCTTTGGATATAATGTGCACCATGCGTAACTCGTCATGACGCCGATTTGCCAGTTATTCTGTTTGGTATCCCATTCGACATCTTGGTCTATCATTAGCTTCTCCAAACGCGTTTTAACGAAATGATCTAACGATGAAAATGCCGTTCTGTGCCAATATTCTTTCGTTCCGAACTGGTACGAATCTTCTTTAATTTTAAATATACTTTCCTTGGTGTATTTTCGAAACACAAACATCCCCATCAACCACTTGTGCGCACTCATTAAGCCTTCAAATGCAGTTAATTCCTCCACTGAGAATTGTAAAACCTTATTTTTCCGGATCTCTTCGGGATCGACATTTAATGCAAAGGTTCGTTCTAAGAAGACTTGGTCAAACGTCTCACTATCTACCCCATACTGCTGCCCGGTAAGTTTCAACAGAAACTCGTTGTAGGTTCTTGTATTAATCGCATTATCAATTACTTCGATGAATCGTTTATCTACCTCCGGAAAAGGGTCTTCAATCTTCATTTCTTTTGCAACATCCAGAATCAATTCCTTCACTTGTTCCTTTGATAATCCCATGCGGGTTTTGCCAATGGACTCAAAGAAATTTAGCTCATCTAAACTGATTTGCTGATCATCCAATGCCGCCTTGATTGACTCCTTTAAATCTTCAACGGTCGCTTTGTTTCGAAGCTCCTCTTCCTCTTGACGTATCTTTTCAATGGCTTCGTCCCCTGCCCTTAGTAGCAATTTCCAATCAGATAACAACACGGTGTTTGAAGGATTCGCAAACACTTTAATTCCTTCACTTACATTTGATGTGGATTCAAACTCTTCAATTTCTCCAGAATCTTCACTCTTAAGGGTCAATAGGCCGGCCTGGTTACTTTCCACAATAAATTGCTTGAATTCCCAAATATGACTTAATTCATTAATTGCTCTCGTTAATGCCTGCTCAAGGTGTAGATTTACCGCATCAAAATAAGGTTCTGTAAATGGCCAAGTCACCATTTTTCCCTTGACTTCCTTATGCGGATGAGCGACACGATTCCTCAATTGAATGAATGAATCAAAAAACTGAATCAAATTAACTTTTGGTAAATTATTTTTAAGTGCCAAATTGATTGGTGTTTGATACTCAGTGGCCTCATTTTCAACCAAACCTTTAAGAACCTCAAAGGATTTTGAAAATTGTGATAACTCCTGAAATTCACCAGAACCATGCAATAAGTGTTGAATTTGGGAAGGACTGCCTTGACTATTTAGAAATTTCGAGCTTTCCCGTAACCATCCCAAATAAATTCCAAAACTCACATTTTTACTATTTTTTAAAAATGACTTTTCTAGTTCAATAGAGACCAAGCCTTTATCCTTATATTCACCCAAAACAAAGGAACACAAGTGCATCACTAGGCTTTCCCCTAGGTCTAATAAATACTTCTGTTTGGCAGCTTTTTCTCGTGCCCTCGCCAAGTCACCAATAGTTTTTTCTAGATTTTTCGGTAGGTTATTCAGGATGTTCATTAGTGAAATTTTATATCGTCAAATATAACCCTAATGAATGAAATTAATGTCCTGTCTGAATACTTAGACCAACTTAGACTAACATAAAGGTTACTTCTATAGGATAGAAAATAGTACTTTTAACACTCAATATATCCCGCATGAAATTCAACTATTCTTTTATTCCACAAGGCTCCAAAGTTGTACATGATGAAGATCAGAACTTATTTACCATTACCTATAACAAAGGAACGCGCGAAAATCCAATCACGGAAACATTGGAACTCCCTGCAGATTCCTCCATCATACTCGATACAGGAAATGCGCTTAAACCCGGTATTATTGATCATCATCAACCCGGTTGTGAATTTGCAGATAAATGTGTAGCACACATTGTTGTTAATAATGGTATACCCTACTTGGAGCACTTGCTGGACAAAGAGGAAGTGACTATTGTAACCCATTTTATACCAGATTTAGACGCCTTAGGTTCGGTGTATTTTACGAGGAAGTATTTAAAGAACGAAGCCTTTACGTTTCTCGATCAGCAAGTAGCAGATTATATTAACATGGTAGACATGGGTAAGCTCAGCTTAGACCCAGAAAAGCCTATTGGCATTGCCTCCCTTTGGTTACATCAAACCAATATTAAAGATTACAGTACCGCTTTCACGCAAGAATTCAACCAAGATCTATTGGCTAAAGGATTGATGTTTATGGACGGGGTGTTTGAGGTGATTAGAACAGATGAAAACCCATATATCAACGAAGGATTTGAACAGATCGCAGCGTTTGAAGAACCAATAAAAGATATTTTAAATGACGCATCTAACTATCGTATAGACGTTGAAAATTCCACCACAGGAATCATTGAATTGTATAATTCAGATACCCGGGGAATGGACGAGGTAGAAGTAATTATATCGCGTGATGCGAAAAGCTTCTTGTGGAAATATATGGTGCGTGGAGATCGAAATAATTCCTTGTTTGGGAACGGTTTTAAATTGACTTGCCTTCATATGACTGGCAAACGCGGGGCGATTATTAGTGTCGACCCAAATTATCCATACGACTTAAAAGGGCTAGGTGTGTACTTAGATACCTTGGAAGTGGCAGCACTGTTAACCACACAACCCCTCGAAGAGATCATCAATGGAGACGATGGTGGCCCAAGGGCTGGCTTTCATCGAAACAACCCGTGGTATGACGGAAGAGGCACACATAATTTTACCATCATCGATGTGCCGCGTGGAGGGACGATGTTAAGTGAAGCCCAGATTAACGACGCTATTTTTGCCTACCAATTATGGCCGGATTACGGAGTGATTTGTAATATCAGTCCGGTAACACAACAGCCTATTTCTCAGGAAGATCTTGATGCCTTGATTGCCTTACCGCTGGAAAAAAGGCCTCAAATTTCTAAAAACTCAGAAAACAAAGTAATACATAGTCAAATTGACGCATACCTTTCAGAGCTATGTTCGCATCAAATCAATACTTTTCTGAATGCACCTAAGCTTTTCCCCTATGATGAATTATTCGGCAGTCATATTGAAGAGTTATGCTCAAAACCTGAAAATGATGTTTTCCTGAATTTGGAGGAGATTAAAACTGCATTAAAGAACCTACATACCATCGCCTACAACGAATACCAGCATATTACAAAATGTCAACATTGGAGTGAATTACTTGCCATATATGTTGCAAATGGATTTAATTTTTTCAACTCCCGTGCATACGAGAAACAAAAGAATAACGCCATCAATGAAATCTCTCCATATTTAAACTATACCTTCATTAAAGGGTTACTCAATCGGTGTGAAAGCCTACCTCCAGCTGCCTTTTCACAGTTATTTACTCGGGTGGAAACATCCATTAAACAGGTTGATTTACCGTATGAAATCTTAGGGCTGCAAACCGCATTTCCAGAGGCCTTTTCCCCGGATAGTCTAAACAAAATGCAATCCAATGATCAGATATCTGATGCATGTAAGGATATGTTAGGTCATTTCGTTTATGAACGAGACGATGAGCCGCATTTTGAGGAAGTGCCCATTTATTCATTTAATAGCATCAAAAATTATATCGATGATTTATTTCATTTATTGAATGTAGAAGACCCAGAGCTTAAAACCCAGATAAATCGATTCAAAAAAACTGATTTCAAGCAACTTGTTCCTGAACAACTGAGTGAAATTAAGGCGCATGAACTTGAGGACTTAGTAAAAACCTTAAATAAGGGTAAGGAGTACCTTCTTGAACGTGTTTTTGGAGACAAATGCAAAAATCTGCGGGTAAAAAAATACCAACTTATCAATAAAGTTTCGGAACCTAAGGCCCTTTCCAACCTGATTAAATTAGATTTTGAACAGTTAAAAAAACGGTCGTTCGGAGCAATCCGCGAACAAATCGGTCAACTGGAAAAGTCGAGTCAACAGGATCCGATGTTGGATGATTTTATCAAAGAACTAAAGTTATTTGAAGAATTGGCAAGTTTGAGCATGTTGGTTACTCGAATTGATCGCTTTTCTTCACTAAACGGCATAGCTAATGTAGACGATTACTTAAAATCGCTCAATAGATTGTTATACTCCTTGTTGCGTGTTATTACCCTCTACACGAATTTCAACAACATCGAAGAATTACATAATGAATTGGCCAATGCCATGGGTATTCTTAATGAGCTTCGCATGATGCCGATGGAATTAGATCGCTTTGAAACTTCCGCACTAAGGGAAAAAATGGCCGTGTTTATTCCGGTGATAGTTGATGAAGTAAATCTACCAGTTAATGACTTGGATTTACAAATCCAGCGAGGAATGGAGCAATTCGAATTGATTATGGGGCAAGGAGGGATCATGGACGAAATAACTAAGCTCCCCTTGTTTTACCAACAACGATTTAACGATATTTTCTGTGGATTTAAACGATACTACAAGGAACGTATTGAATTTTTTAGAACTGATTTAAAATTACTCATAGAGGAGAGTGAAACAGGAAACGAAACTAAGTTATCAGAGCGTTATATTCTTACATGTAACAATCTAATCAGCGATTCTGTTGCTTTCGACTGGCAAGAACTTAAAGATCAGATAGATGAACTTGAAGCGCCCGGAGAAATTAGCCCCCTCTTTTACAGTAAGTATTTTGATTGGTTAAAACTCAATGCTTCCACAGATAAAAAAGAACTTTATGCGCTGAATTCAGAAATACGTTTTGCTGAAGGAAGGTCTGACGAAGATTTGAATCAAATCGTTGTTAATCTTCCCAACCCTAAATCGAATGATCCGATTCGCATCGAGGAACTTGTGATTAATTTCCAATTAGCTGATGTGATAAAACATCGACCAATAAATTTGATTCATGATGCCTATGATTTTTTAATTGACCACTTTATTTCTAAATACCATGTGGACAACGTTCGGGATACCTTAGCGCAGTTCAGCACCAAATTCCCTTGGTACTATCGTTATTTAACGGACAAGAAATATCTGAGAATGCTCTTTATCTTCCTTAGTTTGTTCATGCTAGGTGCGGGTGCTTTCGATGGAACTCGATATAATGATAAGCTTGCCCCATTGGCTGAGTGGATGCATCAACGTATCGGTGGTAATTTATTTCTATTTGTCTCTGAACTATTTGCATATGCCTGGGGATTGATAATTAGCTTGTCTTTTATTATACCGCTCGTTTTTGTTTTAAATTACTTGTATCACCGGTACATACTTAGGGAAAAGCCCGATGAGAACGATAAAGAAAAGAAATTAAATTTCTTTCAGTTAATCCAGAATATCGAAGGAAAACGATCACACTTATTGTATATCCCGTTTGTTATTCCCTTGCTGATCGTAGTGTTACAAATGTCTAATTCTGATACGATTGAATTGATTAATAAAATCGAAGGATTCCGCTTTTTTGCAACGCTTGCCTTAGTCGTAGGTTTAACGATTCTATCGGTATATAACTATGTTAAGGACCGCAATGCTAAAATGTCCGGTGCTTGGTTAATTAAGCGTACTGAACACATGTTGTGGCTCCACTTAATTCAGGCCTTCATTATTGCTATTTTTGTAATTGACCTAATTCTGAGGTTTCAAGTGGATGCATCAAACTTTGAAACAGAAGATGGAGGCTTGTTTTTTCTTGGAATGTCAAAATACATTGAAATCAAACGAGGGGTAATTGATGTGGTCATTATGCCAACATTCACCATTATGATTACCATTCTCACCTTGTTCTTCAGTTTCTTTATTGAAAAAATATTTGGAGGGGGAAATGAATAAAATTGCATTATTACTTATTATCTGGTGTTCAGTACCAACGGTATTCGGTCAAGTATTAAATATTGACCGTGAAACTGGAGAAGACACGGTATTCCATCGCAATATGTTCTCGTTGAATTTTGGGTTCAGTATGGACAAGCAGAAACGTGATTTAATTGAATTTTCGAGTCAATTGGAAAACGACTTCTTTTTCAAGAAAAATTCATTGGTTTGGATCGCCATTGCACAAACAGATGCTTCGTTTAATGGAGGATCCGTTTTAGAAAATAATGGTTATGTACAAACAAGGTTGCGGGATAACGACAAGCGAAGAGTTTATCCAGATTATTACATTCAATACCAATGGAATGGCGTTTGGGGGCTTCAGAACCGTGGATTAGCGGGATGTAATGCACGATTTAAATTCTGGGAAGATAAAACAGATGATTTATATGCCGGAATTGGCGTTTTTTACGAATATGAAAAATGGAACCCGACGCTATCTGCTTTTGCCTTTGCCGAAGATTCCTTAACTGTGGTTTACAGAACCATTCCTCGATTAAATTTGACCGCAAAAACCGCGTTTAAAATAAAAGATGGGATTGATTTTAGTGGAAGCACCTTTGTCCAATTTCCGATGAACGATCAGTTTCAGCATTTTTTAACACCCCGCTGGTTTATTGATGCGAACATCTTCTTCACCGTCACAAAACACCTCGCAATCCGAGTGCATTACGACCATAATTTCGATGCCTATCGTCCGCTGCCTATCGAGCAATTATACTATAATTTCAATATGGGGTTCCAACTCAAGTGGTAAAATGAACATTCTTCGAAACGAAAAACAGGAAATACTAAAATCACCGCAACGCAATAATAAATTGGCAATATAAATCCGAGTACTATTTAATGTAAATACAAATACGTAGAATGCAAAAATTGATTTTCGGTAATTCAGATAAAAATCATTTTACGTGCTGCCAAAAGGAAATTAAACTTATTTAGTGCAGAACCTAGCAATAGCTTCTTTCATGAAAATATTGTTGAATAAAAAATTATGTTAATTTAGCTAATGTATTTCTAAAACTAACTTTAAATCAATCACAAAATGGAAGAAAAAGAAATTATTGAGCTGTCAACTGATATTGTAGAAGGATTAATTCAATTAGCATTAGGAGCTGAACCGGGCATGTTCTCAGGTAAGGTTATAAAATCACTTAGAAATCATCCTAATTTAGAAGAATTAAAGTCTTTAATTACAAATCATATTACAAATTTCAAAGGCATTTACGAAACCGCTGAAGAACTAAAAATACTTTCAGATTTTAGGTACAACCTCGTTACTGCATATAATCGACCAACAAATAACTGAATATGAAAAAAATCTTACTACTTATTGTTCTTTTAGTGATTTTGTATTTAGTTTTCTCAATAATTTTTTAAGCATGCGATTTTTAATTAAACCAGTTTTGTTCATTGCTTTGATTGCTCTGATTTATGTAGGTTTGAGTCTTTCCTCTTTCTTACCTCCTGATTTCGATCTTTTTAAACCTCAAGAAATAGAACTTGAAAAAACAGTGCTGCAAGTAGAGGACGTTAAAGCTGTTGCTAAATTATTTTCTCAACAATATGTAAATGAAATAATCATTCGCGAGAAAAAGGTTAAAAAGGGGTTGTTTTATGATACAGAAGATAAGTTAGTAATAATAGCCAATGGAGTTTGCTATGCAGGAACAGATCTGACTTCTATGAAGCAAGAAGACATTAAAATCATTGATTCAGTTAGCTGCGAAGTAACTATTCCTAAAGCTGTTATTTTGGAAAGCACGATTAATCCAAGTGGTTTTAAAACTTTTATCTGTGAAGGGTACTGGGATAAGAATTTTAAAGCAGTTCAAAAAGTTAAAACAAAAGCGGTTAAACAACTTGAGAATTTAGCAAAAAGGAAAAATATCCTGAAAAAAGCTGATGAAAAATCAGTTTCAGTGATGACAACTTTTATGAAATCTGTCGGATTTAAAAACGTAAATATTATTATCAAATGAAAAGTTTAATCCCAATTTATATTAGCGTCTTATTATTAAGTGCATGTTCAAAACCAGAAGAAGCAGAGTTAAATGCTAATAAAGTCATTGAGTCAGTTAAGGCTATGGCAAAACTTGGAACGACAGAATATACGTTCAATAAAGTAGTAGCTGGCCAAGATAATCAATGGTACACGATTGGTTCAAGAAAATTCATAATGACTTGCAAGGCTCATGTTATTGCTGGAATTGATGCCAGTCAAATTCAATTTACAGATGTTAAACCAAAAGAAAAAAGTATAAAACTAACAATACCTGCAGTGGAATTAATAACCTTTGATATTCCACCAGATGAGTTTACTATAACAGACGCAGAAGTTGGTACCTTTAGGAAAAATTTCACTAATCAGGAATGGGAAAAAATTCAGCAAAAAGCTGAAAAAGCGATAGTTGAGGACATCGAAAAATATAACATAAAGGTAGAAACTGAAAAAAATGCAAAACTGTTCCTTGATCGTCTTTTGAGGTCAGCAGGTTTTATTGCTATCGAAATTAATACGAGTCCTGAGGTAAAATTATAAGTTCAGTATTCAAATTAAAAAATTGAATGCCACTTTAAATTCTTCCAGTGATTCTAATTTTAAGAAAATAAAATTTTAAAAGGTTAGTACGCCACGTTGATTTCAAAAAGGCACAACTAGTTTTAAAATACGGTGTATATTCATTATCCGAGTGCATTACGACCATAATTTCGATGCCTATCGTCTTTTACCTATTGAACACTATACTATAATTTCAATATGGGGTTCCAACTCAAGTGGTAGCCTAAATGTCTTTGAGTTCTAAATTGCTTAAATGCAAGATTAACAGGTATTTACTCCCCTGAGTTCTTCCTTCCAGAAAACCGCGATATTTCTTACCCCCGTCTTGAAAAACCAAGGGGTCTTTTCCCGATTTTCCAGCGCCAACAATCATAAGTGACTGCTCGTCTTCTAAGCGTTTCGCAATATCATAAAGAAATTCAAAGGTAAGTCCGTTCACATGATGCAACTGGTATTTTTTTACAAAAACCACCTTATTGTACATGGCACTTTTCTTTACGATCTGGCCCATTATAAGTGGGATTTCATCAATTATATTTGATTCATTTTCCAAAACCCGTCGCTCGGTCATTTTCTCTCCTTTCACATCTCGTACGATTTCATGGATGGAAACACGTCTTGCTGGTTTTAATTGACTGGATATGTATAACCGTGAGGTAGCCGAGATTTTCATGCCCGTTCGTTTAACATCGAGTTCAGGGTCACCTTTTATCAATGCATCAACAATGCTATCATTGCTGCCATAACTTGCTAAGAGTCCATCATAACTCCCTTGCAGTGTAGTTTTTAACACCCGCATCGTATGCGTAGGCGTACCATTTTCACTCACATAAAAAACCTGTTTATCCTTAGGCTGCCCGGAAAATAAGAGTTTTGCATCCCGCCCCTTATCATCCATTAAATTAATGTATCGTTTCATGTGTAATCTCAATTAAAACATTGCGAAATCCATATCTGACTCTTCTTCCTCAACGGCATCAGGAAGGTTAATAATTGTTTGAATGTGATTATCCAAATAATCAAATTGCAAGGTCCTTCCCGCTAGAATAAACGCACCCTCCTCATTTGAAATCAAGATTCCGTTCATTCCTTCATAATCGGAACGGTAATTGAATTCACACGTATATACCTTACCTTGAGTCTCTTTCAAAAAGTCCTTTTTCATTGCTTCATCTTCCCAATTAAAATCATATACCGCATCCACTTCCAAATCAAACAAATCGTCCAATGAACCCGCTTGAAGAATTATTCCCGTTTCAAAAACTGAAGGAACTAAGGGTAATGATTTTCCTTTGATGTCAACTGCTTTTAGGCTTGACTTATTAACTTCTTCACCGCGTTCATCAATCGTCTTAAGCGATGTGCAGCCTTTGCCAATTAACGTTTGGCCATCGGATAGCAGTGCACCCACAATACATGTTTTTGCGTGTTCATCCTGAACCAATTCTTCAATGAATCCATATAATTTCTCACGACTCAAGGCCTGAATTGACGGTTCAAAAATCTTACTGTTTAAACTAATTTTAATTGTTCTTGCCATATTAATTTACTTTATTCCATCCTCCCTTTATATACTCTTCACGCAATGCATTGACCTTATCTTGCATGGCAGATTCACTTGAGCACCATGAAATTTCCTGGTCCATTGGTTCCGCCCTTCCCGTGCTAAAATCGGTATACAGTACTAAAAACGGAGGGAAAAGACCTGTTTTTTCTTTATTGGTTTTTAATCCAAGCATTTTACGAATCATCCTACCACTTTTACTTTCTTTGAGATAAACTTCTCTTAGTAAAATTTCAGAATCCACTAAATTTATAACCTTATCATCGCTCGTAATCGGGCTCAAAAAATCGGTTATTTGTTCCTTGCCAGTGTGCTCAAGACCTACGGATTTATCGGTTCGTATGCGATTGTAAACCGCTGAAACCAAACTAACCCCGGCCGCCATCTCTTTAACATCATAACCCTTAGTATCATAATTCAAAATGGTCTTTTTAATTGACCCTTGTGAGTTCTCTGCAAGCACATCAAGGCACTTAACTTCAATAACCCATTCTGGCTTAACCATGACGAATGCAGTTTTTGCACCAGAAACCTCCGTATATGAGCTACTGACCTCCATCTTAGCGAGTGCGTTATAAAAGGTTGAACGTTCCTCATTTGTAAAGCCCGTGCCAAGCGTACCGACTATCTGAAATTCATTCTTTTCAAGCGCTACACCAAGCAATAAATCCCGAACCACTCCGGCCTTCTCTTGAATCCCTTCACAAAAACCAAGGACAACTAAATCTAAGGTTATAATCGGTTTAATTTTATAAGCCATTTCATTGGCTGCCTTAACAATAATCCCCTCTCCTCCTTTCCCCTGTATTTCCTTATAAAATTCTTCTACCGCAGTTCTGCTGCTTACTTGTTGTTGGGGTATTGTAAAACAATGCGTTTGATTAGCAATACTGGATAACACATGGAATTTTTCGATGGCATCTCCCTCCACTGCATTACCATTCAATTCAATGATGTCAAATGCGGCGAAACGAATATCTGCCTCAGATGGTTTTGCAAGAGCAGCAGCCAATTCCCTGTGTGTTTGTGGGCGATCGTTTTCAAAAACACACAGCTCTCCGACGAGAATACAAGGTTTAGAAAATTTTAATTCATCAAACGCTGGAATCTTTAGCTCCCTCCCGCTTTTGTTATAAAGTGATGTGCCATTTGAAGAAGACACCAGTACCGTATAAAACCCATCAATTTTCTCAGATACTAAATAGTATTCAGAATCTATAATCCGCTCTTTTAAGGTATTTGGTTCAACCGAGATCAAGCGCGATAATACTCTTTTCTTATATTGTTCAATCCATTCCATAGGCTAAAATTACTATTTTTGAGAAAACTAAATTATGGTAGAGTTAACGGTTCTGATAAAATCTAACCACGAAGATGGAGACCTGATAGAAAATCAACTTCAATTTATTTTTGAAGATGCGTCTGCATTTAGTTCACCTATTAATTGGGTTGGAATTAATGCTTGGGGATGCAATGAATCGATTTTTATAGACCGAATAAAAGAAGAAATGCATGCGCAAGCTATTGAAGTAAGGGATACGAATTACTGGACAACGGAAGCCTACATTATTGGGGTTGGAACGGAAACTATTCCTAGTGATTTTGATTTCTACACGATAGAAGACCGAATTCGAACGGGAGATTTAATTTGAATCGATTCGATAAATACGCCAATAACTTATTGATATGTTACAAGTTGCGCTTATTGTTGCTGTAGTCGTTTTTTTAATCTACTTCTTGGGAGGAGGTAGTTTAGAAGATTCCCTTCGCAAAGGATTAGGATGTGGCGTGAATGTCATCATCTTTTTAGTCTTACTTGCCGTAGTAGGCGTTCTCCTGCTTTTATTTGCTATTAGTTAGTATTCTATGTCATCGGATCAATCTCCTATAACATGGGAGGAACTTTACAGCAATTACTTTGAAGGTTATTTTCCGATGGCTGATGGATTGGGTGAAATTACTTGGCATTATCCAGTGTACAGGGCCGTATTTTCAATAACAGATTATAAACCGAAGAAATCGCTAAAGGCTTCTTTAAAACCCGAAGTTTTTCACTGGACAATTAACCAGGCATTTGAAGACGTTATTCGTCAATGTGCGCTACCAAGAAGCGAACACGATGGGACTTGGTTAAATGAAGAATTAATTAATGCCTACATTGAACTCCATCGCCAGGGCTTTGCACACTCCATAGAAGTCTACAAGGGCCATTCACTTGTTGGCGGATTATACGGCGTTCAAATTGGTAGCGCATTTTTTGGAGAGTCCATGTTTTCTTTGGTTTCAAATGCCTCAAAAGTGGCATTTCATCACTTGATGCAACGCTTGAAGGAGAACAACTTTATGCTAATGGATTCACAATACTTGAATGAGCATACGGAAATGTTGGGTGCGGTAGAGATCCCTGATTTTGTTTTTACAGCCTTGTTAAAGCAAGCGCGAACTGTACAAAATACGTTTAGCTACTAATAGGAATAAAGGTCATTAGAAGCCTCCCACAGTTTTTCAAATTCCTGGTTAAACGGTAGGGCAAACAGCTGATCTTTTACCCAAACGATATTCTCTTGATTATATCGTTCGGCACTTCGAGTCCAATTGTAAGATCCTGTTATGGTTATTTCATCGTCTGCAACCATAAATTTGTGATGCATGTGATTTTCACTTTCGTCAACGCGCACAGGAATGCCATACAGGGATAGCTCTTCGATGTCTGATCCTTCATCGCTTACTTTATAATTGTCGGTAATAATGCGAACCTCTACGCCGCGGTCAAAGGCTGCTTTTATAGCATCCTTAATGGAATCGTCACTTATCGTAAATACGCAAATATTCAATGTACTTTGGGCTTCTCTGAGTGTAGAAATGATTAGTTGCTTGCACGAAGGTCCCGGACTAAACGCTATTTGATATTCCATCATCTTTCTTCAATATTTGTGTTTTTACTTAGCACCAATTCCACCCTTCTGTTTAAACTTTTATTGGCTTCCGTATCATTCTTTGCAAGGGGTTGTGTATCACCTTTACCCTCATAACTGAGTCTATTTTTAGAGATCCCATGTTGGATTAGGTAATCACAAATTGCTTTTGCACGGCCTTCACTAAGTGCCTTATTATATGCTTTACTTCCCTCTGCACTTGAATGTCCAATAAAATGAGCATTCAGGGAAGGGTTATACGTTAAGTAATTTACAAGCGCTTTTAATGCGGCGGAAGATTTGGGTAAAATGGTAGTTTTATCGAAGGCAAAATAGATTTTATCAAGTAAATCCTTAAGTTGACAAGGGTCTTCAAGGTCTTCATCCCCATAATACGGGAACAAATTCTCTTTTTCAGGGAACAAAAATAATTTAGCCGTATCATTGATTATTCTTCCAACGTACTGCTCTGCATCAACCGTGTTTTGACGATTCGTTCTAACATTTAATATGAAGGTACTATCCTCCATCCACTGCAAATTATTGACTTTAATTTCATAACCCCAGGTAGCTTTGCGCAAAATATACTCAATCTGTTTGCGCGTATAGCACGGCGGAATAATAACAAATTGTAACATTTTATCGAAATCCCCGACCAAATAATAACCGCGAATTATACGAGCCACATCAGCGCCCATCGGAGACATCACGGGATTGCGCCAAGAGGCAGTACTTGGGGTTTTGACGGCAGAATCCTCGGGCTTGGAAACCGTATTTGTTGAAGTATTCGTCGACGGACTTGAGGCGTCATTGCTGCAAGCAAACAACACCAGCCCAACGAATATATAAACTAAGAATTTGATCATCTACAAAAGTTGTTTGAAATGAATATAAGCACGAATGTAAATTATTAATTTATGAAATGTAGTACATTAGCGTTAAAAAAAACATGACTATTTCTGCTGAAGATCGGCTTAAGGGGCAGGAGAAATTACTGAACCGCATATCGGGAATCATCATTCTATTGAACGTAATCCTTATTGGGATTGAAAGCAGCATACGAGGCAACCTAACAGCAGATTGGGTCTTTACGGTGTTAGACATCGTTTTTGTCGGGTACTTTACAGTTGAAATTGGATTTCGCATTTTTAAACTGCGGCCAGCTGTTTCCGAGCTCAAACAAGCGGTAAAACAACTTATTAACCACTATAAATCGCAAGAAATTCTGGACGAAGTTGACCGCGAAAAAAGCGTTGAAGTCATCGAAAAATGGGTATGGTTACTTTTTGATACTCTTCTGGTTCTAGGCAGTTGGATTGCCTTCGCCAAGCACTTTGTAACCCACCCCGAACTCATCATGTTGCTTCGGATTTTACGAATCCTTCGGATTTTTCGCATTTTCAGCATTAGCGATTATATCAAGAACATCGAGAAGAAAATTGCTGCTGTCATTCCAACTATATCCATTTTCTTACTCCTTATCTTTCTACTCGTTTACACCTATGCTATTTTAGGTATGAACTTGTACAATTTTCATCGTTTTGAAAACCTGGATTTTTCCAATTTGTACGAAGCCATGTTGAATCTATTTATGCTGATGACGAATGGTTGGTCAGGTATTTTAAATGAGCTTCGAGCCTACGACGCCATCAACCCTTTGATCACGGACTTTTATGTGATTTCATTTTTCATTTTTTCGGTTATGATCACCTTGAACGTTTTTATAGCAGTAATGACCTCAGGAATCCAAGACCGCATAAATGAAGAAAAGGAACAGAAAATCAAACAAAATTCAACAACATCGGTTTCCCCTGAAGAGGCAATAACGCTTGAAGAAAAAATTGATCGCATGAACGAGCAATTAAAGACGCTAACGGAGCAAATCAATCAATCAAAGAACCGCTAGTCTATCGTTTCTTCGTTCGAATTCGAATTGATGTAACGAAAGGTTTTATCCTTGTGAATATGTAATTTGATTTTTTTCAATCCGAGTCTCCATAAATAAATATCAAAAGCAACAAAAGCAATAACAAGGAGTCCTGCAATGATCGGACTAATATTCGACTTAGCACCCATGTACATTAAAATGAAGTCGAAGGTACCGTGTAACAGCATGGGTAGTACTAAACTCAAGATGCGGTGATTCGCCGCTTGTTTACCCACTTCAAATTTGGACAACGACAAATAATACCCCATGGGTATTACGAACAACATATGGCCGGGCACTGATAATACGGCTCTAATTAAGGCCACACTTAATCCTCCAGACATGACATATAATATATTTTCAACTAATGCAAAACCCATTGATATGAAAATGGCGTATAGTATCCCGTCGTAATATTGGTCAAAATGGGGTGCTTTTTTAATTAACCAATAAAAAATCAACCATTTGGCGAATTCTTCAGGAATTCCCGCACAGAAAAAAGCTGAATAAAAGGCTCTAAAAAATCCAGACGGAAAAGCCGATTCAAACAGCCCCAAGGGTAAGGCTATCCCCAAGGCAATGACAATTGAAAGGACTCCACCAAAAAAAGCCTTAACCAACATTTGAATCGGTTCTTTGTCGAGGTCATGCTTATAAATTAGGAACATTATAAGCAGCGCCGGAGCTATGGAGGATATGAGTAG
>Ga0315899_10002153_pt1 | contig 21995 bp, 20 predicted proteins | sample LakEriMetagenome_2_FD_203518 | JGI IMG/M metagenome (GOLD analysis project Ga0315899, IMG submission 203518) | Freshwater fungal communities from buoy surface, Lake Erie, Ohio, United States - Buoy 4 MA112 | ecosystem: Environmental > Aquatic > Freshwater > Lake | place: USA: Lake Erie, Ohio... | reverse complement strand
TTTAACAGGAGTAATTAGTGTTGTTCCCATGCATGATGTTCATCCTGCGAGAATGTATCGTTTGGATGAAAGCCATCTGATGTTCCCTCTCAATCCGGAATGGGAAACAGCAAGAAGGCAGGATATACCTCCAGTATATTACAGAAATGGATGTATTTATGCAATAAGAATCGATGTACTAAAGAAAACAAAAAACCTAATGCCGAAAGGTAAAAAGGGATATATAATGCCAATTGAGTGGTTGGCTAATATTGATGATGAACGAGATTTAATAATAACAGAAGCACTAATAAAACATCTCAAAATAAATGGAAACCATAATTTCAAACACAATTAAATGGCCAGCAATACAGGCAGGTGAAGGCTCATTAACCGCACTAGAAAAATCTATCCTAGGAAATTTTATTTTGTTAAGTGATGCTCAAATAATTCTTGAATTTGGATCATTTAAAGGAGTAACAACTAAATTTTTGGTAGAATTTTGTCAGATTAACCAAATGCATGCCAAAATTTTTGCATTTGATATTCCGGAAGTAACAAATAAATTGTCAAAAATACCAGAACTTGAAAAGGCAATTTCATCTGGTATGTTAACTTTTGTAGGAGGTTACCTGCCACATTCCCTTATACAATGGAAAAGTAATAACAGCAGCGTAAAAGTTGATCTAGTCTTAGATGATGCATTGCATTCATATAAAAGTGTTTGGGAAGAACTAAATTTGGTATGGCCAATTTTAAACGATGGAGGCTATGTCTTATGTCATGATTACTCCCACAAATATGAAGGGGTAAGGTTAGCCGTAAATAGGTTTGCAAAAAGAATGGGGGCTAACATTCATCCGTTAGTTTCCAAAAACACCTTTTCAAATGAATCAAATTCCAAAATTATTCATAAAAGTGTATTGGTTTCATTGAGTAAAAAAAGTAGTTTTCTAGAGTCAAGTTTTAGTGAAGCACTTTTTGTAAGAAAGTTTTATTTAAAACAATTTTGGGCTCGAACCCATTTGTGGAAATTTATCAGACCTTATATAAAAAAAATAAAAGAAAATTGACTAATTGGATTATCATAACTGAACCCGAAGATTTTAGTGTTAAAGCACTTGAATTGTTGAAAAAACAGGGTGAGGTAATTATGCTGACCTCACTGTCTGAGCTGGAAATTTACATTGAAATTGCTAATGTTTTAATGATACGCCTTGGCGTAATGTGGAATAGTACTATGCTCGCGAAAGCACCAAAACTTAGGTATATACTAACACCTACAACCGGACTAGATCATATTGATTTAAATTATACAGACAAATTCGGAATAAAGGTAATTAGTTTGAAAGGAGAACAGACTTTTCTGAATTCCATACCATCAACTGCCGAACACAGTATGGCTCTCATATTGGCACTTATGAGAAAACTCATTCCTGCACATGAACATGTACTTCAAGATGGTTGGGACAGACAAGCCTTCAGAGGAAATAATTTAAAAGGTAAAAAATTTGGAATACTTGGTTTTGGCCGGATTGGACATCAAATGGCTGAATATGCTTTGGCCTTTGGAATGAAAGTTTCGGCTTATGACCCTTGCAGTAATTACAACAATGATAATGTTGATTTTAAGAATGACCCTATAGAGTTGTTTTCTGATTCTGATATCATTGGGATACATATTCCAATGAATGAAAAAAATCGAAATTTTATTTCGGCCGATTTGTTAAAATCGGCAAAAAAAGGGCTCATTCTTATTAATACCTCTAGAGGTGGTGTATGGGACGAAATAGCGGTAGGCGATTGTATTGTTAATAAAACTTTAGGCGCCATTGCTACTGATGTGATTGATAATGAAATGGAACCCGAACTTAGGGTGAAATCAAAATTAATTGAATTGGCAAAAGCAGGCTACCCAGTCTTAATTACCCCCCATATTGGAGGTGCAACTTTTGAATCTATGCATGAAACTGAAGAATTCATTGCACAAAAATTTATTGAACAAATATAAGAAGCTAAAATTAAATGTGTGGAATAGTTGGCATAAGTGGTATTCAGGTTTCAGATTCTGTTTTTGAGCGTGTTCTAAATAAGCAACAACACCGAGGTCCTGATTCTAAAGGTGTCTTTAGTTCGGATGATCAATTGCTAACAATTGGGCACAATCGCTTAAGCATTATTGATTTGAGCGAAAATGGAAATCAACCTTTATTGTCACAGGATGGAAGGTATGTAATTATATTTAATGGTGAAGTTTATAACTACAAAGAAATTCGTAAGTCTTTAGAAACAGAATTTAAATTTAGAACAAATACCGACACTGAGGTTGTACTATATTCATATATAAAATATGGAAAGTCATCTTTAGATTTGTTTTTAGGAATGTTTTCCTTTGTAATTTTTGACAAAACAACGAATTCCTGTTTTGCCGCTAGGGATAGATTTGGGGTAAAACCATTTCACTATTATGCAAAAGGAGGAACTCTCATTTTTGCCAGTGAGATTAAATCAATATTGGCAAGTGGCTTGGTTGAGAAAAAGTGGAACCCATCTGTGTGGGCAACCTATTTTGCAGACGGAAGGTACGATGACACAGAAGATACTTTTTATGAAGAAATAAAAAGATTAAACCCCGGCCATTGCATGGAATGGCGCATTGGAGAAAAGCCAAAATTTTATGAATGGTATAATATCCATTCCAAAATCAAAAATGAGGTACGAAGTGAAAACGATGTAATGGATGAATTGCTATCATTGCTCGAATCTTCAATTAATTACCGATTTATTGCTGATGTACCTGTTGGCATTTGCCTTTCAGGAGGGTTGGATTCCTCTTTGTTGTTGGCAATTATTCAGCGTACTAAAGGTAAAGATTTTCCGATTCATGCTTTTAGCTTTTATACCAATGATGAGCGATATGACGAACTACCTTGGGTAGAAATGATGGTTAAGCATACAGGAGTTAAATTGCATCCGTGTTTACTAAGACCTAATGAGGTTGAAAAGTTATCGAAAAAAATTTCCTTTCATATGGATGAACCTTTTGGAGGTATTCCAGCATTAGGGATGTCCAAAGTTTTCGAGTGTGCCTCAGAGAATGGAATTACAGTTTTATTGGATGGAAATGGATTGGATGAAGGCTGGGCTGGTTATGAATACTACCAAAGGGCTCAGGATATAGATATACAGAAAGGTCCAGTTCAACAGTCTTTTCAACAAGCTGATATGAAATCGGTTTTGGAGGAGGATTTTTTAAGGTTGAGAAATGAATTTAGGGTTCAACAAAACCACTTTGACCCAGTACAATCCTTGCAATTAAGGGATATTTTACAATCAAAAATCCCAAGATCAATGCGTTTTGCCGATAGAAATTCAATGGCATATAGTCTTGAATTAAGAGAACCTTTCTTAGATCATAGAATCATTGAACTTGGATTATCTCAACCTAATCATAATAAAATTAATAATGGCCAAGGGAAATGGCTTGTTCGCAAATTAGCATCTAAACTGTTACCTAGTGAAATTAGGTCGGCTCCCAAACGAGGAGTACAAACTCCCCAAAGAGAATGGCTCAAGGATGATTTAAGCATTTGGGTGAAGCAGAATATTGAAATGGTTTTGGACCAAGATAAATACTCATGGTTTAAAAAAGATGAAAGTATAAAGATGTTTGAAAGATTTAAAAATGGTGATTTTGATAATAGTTTTTTTGTTTGGCAATGGATTAATTTCCAACTATTAAATGATTAGTTAGATGCGTTTGTTATTAACATTACCAGAAGGCCAGAATATAAGGAACATTCTTGAAAATAACTTTCTAGATCGTTTTCTTGAAAAATGGCCAGGTGCCGAAATTGTAATATTTACCCCAGCCTTTAATATTAAGGAATTTACAAGTAAATGGAGCAAGAAATATCCAATTACATTCAAAGAAATAATCCCTTATAATTTAAATAAAAGGGAAAGGTTTTGGCTTAAATTAAAAAAAAAGGTAATATCCTATGGCCTAAATAGTCTTGTACCTTTTATTTTAAAACAGGAAAGAAAAGAAATCCACCCATACTACAATCAATTGATTCCATTTTTTAGGGAAAAAGCCAAAGAGTCAATTATGCTATGTACCCATATTCATCTACCACATGAAAGACCGCTGGCAAATTTGGCTACTAGCTTAGGTATTCCGGTGGTCGGTATTGTTAATAGTTGGGACAATGTGTATAAAGGAATTATGACCCATGTTGACGAAGCTTTGGTTTGGAACGAAGTAAACAAAAATGAAATGTTTACAATGGAGGCTTATCCCCAAAATAAGGTAAAGGTAATGGGGGTTCATGCATTTGAACCTTACTTTAAAAAGGAAAATTTACTTAAAAGAGAAGCATTTGCAAATCATATTGGTCTCGATCCCCAAAAGCCAATTCTGGTGTATGCAAGCATTGGACAATTTGTTCCATTTTTTGAAGAAACTTTTGTGCTTGACAAAATGGTTGAATATTCCATGAAATTTGAAGAATCGCAAAGACCCCAAATAATTTGCCGCCTTCATCCATGGAGTAAAAAGGCTTTGTTTGACCGCTTTCAACATGTGCCGGGGTTAATTTTTAGCGAATTTAAAACCTATGTGCCAACGGTTAATTGGGCACCTACTTATGAAGAAGTGGTGTTTTCATTAAATATGTTATCCCACGCAGATATTTGCGTAAGTCCAGGAAGTACAATGATTCTGGAGAGTGCTTTCCTGGATACACCTTTTGTTGTGCCTGTTTACAATGAATATCAACCTTATATTTGGAAGGATTATTACAGTAGGTTTTGTTTAGCCTGGCATTTTGGACGTTTAGTAAAAAATGGCTGGGTAAAACTGGCAATGAATAACCTGGAGTTTTTCGAACAAATGGATGAGAATTTATCATCCCCGGAAAAATTCAAAAAAGAAAGGGCATTAATTTCAGCAGAGTACATTGGTGAGGTGCGGCAACCTATTCAAAATGTTTTGGAGGCCATTTCCAGAAATATAAAGAAGTATTAAATGAATAAAGCAGCATCTATCATTCTTTGTGGGGGTAAGATTAATTTCCTAAACCTACCAATAAAGAGTAATACATCCAATAGTATGATTCCGGTTAACGGCAAACCTGTTATTAGTTGGATTCTCGAAGACCTGATTACGAAAGGATTTAATGAGGCTGTGCTTGTGCATAGGTCTGATGATATTCATTTGAAACAATTTTTGAGCAGAACATTTTGCACAAAAATGAAACTTGAATTGGTTGAATTAGTTGAATCACCAAGTATTTTACATTCATTAAAAGCAGGTTTGGAGCAATCCGATCTTAAAGGTGCTATTCAAGTAATTTTAGGTGACACCTTAATACGAGATTCATTTGACAGGCAGGATAATTATGTTTTTACCCACTCCGTTGAAGATTCGACTCGCTGGTGTATAGCAGAATACAATGATCTTGGAGTTGTAATAAATTACATCGACAAAAGCGAAAACCCCGGAGTACCCTTTGAAGCACTTTGTGGATTTTATAAGTTAAACCATTCTGAGGAGTTTTACAATTTAATTCTTAAGTGTATTGTTGATGGAAAAAATCAACTTTCTGATGTTTTAAAATCATATGGAGCAAAATATCCAGTTAAAGGCGTGAAAGCCGAATTCTGGTATGATTTCGGCAATATTGAAAACCTGTTAAATGCCAAAAGACAATTACTTCAATCAAGATATTTTAATAGCCTTTTTATTCATCCGGTTTTAAACACCATTACCAAGGAAAGCGAGTTTGATGATAAACTTAGAAATGAATTGAAATGGTATGAAGATTTGCCCTCTGAATTAAGTGTACTTTCACCACGGATTATCAAAAAAACTGAGAAGGAAGGACGCTTGGTTTTTACTCAGGAGTATTATGGTTACCCAACCTTAAGCGAACTCTTTTTATACTCAGATTTGAGCGCAGATGCTTGGCACGGAATTGTGAAGAAGTTAATGGAAATTGTTGGTGAATTTGGTAAATATCCAACCCAAATTAATGAAAATAGCCTCTTGGAAATATATCTTAATAAAACATTTGATCGACTACAGATATTATTTGACTCAGATCCTCAATGGATATCGCTATTTGAAAGTGATGAATTGACAATCAATGGTAAAGTATACCAGGGTTTTCAGAAATTGATGCCTAAAATAAAAGGGTATGCCTTGAAAATGATTGGAAATGCACGTTTCGGTATTCTTCATGGAGATTTATGTTTTTCTAATATCCTTTTTGATATTAATAGTCAGATTGTAAAACTAATTGACCCAAGAGGTAGTTTTGGACAAATTGGTATATATGGAGACCAAAGGTATGATATGGCAAAGCTAAGGCATAGTATTCACGGATTATATGATTATATTGTTTCAGATTTATTTGAAATTTCTGTAGAAGGTAACAATATTAAATCTAGTATTTTTTCTAATGAAATACCTGAATCCGTTACATTGGATTTTGATAAACAAATAAAATCTAGTGGTTTTGATCCGGATGAAATTCAGTTTATAGAAGGTTTATTGTTTATATCCATGTTGCCTTTACACAAAGATAAACCTTATCGCCAGCAAGTAATGTTTGCTCAAGGTATGGTGTTTTTAAACGAAATAATAGAGAAATATGAGAATTGTAATTGATTTGGATGGTACCATTTGTCCCATTAAAAAATCAGGGGAAACTTATGATGTTTTGCCGGTTCTGCCGGGAGCAGCAGAAAGAATTAAGGAATTGAAAAGCGCAGGCCATTATATAATTATTCAAACAGCTAGAAATATGGCAACCCAAGAAAGTAACCTGGGCAGGGTTTTGAAAAATGTAGGTAAGATTACCCTTGATTGGCTCGAAAAAAATGAGATATATTACGATGAGATTTATTTTGGGAAACCAAATGGTCATATTTATATTGATGATAGAGCCTTGAGATTTTCTGGCTGGGATTGTATTACACAAAAGTTGATCGAAGGTTTAGCAAAAGAGAAATGATTGTAATAATGCCAATGGCTGGTAGAGGTAGCCGCTTTTCCAACAATGGATATCAAACCCCCAAACCATTAATTCCGGTTGATGGAATACCTATGTTTGTTAGAGCTTTGGGTAGTTTAGGTAATTTGGATTATGAATTGTTAGTAATAATCGCACTAAAAGAACATGAGGTTGAATATAAAGTAAGTGAATTGATTTCAAAACACCTTTCTGCTAAACCAGTTAAACTAATTTTAATTGACGAGGTTACAGATGGTCAACTTTGTACTGTACTTCTTGCATCGAAAGATTTTGATAAGAAGCCTGTCCTTATTATGGCTTCTGACACTTTAGTAGAGGGGAACTTGGATGTCGATATCACAAATTTAATTGATGCAAAAGGAATTATCTCAGTGATAAATCTTAAGGGTGATGCATGGTCATTTGCACGAACAAATAATGATGGATTTGTGGTCGAAGTGCAAGAAAAAGTCAGAATTTCTGATTGGGCTAGCACAGGATTGTATTTTTTCTCTGCTGGAAATGATTTGATTCATTTTGGAAATGAAATGATTAAAAATAATGAAAGAATAAGAGGTGAATTTTTTGTTATTCCTGTTTACCAAAAACTTATTAACTCCGGTCTACAAATAAGAATTTCTGAAGCAAAGGCAATGTGGGATATGGGAACACCAGATTCATTAAATAATTATATTAAGCATTTGAAAAATGGGGCGTAAAAGGGTTCTTTTTGTTTTAAATTCTCCAAGTGGTGGAGCTACGCAAGGTATCAAAGAGTACCTTATTTATCAAAAGGATATTGATGCATACATTGTTTTACCTTCTAAACCTAATTTAATACAAGAACAATGGATTAATTTGCATACCAAAGGATATTTTATTTGTGATATGCCATGGTGGAATATACCAAATGGATTGCCTTGGGTTTATCAAAAAATTTTATTTTGGAAAAATAACTTAAAGGGGCATTATGGTGAAAAGGGGGCTGAGAAAATAATTGAATTTATAAAATCACATTCAATTGATTATGTTTATACGGGTAGCATTTTAATAAGGGAAGGTGCAATTGCTGCAAAAAAAACTGGTGTTAAACATTTTTGGCATATAAAAGAAACTTTTGGAAAAAATGGCAGAGTCAAATTTGCTTTAAAAGACAAGGATTTGCAGGAATTTATACTTAACCACAGTGAAAAGGTTATTTGTATGACGAACTATATAAAATCTTTTTTTAATCAGCTTGGCAATTCACAAAAATTAATCGTTATCCATGATGGAATTGATCCGAATTTGTTTTTTGATGATTCAAAAACCAAACGATTAGAAATACGAAAGAAGTATGGGATTTCTGATAAGGACATTTTGGTTGGAATGGTGGCGAGTTTTTCAAGTATTTGGAAAAACCACGAAGTTTTTATCAAGGCAATTGCATTAATGAAGAAAAGCAAAAGTTTTAGATTTATTGCCTTTGGCTCGGAACCTAGAAAATATAATAACCCTATTTACAACACAAGCTTCAAGTATTTTATGGGATTAAAAAAACAGGTGATTTCTTTGGGTATTCAGGATAAATTTGTCTGGGCAGGATTTTATGACGATATTCCTACAATTTTTCAAGGATTGGACATCTTTGTTCATCCTTGTGAAACAGAACCATTTGGGAGGGTAGTAATTGAGGCAATTGCTTCAGGGGTTTTGGTAATAGTTCCGGAGGAAGGTGGTGCTTCGGAACCCATAGACGAGCTTGGTTTTGGTTATAAATTTAAATCAAACGATGAAAAGCACCTTGCTAAAGTAATACAGGAGTTGTCATTAATAGGACATAAAAGAGTTCAAACTAAAAACAATTCAATTATTTCAAATAGCACTTATACCTTGGATTCTTATGTTAAACTGATGAATAATTTATTTGAATAAAATAATGAATCCTTTTTTTTCAATTTGTATACCAAATTATAATTATGCCCAATACCTCAAAGAAACAATAGATAGTGTTCTTTCGCAAGATTTTGGTGATTTCGAAATAATAATTATTGATAATTGTAGTACAGATAATTCATGGGAAATCATTCGATCATTTTCTGATCCAAGAATTAAAAAGTATAGAAATAAATATAACATTGGATTTGCGCCAAATCTTCAAGTGGCAATTTCAAAATCGAGTGGAGAATTTATTAATATTTTATCGGCAGATGATAAAATGAAATTTGGCACTTTGAGGAAATATTTTAATGTTATTAATTCTGAAAAAGACAAAAATAATCTTTTTTTACTTTCAGATGTAGCCTATATTGATATGAATTCCGTAGAATTTGGAATTGAGGAAAGAAATTTAAGTACCTTTCAAAGTAGCCAAAGCAATTCTTCTAAATATACTGGTAAAGGCGAGGTTTTAAAATACACAGGTATAGAAATATTGAAAAAAGTAATCCCCCAACTAAAAAATCCTGCCCCATTTTTGAGTGTTATTGTTAGTTCAAGTTTGTTGAAAAAAGTAGAGGGATTTAACGCCATTAGAACAATTGGGCCTGACAAGTTTTTTAATTATAAGGTTCTATTTCAGGACCCTAAGATTTTATATATCAGAATAATTGGGTTTCAATATAGAATTCACAATTCAGTTAATATGGTTTCTCAAACAACTAATATAAAACAACAAATTGATGACTATTTAAATACAATTGAGTTCTCAAGTATTCAACTTGAATTAATAGGTGTTAAAAGGGAAGTTTTAATTGACAATTTTATTAATAGGTTATGTATCAAATCTGGGTTTTCATTTCTTTCAAATGGAAATAGAAATCAGGCAATAAGATGTTTAGGATTTGCAATTGGAAGTTACCCTATAGAAACTTTAAAAAAAATGTCCTGGTATATATTATTAATTTTAATTATTACTGGCCCAATTGGAAAATTATTTATAAACTTTACGGTTTTTATCAGAAGATTTCATAATAATAGAAATAAATAAATATTTTGGAAGTTATATTTTACCTCGCATTTGGAATCTGCTTTTATTTAACTTTTAAAAATCCGTTTTATGGAGTAATTTCGTTATTTGGGTTTTCACTTACTGAAAAAATGGCACAAGGATTAATACCATTTGGGGATAATATCCTACCAATAATTGTATTAGTTACGGGCGTTTCGTTTGTTTTAAATGTTCTTTTAGGGGATAAAAAATCAATAGTTCTTGATGATATTCAAAGGGTTTTGATTGTTTATATAATTTACCTTTCAATTACAAGTTTTTCAACATTCTTTTTTGACGAAACTCGAAATTGGTTTTTTACCTATGTTCAATCTTTTTTTTTAGTTTTTTTAACTTCATATACAATTATAAAGTTGGCAGATCTTAAAGCCGTAATGGTAGGCATGATAATTTTTGGAATTCTGGGTCTTTCTGTATTCATTATTTCTAATTTAGATTCACTTTTTGAAACCGAAATTGAAAGTTCAAATACATATGCCCGTCTTTACCTTATTTTAGCTGTTTTTTCTTATAACTTGTATAAGCTGAATTTTAAGTATAAATGGCTGAATTATTTTTATTTAATAGTATTATTTTGTTTTGTTTTTGGATTAATTTTTACAGGTTCAAGAACAGCTTTTATTTTATTAGGATTGTTGATTTTTTATTATTCAATATTCGATTATAAATTAAATCCAATTAAACTAATGATATTAGTTATTCCATTTATTTTATTTATTCAGTTCATGCCAGAAGAGGTAATTGGAAAATTATTATCAAGTTTCGATGATTCTACTTATGCTGGCGGTTCTGGAGATACAGAATTTAATTCTATTGGCAAAAATATGAGATTTATACTTTGGGAAGCTTCACTTAAAATGTTAAATGACCATGGTTGGATTTTTGGAATAGGAGTTGGAAATTTTAAACATTTTTTCACAGACTATTTACCTTTAGTCGGATTTCCCCTTTCACATCCTCATAATACTTATGTAAGTGTTTTAGTCGAATCAGGAATTGGTGGCCTTTTTATTTTTTTAATCCTTGTTTATAAGTCGTTAATGAAATTTAAGATTTTCACTATAATTAACGACACGGAAAAAAAGAGGATATTTCAAGCATGGTTTTTTGGTTTTTTAATATTTTTAATAGGTGGTTTAACTAAACACGATCATTATGATAAATTATTATTCCTTTTTTTAGGTATTTCATCTGCGATTTATAAAATTTATTTTAATGAGAAAAGTTCTTTTTCTAATTGAAGCACTTAGCACTGGAGGTGCTGAAAGGCAAACTTTATTTTTATTGAATAGTATTGATAAGTCGAGATTTCAAGTTTATTTAATAACTTGGCAAAACAAGAATTTTTATAATGAAAATGATCTTAAGGGAGTTACTTGGGTAAAGTTTTCAAGAAGTTCAAAATTTGACTATAAGTTAGTTTTGAATATACGAAGATTTGTGAAGAATGAAAAAATAGATTTAGTTTATGGCATTCTTAACTCTGGAAATTTGTATTCCTTTTTAGTTACGGTGTTTTCAAATATTAAATTTATTGCTTCGGAAAGGAGTTCGGAAAGAAAATTACCCATTAGAGTTTTTGTGCACAAATTTTTTTGTCATATAACTGCTGATTTTAATATTGCAAATAGCCAGGGAGGAAAGGCATTTTTAACCAAATATGGGGTTCGTCCTGATAAAGTAGAAGTGATATCAAATTTTCAGGATTTAACAAAATTTAAATCCATTGATTTTAAACAAAAGGATTTCTTTAAAAGTAAATTAGGATTTAATAATTGTAAACTAATAATATGTGTCGCAAGGCTTACACCATTAAAAAATCAATTTGGGATAATAAATGCATTTTCAAAATTCGATTTCGTTGATGAAGCGAAAATTTGTTTTATTGGAACATCAGAGTTTAACTATAAAAGCAAATTAGTAGAAAGGGCAAATGAATTGAATATTGAAGAAAAAATAATTTTTTTAGACCCTTTACATAATATTGAAGAGTATTATTGGGCGGCTGATGTATCTGTGCTTTTTTCAAATTTCGAAGGATCACCAAATACACCAATTGAAAGTATTGCATGCGGGACACCTGTTATTACATCTAATGTCGGAGATGTTTCAAATTATATCAAAAAAAATGAAACAGGTTGGATAGTTAATTTGCAAAATGAATTAGATCTAACTAATAGCTTAAATAATTTTTTTAGCTTATCTAAAGATGTTTTAAAGCGAATTAGTTATAATTGTTCTAATAGCCAGGTTATTAAGCAATCAGATCCACAAAAATTGACAAAAAAATTTGAACTTATTTTCGAAAATATTTAATTAAATGAAAGTATTAATGGTTACGTCAGAATGGCCTGACGAGTTTAATCCTCAAGCTGCTCCTTTTGTCCGCAGTCAATTTGAAAAATTGAAGGAAAATAATATTGAAGTAGATTTAATCCATCTTCGCGGTTCAGGAAAAATTGGAAATTATATTAAAAAATATTTTTTGTTAAGAAGGGTTATTAAGAATGGAAATTACAATATTTTACATGCACAATGGGGCCAATCGGCATTACCCCTTATCTTCTTTTCTCTTCCATTAGTAATTACCTATCGAGGTGATGATGTTGAGGGCGTGATAGGAAAAAATGGAAAAAAAGGATTATCATCTCTCTTGTTAAGGTTGATAGGTAAGTTTGTTTCATTGTTTGCCAGTCATATAATTGTAGTTTCTGAGCATATGATAAATAAACTAGGGACTCAAAAAAGCTATTCAGTTATACCTTCAGGAATTAATTTCAATAAAATACCGAATTTTAACAAAGCTCAAGCTAGAGAAGAATTAAAAATACCAAAGGAAAAGACAATTTTTTTGTTTCCAAATAGTGTAACAGTAAAAAGAAAAAATTTTGAATTAGCAAAATCTGCCTTCGACCTTTTACCTGAAAAATTAAAGGAAAGATGTGAGCTTAGAATTGTCCATGGGGTTGAACATAAAGAAATTCTAAAATATATGATTGCCTCGGACTTTCTTTTATTTACGGCCATTCATGAAGGTTCACCAAATGTGGTTAAAGAATCTTTAGCCTGTAATTTACCTATTATTTCTGTTGATGTGGCGGATGTAAAAACACGAATAGGGGGGATTCCTGGATGTTTTGTTTGCAGTTCATATGATCCAATTCATTTCAGTAAAACTATAAGTTTGGCATTGAAATTTAATTATAAAGGTTATAATTCAAGATCATCTGTTTTAGATCTAGATGAAAACCTTCTTATTCAAAAATTAATTGAAATTTATAAATCGTTAAATATTAAATAATATGTGTGGAATATTTGGTTTTATTGGTAAACAAAAAGTAAATTTAAAGGATTGTACTGATGTAATATCATATAGAGGTCCTGATTCAGACGGTTTTTATGGATTAAATCTAGAAACTCTTGGAACTTTTACTGGTAATGAAGCTCAAGATTTTGCTAAATCTGATGTTAGTAAAATATTATTTGGTTTTAGGCGTCTTTCAATTTTAGATCTTAGCGATAATGCCAATCAACCTATGTCTACGCTTGATGATGATTATACAATTATTTTTAATGGTGAAATATATAATTTTATTGAAATTAGGAATAAACTAATTGCTTATGGTATAGAGTTTTCCACCACATCGGATACAGAAGTGCTTATTAAATCATATATATACTGGGGTGTAAAATGTGTTGACTATTTTAATGGAATGTGGGCTTTTGCTATTATTGATAAAAGAAAAAAAATAGTGTTTTGTTCCAGGGATAGGTTTGGTGTAAAGCCATTTTATTATAGTTTTGAAAACAATCAAATAGTTTTTGGATCCGAAATAAAACAAATTCACAAATTTGGTATTAAAAAGGAGTTGAATTCAAATTTAGTTAAAGATTTTTTGGAACTTGGAATAATAAATAATAGTGAAGAAACTTTATTTATTGGAATTAATCAATTACTTCCAGGGCATAATATTTTAATAAATTTTGAGAAAGAAATTCTTTCGGTCCATATTGATAAATATTATCAGCTAATTGTAAAACCTGAATTTCATAGTATTTCTTATGAACACGCTAAAGATAAATTTATTGAGCTTTTTAATGATTCTTTAAAATACAGATTCCGAAGTGATGTCCCTATAGGCTCTTGCCTAAGTGGTGGACTTGATTCATCCTCAATAGTTTGTCTTTCATCTAATAATTTTGACACTAAATTTAAAACTTTTTCAGCAATTTTTGAAAATGATTCAGATTTTGATGAGTCATTTTTTATTAAAAAAGCAATTGAGAAATATTCAAATATTGAGCCTTATTTAACAACGGTTACCCCAGATGAGATAATTCCAATAATTGATAAAATAATTTTTCACCAAGATGAGCCTTTTTCAACTTTTAGTTTAGTTTCACAATGGAATGTTATGAAACTTGCCCAAAAGAATGGGGTGAAAGTTCTTTTAGATGGCCAAGGTGGTGATGAGCTAATGGCTGGATACAGAAAATACTACGCTTACTTTTTAAAAGATCTTTTAAAACGAGGTCATTTTTACAAGTTTATGAGAGAATTCGTTATACTGTTAAATTCAAAGTCATTTAAATTTTTTAGTAAGGAAGGTTTTTCACGGTATCTGTTTTCAAGAAATTTGAGTGGTTTTTTTACGGACAAGCTTTTGGGACTACCTAATAATATTTCAATTAAACTAAATAATAAAAGTACTCTTAAAAGTGTTTCGTTAAGAGATATTGAACAATTAAGTTATCCTCCTTTATTAAGATATGAAGATAGAAATTCAATGGCATTTTCAATAGAAGCTAGAGTGCCTTTTATGGATTATAGATTAGTTGAGTTTTTATATTCTATGCCCCCTGAATATCTAATTAGAAAAGGTTTTACGAAAGCGATTTTGAGAGATTCATTAAAGGATATTTTACCGCAAGAAATTAAAAAAAGAAAGAGTAAATTAGGATTTGAAACTCCTGAGTCAAAGTGGTTACAAGGACCACTTAAAAAGTATTTTAAAGATTATTTTTTCAATATGCAAAATCCTTACTTAAATAATATTAGGATTTATGAAGAGTTTCTTTGTTTTCCAAATTCGAAATTATTCTCAACAGACTTTACCAGATTTTATATTTTTGATCGATGGTATCAACTTAATTTTAATAATAGCAAATGAAAATACTATCCATCATAGGTGCACGCCCACAATTTATAAAAGCAGCTGTAGTTTCGCGCGAACTGGCTAAAAGTAAAAACATAATGGAAATTTTGGTGCATACGGGTCAGCATTTTGATAAGAATATGAGTGATGTATTTTTTGAAGAAATGGAAATACCTAGTCCAAATTATAATTTAAATATTAATGGTTTGTCTCATGGTGCTATGACGGGGCAAATGCTAGAGGGGATTGAAAAGGTGTGCTTAACAGAGAAGCCAAACTATGTAATGGTTTACGGTGATACCAACTCAACTATTGCAGGAGCTTTGGCAGCAAAAAAAATGGGTATTGGTGTTATTCATATTGAAGCTGGACTTAGGAGCTTTAACATGAATATGCCCGAAGAAATTAATAGAATTCTTACAGATCGTATCAGTGACATTTTGTTTTGTCCTACTGATACTGCAATTGAGAACCTAAAAGTAGATGGAATTGTAGATGGAAAAGTAAAAGTGATTAAAAATGGAGATGTTATGCAAGATGCGGCCATTTATTATGCTCAAAAATCATCTGAAAAATCAACCGTTTTGAACCAATTGAATTTAAATCCAAACGAATTTGTATTGGCAACCATACACAGGCAAGAAAATACAGATAATTTAGAAAGGTTGAAAAATATTATTCATTCGCTAAACCAAATTTCAGAGGAGATGCCTGTTGTAGTGCCTATGCATCCGAGAACCAGGAAAATTATTGAGCGAGATCAATTGTCTATATCGTTTAAAATGATTGACCCAATCGGATATTTTGATATGCTTGAACTGTTAAAAAATTGCAGGTTGGTATTAACCGATAGTGGTGGATTACAAAAAGAAGCTTACTTCTTTGATAAATATTGTGTTACTTTGAGGGACGAAACTGAATGGGTGGAATTGATTCATAATGGTTTTAATCAATTAGCAGGTGCCGATAAGCAAGCCATTTTAAATGCATTCCAGCAATATGTTAGTAAACCTTTCAATAAACATATAGATTTATACGGAGGCGGAAAAGCTTCCGAAAATATTAGACTCACAATAGAGTCTTTAAGCAAATAATTGAATGTCTAAAAATATTTGGGTAATTAATCAGTTTGCCGGAAACCCCGAATCAGGTTGGGGTGAAAGGCATTATTATTTTAGCAAAAACTGGATAGAGAAAGGCTATAAGGTAACTATTATATCTGGTTCTTACAATCATGTTTTTCACAAATTACCTCATGCTCCAGCGCAGTTTAATTTTGATAATTATGAAGGAACACCATTTTGTTGGGTAAAAGTTCCACATTATAATCCTAAGTCAGTTACACGCTTTTGGAGTTTTCTAGTATTTGCTTTTAAGATTCTCTTTTTACCCTTAAAGAAGCTTGGGAAGCCAGATATCATTATAGTCTCCTCTATGCCTATTTTTCCGATATTGACTGGTTATTGGTTGAAAAAATGGTATCGTTCCAAAGCATTATTGTTTGAAATTAGAGACATTTGGCCACTTACTTTGGTACTGTTAGGGGATGTATCACCAAAACATATTGCAGTTAGGTTTATTGGTTGGTTTGAAAAATTCGGTTATAGGAAAGCCGATAAAATTGTGTCATTATTACCAAACGCCGCTATTCATTTTGAAGAAGTTGCAAAAGCGGGAAGTAAGTTTGAATATATTCCAAATGGTTTAGATGAAGCAGTGCTTTCAAAGGAAAAATTACCTGAAGAAATTGAATGTAAAATTCCGAAAAATAAATTTATAATTGGTTATACTGGTACAATTGGATTAGCAAACGCATTAGAATACTTAGTTGAAGCCGCTGGAATTCTTAAAACAGATAATAGATTTTATTTTGTAATTATTGGGGATGGCTATCTCAAAGAAGAATTGATGAAAAAATCGAAAGACTTTGGTAATATCTCATTTTTCTCTAAAATTAGAAAAAATCAAGTGTCATCTGCAATTGCCCATTTTGATGTTTGTTTTGTAGGTAGAAATGACACACCCTTGTTTAAGCATGGAGTTTCAGCCAATAAGTATTTTGATTATATGCTTGCAGGTAAACCCGTTTTAGATTCGAATAATTTTATAAAAGATCCAGTTGAATTATCTGGAGGTGGTTTAATTGTTGCGCCAGATTCTGCCGAAACAATTGTAGAAGGTATTCATAAGTTATTCAATTTATCACCTCAGGAAAGAGCCATGATTGGAGAAAAAGGGCGTGATTATGTAAAAGTAAATCATAACATAACTCACTTATCTGATTTATACATTAAATTATTTGAAAAATATTAAATGAATTTTCTCCTTACAGGTTCATCTGGGTTTTTGGGTAAAACTGTTTACGACAGACTTAAATTGAACAATAAAGTTTTAAGTCTTGGGAGGGGGAAATCCCATGATTTTTCTGTCAATGATTTGATTGATACTTCCAATTTAGCAGGTTTAAAAAAAGATATAAATGTGGTTGTTCATATTGCTGGCTTGGCGCATAAAAATCCCCAAAAAGAATCTGATAAGCAGGCTTTCGATAAAGTAAATTATGAAGGTACACGAAGTTTGTGTGAATGGATTGAAAAGTGGTTGAAAAAACCTGAAAGTTTTATTTTTATAAGCTCTGTTTCCGTTTACGGGAGAGAAACTGGATTAAACATTTCTGAAGAAGAAGAATTGAATGGAAACTCATCTTATGCATTTAGTAAAGTAAAAGCGGAGCAGTATTTAATAGAGTGGGGCAAAAAACTGGGAATAAAGATTTTGATTTTAAGATTGCCATTGATAATAGGTTCAAACCCACCTGGTAATTTAGGTAAAATGATACTAGGGATAAAGCGTGGTACTTATTTTTCTATTGGAGGTGGAAAAGCCAAAAAGAGTATGGTTTTGGCGGAAGATGTGGCTGACTTAATTGCAGGCTGCCCGGATATAAGTGGTATATATAATTTAACCGATGGTTACCATCCAAGTTTTTCGGAGTTAGAATCTATAGTTTGTAGTAAATTAAAGAAGGATAAGCCTTTTAATATGCCTATTGGTTTAGCAAAATTATTAGGGAAAATTGGTGATTTTTTACCTTTATTTCCTGTAAATTCTGATACCATTAATAAGATTTCAAAAGATTTAACTTTCTCTGATTTAAAAGCAAGGCAAGAATTAGGTTGGAATCCCTCTAGAGTAATTGATAAATTTAGGATATAATTTAAAATTTGAATGATTAGGTTGTTTGATTTCTTTTTTGCTTTGTTTGGTTTAATAGTTTTGTCGCCCATTTTATTTGTGCTGATTATAATTGGCTATTTTGATACTGGTTCGCCATTTTTTATGCAAGAACGAGTTGGTAAAAATAAAAAGGCATTTAAACTGGTTAAATTTAGAAGCATGTTTGTAAATACAAAATCAGTTGCAACGCATTTAGCTAGCTCAAGTTCAATAACCAAACATGGGAAATTTTTGCGCGCCTCTAAATTGGATGAATTACCTCAATTATGGAATGTTTTTATAGGGGATATGAGTTTAGTTGGTCCACGTCCAAATTTATTCAACCAAGAGGAGTTAATAAATGAGCGAGACAATTTAGGAGTTTACCAGATTAAGCCAGGTATAACTGGTTTGGCTCAAATAAATAATATTGATATGTCTACCCCAAAATTGTTAGCCAAAACAGATGCAGAGATGATGCAGCATTATAGTGTTCAAAAATATTTTACCTATATTATTTCAACAGTTATGGGTAAAGGTTCTGGAGATAAAATTGTAAATTGATAGTAAATTTATAGAGTAAGATGATAAAATTTTCCATCATAGGCTTCGGCCACATAGGACGCAGGCATGCCACCATTGCCAATGAATATCCAAATTGCCAAGTAGTGGCTGTTGTTGATATTAACCCTGAAGCCAAAGACCATGAGTTATTTCCTGAGGGAGTACAATATTATTCTAGTATAGATGAATTTTTAGCAGCCAAGGTAGAATGTGATGTGGTAAACCTAGCCACACCTAATGGCTTCCATTGCCCTTATGCAATTAAGTGTTTAGAAGCTGGTTACCATGTTGTGATTGAAAAACCAATGGGACTTACAAAAGCCGAATGTGAAGCTGTTATTTTTAAATCGTTACAAATGAGCAAGCAAGTATTTGTTGTTAAGCAAAACAGATATAGCCCGCCAAGTAAATGGATGAAAGAGATTGTGAGCAATGGAACAATTGGTGATGTTTTAACTGTACAAGTTAATTGTTATTGGAACAGAGATGACAGGTATTACAAAGCTGGAGGTTGGAAAGGTACCTTGAAATTAGATGGTGGTACTCTTTTTACGCAGTTCTCTCACTTTATTGATATTATGTATTGGGTATTTGGTGATATTAAAAATATAAAGGCAACTTTTGCAGATTTTAATCATCAGAACAATACAGAATTTGAAGATAGTGGCTTAGTGAATTTTGAATTTGTAAACGGAGGAATGGGTTGTATAAATTTCAGCACTTCAGTTTGGGATACCAATATGGAAAGTAGTATAACTGTGGTTGGTTCAAAAGGTAGTTTTAAGGTGGGAGGTCAATACATGAACTTAGTTGAATACTGCCATATTGAAAACTATGCCATGCCTGAATTACCGCCAACAAACGCGCCCAATGATTATGGTCCGTTTAAGGGAAGTGCAGCAAACCACCACTATGTAATTGAAAATGTAGTTAACACCTTAAATGGTAAGGATACTATAACTGCAAATGCCTTAGAGGGTTTAAAGGTTGTAGATATTATTGAAAGAATTTATGAAACACGTGACCTTAAAAAGTTGAAGGAGAAAAGCAATGGCTAATTATTACACACACGAAACAGCCATTATAGACGATGGCTGCACCATTGGTGAAGGTGTAAAAATTTGGCACTTCTCTCACATTATGCCTAATTGTATTATTGGCGATAAATGTAATATTGGCCAAAATGTGGTGATATCACCAGAGGTTGTTTTGGGCAAGAATGTTAAGATTCAAAACAATGTGAGTATCTATACGGGTGTAATTTGTGAAGATGATGTGTTTTTAGGTCCATCAATGGTATTTACCAATGTGATTAACCCGCGCAGTGCTGTTAATCGTAAAAGTGAGTATGCCAAAACGGTAGTTAAAAAAGGAGCGAGTATTGGCGCTAATGCTACAATTGTTTGTGGACATGATATTGGAGAATATGCATTTATTGGAGCAGGTGCGGTAGTAACGAAAAATGTTCCTGACTACGCATTACTGGTAGGTAATCCGGCCAAACAAATGGGTTGGGTAAGTGAGTATGGACATCGACTAAATTTCAATGATGAAGGCATTGCAATATGTCCGGAATCTAATCAAGAGTATCAAATTAAAGATGAAAGGGTAGAAAGAATAAAATGAGCATGAAAATACAAATGGTTGACTTAAAAAGTCAATATCACCATATCAAAAATGAGGTAAATGACGCTATTCTCAATGTCATTGAGCATGGACAATTTATCAAAGGTCCAGATGTTAAGATATTTGAAGAAAATCTGAAAACATATCTCAATGTGAAACATGTGATAGCCTGTGCAAATGGAACAGATGCTTTACAAATTGCCATGATGGCATTGAATTTAAAGCCGGGTGATGAGATTATTGTACCGGTATTTACGTATATCGCTACGGCAGAAGTTATAGGATTGCTGGGCTTAAAACCCATAATGGTGGATGTTGAGCCAGATACCTTTTGCATCGATGTAGCAAAAATAGAAAATGTTATAAGTTCAAAAACCAAAGCAATCGTTCCTGTTCACTTATTTGGTCAATGTGCAAATATGGATGAAATAATGGATCTAGCTCAAAAACATCGCTTATTTGTTATAGAGGATACTGCCCAAGCCATTGGTTCAAAATTTACATTTAAAAATGGTAGTGAAGTGAGCGCGGGTTGTATAGGTGATATTGGCACAACAAGTTTTTTCCCTAGTAAAAACTTGGGTTGTTACGGAGATGGAGGTGCTTTGTTTACCAATGATGATGCGTTAGCGGAAAAGTTACGAATGATTTGCAACCATGGTCAGAAAGTGCAATATGTGCATGATATTATTGGTGTAAATAGTAGGTTGGACACCATTCAGGCGGCTATTTTGAATGTGAAATTGGGTCAACTTCGGAACTATGAAAATTCGAGAAATCAAGCGGCTCACTGGTATGATGAATTACTCGGTAAATTAGATTGGTTGGAAATTCCTAAAAGGAGTAACAGCTCTACCCATGTATTCCATCAGTATACCATTAAAATTAAAGAAGGAAGAGAAAAAAGAGATGCGTTGAAAGCTGAACTTAGTAAACGTGGAATTCCCACTATGGTTTATTATCCGATTCCTTTGCATCAGCAGAAAGCGTTTGACTCGGTTAGTTATCCAAAGGGTTCATTCCCTGTTAGTGAATCACTTTGTGATGTTGTCTTATCGCTGCCCATTCATACAGAAATGAATTATGAAATGGTACAAGAAATTGCGATTAATTTAATTAATGTGAATCAAGAATTGAATTAATGAATCAATTTACAAAGAAAATTTCCCTAAGTAGTTTTTTGATTACCGGGGGTGCTGGGTTTATTGGTTCCAACATGGTGGAACTGCTTTTGAGTTTAGGTGCGAAAAAGGTTACGGTATTGGACAATCTTTCCAATGGGTATTATGCCAATATTGAGGGGTTTGTTGGTCTTCCCAATTTTGAGTTTATAGAAGGTGATATCCGGGACTTTGAAACCTGTAAAAAAGCGGTGGATGGGATGGATTATATCAGTCATCAAGCGGCATTGGGTTCGGTGCCGAGGTCTGTGGAAGATCCGGTAAC
>Ga0315899_10002152_pt1 | contig 22003 bp, 14 predicted proteins | sample LakEriMetagenome_2_FD_203518 | JGI IMG/M metagenome (GOLD analysis project Ga0315899, IMG submission 203518) | Freshwater fungal communities from buoy surface, Lake Erie, Ohio, United States - Buoy 4 MA112 | ecosystem: Environmental > Aquatic > Freshwater > Lake | place: USA: Lake Erie, Ohio... | reverse complement strand
AGGGCGAGCTCGAGCTCGATGATCTCCTTGTCGCGCGCCGGGTCGGGCTGCCCCATCACGTGCGTCACGTCGTCGTCGGCAAAACAGCGGATGACATGCACGATCGCGTCGGTCTCGCGGATGTTCTGCAGGAACTTGTTCCCCAGCCCCTCCCCCTGCGACGCGCCCTTCACCAGCCCCGCGATGTCCACGAACTGCACCACCGCCGGGACCGTGCGCTTGGGCTGCACGATCTTCGCCAGCGTATCGAGCCGCGGATCGGGGACCTCCACCATGCCCACATTGGGCTCCACGGTGCAGAACGGATAATTCGCGGCTTCCGCCTTCGCCGCCGTGAGGGCATTGAAGAGCGTGGACTTGCCGACGTTGGGGAGACCGACGATACCGAGACGAAGCATGATTCGAGGCTGGAGTTTGGGGGCAGCCTTGAAAGCTAATGGGATCGGGGGCGACGTGGGTTTACTGTCGGCGGTTGGCTGATCGAATAGGGGCAGGGAGGTCCGGCGACGTACGGGGAGTTTCGGGTTCCGGGTTTCGGGTTCCGGGTTTCGGGTTTCGGGGGGGAGGCGCGGTCTGCTGCCGTCGCGACCTGTCGACTCGAGCACACGCCGACGGAGCACCACCAGCATCCGGCGAATGATCACGAGTTCAGAAAGGAGTGCGGTCGCCGTTACGCCGGAGATCGCCCGGGTTCGCAGCGCGAAATCGAGATGATTCTCGGTCTCGGAGGCAGATGCGATCGCGATCTCCAGAAAGTGCGCGAACTGTCGAGGCGTATCGCGCATGGCCCCCTCCGCGATGTTCGCCGCGATCGACGAGGAAGAGCGCCGCAACTGCCCTCGCCATGATCCGCCCGATTCCCCACCAGCGCGGGGAGGCATGGCGTTGATGCGAACGGCAAGGTCCTGCGCCTGTTGCCACACTCGGAGCTTCCGGAAGTCCTGCATGCTGCACGCTAGCCGTGGCGACCAATGGAAGGCGTACCGTTTCCGTGCGCGGCGGGTCATGGCGACGCAAGCATCCGCCACTCGAAACTCGAAACCCGAAACTCCCAGTGAATCGCCGGGAGCTTCGGGCATCGACAGCTTCTGAATCGCGCGGACCCGCTCACCCCCGCTTCAGGCGGTTACTGCTTGCAGCTCCCCCGCGGATCCATCTTCTTGCCGTCCACCGCCGGTCGATTCGCCCGATTCCCCAGCTCGGCGGCGATATCCGCCACCAGTCGCGTCACGCGCTGCATGTGCGGGTAATCGATGTACTGCGGCTCGTCGGTGAGCTGGTGGTACGCCGAATGGCCACCGGTGGTGAAGAAGGTCACCGGGATGTTCCACTTGGCGTACTCGTAGTGGTCGCTGCGGCAGTAGATGTTCATGGGATGCCCGTTGGCGTCCATGGCGTAGTCGAACGAGAAGTTGTGCTTCTTGCCCGTATTCACGCGCTCCACGAGGTCGCCCAGCTCCGTGCTCAGGCGACGCGAGCCGACCAGCTGCAGGTAATCCGGGCCGCCGCGCAGTTCCTTGCCGTCGGCGCTCATTCCCGTCTGATCGGTGGCACTGCCGCGCCCCACCATGTCCAGGTTGAGCTGCGCCACGATGCTGTCGCGCGGGACGGGGGGGTGCTCGGTGAAGTGCGCCGACCCCCACAGCCCCTTTTCCTCGCCGGCGTGCCACACGAAGAGCAGGCTGCGCTTGGGCTTCACCTTCTGCGTCGCGAAGTACTCGGCCATCTCCAGCACCGCCATCGACCCTGAGCCGTCGTCGTCGGCGCCGTTGAAGATGGAGTCACGTCGTCCCGGGCCGTTCTTGCGGCGCTCGGCCAACTCGGCGTTGATCTGCGCGAACTGTTCGGCGTTCCCCATCTTGTCGTCGTTCTCCGCACCGGCCGGGCGCACGATGCGGTTGAACACGAACACCGAGTCGTGATCGAGGCCGCGCCGCGCGGTCCCCACGTGGTCGCTGTGGGCGCCAATGGCCACATACTGCGATGCCAGCGTGGGATCGCTGCCGGGGAGCAGCGCCACCACGTTGCGTGCGGCGAACGGCGGGGACTGCATTTCCACCAGCGCCTTCACATTCACCTTGGCCCCCAGCGCGCCCGGCACGAGCAGCTGCATGCCGTTCCCGAAAATGCGCATGGTGGCCGAGTCGGTCACGAAGAGCCGCGCGTCGGCGGGTTGCGTGGGGTCGACCGGTGACAGGCCACCCTGCAGCACGTAGTTCAGCACACCGCGCGCCTGCTGCGGCATGAGAAACAGCACGCCGGCCGCGCCGGCCGGCGCCTCGATGCGCCCCACCACGGCGCGCTGCAGCGCCCCGTTGCTGGTGATGCTGTAGGCCACCACGCGCCCCTTCGCCTGCTCGGGGGTCACGGCCGGCATCCCCTCTTCGGTCAACGGGCCCGCGAAGAACACTTCGGCGTCGTCGATGCTGATGTTGGCGGGTCCGCTGAAGCCCCACGCCTGGCCGAGCGTGAGGTTGGTGCCCCCCGCCACGAAGCTGGACAGGCGGTCCACCTTGCGCGACTTGAGGGGCAGCGTCTGGAAGTAGGTGCCGCTGTCGCCGGCCGGCCGCAGCCCGAGGCGCTGCATCTCACGCGCCAGGTACTCGGTGGCCTTGAAGTGCCCCTCGGTGCCCACGTCGCGGCCGGCGAGCGAATCATCGGCGAAGATGTACAGCCGCGTCATCAGGTCCTGCGACGTAATGGCGCCCGTGTTGGGGCGCGGCGTGTGTTTGAGCGGCAGCGGCGCGCTGTTCACGCCGGCGTCCACCGGCTGCTTTCTGGGGGCGTCCTGAGCGTCGGCCGTGGCGGCGGCGACACAGAGTGGCGCCAACGCCACGATCAGGCGATGGCGCGAAGTGAGCGAGATCATCGAGTCGGTGTGTGAGAGAGCGGGAAACGGGCGACGTGCACCTGCAGCGGATTGACGCGGGTCCACGCGACCACTACGTGGGCACCCTGCCGGATGATTCGCGGGAAACCGCTCTGCCGCGCGCCGGACGTACGGGATATGACCCGAACGGGTCCAGGGGCGTTGCCATGCACCGTGCGCGCGAGCACTTCGGCCACGTCGGGGCCGCGCTGCTCGAGCCACACCACGACCGGGTTGGCGGCATCATCGAGCACCACGTCCACGCGGCCCATGGGGTCGCCGTCGTCCACGCGCACCGGGGGGGCGAAGGTGGCGCCCCCGTCCACGGAGCGGGCGATGTTCACGCGCGCCGTATCGCGCGCCGCCGTGTACCACGCGACCACCACGGTGTCTCCCGTGGCCGCGACCTGCGGGCCGTTCACCGGGCACCCCGGATAGTGCCATTCGTCGGCGTGCACCCGCATGGGCGCACTCCAGCCGGTAGGGGTCTGCCGCACGATGGCGATGTCGCGAATCTCCGCCTCACTGCGGTCGCGGTACACCAGCACGCGTCCGCCGCGCGTGGCCGCAGTGCCCGTTTGGCAGCAGTCGCAACTGCGCGCGTCGATGAGCGCCTCGCGCGTGATGGCGCCTGTGCTCGATACCAAGGCCGTGCGAATGGTCATTTCGCGCGCGCTGTCGGCCATGGCGCTCTTGCGGCCGTCGAGCCACACCAGCCCCACGTCACTCGCCCCCTCGCTCCACAGCGACACGAACCCGTGCTCGGCGGCAAGACCGTCGGTGTGCGGGGTCACGGGGGCGCTCCAGCTGCGCCCCTCGTCACTCGAGCGCACCACGCGCACACCATAGGTGTACTTGCCCCCCGCCTCGCGCTCCAGCCAGTGCGCCGCCAGGTCGCCATTGCCCAGCGCCGTGATGGCGGGGAAGTCGGCCCAGTTCACGAAGTAGTCACGGGCCTGGGAGATGGTCCGCGTACTGTCCCACGTGCTGCCGTTCCACGTGGCCATCTGCACGGCGACCGACGAATCGGGGAGCCGCTGCGTCCAGGAGAGCAGCACGCGGCCACTTGCGTCGAGCGCCAGGTGCGGGGTGCTGCTGCCCGTGGTCGCGGGCGACGGCATCGCGATCACGGTGTCGGCCACGGCCAGCGTGCCGTCGCGCGACGTGCCGGCGCGGTCGCAGCCGCCAAGCAGCGCCAGGGACAGCAAGCCCGCCACACGACGCCGGGAGGCGCCGCGACCGCGGCCAGTCAGCAGATTATGGGGACGGCGCATGCACTAAAGTGCGGGGCCGTTCCGCCCCTTCACAACCCACGGTGATGAATTCCTCCCTCGTGACTCCTCCCGCTGCTGCCTGGCTCCGCATCGGGGCCGCCCTCCTGCTGGCCGTGGCTCCGCAACCACTCTCGGCGCAGACGCCGGCCAGCTTCCCCGCGCCGGAGCCCACGCTCGAGCGTCTCTGGCGCCTGGGGATGGACAGCTCGCAGGTGCAGCGACTGGGGCAGGTGCTGCTCGATTCTCTTGGTCCACGACTCACGGGCACGGCCCGGCAGAAGGCCGCCAACGACTGGCTCGTGTCGCTCTACCAGCAGTGGGGGGCGACGGGGCGCAACGAGCGCGTCGGCACCTGGCGCGGGTGGCGCCGCGGCCACTCGCACATCGATCTCGTGTCACCGCGGGTGCGCACACTGGAAGGCACGATGCTGGCCTGGAGCCCCGGCACGAAGTCGAAGGACGTGACCGCCACCACGGTCATCCTGCCGCGCTTTGCCGACAGCACGGAATTCGCGCGCTGGCTGCCGCAGGCCAAGGGCAAGTTCGTGCTCGTGTCCGCACCACAGCCCACCTGCCGCCCCACCGACAGCTGGGTGGCCAACGCCACCCCGGCCAGCAAGGCGCGCATGGACAGTCTGCGGGCCGATGTGCAGCGTGAATGGGGCGGCACGAATGTGCGCGGTACCGGCTACAGCAACGCCCTCGGGACCGGCAGTCTGGGCGTGCGCCTCGAGCAGGGCGGTGTGGCCGGCGTGATCACGTCGCGCCCCAAGAACGCCTGGGGGACCATCGACGTGTTCGAGACATACAACACGGTGGCGCCGGCCGTCGCGCTGTCGTGTGAAGATTACGGGCTCGTCTTCCGGCTCACCGAGAACACTCAGTCGCCGCGTCTCCGCCTCAACCTCGACGCGGAGCTGCCGGGTGAGCAGCCCATCTTCAACACCATCGGCACCATCAGGGGCACCGAGAAGCCCGAGGAGTACGTGCTGCTCTCGGCCCACTTCGACTCGTTCGATGGGGGGAGCGGGGCGACCGACAATGGCACCGGGTCACTCGCCATGCTGGAAGCGTTCCGCCTGCTGACCGTCGTGTACCCCAAGCCCAAGCGCACCATTCTTGTGGGGCATTGGACCGCCGAAGAACATGGTCTCGTGGGCTCGCGCGCCTTCACCGAGGATCACCCCGAGGTGGTGGAGGGGCTGCAGGCCCTGTTCAACCAGGATGCCGGCACGGGCCGCATTCTCAGCATCGGTGCCGGTGGGCTTCCCAATGCCGGTGTGCATCTGCAGCAGTGGATGGCGAGACTGCCGAGCGAATTCACGAGCGTGGTGACGCCGCGCATCCCGGGGTCACCGTCTGGCGGTGGCAGCGACGACGCCAGTTTTGCCTGCCACGGGGCGCCGGCCTTCGGTATGGGCGGCACCAGTTGGGAATACGGGAGCTACACCTGGCACACCAACCGCGACACGTACGACAAGGTCGTGTGGGACGATCTCAAGCACAACGCGACGCTGGTGGCCATGCTGGCCTATCTCGCCAGCGAAGATGACACGAAGATCACGCGGGAGCGCGCCACGGCCGAGCAGATTGCGCCGGGGCGGAACGGCGCCGGCGCCTTCGCGTGGCCCACCTGCCAGCAGGCGCCGCGGGTCACCAATCCGCGGCTTCGCTAGCCACCGCAGAACGGCCGTCAGCGCCCCATGGTGCTGACGGCCTTCTCCGTGCCGTCGGCAATCCAGAGTTCGACGGCGGTGCACATGCGCTCGTACTGCGCCTCCACCAGTTCACGCTCGTCGCGCGGCATGGGGTGCAGCACGAAGTCGGCGAGGTCGCCGATCTGGCGCCGTTCATCCACCGGCCTGATGCCGATGCGCAGGCGCGGGTACGTGGCGCTCTTGAGATGCGCCTCCACGCTCTTGAGCCCATTGTGCCCGCCCGGACTGCCCGCGGCGCGCAGGCGGTACTCGCCGGCCGGTACCGCCACCTCGTCGACAACGACCAGCAGGTCGTCGGCCGCGCGCCACCCCTCGCGCTTGAGATAGGGGCGCAGCACTTCACCACTGCGGTTCATGTAGGTCTGCGGCTTGACCAGCTTGACCTTCTTGCCGCCCACCACACCGGTGCTGCTCATGGCCTCGCCGTCCTTGCGGAAGGGGTCGAAGTGCCAGCGGTGTGCCAGGTGATCGACGAGCCACCACCCCACGTTGTGGCGTGTGGCTTCGTATTCGCGCCCGGGATTGCCCAGGCCCACGATGATTTTCATGCGAAGGGGAAGACGCGCGGGGCGCGGAATGCGCCAGCGTGGAGTGACCATGCCGGACGGACGCCGCGCCCCGTTCGTGACTGCCGACAAGGCTTACTTGTCGTCGGGCTTCGGCTTGCGGATGAGCTCCGGCTCGGCCGCGCCGTCGGCCGGCGCGGCGGCCGCCTGCTTCGGCTGCTGCACGATGCACACCGTGCTCGTCCCGTCGTCGACGATCTTGATGCCCGCGGGCACCGTGAGGTCGGAGACGTGCAGCGACTTGCCCACCTTGAGCGCCGAGATGTCGACGTCGATGTGGTTGGGGATGTTCGACGGATCCACCTGAATCTGCAGCTCGTGCATGATCTGGTCGAGGATTCCGCCCTCCAGGCGCACGCCTTCGGGGGTGCCGATGTACACGATCGGGCACTTCACCGTGACCGTCTCGCCCGCCACCAGCTCCTGGAAGTCGATGTGGAGGATGGTGCGCTTGAACGGGTGGCGCTGGATCTCGCGAATGAGCGTGCGGGCCGTCGTGCCGTTGATGGAGAGCTCGATCACCGTGCTGCTCACGGGGATGCTCTTCACGAGCTTCTCGGTTTCACGCGCGTTGAGCACGAGCGACTGCGGCTCACGGTTGTGACCGTAGATCACCGCGGGAATGTCGCCCGCCTGGCGAATCTTGCGCGCGGCGCCCTTGCCGGTCTCGGCGCGGACGTTCGCGGTGAGTGTAGCGTTGGTCATGCGTAGTGCCTCTGAAAAAGTGGTTCGGGAGTAACCGGAAGTGGTCGTCCCGGCCGGTCCAGCGTCCTGCGTCCTGCGTCCTGCGTCCTACTCGAAGAGCACACTCACCGACTGATCCGCATGCGTGAAGCGGATGGCCTTGGCGAGCAGATCGCCCACGGACAGCGTACGCAGCGTGTCGAAGCGGCGCTCGGGGGGAAGATTGATGGAGTCGGTCACCACGACTTCCTTGATGGGCGCATTCGACAGGCGCTCCACGGCCGGGCCGCTGAAGAGCGCGTGCGTGGCGCACACGTAGATGTCGTTGGCGCCGAGATTCTTGAGCGCCCGCGCCGCCTCGGAGACGGTCCCGGCCGTGTCGATCATGTCGTCGGGAATGAGGCAGTCGCGCCCTTCGACTTCACCAACCACGTTCATGACCTCGGCCACATTGGCCTTGGGACGGCGCTTGTCGATGATGGCGAAGGTGGCGTCGAGCCGCTTCGCGAAGCCGCGCGCCATTTTGGCTGAGCCGACGTCGGGGGCCACCACCACGAGGTCCTTGAGCTCCTTCCGGCGGAAGTAGCTGGTGAAGACCGGGGCCGCGTACAGGTGATCGACCGGCACGTCGAAGAAGCCCTGCAGCTGATGCGCGTGGAAGTCGAGCCCGAGCACGCGGTCGGCACCGGCCGTTTCGATGAGGTTGGCCATGAGCTTGGCGCCGATGGCCACGCGCGGCTGGTCCTTGCGATCCTGTCGCGCATAGCCGGTGTACGGGAGCACGCAGGTCACGCGCGCTGCCGATGCCCGCCGCGCGGCGTCGATGAGCAGCAGCAGTTCCAGCATGTTCTCGCCGGGCGGATTCGTGGGTTGCACCACGAAGACGTCGGCGCCGCGGATGTTCTCGTCGATGCGCACGAACACCTCGCCGTCGGCAAACCGCGTGCAGGTGACCTTGCACAGCTCCGCGCCCAGCGCGCGCGCCACCTCTTCCGCCAGCGGCCGGTTGGCCGTGCCGGAGAGGATCTTGAATCCGCGGGGATTGGACGTGGAGGGGACGTCCGATGCGGCGCTCATGCGATGCTCGCGCGAGTGAAGGTGGCAGAACGGAAGCGACGGGCAGAACCGGGCAGACCGCACATTCCCATCTGCTGGAACGCGTCTGGACCCGCAGCCTCGAAAGATAGGCGACTTGGGCGGAGAGTGGAACCCAAACGGTCCGGTCCGGCAGCCGTCCGGCAGCCGCGCGCGGACCACCCGGCGCCATTCCACCTCGTGACAAGCGGAGCTGTGACACTCCCGTCGCCGTTGTCGGGGAATACGGCGACCGGCTCGTGACGGAGCGCGGTGACGATAAGAGGCCGCACGGGACCCCCGGCGGCTCGTCTACCCTCCACACCTCTCAGGATGATCCCCGATCGTCTTCGCAAAGTCGCGGCAGCCCTGCTGCTCGCCTCGGCGCCCCTCCCGCTCGCCTGCTTCCCTGCGCGCCTCCCGGCCCAGGCCACCGAAGGGTTCGTGTCCGGCCAGGTGCGCACCGCCGCCGGGGCCCCCGTGGTGGGCGCGTCAGTGACCGCCCGCAATGAGGCCACCGGCACCCAGCAGACGCGTACCACGGACGCCCGCGGGCGCTATGTCTTCCCCCAGCTGCCGATCGGCGGCCCCTACACCATTTCCGTGCGCCAGCTGGGGTATCGCCCGGTCCGGCGCACGGGGCTCATGCTCAATCTCGGTGATCGCGTGCCGCTCGACATCACGCTCGATCAGGCCGCCCAGGAGCTGAGCGCCGTCGATGTGCGTGCCGACCGCGAAAACAAGCGCACCGAACGCGTGGGGGGCAGCATCGTGGTGGGTGAGAAGGAGATCAAGCAGCTTCCCATTCAGGATCGCTCCTTCGCTGATCTGGCCATCATCGCTCCCACCACCAGCCGCGCCGGTACCGGCGGTATCATCACGTCGAGTTCCTCCATTGCTGGCGGCCGCGTGACGAGCACCGACATTCGCGTGGACGGCGTGCAGGCCAAGAACACCCTCTGGGGTGCCGGCTTCGGACGGGGGCCGTACTCCATTTCCGTGGAAGCGGTGCGGGAGTTCGAAGTCGTCACCAACGTGTACGACGTGACGCAGGGCCGGCAGGGCGCGGGCGCGGTGAACGTGGCCACGCGCGCCGGCACCAACGAGACCAAGGGGTCGCTCTTCGCGTACAACCGCAATCAGGCCTTCACCACCAACACCAACTTCCTCGGCCAGCGCAACACCAACTTCGAGAACTGGCAGTTCGGCGGGGCCATGGGCGGCGCCATCAAGAAGGACAAGCTGCACTACTTCGTGGCGTACGACCGCCAGCAGGTGGCCGAGCCGTTCAGCACGCTGCAGGTGGACAACGCCGCCGACTGGGCCCGCCTCCAAGTGGCCCCCGACTCGGTGGCGCGCTTCCTCAACATCCTGTCGGCGCAGTACGGCCTCCCCACCGGACGGCAGGTGGGGCTGTTCGACCGCAGCAACACGCTCAACACCCTCTTCGGGCGTCTCGACTGGCAGCTGAGCGACGCGCACCGCGCCACGCTCCGCACGACCTACTCGAACTGGTTCTACAGCAACTCCATCCCCGACCGCGAGCTGTCGGTGCTGGAAAGCCGCGGCAACCAGAAGTCGAACGAACTGCAGGTCATGGGCAGCGTGAAGAGCAACTTCGGCACCGCGCTCACCAACGACTTCCGCCTGGCCTACACCAACCGGGTGTTGGAGAACGAAGCGAACGTGCGGCTGCCGCGCGCGTGGGTGAACGTGTCGTCGGCGCTGCCGAGCGGCGGGACGGGCACCAACCAGATCCTGCAATTCGGTGGCCAGCGCACCAGCCCGGAGCTGCAGACCGAGGAGTCGTACCAGCTCGTGAACGTGCTGCGCTGGGACGGTGAGAAGTCGGCGTTCACCGTGGGTACCGACCACTCGATCAACAACCTGTCCATGTTCGTGTCCATCGAAACGGATGGACTCTTCCAGTTCCCCAATCTCGCGGCGCTCGAGGCGCGGCGGCCGTCGAGCTTCGCGCGACTGGTGCCGTTGCAGAATCTCGAACCGCGCATGCGCCAGTGGGTATACGATGGCGGCGCCTACGTGCAGGGCGAGTACCGGATCCGCCCCAACCTGAACCTCACCGGCGGCCTGCGCGCCGACCTGTCGGCGTTCCTCACCGGCGCCAACCCCAACCCGGCCGTCGAGCAGGCGTTCGGCCGCCGCACCGATGTCACGCCGGCCGACTTCGCGCTGCAGCCGCGTGCGCAGATCACCTGGCAGCCTGGCGAGGCGGGGCGCAACCTGTTCCGCGTGGGGAGCGGCTTCTTCACCGCGCAGCCGCACTACATGGTGCAGATCAATCACATGCTGAACGACGGCACGCAGCTCGCCGACGTGCTGCTCACGGGGGCCGCCGTGCCCACCCCCGACTTCCTGTCGTACCGCCAGTCGTTCGCCAACGTGCCGGGCATCCCGCAGGGGAGCGCGCAGCGCCCGGCGTACATCAACATGTTCGACGAAAGCTTCAAGGTGCCGCGCACCTGGAAGAGTGACGTGGCGTACCAGCGTCGCCTCTTCAACGGCAACCTCACCCTCGGCGCGTCGGCCCAGTACTCGCACACGAGTGAGCTGTACCGCTACTACGACCTCAACCTGCGCGCCAATCCGGAGTTCACGCTCGCCAACGAGGCCGGGCGCAGCGTGTTCGTGCCGGCGAGCAGCATCACCGCCACCGGCGGCCGCAATCCGGTGCTGGCTCGTCCCTTCTCGCAGTTCCAGCGTGTGCTCGAGCTGCGCAGCGACGCGGCCCAGCACCAGAAGGCCTTCGTGATCGACGGTGCCCTGCGCCTGCCGCGCAACGGCTCGCTCAGCGGCTCCTTCACCTGGAACGAGACGCGCGACAACAGCTCGTTCAACTGCTGCATTGCCATCACGTCGGTGTTCACGCCGGTGCCGAGCGACCCGCGCGTCGCCACCTGGGGCGCCAGCAACACCGACTTCCGTCACAAGCTCGTGCTGTACGGGGCCACGCCGGAGATTGCCGGCTTCCAGTTCAGCGCGCGCATCATTGGACAGTCGGGCACGCCGTGGAGCGCCACGGTGGCGCAGGACATCAACGGGGACGACGTGGGCGCCGGCAGCGCGTTCGGCAACCAGAACGACCTGGCGTTCATCTTCAACCCCGCCACGCCGGGGCTGCGTCAGGGCTTCGCCGACTCGCTGCGCCTGGTGTACAACAACCCAGCCAACCTCGGCGGGGCGTACCTGCGCGACAACATCGGGCGCATTGCCGACCGCAACACCATCCGTAACCCGTTCGTGACGCAGGTGGACGTGCGCCTCACGCAGAAGCTGCCCAGCATTCGCGGGCAGAACGCGCTGCTCACCCTCGACGTGTTCAACGCCGCCGCGCTCATCAATCACAACTGGGGCGCGGTGCGGGTGGTGCCGGGCGCCAACCAGACGCTGCTCAACGTGATCGGCTTCGACCAGGCGTCGCGCGAGTACCGGTACCGGGTGAACCCGAACTTCGGGCGCGCCGTGCGCGCGGGGAACCGCTACCAGATGCAGCTGGGCATGCGCTACGAGTTCTGAGGCCCGCGAGGCGGCGCCAGGAGCGAAGGCGTCACCACGACGGCGTCAGGGGCAGCACGTTGCCCCTGACGCCGTTTCGCGTGCTCCCTTCCCCGGTTTCGCCATGTCGCATTACTTTCCGGCGTTGTCCGGTGGCCCATCGTATAACGGCTATTACCTCGGCCTTTGGAGCCGAAGATCTTGGTTCGATTCCAAGTGGGCCTATCCGCTTGACCATCGCCGGAGATGGCGGAGTAGAACCGGGGAACGGCTTACCTGCCATTAGTTGCTAGTGATTAGTGACTGGTAACTCATGACTAGTGACTAATGACTAACGACTAACGACTAATGACTAGTTACTAGTCACCGCGCTCCGCCGACCGGCTCTGCACACGACCGACTCCCCGCCAGGCGCGAGATCTCGTGACCGGCGGGGGGGTGTCGTCGGTTGTTGAAGCGGCTGGTCGCGACTTGGACGGCGGGGCGCTTGCAGTCGCGCGTGATGGTTGCCGGAGGTCAGTACCGTGCACGCCTCGGTCTGCTGAACCCGGTCTCACCCCCACAACCACGCCGCGCCGCGCACGCCGCTGGAATCGCCGTGCTGGTTCACGACCACGCGCGTGGTCACACGGTCGGAGAAGACCCACGGTGCCACGTCGCGCTCGAGATCGGCGGCCAACCCGTCGGTGTTCGAGAGGCCACCTCCCAGCACGATGACATCGGGGTCGAGCACGTTGATGATGGTGGCCAGGCTGCGCGCCGCCCGGTGCACGAGGCGCGCGCGTGTGGCCACGGCGCCCGGCTCCCCGCGCGATGCGGCCGCCATGATCTCTGGTGCCGTGAGCGCCTGGCCGGTCACACGCGTGTGGTCGGCCGCGACCGCCGGGCCGGAGATCCACGTCTCGATGCACCCCTGCTTGCCGCAGTAGCAGGGGGGGCCGGGGATCTCGTCCTGCTGCGGCCACGGCAGCGGGTTGTGCCCCCATTCGCCGGCAATGAGGTTGCGACCGGTCAGCAGCTGGCCGTTGACCACGATGCCGCCGCCGCAGCCGGTGCCCATGATCACGCCGAACACCACGCGGGCCCCGGCCGCCGCGCCGTCGCTGGCTTCCGAGAGCGCGAAGCAGTTGGCGTCGTTCTCGATGCGTACCTCGCGGGCGAGGGCCGCTTCGAGGTCGCGCTTGAGCGGCTGCCCAATGAGCCAGGTGGAGTTGGCGTTCTTCACGAGCCCCGTCTCGGGGACCACGACCCCGGGAATACCCATGCCCACCGTGGCCTGCACACCAAGGGGGCGCTCGAGCGCCGCGACCAGGTCGGTCAACGCCCGGACCGTACCCAGGTAGTCACGTGGCGTGGGGACGCGCTGCCGAGCCACGACGCTGCCCCCAGGGTCGAGGGCCACGGCCTCGATCTTGGTACCCCCCAAATCGATGCCGAGGCGAAGACGGGGCGCTGGCGGAACGGGGGGGGCCGGAACCGGCGGAGGCGGGGAGACGGACATGGGGGGCGACGATGGGGGGCGCGGGCGCCACGGGCAAGGGGGGCGCCCACCGCAGGGACTGGCACGACGGCGTGCTGCTTGGCATCCTCCGGGACTTCCCACTCCCCCACCGACCTTTCCCACCCATGCAGAACGTCCCCATTACCGTGGCCTACGGCGACGGCATCGGCCCCGAGATCATGCGTGCCACCCTCCGTGTGCTGGAGGCGGCCGGGGCGCGCATTGCCCCCGAAACCATCGAAATCGGCGAGGCCGTCTACAAGCGTGGGCAGTCCAGCGGCATCGATGCGGCCAGCTGGGACAGCCTCCGGCGCACCAAGGTGTTTCTCAAGTCGCCCATCACCACCCCGCAGGGCGGCGGCTTCAAGAGCCTCAATGTGACGGTGCGCAAGACGCTTGGCCTCTACGCCAACGTACGCCCCAGCGTGAGCTACGACCCCTACGTGGCCACGAAGCACCCCGGGGTGGACGTGGTGATCGTGCGCGAGAATGAGGAAGACCTCTACGCCGGCATCGAGCACCGGCAGAGCGACGAGGTGTACCAGTGCCTCAAGCTCGTGTCGCGCCCCGGCTGCGAGAAGATCGTGCGCTACGCCTTCGAGTACGCGCGCGTGAACGGCCGCAAGCGCGTCACATGCATGACGAAGGACAACATCATGAAGCTCACCGACGGCCTCTTTCACCAGGTCTTCAACGAGATCGCGAAGGAGTACCCGGACATTGCCAGCGATCACATGATCATTGACATCGGGGCGGCGCGGCTGGCCACGCGCCCCGAGACGTTCGATGTCATCGTCACGCTCAATCTCTACGGGGACATCATCTCCGACATCGTGGCCGAGGTGACCGGTTCGGTGGGGCTGGGCGGGTCGGCCAACATCGGCGACCATTGCGCCATGTTCGAAGCGGTCCACGGCAGCGCCCCCGACATCTCGGGGCAGGGCATCGCCAATCCCAGCGGGCTGCTGCTGGCCGCGGTGATGATGCTGGTGCACATCGGCCAGGGCGAGGTGGCCGAGAAGATCCACAACGCGTGGCTGGCCACGCTGGAAGATGGCGTGCACACCGGCGACATCTACCACGAGAAGGTGTCGGAGCTCAAGGTGGGCACCGACGCGTTTGCGCAGGCGGTGATCGATCGGCTGGGCCGGGTGCCGCAGCGCTTTGCGCCGGTGGCGTACGCCGGCGGCTCGCCCATTGCCGTGGCGGGGCGGGTGTCCACGCTGCATCCGTCGCGCAAGGAGCTCACCGGAGTGGATGTGTTTCTCCACTGGCGTGGGCGCCCCGACGTGCTGGGGCCGCAGCTCGCGGCGCTCGATGGTGACGGACTCACGCTCTCCATGGTCACCAATCGCGGTGTCAAGGTGTATCCGGACGGCTTGCCGGAAACGTTCTGCACCGATCACTGGCGGTGCCGCTTCCAGGCGCCCCCCGGCAAGACGGTCACCCGCGCGCAGGTGCTGTCGCTGCTCATGCGGGTGGGGAACGCCGACCTCGACTTCGTGAAGACCGAGCACCTCTACACCTTCGACGGGCAGACCGGCTTCTCACTGGGGCAGGGGCAGTGAAGTGGCGCGCGTGCCGCGCCGGCGTGGCGCTGGCCATGCTCGGTGCGGCCGCGTGCGGTGGGACCACCACCGACCCTGCCGGGGGGAGCACGCCGCCGCCCCCCCCCCCGCCCCCGCCGCCGCCCGTGGCGTTCACGGTACCGCCCATCGCGCGGGAATTCCGCGGCATGTGGATCGCCACGGTGGCCAATATCGACTGGCCATCGCGCAGCGGGCTCACCGCCGCCCAGCAGCAGGCGGAACTGGGGCTGCTGCTCGATGTGGCGCAGCAGACGGGGCTCAACGCGGTCATCCTGCAGGTACGCGCCGCGGGCGACGCGCTGTACCCCTCCACGCTCGAGCCCTGGGCACGGGTACTCACGGGCACGCAGGGGGGCGACCCGGGCTATGACCCGCTCGCCTTTGCGGTGCAGCAGGCGCGGCTGCGCGGGCTCGAACTGCACGCGTGGTTCAACCCGTTCCGCGCGGGCAATCTGAGTGACACGGCGCGGCTGGCGCCGTCGCACTTCGCGGTGCGACGCCCCGACCTGGTGCGCCGGTGCGGCCAGCTCTGGTTCGATCCGGGGGAGCCGGCCGTGCACGATCAGGCCATTGCGGTGGTGCGCGAGGTGGTGCGCCGTTACGACGTGGACGCGGTGCACATCGACGACTTCTTCTATCCGTACCCCGACGTCTGCACGAGCTTTCCCGACAGCGCCACCTACCGGCGCTACACGCAGGGCGGGGGCACGCTGTCGTTGGGTGACTGGCGCCGTGACAACGTGAACCGCTTTGTCGAGCGGCTCTACCGCGAGACGCACGCCGTCTCGCCACTGGCGCGTGTGGGGGTGAGTCCGTTCGGCATCTGGCGCCCCGGCAATCCCGCCGGCATCGTGGGCCTCGATGCCTTCGCGACCATCTTTGCCGACTCGCGCCGGTGGCTGCAAAGCGGGTGGGTGGATTACTTCGCGCCGCAGCTGTACTGGAGCATCGCCAGCAGCGGCCAGAGTTTCCCGGCGCTGTTGGACTGGTGGGCGCAGCAGAACAGCATGCGCCGTCATCTCTGGCCGGGGCTCGCGTCGTATCGCATCGGCACCGGGGTGTCGCCGTTCAACGCGGCGGAAATCCCCTCGCAGGTGGCGCTCACGCGAGCCGCTACCCCCGCCAGCGGTGGGGCAAGCGGCAGCATTCTGTACAACGCCAGCAGCGTCCGCAACAATCTGGGCGGCTTTGCCACCACGCTGGCGGGTGGGCTGTACGCCAGCGGTGCCATTCCGCCTGCCAGCCCCTGGCTCGATGCCGCGCCTCCCGCAACGCCTGTGATTCGCGTGGCGGTCGGGACCACCGGCCACACCGTCTCCCTCTCGCCGGGGAGCGCCGACAGCTGGTGGTACCTGGTGCGCTGGCGCGCCAACAGCGTGTGGCGTCAGCGGCTCGTGTCCATTGCCCAGACTACCGTCGAGGTGCCCGCCGCCGGTGTGGACGGCATCGTCGTGAACGCGGTGGACCGGGCCGGGAACGCGTCAGGGGACGCCGTCTGGAGGCCGTGACGGGGGCGGGGGACGGCGGGAGAAAGCGTCATGGGAAACGGCGTCATGGGTCATGGGAGACGGCCGGACCGGTAACTGCGGCAGCGGGGGGGACGGCGGGAGAAAGCGTCATGGGAAACGGCGTCATGGGTCATGGAAGACGGCCGGACCGGTCACTGCGGTAGCGGAGACTGCGACCGGGGGTTCCCGCTGTTACCGGTTCGGTCGTCATCATGACGCCGTCAGACGTGACGCTTTCAGACATGACGCTGTTGTTCCCCGCGCCCGCGCGACGCTCGGAGATTCACTCGCTCATGTGCCCCAGCTTCGACGATTCGCGCATGGTCGCGTAGACGAGCAGTGAGCACACGATGCAGCCGGTCACGTAGTAGTAGAACCAGCTCTCGCGCCCGATGTTCTTGAAGTAGAGCGCGATGTACTCGGCGGTGCCGCCGAACAGCGCCACGGTCACGGCGTACGGAAAGCCCACGCCGAGGGCGCGGATGCTGGTGGGGAACAGCTCGGCCTTCACCACGGCATTGATGGCCGTGTACCCGCTCACGGCGGTCAGCGCGGCCAGCAGCAGCCAGATGGCGCCGCTCACGCTCTGCGTGCTCTCGAGGGCGCGGAACAGCGGAATGGTGCCCAGCGAGCCCGCGATGCCGAAGGCGGTGAGCACGGGCCGGCGGCCCACCACATCGGAAACGGCCCCCACGATGGGCTGGAGGCAGAGGTACACCAGCAGCGTCACCGCGTTGATGAAGGTGGCCTGCTGCGCGGTAAAGCCCACGGTGTTCACCAGGAACTTCTGCGCGTACGTGGTGAAGGTGTAGAAGGCCACCGTGCCACCGGCCGTGAGCCCCACCACCGTGAGCACGGCGCGGGGGTGCTCCATGAGCCCGCGAATCGTGGCGGCGGCGCTGGCCTGCGGGCGCGATGCGCGGTCCTTTTCGAAGTCGGAGGTTTCCTCCATGCTGCGGCGCAGCCAGATGGCCACCACCGCGCACAACGCGCCAATCACGAAGGGAATGCGCCAGCCCCAGGCTTCAATGGCCGGTTTGTCGAGGTAGCGCTGGATGACCAGCAGTACCGCCAGCGCAATGAGCTGGCCGCCAATGAGCGTGACGTACTGGAAGCTCGACCAGAAACCGCGGTGCCGCTGGCCGGCCATTTCGCTCAGGTAGGTGGCGCTGGCGCCGTACTCGCCGCCCACGCTCAGTCCCTGCAGCAGCCGCGCGAAGAGCAGTAGCGCCGGGGCTGCCAGACCAATGGTGGCATAGCTGGGCGTGACGGCAATGAGCAGCGACCCCGCGCACATGAGGATGACGCTGAACGTCAGCGCCGCGCGCCGGCCATGCCGGTCGGCGTAGCGCCCCATGAGCCATCCGCCAATGGGACGCATGAAGAAGCCCACGGCAAACACCGCCGCCGTGTTGAGCAGCTGCGCCGTCTGGCTGGCCGGTGGGAAGAAGCTCTTGGCGAAGTAGAGGGAGAACGCCGAATAGGCGTACCAGTCGTACCACTCCACCAGGTTGCCGATGCTGCCGCCGATGATCGATCGCAGCCGCGACGGACTGCTCGTGACGCCGCCGCTCATGCGCGCTCCTCGCGACGGCGGTCCGTACCACCCACGCTGGTGTCGATGGTGCGCGCCAGCAGCGCCAGCAGGTCGTCTTCGGTCTTCACGTCCGGCACCGCCTCCATGTCGATCACGTACCCATACCGTTCGGCGATGGCTTCATAGAGCGGAATGCGGTGGGCGAGCAGCTGCTCGAATCCCCACACGGCAAAGTCGTCGGGATCCACCTGGTCGTCGGCGTCAATGCCGCGCGCCGCCTTGTACTCCGCCCATTTGGCGTCGAGGAACGCCGGGTTGTAGTACATGGGCTTGGGGTGCTTCCGGAACCGCTCCACCAGCATGCGCGTGTGGCTGGCCGTGCCGCGAATGTAGACCAGCATGGTGTGCGCGCTCAGGCACTGCAGCACGGCATCCTGTTCATCGAAGGGATCCACCACCTCGCAGAGACTCCCACCGGAATCACACACGAAGTGCGCGTAGCCGTAGATGTCGGTGGCGCGCTCGATGAACTCCGGCACGTCGAGCAGCGCGCGGATCTCCGCCTGCCGGTGCTGCGCCTGACGGCGCTTGTATTCGGCAAAGGGAATTCCCCCCTGCGCTTCGTTGCCGGGCTTCCCCAGGTATGTGGACAGCGGGCTCAGATTCTCGAACGAGATGTTCGAGCGGATGTAGATGGAGTCGGAGCGCAGCAGCTGGCGCAGGAAGGGGACCTTCATGGCCTCGCGCTTGAAGTTGTCCACGATGTGCTCGCCCATGTACCGCGTGCCAATGCGGTAGTCGACCGAGTACTGGAACCAGTCGTGCTTCTGCAGCAGCCCGGCCAGCGTGGTTTTGCCGACGCCCGACATGCCGAAGAAGGTCACGGCGTGGGCCGGCTGATCGCGCAGGGCGCGTCCCGAGGAGAATCGCATGCGCTAAATTCCGTCATGGACACGGGTTGCTCAAGGCCCGCGTCGCGTCTCCTTCCGCTTTTCTTCATGTCATTCGCCAAGCATGGCCTGCAGGTCTTCGAGATCCCCATTGAAGTCCGGCCGCAGGATATCGACGACAACGACCACGTGAACAATGTGGTCTACCTGCAGTGGATCTTCGATGTGGCGCTCGAACACTGGAACGTGAGCGCCCCTCAGGGAATGAAGGACGCCTACGGGTGGGTGGCCACACGCCACGAGATCGACTACCGCCGGGAGGCGCTGCTCGGCGACCCCATCGTGGCGCGCACCTGGATTGGGACCGTCGATTCCCGCCGCTTCGAGCGCCTCACCGAAATCGTGCGCACCTCCGACGATCATGTGCTCTGCCGCGGGCGCTCCATCTGGACGCTGCTCTCGCGCGAAACCGGGCGCATTATCCGTATTCCCCCCGACATGGTCCAGCTGTTCGCGGCGTACATGCATCCGGGGTGAAGCCGAGAGGCACCGAGAACGGCTCGTCGGAGGCACGGAGCCACGGAGAGCAGCCCGTCGGGGTACGGCGGGGGAGCGGGAGGCACGAAGAACCATCAAGGCTTTTCTCCGCGCCTCAGCGGCTCCGTGACCTCCGATGGGCTTTCACCGTCTGTCAGCCCGTTCGAGACGTTCGCCGCGCGAGCAACGCGTCGATCGCGTCGTAGCCAGTTGGAAGCGCAATACCCTCGGCACTTGCCCCCGCCTCCAGCAGCGCCCGCACCGACTCGGGCTGTCGGCGGTCCGTCCAGTATGAGTCCACGCAGGCGGCGACGGCCCGCTGCAAGGGGGTGCGCCCCCGGCCGTCCCGCGTATGCACGTCGGCCCCCGCCTCGATGAGCAGCCGCACCACGGCGTGCTGCGCGCGCCAGGCCGCCACATGCAGCGGCGTACTGTGGGGGGCGATGTCCCAGTAGCCGTCGCCCTCCGCCCACCGTGCATCCACGGTGGGGAGCCACTGCAGCAGCACACCCAATGGCGCCAGCATGCCGTTGCCGGCGGCGCGACAGGCAAAGGCCGCGGCGCGGGCCAGGAAGGCCTCGCGCACCATGGTGTCGCGGGACAATCGCGCCCGCGCCGCATGGGCATCGCCCAGGGTGACATCCACCGCCACCGCCGCGAGCCCCTCGTCGGGCAGTGGCACGCCGCGCTCGGCGAACCGCTGCAGCAGGTCGGTGCGCCCGTGCCATGCCGCCAGCTCCAGCGCCGTTACCTCCCCGAACCGCCGCTGCGGGTCGGCGCCCGCTTCCAGCATCCGCTCCACGATGCGCGCCTCGTTGTCGCGCCGCACGGCCTGCACGAACGGCGAGTGTGGCCAGCGGCCCGGATGATCGGGGAGCACCCCATGCTGCAGCAGCAGTGCCACGCCGGTGTCATCATGCCAGTCCGCAGCGCGCAGCAGCATGGTGGCCAGGCTGTCGCGCGTGAGCGGTACCGGCGCTGCCAGCAGCGCAGCCACGACGTCATGCGCATACTGCTCGGCGGCATGATACGGTACCTCCTCGTCGTTCGGGTCGGCGCCGTGCGCCAGCAGCAGCGCCGTGAGCGGGGCGCAGAAGGCCACCCCGGCGGCGCCATACAGCGCACTCTCCCGCTGTGGCGTTTCGCCGTGCGTGTGATCCATGAATCCGGTGTTCGCCGGCGCCCCGGCCTCGAGCAGCACCCGGGCGACCTCCACGAACTCGGCATGCCGCGACGGCTCGTCACGCAGCCAGCGGGAAAAGCAGCACCACGTGAGGGGATCCCAGTGGTGGGGACCGCCGTGGGTTGTGGCGAGTGTGGGATCGTGTTGCAGCCACTGCCGTACGAGGGGAGCGTTGCCCGTCACGGCAGCGGCGTACACACTGTGTTCCGTGAGCGCCGGCTGCGACGCCAGCAGGGCCCGTGCGGCCTCGAGCGTGCCCGAACGATGCGGGGCGTCGACGGGAACGGCCGACGCCACGAGGAACGGCGTGGTGAGCGACGGGTCGATCATGCGTTGGCCACCGCGCGGCCGCCCCGGCTCACGGTTGCCGTGCCAGCGCTCGCGAACCGCTGTACAGGTAGGCCACCTTCCCGTTCTCCACGCGGGTTTGCATGCGCACCGTTGCCGGCGCGCGTCCTACGATTTCGTTGTCACCACCGCGCAACAGGGGCACGGACATCCCGTCCTGTACGAGAACCAGCCCACCCTCGGCCTCCCTGACCTCCACCACCCTGCGTCCCATGGCGTAGCGCCCCACAAGCTGGGCGCGTTCGGCGGCGGTGAGTTCACGGGTGGCGGTGGCCGGACGTCCCTGCGGTGTGGTGGCCAGCGCCAATTCCAGCGCCTTGAGGCGAATGCCGGCAATGCCACTGCCCGGCCCGTTCACCAGCGTCACGACGGCGGTCTGGCGCTCGGGGAGCATGTACACGTCGGCATTGTAGCCGTTGATCGATCCGCCGTGCGTCCACACTCGCTCCGAGCGGCCAAAGAGCGCCGTGCGTCCAACGACCAGACCATAGGCGTACATGGCCGAATCGAGCCCGCTGCCTCCGGGATGTGGCACGTAGCCCGTGGTCAGGCGCCGGATCACTCCTTGGGGGAACACCCGTGCCCCGTCCAGTTCACCGTCGTTCATGAGCGCCATGGTGAAGCGCGCCAGCTCGGGTGCACTCGAGAAGAGAAAGCCGGCGGCCCACTGCGCCGTATTCTCGGTGAACGGCCGCACGATGGTGGGCGGGGTGTTGGCCCCGGCCAGGTGCCCCATGGCGGTGGGCCACGTGAGCGCCTCGAGCGGCTTGAAGGTGCTGAGGGGCATACCGACAGGGCGCAGCACCCGCTCCGCGACCAGCGTGGCGAACCGCTTGTCGCCCGCCAATTCTCCCACATACCCCGCCATGCTGATGCTGGGGTTGGAGTAGCTGAAGGTGCGCCCCGCGTCGGTGAAGAAGAGCGTGTCGCCGACCTCCCGCATCACCTCCCCCAGGGCGCCCTCGCCCATGCGCCCGTACGCCACCGCGTTGTCGATCCACCCGGCGCTGTGCGTCATGAGCTGATGCGTACTCACCGTCCCCACGCGCTTGCCGGCCAGCGACGTGACGTAGCGACTGATGGGGGCGCCCATGTCGATCTGCCCCTGCTCCGCCAGCGACGCGAGCATGGCGCCGGTGAACATCTTGGTCACCGACCCCACGCGCAGCAGCATGTCGGCGGTCATGGGCTGCCGCGTTTCCACGTTGG
>Ga0315899_10002151_pt1 | contig 22006 bp, 37 predicted proteins | sample LakEriMetagenome_2_FD_203518 | JGI IMG/M metagenome (GOLD analysis project Ga0315899, IMG submission 203518) | Freshwater fungal communities from buoy surface, Lake Erie, Ohio, United States - Buoy 4 MA112 | ecosystem: Environmental > Aquatic > Freshwater > Lake | place: USA: Lake Erie, Ohio... | reverse complement strand
GATAATGAATATTTAATGGAAAAGGTTGTAAGCCTTTGGGATAAGGAAAACAGATAATGAACATGAATGATTATGTTGATGTGGCTGAGCGCATAGCGCAATTAAAAGAAGTCTATCCTGAAGCATCATTACAACCGTATGATCCTAGTAAGCCTTATGAGATTGTACAGGTTGAAGGTAAAACCTATGTGGTTTATACCGCCGCTTGTTACCGTGATCCTCATGATGTAAGGCCTGGAGTTGCAGTTGCCTGGGAACAAATACCCGGTAAAGGAATGACAGCCGGGTCAGAGTTAATGATTTGTGAAACAAGCGCATGGGGTAGAGCCATTGTTGCGGCTATGAAAACTGCTACAAAGCGCGTGGCATCTAAACAAGAAGTAATCGCGGCTAAAGCCCGGCAATCTTGGGCAGTAACCCCTACTGATTCTTTAGATTCAGATTTACTATCTAGGCCATCTGAACCCATACCCCCTACAAAGGCAATCTATGGTCAGCCTGGTAGCAAGTCGGCATTGATGGAAAGAATTATGCGCCATCAGTTTGTAGAGGAAAAAAAGTATGATGAGAATCCAGCACCTATGAGTGTTGAACAGGTAGTTGATGTATTGGCTACTGATGTACCGGCGGTGCAACATTGCCAACATGGTGAGATGCAACTTAAAACAGGCATATCTAAGGGGCGGGGAACACCGTTTTATGGATATGTGTGTGCCAAAGGTTGTGATGCTAAATGGGCAACTATGAGTAAGGAAACCGGTAAATGGTATTACCCAGGTGCTAACAATGGGTGATATGGAAATGATTGACCCCACCGGAGTTAGAGCAAGATTTACAGATGATGGCGTTGAAGTAGATATTGTGCCATTTAGTGAATGTTGTGAATTTTGTAATGACCCACGCATGATGAATGTAAACGGCGTGCGTAGGTGCGCCGGATGTGGATGCATCAATCACATTCAGTACAGGGTTCATGAGTAAATTTGATTATCACCGGGCTATGGCTGAAGGTCATGGCTATAACCTGTATGTGGCTGACCTACTGGCCACATTTGGGATTCCAAAGGTAGATGTACCTGAATTTAGTATTGCTACTACCCATGATCAGATTAGGGATAAAACCTTAAATGAAAAGGATATTGTGGTTGATGATCTAATCCTAGAAGTCAAAAGTAGTAGCAGATCATTCACTGATGTAGATGATTTCCCGCATAATCCTTTGATTGTGGACACGGTTTATGGCTTTGATAGCAAAATAATTAAGCCGTTTGCCTATGTAATTATTAGCCAAAAAACCCACAATATCTTTGTTATACCTGTTGCAACAAAGTATGATTGGGGTATCCAGGAATACTACGATGCACAGAGAGATATAACCGAACGCTTTTATATCGTACAGAAGCGACATTGCAGACCATTTATTGAACTAGTGGACATCCTGTTAGAGAGAGCCCATGAGCGAACCAATCAGATGTAATAAATGTGGTAATTGGATTATTAGCGATCAATCCTGCTACATCTGTTACATATTAATGAGAAGCCAAAAGAAATTAAGTTAGTGTGAACTAGATCACATCTCACATAGTGAGATTAGTTTAGGAGTTACGCAATGATGATTAGGAGTAGTGTGCTAGGCTCACGCCTTAGCATTTGGCTTAAAGGCCAAAAATGCGAGCCCCGAAGGGGATGGCTCGCAAGGTGCTGGCTATTTGGGATAACTCTATGTGTTTTTAACACATTATCGTTTGATAAAGGATTATCTGATTCAAATTACAAACCTACGCATTACAAGCAATATATTTTAATGACATTAAATAATATGGATCAGACCCATTGCCTGATTGATTTATACACGAAAGAGAGCAATTTCAACCCAAAAGCACAAAATGGTAGTCATTATGGAATACCCCAGGGCAGGTCTAAATATCTTGCTACTGTTAATGGAATTAAACAGATTGAATGGGGTAAAAAATATATTGGTAATCGCTATGGCTGGGTGGATAAGGTCAATAATGTCCCTAATGCATGCGCCGCATGGGAACATTTTAAAAGGAAAAATTGGCATTAGTATCTAATTGCAGGCATGTGTATAAAACCCTGGGTGCATCATTGTGTCATTACTGTGGATTGCCTACCCATGAAGTAGATTGGGCTCACCAAAACAGGTTAAAAGAGCAGTGGCATATAGATAATCCAAATGCCCAATATGAAGGGTGGATGTCCATTTGAAGGATACAGAAAAAATAACAATTGGTATTACATCACCAGGTTATGTAGTTACAGACTTTATGACCAGTATTTTAGATGTTGCTAGATCACAAAAACAATTGGGTCAGTTTATTAGCCTACAAGGTTCAGGGGTTATTAGTAGGTTGCGTAATCAAATAGTTGCTACCTTCTTACAGAAAACTACTGATGATTGGCTATTGCAGATAGATACAGATCAAAGGTTTACAGTAGATCATTTTAAGAAGTTAGTCAGTGCGGCTGATAAAGATAAACGCCCTATTGTGTCCGGTGTTGTGCATGGTGGCTGGGATGTAGGTGAGTTGTACCTAGAGCCTGTGCCTTGCATCTTTAAATTAGGTACTGATAACGGATTGTATGCCATCCATGACTATGAAGAAGATAGTGTGATTGAGGTAGATGCGGCTGGTACAGGTGCAATACTGGTACATAGATCAGTATTTGAAAGGTTTGTAAAAGAAGCAGATCAAACCCATCAAGGTGATAAGTGGTGTTTCTATCAAGACATGCCATTGCATAAAGAATGGGTTGGTGAAGATTTGTTGTGGTGCATCAGGGCTAAGTCTTTTGGGTATAAACTATATGCACATACAGGTGTGCAGATAGAACATCAGCGTAAGATGTGGATAGGTCAGAAGCAACACAAAGACTTTGAACGCTTTAGGCGTGCAAGATTACAGAGTGAGGAACAGATCAATGGCGATAATAACTAGCCAGGTAACAGTTACAGGTACAAGACAATCAATCATTAGCGTTGATAATGTAACGCGTGATGTATTACTACATGCTAAGCATGAGATATTTATTGGCAATAGCGGCGTGACATCAACAAGTGGTTACATCATGGACAATGGCGATGTGTTGAGGATGTCGCTGGTAGATGGTGAAGATTTGTGGGCTGTTACAAGTGGTGGCACAGGTACGCTACATGTTTTGGCCAGTAAAGTAGATTAAATAAAAATGAGCGTTTTTTCCCATTTTGAGCGTGCCTATAATACGCCGCCGTTCGCGTTTTCTCTCTCCCCGGCGAACACAAAAAAGTTTGGAAAAAAATAAAATTTTTGATGAAAACTATAAAAAGTAGAAAATACAATGCGGAATATAAAAAAATTAGAGAAATTGTTTTGGCGCAAAAACCGCGCTGTTTTTACTGCAAAAAGGCTATTGCAACTACGCTTGATCATGAACCACCTATTGATTCCTTTCCAACACCTGAACTGTGGAGTGGGAGTTTAAGGCCATCATGTGCAAGTTGCAACTATTCAAGGGGTGCTAAATATGGAAACGCAAAACGCAAGGCAATTAAAAATAGTCGCCAATGGTAAGCCTAAAAAGAAATTAGGCAGACATACAACTGCAATGGTTAAAGCATTAACTGGGCGTACAGACATTGATAGTGTTAAGCGTGAGATGCTATTAGGCCTAGCACGCGCCTGGGATCGCATTGAGGAATCCGGTAAAGGTGGCCACACTATTCCATCCATATCTAAAGAGTTACGCGAGATATGGGATAGTTGCAGTTTGCCTGATGAGGATGATTTATTTGAATAAAGTCTTATGTACGCCTAGATGGGCATCACTAAGAGATGAAACAAGCGAAACAGAAGGCGATAAGTTAGCCCAGGTAGCACGCCTATTGGGTTTTGAATTGTTTGATTGGCAACAATATGTAGCGGATGTGGGATTAGAAAAAGATCAAACAGGTTTGTACAAATACCGTACAGTGGCCGCGCAAGTCGGCAGGCAAAATGGCAAAAGCAAACTTATTGAAACGCGTATTGCTTATGAACTATTGCAACCTAAAAGACATGTGGCTTATACCGCCCAGGATCGGAATATGGCTAAAGGTAAGTGGGAAGAACATTTACTAAGTTTTCAGTTATCGCCTAAATTCTCAAAGCGTATTGCTAGGGTATCGCGGGTCAATGGCAGTGAAAAGATATACATGCGTAATGGCTCAACTTATGGAATTGTTACACCTAATGACAAAGGCGCACGCGGCCTTAGTTTAAATCTTATGGTTATTGATGAAGCCTTAACCCATCCACTATCACTTATTGCAAACTTACAACCAACATTGGCTACAAAGCGCAATGGTCAATTGTGGATTCTTTCTAATGCCGGCAGACCCGGCCAATCTGAGTTATTAGAGCATTACCGCGAAATAGGCCATAGAGAAATAGCCGAACCGCAAAATAAATTGGCTTGGTTTGAATGGTGTCCAGCCAATGATGAATTTGATTACTTAGATCAAGAAGTGTGGTATCAAGCAATACCATCATTGCATGAGCAAAAGGGTGTATTACTAGATGCGGTCAAAGAAGCGGCGGCAACCAATAGCCCAGAGATATTTACAAAGGAATGGTTAAATGTGTGGCCGGCTAGAGATGCCGTACAAGTCATCAATACTGAGTTATGGGATTCATTGGCAAGAACAGATGTAACGGTTGGCAATCAAGTTGTATTTGGAGTAGATATTTCGCGTGAGCGTGACCGCGCATCAATAGCGGTATCCGGACTAGTTAGAGATTTTACCCCTATTGAATTAATTGAATGTAAAGAAGGCACATCATGGGTATTGCCTAGATTGATTGAGTTATGTAGAAAACACAATACAAAGGTAGTTATAGATACCGGCTCTCCTGCCGCATCCTTAATTGTTGAACTGGAAAAACAAAATATAGGCGTGATGTCTATACACTTGCGTGACTACGCACGCGCCTGTGGTTCATTTTACGATGCAGTGCAAGCCAAAACAATATGTCATTTAGATGATCCCAATTTGAAAACAGCAATTATGGGTTCAACTAAAAGACCACTTGGAGATTCATGGGCATGGAATCGCCAAAGCACAACCAATATAACCCCACTTGTAGCGGCTACACTGGCACGGTATGGAGTGGTAAGCCAAATTGAGGATCAGCCAGTAGCAAGGAGTAAAATGTACTAATGAAATATTTATCATCGGCTTTACAGGTAATAGGTTCTTTATTCATAGTTGCAGGTGTCGCAACATTTAACCCAGTTGTGGCTGTAATATTAGCAGGTGCATTTTTAGTTTTATTTGGCGTTGCTTTAGAAAACAGAGGTAAATAATGCTAGGCCGCTTACTTAAAAGACAAATACAACCATCTATGGTTTATACATCTTCAGGGTATGTAGATTCTTTAGGTAGAGTTGGCCGATTCTTTGAAGGCAACTGGGCAGGTGCTTATGTAGATCAAAATACTGCATTGGGCATACCTGCTATTTATCGCGGCATAACTTTAATTAGTGATGCTATCGGTGCATTACCTTTGTGTGCATATCGTAATAAAAGAGAAGTTAAACCAACACCACAAATTTTAATGCGCCCAGTGCCAAATGAAACTAGGATGCAAACAATTAGCGCAATGGCCGCCGCTTTAATTATTCATGGTAATTATGTTGCGGTATTGGGTGAACCAGGTGTTAATGGATTGCCGGAGAGCATCTACCCTGTTTCACCTGATCGCGTTCAAGTTACAAGAGATAACGGCAGAATTGTTTACACAATTGATGAGCGCAGTTATGATCAATCAGAAATTTTACATATTAAGAATTTTACAATGCCAGGTGATTTAGTTGGTAAAGGTATTTTAGCAGTTGCTAAGCAAGCATTAGGTAAAGAGATTGCCATAAATGAATATGCGGCAAGATATTTTGATGGTGGTGTAAACCCTACGGCTGTTATTAAGTCTGCCAATCCTGATCTAACACAAGAAGAAGCCGATGCACTAAAGAGCGCATGGATGGCAATGTACTCATCCCGAAATAGATCGCCAGTAGTTATGAACTCATCAACAGATTTTGAAGTGTTAAGTAGCAACGCGGCAGAATCTCAATTAGTAGAGGCACAAACAGCCGGACTAACAGAAGCGGCAAACATTTTGGGATTACCATCATATTTCTTAGGTTCACCTAATACCAGCCGTACTTACTCAAATGTTGAACAAGAAAACCTACAATTAATCAAATGGTCAATTCAGCCAATAGCCGAAAGAATAGAGGCCGCATTTTCTGATCTACTTGTTCGGGGTCAAACAGCCGCATTTAAGTATGAATCATTATTAAAAACAGATACATCAAGTAGATATGATTCTTATGCAGTTGCTTTGTCTAATGGCTTCTTAACTGTTGATGAAGTTAGAGATTATGAAAATCTTGATCCTATGGATTATGAAGAAGGCGATGAAGAAGATCAAAATGAAGAAGATAACTCACTGCAAAGTGATGCGGTAGATACAGCAGAGGATAACAATTATGTCTGATGAAAAAATGGAAAATAGAAGTTACTCAGTAAATCTTGAATTGCGTGCTAATGGAGATGGCCGCACCATTTTTGGTATTGCCGTGCCGTATAACAAAGAACAGCGAATTACTAGCACCATGATTGAAGTGTTTAGAAAAGGCGTGTTTGCAGAAGTTATCAAAGCACCTCACCGGGTTAAACTGCTTAGGGGTCATGGTGAAAATAATGTTTTAGGCCGTGCCACATTACTCAGGGAAACAGATGAAGGCCTATATGCTGAGTTTAAAATTTCAAAAACTCGTGAAGGTGATGAGGCGTTGGAGTTAGTTAAAGATGGCGCACTAGATCAACTATCAGTTGGATTCATGCCAATTAAAAACAAGAAAAGAACAGATGGCGTAATGGAAAGATTAAAGGCACATTTGGCAGAAGTATCACTTGTTACTTTTGGTGCTTATGGCGAATTAGCCAGCGTTACAGGTATGAGAGATGGACAACCACAATTAACCCCTAGATTAGATGAAGCAAGGAAGATATTAAATGCCATACAGCGTAGTAAGTAACCATCCGGATTGTGAAGGTTATGCGGTTGTAAAGACCGATAACAATGAAGTTATGGGTTGCCACAAAACTCAGGCTCAGGCCGAAGATCAATTAACCGCCATCAATATTTCAGAGTATGGCGAAAACCGATCAGAAGCCGTAGAAGTAGTTGAAGAAAAAACAAGATTTAACACGGCTATGAAATTACTCAAAGAACTAAAAAAAGAGATATAATTTTGACAAGTCGTAGAACACCTAACCCCGATTACCGGCGCGTTACACCTTCTCACTACAAAAACTACTAATAGGAGAACTATGTCTAATACATTTCTTACTTCTCTACAAGAGAAGCGTGAATCAAAGACATCACTCATTTCCGCAACTTTAGACCGCGCCGCCGAAGAAGCACGCGATCTATCTGAAGTTGAGTTGGCTAATGTTGAAGCCCTTAACTTGGAGATCAAAAAGTTAGATGAAAGAATTGAGCAGATGTCAGATATTGAAATTCGCAATCAAAAGGCGGCTGATTTAGCGGCTAAGGTTGATGCGAACATTGAGCCAAAGAAGGAAGCACGCGCAGGTGGCTTTATCGTTACAAGCGAGCAACTTACTTACTCAGAGAGATCAAGCAATGATTTCTTAACAGATGCTTTAAAAGCACAATTTAAAACCGATGGTGAAGCCAGTGCGCGTATTGCACGCCATCAACAGGAAATGGCAATTGAAAAGCGTGCAGTTGGTACATCCAACTTTGCAGGCTTAGTAGTGCCACAATACCTAGTTGATTTGTATGCACCATTAGCACGCGCAGGCCGCCCATTTGCGGATGCCGCACGCAAGCACCAACTACCAACACAAGGTATGTCAGTGGTGATCTCTAAGATCAATACTGGTACAACTACCGCATATCAAACATCACAAAACACAGCCGCAGTATCACAAGATATTGCAGATAACACCCTAACCGTCAATGTAAACACAATTGCCGGTCAGCAATCAGTATCTAAGCAAGCATTACTACGCGGATACAACATTGAGGGAATTGTTTTAGGTGACTTGATTCGCGATTACCACACCAAATTGGATAACTCACTTCTTAATGGATCAGGATCAAATGGTCAGCCATTAGGTCTATTAAACATGACCACTGGAGTATTGGTAACTTACACTGCCACAACAGGTACAGTTGCAGGTCTATATCCAAAGATCGCTGATGCGATTCAACAGATTCAAAGCAATATCTATGTAAACCCAAATGCAGTAATCATGCACCCACGCCGTCTAGGATTCCTATTGGCTGGTGTAGATAGTTCAAATAGGCCATTGATTGTGCCACAGGCATACAATCCTATGAACGCAATGGGTACAGGTAACGGCACACCTTCATACGGTAACTCAGGTTACTCAATTCTAGGATTGCCAATTATCGTGGATGCAAACATCTCAACAGCGCAAGGTACAAGTACAAATCAAGACACAATCTTTGTGGTTGATTTGAATGAAGCACATCTGTGGGAAGAAGCAGCCGCACCTACCTATGTTACATTTGAAGAGCCATCAGGCAAGGTTGCAATTAATATCGTTCTATTCGGTATGTCAGCATTTACCGCAGAGCGTTATCCAAAAGCAATCGCACAAATTAACGGTACAGGTTTAGCAACACCAAGTTTCTAAACCCATAAGTTTCCAGGCCGCTACCCTTCCAGTGGCCTGGATTCTAACTATGATCGGTATTTTAAGAATGGAGAATGTCTAATGTCCCAAGACACTACAGGATTTGGATACCGATCATGGCTATAGTAAATGGATATGCAACACTAACTCAAATTAAAAACTACATGTCTATATCAGATAATACTGATAATGATCTGTTAGAAGATTTGATTGAATCGGCATCAAGGTCAATTGACCGGATGGCTAACCGTAGATTTTATTTAGATGCCACCGCATCCGCACGCCTTTACCGTGCGTACTCAGATATTTTTGTTTATGTAGATGATATTGGTACTACATCAAGTTTGGCTGTTGCCTTAGATATAAATGGCAATGGTACTTACACAAAAACTTTAACTTTAAACCAAGATTACATTTTAGACCCATTAACCGCATCATCTTTAGGCCGGCCTTTTACTCAATTAACTATGGTATCTAATACCGAAACCTGGCCAATATTCCCAGGGCTAACCCAAAATGGTTTGCGCCCAGGCGTACAAGTAACTGCAAGATGGGGATGGCCATCAGTGCCGGATGATATAAATATGGCTTGTTTGATCCTCACAGCCGATCTATACAAGCGTAAAGATGCCCCAGGTGGAATATTAGGATTAGGTGATTTAGGCGTTGTCAGAATGTCACCAATTGGTAGAGATGTAACGGCAATGGTTAGGGCATACAAAAAAGAAGTTATTGCATGACCCCAAGCACCGTTAGAGATAATTTAAAAACTGCACTACAAGCAATAACCGGATTGCGCGTATTTGATTATGTACCTGATTCTACAAATATCCCAACAAACAATGCTTTTGCAATAGTTGGCCAATTGTCTATGAATTATGACTTTACATTGAACAGAGGATTTGATTCTGCAACCTGCCAAGTTATTGTTGTGGTTGGTAGAATGAGTGAAAGAAATGGACAAGAGAGATTGGATGGGCTACTTGCCTCATCCGGTTCAACTTCAATTAAAACCGCAATTGAGGCTGATAAAACATTAAGCGGTGCTGTACAAACGCTCAGGGTTGTGTCTGCAAGCCCTGGAACAATTACTTCCGCTAATATTGACTACCTAAGTTATCAATATGCGGTTGAGTTGATAGGTTAGTAACGAAAGGAAAAATATGGCCATATTTATGGGTAACAAAGTTGCCGTGATTGTAGGTACTACAACTATCAGCGATCATGTCAGCACTGTAAGTCTTGCACGCGAAATTGACCAGGTTGAAATTACAGCCATGTCAGATAATGTACAAAATATGATAGGCGGGGTTGAAAGACCTACACTATCTTTAGAAGTGTACAATGATTTTGCGGCGGCTTCTGTAAACTCACTATTTGAGGATGCATTAGGTACTAAACTGAATATCAAATTGATACCAGTTGCAGGTACAGTTTCAGCAACAAACCCAAGTTATACAATGTCATGCTTAGTTTCATCATGGACACCGATTAATGGTGCAATTGATAGCGTAAGTAGTGTATCTGTATCGCTTCCGGTAACTGCATTAACAAAATCAACAAGCGCGTAATAATGAAAGGGTGGGACAATGCACAAGATTGAGATTGTTAAAAAAGATGGCAAGAAACTTACTTATGATCTTACGCCATCCGCTAAGGTGGCTTTTGAAGCCGAATATAAGACAGGCTGGCGTAAGAGATTAAGTGAACTACAAATGGAATCGGATTTGTGGTGGTTTGCCTGGCGTTTAGAAAAAGATGCTGGCAAAACTGAATTAACCTTTGGTGATGATTATATTAATCAATATTCAGATGTTGATTTGGTTTATGATTCAAAAAATGGATAGACCGGCACGGACAAATCTATGAAGTCGCTACCGTGTCGGTGGCAACAGGTATTAGCCCTAAAGATTTATTAGAGGTTGATCCAGCGATTTATGCGGCCATAAAAGCCATTTTGCAAGAACGGCATTACAACAACAAGAAGGCAACAGTTAGGCGTAAATAATGATTAGACCTAGATATTCAGAATTGCCTGGCCGATCTAGGTCATTAGCGGCAGTGCCATCAATCTATGTTGAAAATTTAACTGAACTTCTTGAAAAAATGAAAAAAGTTGATCCTGATTTACAAAAAGAATTTAGAAGGGAATTAAGCACAGCAGTAAAGCCTGTTGCTAAATTAGCACAAAGTTTTGTACCACACTCACCATTTCCGGGTTGGCGTGATGTTGAACCAAACTACCCACCACAATGGGGTTGGGCTAATGACAATGTTCACCGGGGTAGAACAATTGGCGAGAATAAAAGAAGTCGTTGGAAATGGTCACAAACAGAAGTTATACGCGGCATAAGAGTAAGCACGGCTAAAAGTAAAGTACAAAGAGTTAAAGGCGCAACATTTTCAGTAACCGCATTAGCCATAGTAAATAAATCTGTACCAGGTATAATATATGAGTTGGCAGGTTTTGGATCATCACGCTCACGCGCAAGAACTAGGCGCATAAGCCGTAACCCAAATGCTAGTGAATCATTCATTGGGAAATTACAAGGTACTGCTAATAGCGGTGCTTACAAAGAAAAAAGATTGATTTACCGCGCATCACAACAATTAGGTGGGCAGGTAAATGATAATCTATACGGCGTGCTTAAAAAATATCTAGGCAAAGAATTTAGGGGTTAATCATGGCATTAAGTCAATATGTTGCAATTAACTTCTTAACCAAGTTTGATAAAAAAGGCTTAGAGCGTGCAACCAAAGAATTAAAAGGTTTTGATAAAGTAGTTGCAACAGGCTCATTTAGATTAAGAGCGTTTGCAAAAGCCGGTGGAATAGCGGCGGCGGCTGGCTTAACAATTTTTGCCAAGAAGGCTGTTGATGCCGCATTAGCCCAGGAACGCTTAGACAAATCTTTGAAACTAACCTTATCTAGTATTGGCAGGGGTGGGTTTGCCACTGAAGTTAATGCATTTATTGATTCCACACAAGCCGCTACAAATGTAACTAAAGAACAATTGATACCAGCATTACAACAATTAATAACGCAAACTGGCGATCTTGAAGCATCGCAAGGTTTATTAACAGTTGCATTGGATACTAGTGCTGGTACAGGTAAAGATTTAAGTACAGTTTTAGATGCTATTACAAAAGCCGCTATTGGAAACTATGGATCAATTTCAAAATTAGGTATTGGTGTTAGTGCTACTGAAGCCAAGACATTAGGTTTTGCCGGCAGTATGCAACTATTACAAAAATATACCGGATCAGCCGAAGCCGCAACATTAACACTTGATGGCCAAATGCAGGCACTTAAAATTAGTGCCGGTGAAGCCACTGAAACAATAGGCGAGGGCATGCTAACTGCTTTTGCAATTATCGCTGGCGGTCAGCCACTAGTAAAAGATTTAGGCACTGGGTTAGAAGTAGCCGCCAAACAATTCAGTAATATTTTTGTAGGTGTTGCAGCAACATTACAAAAAGAGGGTTTAGGTTTTTACTTCAGTGCATTAGAAGCGTTTGCGCAAGGTTTTGTGGGCGAAACCGGACAGTTAAGAGATTTTGAAAAAGCGGGAATGAAAGCGTTAAGCACAGAAAAACAAACTGCTAATGAAAGAGAAGGCAGATTGAAAGACACTCAAAAATCATTAACATTTGATCAAATTATTGCGCGAATACAAAAAAATATACTAGCAACTCAAAAATTAAGCACTAAAGAAAAAGAAAAGCAAAATGCTTTAGACAAAAAGAAAACAGATTTAATGGCTATGTTTGATCTTGATGCAATCAATTTACAGGTTGCTTTAAGCCGTAAGTTATCTGCCGAAGATGAAGCGCGTGTAAAAATATTACAAAAACTTAAAGAAGGCACAGAAGCCGCAGTTAATGAAGCACAAAGATACGCTGATGTATTAAAGATAATTGAAGATGGCAAAATTACAACAGGCGAAATAGATGAATTGGCTAAAAAGTGGGGTATGACTAATTTAGGCGTTGAAATGTACATATTAAAATTGTTTGCCGCCAATGAAGAAATAAGAAAAATGTTAGCACTATTAAAGCAAGTTAAACCACCTGCAACAGAACCGCCGCCAGGAGATAGACCAATTTATGATTTATCTCCATCTAATATTCTTGAAAAATCATCATTGGCTAGTGCTAATCGGGAATATTTTGAAAAACAAGTATTTCCAGCCATTGAAACAGGTATTGCTAGTGGCAATGTTTTACAAGATTATGTTAAAGCGGTTAATCAGGCTATGGGTACAAGAAATGCGGCAGTACCTTTTGCTGAAGGTGGTGTTGTCACTGCGCCAACTTATGCTTTGATTGGAGAAGCCGGTGCTGAAGCAGTTATCCCATTAGACAAAATGGGTGGATTTGGTACTACCGTTAATGTAAATGTTGCAGGCAGTGTTATATCAGAAGGTGAATTGCAATCTGTAATTCAAGATGCTTTGTACAATTTAAACAGAGCAGGCGCGGTAACTCAATTAACTAACTTAGGTAGATAATGCCAGCCGCAACATTCCGGGCAGAAATTGATTTTAGCGGCGGTGCTTCATTTGATCCGGCTTTAGTGCTTGATGATCCTGCCACCCCGCTTGATGTCGCAGTGTTAGGTACTGCCGCCGCAGATACAGTTGATATTACAAATTTTGTTACTCAATGTTACATACGCCGTGCCTTTAATAGATCATCAGATTCATTTACCGGTGGCACAGCGCGTATAGTTTTTGTTGATGAAACAGGTGAATTTAATCCAGCCAATACTGGATCAAGTTTATATGGCAAGATAAAACCAATGCGTAAGATTCGCTTTACGGCAGAATATTTAGGGGTCACATATAACTTAGGTTCTTTTTATGTACAGGAATGGAATTACCAAAGCCCTACCGGGTTTGATCCAGCCTATGTGACTTTAGCCTGTGTGGATGGATTCCAGTTATTAAACCTTACAACCATTACATCAGTTAGCGGCGGCACAGCCGGACAAACCACTGCTCAAAGAATTTCAAGCCTGTTGGATGCCGGAGAATGGCCAGGTGGTATGCGTGATATATCCACTACCGCAACTACTACCGTGCAGGTAGATGATGGATCATCAAGATCATTATTGTCAGCATGTCAGGTTGTAGAAGGTACAGACCTGGGCGCGTTCTATATGGATGAGCGCGGGTATGCAAAATTTTTATCTCGCAATGACATCATAGTTGCTTCGGGTGATACTGCTACTGTTTTTAGTGATGTACCCGGATCAGGTGATGTGACATATCAGGCGGTTGAGTTTGATATTTCTGATTATCAAATGATTAATAAAGTAACTGTAACACCAACTGGGTTGAGTGGTCAGACCGCAAGCGATTCTGCAAGTATTGAGGATTATTTCCAACATAGCCGGGTCAGGGGCGGCATTATGCAAACAACAGCCGATGCGTTTAATCAAGCACAAATGATTATTGCTTCCCGAAAAGAACAGGGCGTAAACATACAATTAAATTCTTTAACTGTTGATGCCTTTGGTGAGGATGACCCTGACCGCGTAGTTGCGGCATTGAGTTTAGATATGTTTGACCCAATAGAGGTTACTCAAACCCTGCCGGCGGGAAATGTGGTTACAGATAGCGTTATTGCAGGCCTTACCTATCAAATAACACCCAAATCTTTTCAAGTAACATTTACATGCGCCCAGCCTTTTGCCGTGGGATTTTTGCTAGACTCTACCGTTGATGGAATTTTAGATGAAGATTCTTTGGCTTATTAGGGGAGTGTGATGGCAACTTTTTCAGTTGGTCAGGTATTAACGGCGGCTCAAATGAACTCAATTGCTAATCTGAGCGTTAGAGCAGTTACGGCCACATCAGACACATTAGTGGTTACTGATGCAGATAATAAATTAATTACCTATTCAAATACAGGCACAACCACAATTACAATACCGCCTTATAACACAGTGGCAATGACTACTGGATCAGTTGTAAATGTAATTAAAATTGGATCAGCCGGTACAATATCTATTATTCAAGGTTCAGGTGTAACACTTGCATCAAGTGGCGCGGTATCTACTAACCCAACAATTACCGGACAATTCAAAGCGGCAAGCATAATTAAAGTCAGTACAGACAGTTGGTATGTTGTGGGTGGAATTGCGTAATGTCTTTAATTCTTGGGATATTAGCACAAAGCGTTGGTGCTGCCCCAGCACTTCCTAATAGTTACGAATCTATTGCAACAGTAACAGTAGGTTCAGGTGGTGCAAGTAATATTACCTTTAGTTCTATTCCATCAACCTTTACCCATTTACAAATTAGGGGTATTTTATTGCCCGATTCTACTAGCGGCAACACAAATTTTCTGCAGTTTAATGCAGATACAGGCAATAATTATAGTTTCCATATGATAAGAAATTCTTCAGCAGTTGAGGAAAGTGGTTCGGTTGACCGTACTGGCGCTATTTCAATGTATGGTGGAACAAGTGTGGCTGGTGCGGTAATTTGGGATATTTTAGATTATAAAGACACCAACAAATACAAGACAGTTAGAGGCTTGGGTGGGCTAGATGATAATACTAATGGGTTTATAAATTTTTCAAGTGGTTCGTGGCGCAATACAAATGCAATATCAAGTATTAAAATATACAACGCTTCGGTTAATTTAAAGCAATATTCATCACTTGCCCTCTACGGAATTAAGGGAGTATAACAATGGCCGCAGGTGCAACCTATGAACCAATAGCGACAACTACTTTGGGTAGTGTGCAATCAACTGTTACGTTTACTTCAATCAGCGGAAGTTATACTGATTTAGTTGTTATTGGCAATCTAGGAATTGATTCCAATCGTTACCCTTTTATACGGTTTAATAGTGACACAGGAAATAATTATTCCACTACAGATGTTTACGGCACAAGTTCAAGCGCAGCATCATCAAGGGAATCTAACGGTAGTAAAATTTGGATAAGCCTAGACATTCCCAGTTCATCACAAATTGAAAGTAATTTTATTGTTAATGTGCAAAATTATTCAAACAGCACAACATATAAAACAGCACTATCTAGGTTTAATTCTGCTGCTAATGGCACAACTGCAACAATAGGGTTATGGCGTAATACCGCTGCTATCACTTCAATTACCATCGTTGGCTTTGGTGCTGGCGTGGAGTGGAATTTTCCAATTGGCTCAACCTTTACACTCTACGGAATAGCGGCGGCATAATGGCAAATACATATACTTTAATAGCGAGTTCAACTGTTGGTAGTGGCGGTGCGGCTAATGTTCAGTTTACTTCAATACCTGCTACTTATACTGATTTATTAATTAAATTATCAGGCAGACACTCTCAAAGTGCTACTTATATTAATTTTACTTTAACTTTTAATGCAACAACAACTGGTAGCAATATAGAATTGTCTGGCACGGGCTCTACTGTTGGTGCTGGAGCAAATGCAATCGCTTTAGGTGGTTACTTAAATGGAAACTCAACAACCGCAAGCACTTTTGGCAATACTGAAATATACATACCAAATTATACAAGCACAAATAAAAAATCTGTATCTATTGATTCAGTTGTAGAAAACAATGCTACTGCTAGTTTGGCTAACTTATCTGCCACTTTGCAAGACTTAACAAGTGCAATTACTTCTATAACTTTGGCTTTAGCAAGTGGGACTTTTTTAGAATTTTCAACCGCTTACCTATACGGAATCAAAAACTCATAAAGGAGAAACAATGCCAACTAAACTAATAATCAACTGCGAAACAGGAGAGCAAACTGAAGTGGAATTAACTGCTGAGGAAATCGCTCAGCGTGAGGCGGATGCTGCTAAAGCAGAGGCTGACAAAGTTGCTAAAGATGCTGAGTTAGCCGAACAAGCCAAAGTTAAGGCCGCTGTATTAAAAAGGTTAGGGCTTTCAGAAGAAGAAGCAAAAGCCTTACTATCTTAATAATGTGTGATGGCAATTATTAGAGAACTCACTAGCCCTAATGGATGGCCGGCTAGTGAGGATCGCAAGGCATTAGGCATTGAATCTTTTAATGTGCCAGGAACAAAAGTAAAGTTTGCTTGTTGTAAAGCCGTTGCGCCATTGCTTGTTAATTTTGCTAAAGAATTTCATGAATTAGTTGAACCTATTAATCAAGGCCAATTAGATGATTGGGGTTATGCCTTCAGAATGACCCGCGGATCAGATCGGGTTTTAAGCAATCATTCATCCGGTACAGCCATAGACTTAAATGCAATTAAACATTCTTTGGGCAAGTCAAATACATTTAATAAGGATCAGCGTAATACAATTAATCTACTAATAACTAAATATGGGTTAAATTGGGGTGGCAATTACAAAAAGCGCAAAGATGAAATGCATTTTGAAATAGCATTAACCAAATATGAAGTTGAACAAAAAATTAAACAGTTAGGATTAAAATGAAATTAGATAAAAAGAAAAAAGAAATTTTAAAGTCATATTTAAGAAGCGTTGCAGTTGCAACAGTTACAACAGCGTTGGCCTTAGTTGCAGATGTACGCCCTGAGTTGGCAATCCTAGCCGGCGCAGTAGTAGCCCCTCTTATCCGCTATCTTGATCCAAAAAATGATCAATTTGGTGTTAATAGTTAATGAGCGTAAATGATTGGGCGGCGTTAGCAGTATCTACCGTCACCATTTTAGGCGCGTTGGTAGCAACCGTTAGATGGCTTGTAAAACACTATTTAAGTGAGTTAAAACCTGATAACAATGGCCGCCATAATTTAGAAGGCCGGGTTGCCCGCATAGAAGAAAAATTAGACACGCTGTACCAAATACTTATTTCTAGGAATTAAGTCAGCCTTTACCCCTACCCTATGGCCATGAAGATGTGTGTGGTTGTACCTAGTAGGGGTAGGCCTGAAAATGTAGATCGCCTGGCCAAAGCCTTTCTTGATACCAATGCTGATGCTGATCTTTATATTGTTGTAGATAATGATGATCCCAAATGGAATGAGTATGCAAAAAATGAATCTTATACAATGTTGCCGGCAGATAATAAAACAGGTGGTTGTGCCGCTTCTCTTAATACCGGTGCGGTTTTGCTTTTGGATATTACTAAGTTTCCTTTATATGATTATTTTGTTTTCATGGGTGATGATCACCTTCCTAGAACCCAGGGCTGGGATAAAGCCTTTATTCAAGCGTTAAAAAATAATGCTGGTATTGCCTATGGTGATGATTTATTACAAGGTAAAAACTTGCCAACAGCCTATGCAACTACGCGTGAAGTAGTTAATGAACTCAGGGGTATGACATTTCCCGGATGCATACATTTATATTTTGATAATTTTGTTAAACAGTTAGGCATTGATCTAGGCGCATTAATATATTTATCTGATGTAATCATTGAGCATTTACATCCAGTAGCGGGTAAGGCTGAGATGGATGAAGGTTATGCCAGGGTTAATCAACCTAAATGGTATGAAGAAGATTTATTAACATTACAGAAGTACATCAGATCGCAAGAGTATGCAGATTTGGTAAACAAACTTAAATGAACATATTAATTACCGGATCACATGGTTTTGTTGGGCGCGCCTTTAGGCGTGCGTTACCTCACGCCAATTTAACTTTAGTAGATTTAAAACAGGGTGTTGATTGCCGTAAGTTTTTTCAATTAGAAAAAAAGCAATATGATCTTGTAATTCATTTGGCCGCAGTGGTCGGTGGCCGGATGCTTATAGAAAATGAACCGTTAGCCTTAGCGGTTGATCTAGCCATTGATGCTGAGTTTGCATCCTGGGCAATGAGAACTAAACAACCCTATCTTGTTTACTTTTCATCATCAGCCGCTTATCCCATTGAACTACAAACGCTAAATAAAAAACGCCGGTTAAAAGAAAAGGACATCAATTTTAATAAGATTGGTAAGCCTGATATGACTTATGGTTGGTCAAAATTAACCGGCGAAATGTTAATGAACTACTTGCGTGAAGAAGATACAAAGGTGCTAACCCTTAGACCATTTAGCGGATACGGCACAGATCAAGATTTAGATTATCCATTTCCATCTATTATTGAACGCGCCATTATGAACGCTAACCCCTTTAATATTTGGGGTAAGGCAACTACTACCAGGGATTTTATACACATTGATGACATAGTTGATGCGGTCATAACTATGGTTAGAAATGATTGCAATCAAACTGTAAATCTATGCACCGGCAGACCTAGCACTTTCATGGATTTAGCCACAATTGCCTTAAAGGTTTTAGGCCATGAAAAAACCCATCGTAAAAATTTCAAAGTATTAACCGATAAGCCGGCGGGTGTGGCCTACCGGGTAGGTGATCCAACCATGATGAGTGACTACTACACCCCAAAAATTAGTTTAGAAGAAGGCGTTGAACGCGCCATACGCGGAATAATATGATCTAAAATTGGTGACTATGGCTACTAAAAAACCTAGAAAAGCACCCCAGCGTAAGCGGCGCACGCCACGCAAGGCTGAGGCGTTGAACAAACTAGAAAATCATTACATTACTTTGAATGAAATGTTTAAAGCGGCCAAAGCCGCCGGGTTTAGCCATGATGTTGCATTTTGGTTAATTACAGAGCCAGGTGCATCAATGCCTGATTGGATCAATCCAGGTAACCAACCCACTGAGATCATTCCCCGAATTGATCCAACAGATGATGAGGATGAAGATTAAGCGCGATAAATCATTTAACGCCAAATACCTTGTAGTCAGTGATCTACAAGTACCATTCCAATTTACAGAAGCCGTAATCAATTTAAAAAAACTGGTCAATACTTTTAAATTTGATTTAGTTTTAAATGTTGGTGATGAGATGGATTTCAATACTATTTCTCGTTTTGCAGATGGTAAGGCTGAATCATTTATGCAAACCCTGGATCAAGATCGGGCTACATGCCAGGATATTCTTTATGATCTAAAAACAGATGTAGTATCAAGATCAAATCATTCTGATCGGTTGTACAAGGCCATACAACGCATACCCGGATTAATGGGATTACCTGAATTACAATATGCCAACTTCATGGGCTTTGATGATCTTGGAATCCATTACGCAAAACAGCCCTATCCAATCCCAGGAACTAACTTTGTCCTATGTCATGGGGATGAAGGGGTCATATCTAATATTGCTGGTCAAACCGCGTTGAATCTTAGTAAACGCTGGGGATTTTCTGTAATTTCGGGACACACGCACAGATTGGGCTACACATGCCATTCAGAAGCCTTTAATGGCCGATTACAGAGGGTTTTAGTAGGGGTTGAGTGTGGTCACACCTGTGATCTGAAAAAGATGTCCTATACCAAAGGCTACGCCAATTGGCAGGCTGGGGCGGTTATCATCCATATCAAGCGTGGCAATGTGAGCGTAGAGATGATCCCATTTAATGTTGATGGGTCATTTACTGCTATGGGTAAGGCCTTTGGGTGAGGTAGATCACATAACACGCCGTGCCTGGTAATTGCATTTGTCAGCCCCCTAGTGTTTAATTGCATTTACAAACGCAATTGACCGGAAGGGGTTAATATGTTAGAAATAAGAAGTAATAAATCAGTAACAACATGTTTTAACATTGTTATACATGATGATTGGTCTATTGAAAATGACCAATTAATTGTAGAAATAAATGGCAAAAAATATTTTTGCATGTATGCATTTATTGATAAAAATTGGTCTTCAGATGGAACAGAATTTCAATTGGAGAGAGTAAAAAATCCAGTTGGTAAAGCAACATTTGTTTCTGTTTTGAAAAATGGTACGGCTGGTAACAGTTACAAAGATGAAATAATTTGGAATCGTAATTCTTACAATGGTGTGTTTGCTCATTTATTTGATGCTTACAATGAAGAATTTGAAAAACTACAATTGCAACATTTAGTAGGTGTTAATTAATGAAACTTACACCAAATCAATTTGAAGGTTTAACACAATGTCAAATGGAGTGGGCTACTGAATCAGATTGGCTAAAACAAAAAGATAGATTTGAAGACACAATTTGTTGGTCACATTTATTTATTTATTGGGTAGATAATTATGCCTCAGTTATATTGGCTACTGAATTTTTAAAACAGAATAAATGGGATTACAGCATTTCATTTGACAATGCAGTTGGGCAATATTGTTTTACCACCAACTACCGTGGATCATGGGTGTATGCGTGAACGCCGTAGCCTATGCAGAAAAAGGTTGGTGGGTTTTGCCATTAAAACCACAATCTAAAGAGCCTTGCAAGTTTTTAAGACATGGGTATTTGGATGCTAGTGGTGATGTAACCATTGTTAATAAATGGTTTAAAGATGATCCGGATTTAAATATTGGCTTGGCTATTGTGCAATCTAATTTGGTTGTACTGGATTTTGATATACGCAATATTTCATCCAGGATTTTATGGGAACAATATCGCCGTATGTGTGTTACATCTAATACCCATACTGTTAAAACAGATAACGGTTTTCATTTCTATTACCTTGCAGATAAAACTAAGCAATTTAAAGGCAAGGTGATACCAGGTATAGATATTAAACACAAAGGTTATGTTGTGTTGCCACCATCTATACACCCAAATGGCACTGTTTATGAAGTAATAAACAATGTTGATCCGGTTGCATTACCGGCTGAATTAGAAAAGGTAATGACTTGGAATTAGTCAAATATGATAAAGAATCAGGTGCTTATGTTGATGAAAAGCGTAAGCACTTTGTAAAGGCTTCTTTAATCCGCAAACACGCCAAAAAAGCAATAGGCGCAAGGCAGGTTAGAGGAAGGCTATCAGCCAAAATGGTTGAAGCATATTGGTTAGACAAGTTCAAGGAAGCGGTGAAATATGAACTATGAGATATATGGGTGGTTGGTAACAATTACCTTGTTTACGCTGGTAGCACTGTTGATTGGTGTTACATGGATTGTGGCCGTTGAGAATGGCTATGACAAAGGGTTTAAGAGTGGGTACAAGCGCGGCACTACCGACACAAAGCAAACTAATGTAAAGGTAGAAAAATTTACCGTTAGAACTCACCCATCAATGCGCCAAAAGATGCTTGAAGCCGATAATGAATATTTAATGGAAAAGGTTGTAAGCCTTTGGGATAAGGAAAACAGATAATGAACATGAATGATTATGTTGATGTGGCTGAGCGCATAGCGCAATTAAAAGAAGCCTATCCTGAAGCATCATTACAACCGTATGATCCTAGTAAGCCTTATGAGATTGTACAGGTTGAAGGTAAAACCTATGTGGTTTATACCGCCGCTTGTTACCGTGATCCTCATGATGT
>Ga0315899_10002150_pt1 | contig 22010 bp, 18 predicted proteins | sample LakEriMetagenome_2_FD_203518 | JGI IMG/M metagenome (GOLD analysis project Ga0315899, IMG submission 203518) | Freshwater fungal communities from buoy surface, Lake Erie, Ohio, United States - Buoy 4 MA112 | ecosystem: Environmental > Aquatic > Freshwater > Lake | place: USA: Lake Erie, Ohio... | reverse complement strand
ACATTTTCAAACCAAGCACTTTCTAAAAATATATTTGTGGTCGTCGCTTTTACCCCACTTTGTAAACCGCCAAAAACACCTGCAATACACAATGGCTTTGCGCCATCCGTAATCATTAAATCATTGGCTTGCAAAGTTCGTTCTACCCCATCGAGTGTAGTGAACTTAGTACCTGCAGCATATTTTTTTACGACTACTTTGTTTTCTTTGATCTCACTCGCATCAAATGCATGCAGTGGTTGCCCGGTTTCATGTAAAATATAATTCGTGATGTCCACGATATTATTAATGGAACGTACCCCAATACTTTGCAATCTATTTTTTAACCAAGTAGGCGATTCTTTTACAGTTACACCTTCAATGACTAACCCACTATAACGTGCACACCCTTTTTCATCTTCAATCAAAACTTTAAATGGCGCTACCGATGTATCATGTAACAAATTTTGTGTGAATGGACTTACTGCACTCACTGGACTATTATGATAAGACAAATAAGCACATACATCTTTCGCAACACCATAGTGACTCATTGCATCCATTCTGTTGGGTGTTAAACCAATCTCATAAATCCAATCCTGATAGTATTCGTAAATTTCAGCAACTGGAGTGCCTGCTTTTATTGCAGCATCCAACACAATAATTCCAGCATGGTCATCACTTACCCCAATTTCATCTTCCGCACAAATCATTCCTTCACTTTGTTCGCCCCTGATTTTAGCTAATTTCATGGTCATCGGCTCCTTCCCTTTTGGATAGATAGTAGTACCCACAACCGCGACCACCACTTTTTGACCCACCATTACATTGGATGCACCACAAACAATGCCTAAAGGCGCCGCCCCACCCGTATCTACTTTGGTCAATTTTAATTTATCTGCATTTGGATGTGGTATCACTTCCAATACTTCCCCTACAACTAATCCTGCAAGTCCACCTTTGAAATTTTCAAAATTTTCTAATGACTCTACTTCCAAACCTATGGAGGTTAGGATATTAGATAATTCTTCCGGGCGCACCGTTTGGGGTAAATATTCACTCAGCCAGCGATAACTAATCGTCATATTGCATCTTTATGGTATAGCTTCAAAAGTACAAATTTTTGAGTGCTTTTTAGGTAAAAAATAGCCCCTCCAAAATAGCCCCTTTTTGACCCTAGGCAGGGACCAAGGTGGATAAGTGCAAAATGCTAGTGGAAATCCCGTGAATAACCCCATTTTATTGTGGATACTAGATAGCGAGGACCTGTGTATAAGGGGATTGCAAAACTAAATTTCTTGAATTGCTAATTTGGTTTGATTTTCGCAGTAGAAATTCACCCAATCTTATTTATTAATTATTATGGCTTTACCCAATATAAATACCAATCGTGCCAAAAAGAAAACTGCCAATGTTGATATTAGCAGTATGATGTATGGAAAAATTCCACCACAGGTGCGCGAATTAGAAGAAGCGGTATTAGGTGCCATCTTATTAGAAAAAAGTGCGTTTGACACGGTAACAGAAATTTTGAAACCAGAATGTTTTTATGTTGAATCACATCAAATGATTTATCGTTCGATGCAAAGTTTGCAACAAAAAAATATGCCCATTGATATGTTGACGGTGGTGGAGGAATTAAGGATGCAGGAGAATTTGGACATTGTTGGTGGTGCTTATTATATTTCTAAATTAACCAATGTCGTTGTTTCTACTGCGAATATTGACGCACACGCAAGAATTGTTTTGCAAAAATTTATTCAACGAGAATTAATTAGAATTAGCGGGGAAGTAATTGCGAATGCTTATGAGGATAGCACGGATGTTTTTGATTTACTTGATGATAGTGAAACAAAAATGTTTAACATCACCAATAACTATTTAAAGAAAAATTTCGTTGATATTGGTTTTGCTTTGGCAACCGCGATTACAAGAATTGATGAATTAAGAACGAAGAAAGATGAAATATCTGGTGTGCCTAGTGGCTTTGCCAGCTTAGATAGAATTACGTATGGTTGGCAACCCACCGATTTAATTATTTTAGCTGCGCGACCTTCCGTAGGTAAAACTGCATTTGCATTGAACCTTGCACGTAATGCTGCATTGCATCCTACAAAACCACAACCCGTTGGCTTTTTTAGTTTAGAGATGAGCGCCTCTCAATTGGTGCAACGTATATTGAGTGCGGAGAGTGAAATTAAAATGGAAAAAATTTCAAGAGGTAAATTAGAAGATTACGAATACCAACAATTGCATGCAAAAGGTATTAAGCGATTAGAATCTGCGCCTATTTATATTGATGACACTGCGGCTTTAAACATTTTTGAATTCAGGGCAAAGGCCCGTAGGTTAGTGAACAAACACCAAGTTAAAATTATCATCATTGACTACTTGCAATTGATGAGTGGCTTGGGGGATCGTAATTCAAACAGAGAACAAGAAATTAGTAATATATCAAGAAGTTTAAAGGCCTTGGCTAAGGAATTAAATATTCCAATCATTGCTTTATCTCAGTTGAGTCGTGCGGTAGAAACAAGAAAAGAAAGCAAGATGCCGCAATTGAGTGATTTGAGAGAATCCGGTGCGATTGAGCAAGATGCGGACATGGTTATGTTTATCTATCGTCCAGAATATTACGAGGTAATGAGTAATGAAATGGGAGAAAGCACACAAGGTGAAACCCATATCAGAATTGCCAAACACCGTAATGGTTCTTTGGATTTAATTAAATTAAGAGCGCGCTTAGATATTCAACGTTTTGAAGAATGGGATGGCGAAGGTGGTATACCGGGACTAGGGAGCAACTATAAACCGGTCTCCTCACTCCCAGGAAATACAAGCAACGACGGTGGCCGCTTTTTTATACAAGGAAGTAAAATGAATGGCGGAGAATTTGATGAAGGCATCAATGACGAAGACCAACCCTTTTAAATTTTAGTTCCCATTTATTTTTAACAGTTCATGTATAATTTTATAGCTTTTCCATTGCATTAACATTATTGTCAATCAAACTTATGCCTGTACCCTATTTTTACGAACCTTCCTTAAACATCGGCGTAAATCAGTTTACACTCAGCCCGGAAACAAGTAAGCATTGCGTGCAAGTTTTAAGGATGCAGGAAGGCACTAAAATAGATATTACCAATGGCATGGGCGTTGTTTTTAATGCAACCATTCAAACAGCACATAAAGCCAATAGCCTTGTCACCGTTGATCGTCATCAAAGTTTCGCTGCTTCGCAACAAAAAATCACCTTAGGTATTTCCTTATTAAAAAATGCAGTTCGCTTGGAATGGCTTTTTGAAAAAGCAACCGAAATGGGCATCTATCAAATTGTACCAATTATTTGCGAACGCACCATTCATGAAAGATTCAAAATGGATCGCATGCAAAATATTTTGCAATCTGCCATGATCCAAAGCCAACAAGCATGGCTTCCTTTACTCTGCGAACCTATCGAATTTGATGCCTTTATAAATAAGCACAAAGCACCCATCAATTTAATAGCACACTGTGAAACAAGCGAGAAAAAAAATATCAAAGATATTATTGCATTAAATGAGGTTAATTTATTGATTGGCCCAGAAGGCGATTTTTCACCTTCCGAAATTGCGACGGCTATTTCAAATAATTACACCCCCATTAAGCTTGGCCCCACGCGACTCAGGACAGAAACTGCAGGAATTTTTGCATTGAGTGTATTAAAAATATTTTAATTTGTAGCAATGAATATTATTGAAGTAAAATCAGCCGCTACTGAAAAAGCATTTTTAGCCATCAATGCCGAATTAAATCAGCACAACCCTAATTATATTCGCCCTTTAGATAATGAGGTCAAACAAGTTTTTGATCCCAATAAAAATAAATTATTTCAAAACGGCGACGCGGCAAGATGGCTTTTACTAAATGCCGATGGTAAAACCATTGGAAGAATTGCCGCATTTTATTACAAAGATTATAAAAACAAAGGAACCGAATACCCCGTTGGATGTATTGGGTTTTTTGATTGTATTAATGAGCAGGAATGTGCAAATTTGCTTTTTGACACCGCAAAATTATGGCTGCAACAAAATGGTATGGAAGCCATGGACGGGCCTATCAATTTTGGAGATAGAGATAAGTGGTGGGGCTTGATGGTGGAGGGTTTCGAAGCGGAACCCATGTACGGCATGTCTTTCAACCCTTCCTATTATGAGGCCCTTTTAACCAATTACGGTTTTGAAAATTATTACAACCAATATTATTATAGAAAAAATTTACTTGCACCACTTCCAGCGCGCTTTGAAGAAAGGTATCATAAGTTCAAAGCTAAGCCTGATTATACAGCCGTTCATTTAGATAAAAACAAGCTCACAAAATTTGCCCAGGATTTTGTTACCATCTATAATTCGGCATGGGCACAACACGGAGAAGAAAAAGCCATCACACTGCCTCAAATCCTAAAACTATTTAATTCCTTAAAAGCCGTGATGGACGAAAGGGTGATTTGGTTTGCTTATTACAAGGAGGAGCCCATCGCTATGTTTATTAATATACCGGATGTGAATCAATACTTTAAATATTTTAATGGCGCTTTAGGCCTATGGCAAAAACTACATTTACTATGGATGAAATGGACGGGACAAAATAATAAATTAACCGGTTTAGCTTTTGGCGTGGTACCTAAGTACCAAGCATTAGGTATTGATAGTTTTTTAATTAATTCCTGCCATATTCTTTTAAATAAAATAAAATTGTACGACCAATACGAAATGGGTTGGGCGGGCGATTGGAACCCGAAAATGGTCAATATTTACAAAAGCTTAGATGCCCTTCCAAGCAGAAGAATGGTCACATTTAGGTACATTTTTGACGCAAAATCACATCCATTTGAGCGTCATCCCATCATGGATTATAAAACAGGTGGCTAATTTTTACCTGTTTAAAAATTGGGGGATAAGATTTAATTCATAGACTATAAGTTTTGATTTTGAATGTGTATATTGCGCGTCAAGTATGGAAAATTTTATAGTATCAGCAAGGAAATATAGGCCCCAAAACTTCAGTACAGTGGTGGGACAGTCGCATATTACGACCACCTTAAAAAATTCCATTTTAAACAATCATTTGGCGCATGCATTTTTATTTTGCGGTCCTAGAGGCGTAGGTAAAACTACCTGCGCGCGTATTTTAGCCAAAACAATTAACTGTACAAAAGTTACCAAGGAGGGCGAAGCCTGTAATACTTGTGAAAGCTGCGTTTCCTTTGAAAAAGGGGCGAGTTTAAATATTCATGAATTAGATGCGGCAAGCAATAATTCCGTGGACGATATCAGAACATTGGTAGAGCAAGTTCGTTTTGCCCCACAAGCTGGAAAATACAAGGTATATATTGTGGATGAGGTACACATGTTAAGCTCAAGTGCATTTAATGCATTTTTAAAAACATTGGAGGAGCCACCCCCATTTGCAATTTTTATTTTAGCGACCACCGAAAAACATAAAATTCTTCCAACCATATTAAGTCGCTGTCAAATATTCGATTTTAGAAGAATCAATTCCAACGATACCGTTTTACATTTGGAGGAAATCGTTGGCAAGGAAAAAATTAAGGCAGAAAAAAATGCATTACAGCTGATCGCGCAAAAAAGTGAAGGTTGTATGCGTGATGCTTTAAGTATTTTAGATAAGATTGTCAGTTTTTCGAATGGTGCCTTAACTTATGAAAATACACTTGAGCATTTAAATATTTTAGACGAGGCATATTATTTCAAATTATTGAGTTTTTTAACGGCGCAGGATTTAACCAGCGCGATGCTCTTGTATGATGAAATAAATCAAAAAGGATTTGAAGGTGATATGGTGCTATATGGTTTAGCAGGATTTATAAGAAATATATTGGTATGTAAGGATCCAGCGAGCGCACACTTATTAGAATCCATTGAAGGATGGCGTGAGCAATACATCGAAACAGCTAACAAAACTAGCACGCCTTATCTGATAAGTGCTTTGAATATTTTAAATGAGTCCGAGATTCAATTTAAAATGGCGCGCAACAAACGTTTACATGTGGAGCTCGCATTAATTAAGCTAAATTTTTTACAACAAGCCATTGAATTAAGTATGTCAGAAGGCGAACTAGTAAAAAAAAAACTAGTTGACGTAAGCTACCCCATAAAAACAAAGCGCATTTTGCCATTAGGTAAAATGGTGGTGAATGAGCAGGCGAAATTAATGATCGAAACCGCAGCTCCCGCAAGTCGTCCCCCAAAAACGAATCCTTTGATTGAAGCTAATCATTCGCAAAAGGACAATTCAAGGGAACCCATCCAGGTAGTCAATAATCCATTGCAGGAATTACCAACATCCATCAATACGACGAACACTAATAATTCGAGTACTAATACAAACAACACTCCGCCATCAGATACAATAAGCACCAATGATGGTAGCAATAAAAAGAATTTATTAGCCGCTTTACAACAAAAGTATGGTTCAAAATATAATATTGAAGAAGTAAAGGAACCCATTCCATTAGAAATGGATACACTAAAAAAATGTTGGGATGAATATACTGTTTATCTATTAGATGCATTAAAACATTCCTCCCATGGCACTTTTAAATTAGCCATTTTAGAAATTTTAGACCCGCTTCATTTTACAGTGACCGTTTCCGCATTAACTGCGCAAAAATTTGTGGAACAAGAGCGCATGACTTTACTTGAAAAAATTTGGGAGACCTTTAATAATAGGGCCATTCAGTTTTCTATATTAGTGGATGCTGGCGAAAAAGAAGATGTACCCCTTCATTTAAGATTAAACAGCAAGCAAAAATTTGAACGCATTGCGGAACAGTACCCCTTGGTACAAGAGTTTAAAACCAGACTAAATTTAGAAATTCTATACTGATAATTTCAAAAATCAATATCCAATGTAAAGGGCTTTACGGAGATCAAAAATTCATTGGCTTGATTCATCAAAAACTATATTAGTTTTGATGTTATGCTCATTTGAATTTATAAAAGAAGGATATATTTAAAGCTTCGTCTTATTGTATCCTTTCTGCTTTAAATATTGAAAAACTTTTTGACGGTGGTCACCTTGAATTATTATTTCACCCTCTTTTACCGAACCACCAGTGCCACAATGATTTTTTAACGCTTTCCCGATACTTTCCATATCCGTCAACTTCCCAACAAACCCATAAATAATGGTAACCGTTTTACCAGCACGATGTTTTGTTTCCAAAATAACCCGAAGTGGCTGTTCCCCATTAGGCAAGGTTTCCATTTCGTCCTCGGGAACTGATGGAATAGCTGCAGGATTTGTACTATATACGAACGGCGAACTACTTTTATTGTTTTTACTCATTACAACAGAATTAAAAAATTTAATAGCAATAAAAAGGATTTCTTAAATGAGGTAAAATAATTTTCATATACGATTAACGAATTTCATTTTACAAAGCTTGTTCAATTAACTAATCCGTATACTTACAATTGAAACACCATTTTTTGTTTCTTGCAGCAACAAACTTAAATTAAATTTTCCTTGTGCGGATAACAATTTACCAGTGATATAAATAGTGGTACCCAATTTTCGTTCTGCATTTTTTTCAAAACCAATAATGTTCTTATTACTGAAAAAAAGCTGTAATTGCTGATTGGCTTGGGCTGGCGTAACCTGCTTTTGCGAGGATTGATCTAAAATATTTACTTCAGAAGCTGCATCCCAAAAGGACAATAAATTGCTAAAATTTGCGGTTTGTAAAGTTTGCACTAAGGTTTCTGTTTCATTTTGCGCCATAACCACACCCAATGAAAATGTAAAGCAGAACACAAGTAGTATTTTTCGAAGTAATTGCATATTTTTCGGGATTAAGACTGCTTAAAGTTTGTAATGTGCCTAGTATTTTGAAACTTTGTGGTACAATTTAATTAAAATCAAACTGGTAGCTTCCAAAAAGTCAAAAATATGTCCAAAAAAGTAATTTTAGTGATCATGGATGGCTGGGGACTGGGCTTAGTTCCGACTGCAGACGCAATTCAACAGGCAAAAACACCTTTTGTAAGCAGTTTAGCAAAAACTTATCCGCATAGCACCCTAGTGACTTGTGGCGAAGCGGTTGGCTTACCGGATGGGCAAATGGGCAATAGTGAAGTAGGGCATTTAAATTTAGGTGCAGGAAGAATTGTTTATCAAGAATTACAAAGAATTAATGTAGCAATTCGAGAAGGGGAATTTGCAAAAAATGAAACCTTACTTGTTTCCATAAAATATGCCTTACAAAATAACAAACCACTACATTTATTAGGATTAGTGAGTGATGGTGGGGTTCACGCGCATACCACTCATTTAAAAGCAATTTGTGATATTTGTAAGAAGGAAGGATTAAAGGAAGTATACATTCATGCTTTCACAGATGGCCGAGATACAGATCCTAAGAGTGGTTTGGGGTTTGTACAAAATATGGAATCGTATTTGCTAAATTCAGTAGGCAAAATTGCATCTATTAGCGGAAGATATTATTCAATGGATCGTGATAAGAGATGGGAAAGAGTAAAATTTGCCTATGACGCATTAGTCAATGCACAAGGACCTTCTGCTCATTCAGCTTTGGAAGCCATCCAAGAAAATTACGACAACAATATCACTGATGAATTCATCAAACCTACCATCATCCTTGATCATGGCCAACCGATAGCCACTATTAAGGAAGGCGATGCTGTTTTGTGTTTTAATTTTAGAACCGATCGTTGTAGAGAAATTACAGAAGTTTTAACTCAAAAGGATTTTCCTGAATTCGGCATGAAGCCATTAGCATTGCACTATACTACTTTAACGAAGTACGATGAAACATTTAAAAATGTACAGGTGATTTTTGAAAATGATAATTTAGTCAATACACTGGGTGATATACTAGCACAAAATAATAAAAAACAAATTCGCATTGCTGAAACTGAAAAATATCCGCATGTAACTTTCTTTTTTAATGGCGGGCGTGAGGTTCCTTTTGAAGGTGAAACACGCATCATGGCAGCCTCACCAAAAGTAGCCACTTATGATTTGCAACCTGAAATGAGCGCCAATGAATTAACTGAAAAATTATTACCTGAAATAAATAAAGGGGAAGCTGATTTTATATGCTTGAATTTTGCCAATGCGGATATGGTAGGACATACCGGTATATTTAGTGCGGTAGTAAAAGCAGTAGAAACCGTAGATAATTGTGTTGAAAAAATTGTGACTGCAGGATTACAAAATGGCTACACTTTACTTGTCACTGCAGATCATGGGAATGCCGATTACATGATCAATGAAGATGGCTCACCCAATACCGCACACACGTTAAACTTGGTGCCTTTATTTTTAGTTGACCAAAATTGGGAGGGTACTTTGAAGTCTGGAAAATTAGGCGATATCGCACCAACGATACTTAGCTTAATGGGTTTACCCATTCCTAAGGAAATGACTGGAAATGTGTTAACTTAACAGTATTAAACTACACTTATGATAAAGAAAATTTTCCTTGTACTTGTTGTTTTATTAGCAATAGCACAAGTAGTTCGCCCAACAAAGAATAATTCTGGCGACACACAAAAAGATATTTCCACTTTGTACCCGATGCCAGATGATGTTAAGGTGATCGTAAATAAAGCATGCGCAGACTGTCATACGAATAATACCAACTATCCATTTTATGCAAACATACAACCCATTGCTTATTGGTTAGAAGATCATGTGAAAGACGGCAAGCGTCATTTTAATTTTAATGAATTTGCGAGTTATAGAATTGCAAAGCAAAATCACAAATTAGAGGAAGTAATTGAGCAAATAAAGGAAGGAGAAATGCCATTGTATTCCTATACTTTAATTCACAAAGAAGCAAGACTAAATGAGGCAGAAAAAGTAACTTTAATCAATTGGTGTCAAAGCATCATGGACTCTTTAAAAGCAAATTACCCAGCGGATAGCTTGGTGATGAAAAAAAATCCTACTCCTGCGAAATAGGTTTTGATAAATTATGAAAATTGTAAAAGCGACTTACCTAATATCAAGTCCTAGTTTTGACCTATGTCCAACATTAAATTTGCCCGAATATGCATTTATAGGGAGAAGTAATGTTGGAAAGTCATCCATCATTAACGCCTTGTGTCAACAAAAAAATTTAGCGAAAACATCGGGTACGCCTGGTAAAACACAGCTAATCAATCATTTTGAAATTATTAGTAACAGTGTAGCCAAAGGGAAACAAGACAAATGGTATATCGTTGATTTACCCGGCTATGGATTTGCAAAAGTATCCCAAAGCAGTCGTCGCCGTTGGGAACAAATGATTGAAAACTATTTAAGAAAAAGAGAAAACCTCAATCGCGTTTTTGTATTGATTGATAGTAGACATAGTCCACAAAAAATAGATATTGAATTCATTGAGCAATTGGTACAATGGGAAATTCCTTATACCGTCATCTTTACAAAATCAGATAAGGAAAAGCCAGGTGTGGTTGCCAGAAATGTAAAATCTTTTTTTGAAGTATTGAACGAAAGATTACAATTTTTACCACAAGGGTTTGTCACCAGTGCTGAAAAAAAGACAGGCACCGATGAAGTACTCGCCTGCATTGATCAATACAATAAGCTCGTAGCCGAAAGATAATCAACTAATTGACCGCTTTGTCTGCACAACAGCTACTTGCAAAAGCTTCTGGCTTTGCTTTAAATGCAAAACCCATTCCTAATATATAACCCATCGCTTCCCGCAATGCATCATTACTTTTAAATTGCGGATTGGTATTGATATCAGCATGTACTTCCATTTCAACATTGTACTCAATAAATAAATCGCATAACTCATAGGCGATTTCAATGCTCTTTGCAACTTCAGCTAACATGCGTTCCTTCAAATGATATTTTTGTGTTGTTTTATCGTTGTGAATGTACATAAAGCCGCCATTGTGTTCTCTTAAAAAAACGATTACGGTGGCGAATTCTGTTACATTCGCTTTTACTTGACTATCTGTGCCAATGCACACTTTTAATTTTGTTTTTTTTAACGACTCGGCAATAATTGCCTGCCTAACTGCTTCCTTGATTGGAAGGTCTATTTTTTCTCCAGTAAACTTTCTCCAAAGCATAATAAATTAATTTTACTTCTTTGAACCATTTGTATATAAGTAAATTACCTTATTCACCGCGTTTGCCCAATATTAGCTCAGTTCAGTTTTCAACAACAAGTGGATAAGCCTCGTTTTTAACTTAAAACGATTAAGTTTAATTACCTTTGCCCCTCGAACAATTTGACAGTTATGAAGATATTATTACAATATTTGAAGCCATACAGACCCTTAGTTTTATTGGCATTCATCCTTGCAGGCATCAACCAAACCTTTTCACTTTTTGACCCGATGATCTTTGGAAAATTAATTGACGAATTTGCAAAAAGTCCGCTCATTGATCAAACAGGTGCCGCCCGAAGCCAGTCTCAATTTATGTGGGGGGTAAGTAATATGCTTTTATTATTGGTAGGTACCGCAATGGTAAGTCGTATTGCCAAAGCATTTCAAGACTATGTAGTCAATGTGATAATTCAAAAATTTGGCGCTGCTTTGTTTACAGATGGATTAAAACATTCCATGCAATTACCCTATCAATCATTTGAGGATTTACGCAGTGGGGAAACCTTATCCATTTTAACCAAAGCTAGAACCGATTGTGAAAAATTTATTGGCTATGTGGTCAATGTGCTTTTTGGCATTATTGTAAGTGTGGTTTTCGTATCCATTTATGCAACACGATTGCATTGGTCCATCATCCCTATATACATGGGTGGCGCAAGTATGATTGCTTATGTGACTAATTTATTAAGTAAGAAAATCAAGTCGATTCAAAAAAATATCGTTAAAGAAACAACTACCCTGGCTGGGACAACCACTGAGAGTTTGAGAAATATTGAACTTGTAAAAAGTTTAGGATTAACGAATCAAGAAATTCAAAGATTAAATAATAATACCTATAAAATATTAGCACTCGAACTTAAAAAAGTAAAAAATATCAGGTCTCTTAGTTTTATTCAAGGCACCATGGTAAATTTTTTAAGACAGGTAATTACATTCACTTTGATGTGGCTTATTTTTAAACAAATCCTAACCGTTGGGCAATTAATATCATTGCAATTTTATAGCTTTTTTATTTTTGGACCATTACAGGAAATCGGAAGTATCATTATGAGCTATCGAGAAACTGAAGCTTCCTTAAATAATTTTAATAAATTAATGCAAAAACCCATTGAGCAAGTTCCTGCAAATCCGGTTGCCATTGGCGAGATCAACAATTTATCTTTTAAAAGTGTTGGATTTCAACATCAAACTGCCAATTTTAAAGCGATTGATGATATTAGCTTTGATGCCAAAATTGGAGAAACCATCGCCTTTGTTGGCCCATCCGGCGCAGGTAAAAGTACTTTGGTTAAGCTACTCGTAGGCCTTTATCAGCCACAGGAAGGTGAAATATTGGTGAATGAGGTAAATACCAATAAAATTGATATGGGTGTACTCCGTAATCAAATAAGTTTTGTTACACAAGACACGCAATTATTCGCAGGCACGATCAAAGAAAATTTAGCCTTTGTAGCACCCAATGCAACCGAAGAGGAAATGTTAATCGCTTTAGAAAAAGCAAGTTGTAAAAATATTTTAGACAAAGGAGGTGATGGACTTGCTACTTTAATTGGGGAAGGTGGATTAAAATTGAGTGGTGGAGAAAAACAAAGACTTTCCATTGCTCGAGCATTATTAAGACACCCGCATTTATTAATATTTGACGAAGCCACTTCCAGCTTAGATAGTTTAACGGAGGAATCTATTACAGATACCATTCGAAAATTATCCGCCGAGCGCGCGCAAATCACCATTATGATTGCACATCGTTTAAGTACCATTATTCATGCTACCAAAATATATGTACTTGAAAAAGGACAAATTATTGAAAAGGGAACGCATGAATCCTTACTATTAGAAAAAGGATTGTACTATGCTATGTGGCGTCAACAAATTGGAGAACGACGCGCTGCAATATAAAATAAGCAACTACTCTCTTTCAAACTTTTTACGCAGGTATTCCATCACTGATGGATCCTCGAGTCCTTCCATATCACTTAACTCCAGCTCAATTGCTTTGGTACTTAACCTTATTTCAATGAAGGAAAGAAAGATGGAGATAGAAAAGGTGATTAAGCTTACTGCGAAAATGAATTTGGCTACTGCTTGATATTCAATGAATATAAAAAACATGCATAATATGGATGACAACAAAGTTGCTACCCCGTAAGTTTGCATATTTTGTACCAGCTTAATTCTATATTTTAGATTTTTTATCTGCCCAAAAACGATATGTCTTTGCTCAATGACCTGGTATTTATCATGCAACATCCTGACACGATTGGATAAGGCTAAAAAACGATTGGTATAGGCCAACATGATTAGGCTGATGGCTGGAAAAAGAAGCGCAGGTATATTTACAGATAATTCCATAGCACAAAAATATAAAGTATTTTTGTGAACTCAGCACCCAATATGGAAAAAGCAGTTTTTAAGCAAATTCAGGACAGTTTACCTAAGGAGCCAGGTATTTATCAATACTTTGATGATAAAGGCAAATTGATCTATGTAGGTAAGGCAAAGAACATAAAAAACAGGGTGAGTTCCTACTTTCTGTCCGGACAACAAAATGCCAAAACAACGGAGCTGGTGCAAAAAATTAAGGAAATCCGTTTTACCATTGTTAATTCAGAACACGATGCCTTTATTTTAGAAAATGAATTAATTAAAAATTATCAACCAAAATATAATATCAATTTAAAGGATGATAAATCCTATCCATATATTGTTATCAAAAATGAAAAATTTCCAAGGGTATTTTTAACAAGACGTAAAATTAAAGATGGGTCAACCTATGTTGGGCCCTTTACACATATACTTGCCGTAAGGGAACTCATGAACCATATCAAACAAACCATTCCATTAAGAACTTGTACCCTACCCTTAACTAAAAAAAATATTGAGCAAGGAAAATTTAAAGTTTGTTTAGAATATCATTTAGGTAATTGTATGGGACCCTGCCAAGGTTTTCAAGATGAAGCCTCCTATGACAATTCAATTCAACAAGTTCAGCATTTACTAAAAGGGAATGTAAAAATAGTGGTGCAGGACTTGAAACAAAAAATGAGGTTGGAAGCAGGCGCAATGAATTTTGAAAAAGCAGAATTCACCAAACGTAAAATTGAACAACTTGAAAATTACCAAACAAAATCGGTGGTCTACACCAAAAGCCTTGCGCCAATAGATGTGTTTAGTATTGCATACGACCAAGAACAGGCCTATGTGAGCTATCTGATGATTAAGGATGGGAAAATAATACAAACGCATATTTTACCACTCAGTGTTCCTCTAGAAGAAGCAAAAGAAACCATCCTCGCATTTGCCATACACCACTTCCGAAACAATATGCATTCAATTGCGCAAGAAATAGTGGTACCCATTGAACTTACTGAAAAAGAGCCCAATGTAAAATATACGATTCCAAAAGCAGGCGACAAAGAACAATTGCTCGCCTTGTCGCAAAAAAATGCTGACTATGCTTTAAAAGATTGGAAACATAAGCAATTGCTTTTAAAAACAGCAGGTGCCCCTTCGGACAATATCATTTTACAAGAGCTAAAAGCAGTATTGTACCTCAACGAAATTCCACTACACATTGAATGTTTTGACAACTCAAATATTCAAGGCGCCTATCCTGTATCGGCAATGGTTTGTTTCAAAAATGGCTTACCCAGCAAATCAGATTATCGCCATTTTAATATAAAAACAGTTGTAGGTATTAATGATTTTGCCAGCATGAAGGAATCTGTTTTAAGAAGATACACCAGTGTCCTTGAAAAAAAATTACCCCTTCCACAACTGATTATTATTGATGGCGGTAAAGGACAACTTAATGCCGCTTTAGAAGCAATGACCGCGTTAGGTATTCAGGATAAAGTAACCATGGTAGGCTTAGCTAAAAATTTAGAGGAATTATTTTTTGTACATGACCAAGACTCTATCAAGCTCAACTGGAATAGTGAGGCGCATAAATTGATTCGTCAAATTAGAGATGAAGTACACCGCTTTGGTATTCAATTTCACCGACTAAAAAGGTCCAAAGGCGCATTAGAAAATAGCCTGGATCACATCACTGGCATTGGGCCCAAAACAAAAGAAATGCTGCTACTGTATTTTAAGTCAATTAATAAAATAAAAGCGGCCAGCCCAGAACTACTAACTGAAATTATAGGCGCAAAAAAAGCGGCTATTTTAGTAGCCGCTTTTAATAAGTTAGATTAATACACCCATCGATCCTGTTCGTAATCAAATATTTTTTGTCTGATTTTTTCTCCTTCTTGTAATCTTCTTAATGGATCCTTATAGATAGCATTCAACAGTTTGTCGTTATAATTATCAATACTTGATTTAACGATATAACTATTAAAGTACCTGCTTTCAAATAATTCTTCCCAAGTAATTCTAGTGGAAATATTTTTGGGATTGTACACTTCATTTTTAGCTAGGCTGGCTCTTAATTCAGGATAATACAGCCAAAATAAAGTACGTTTCACTGGCTTATTATTTATTACAATAGTTGCAACTGGTGCAATACCAATGATACGACAATACATCCGACTTGTTTTTTTATCAAAAATCCACTGCTCTTTTAATCTGAAAGTATATATAGAGTCTGGACTTGGTGCTAATTTAGTATTATATATAATGCTTGTGTCATAAATATTAGGATTGTCCACGTTTTGCACTAATTGTGTGTCTAAGCTGCCCTTTAACATTGCAGAAACTTGATCATAGGTGATTGGGGTAGTGAATCGATCATCGCCCCCATCTGCTGAAAAAGGAACCGCTTCCTCTTTTTCAATGGCCCGCAATAAAATGGCAAAAAATCGCTGGTCACCATTATCATCATAAGCTTGATATACGAATGGGCGATTTAATTTTTCACGACCATCAATTTCCTCCCAAACAAACTCACTAAACAAGGCGTCTTCCTCTCTTAAATTTTCATAAGGCAAGGGTATACGTTGTTGTACACCGGTACGTTTATTTGTTTCTGAAAAAAAGGCGTAATTGTTTCTTAAACTTTTCTTTGCCTTGGCATTAAATCCACCCACTAATGTAGTATCAAATGTTTTTACCGACTTGACATTAGGATCAAAGGCAACCACATTTTTTGTTGTATCCGCTGCAGCTACTGCAGGGGCAATAGTTGTATCCTTTCCCGCGGTTGCAGGTTTCTTTTTTGCGCCATAATTAAATTGCGCAATTGTAGTATTTGAGATCAATAGAGTTGCTAAAATAAGACTACTATAAATTTGATACTTTTTCATTTGTTATATTTTAAATCACCCGATACTTAAAAAATTATTGCAGTATGAAGGTGATTGTTTGATCTAGCTTTCGCGTTCCGCCACCTGGTTCTGTTACTTTTATTTCGCCAATAGTCACCGTACTACCTGGTTGGCATCTTTTGACTAAATCCTGCGCACCGCCTGAGAATTTATTTCCTACTACTTCTCTAAATTCTGGTTCATCGAAACCTTTTCCAGTTCCTATTACAATAAATGAAGTCACATTAAATTTAATGCCGTCAAAAATAAAATCTTTTAATTCAGCAACAACACCTCCTTGCACCCTAAATACATTCGCCGCCATATTTCCACCTGCACTTTCGCCCACTAATGCCAAAGGATTTGGTACGCGTTTTACAGGTATCGTTACTTTTTGCGTTTGTTTACCATCATTGATATTCACCACCACCGAACCCAACTGAGTGCAGTTTACAATGTATTGTCCAGGTCCTGATTTTTTAATGGTTGCACCAGTACCTTCAATACTTGCATTAATTTTTTCAGCGCCCCCACCGCCAGTAATACTTAATGGATTGTCTAAGCCTTTATAAAATACCCTTGTTTTATCTGTAGATACGACCAAACCAGTGGGTGTTCCAACCGTGTAGTTGACAATTTTTTCAACAATCGCCGTTTCTCCATCAGGTTTTATGAATGAAATACGAACTCTTTTTGAATTTTGACCTGGTGCACCAGCTGTTGATTTATATGTAGCAGAACCGTCTGCGGTAATTGGTATTACGGTACCATCCACTGAAATAGTTGGTTTAGCAGCACTGCTAAATGCGCCCACGCCAGCAGTAATGATTAATTCCTCGCCCGACATTAAGTATTGAGAATTAGAAGCAGCAAATGCATTAAACTGATCATAGATCAACTCCACTTCTCCAATTTGTCTGTGACAATACTCCACTACTTGTGACTCACTATTGCGAATGTCATTTTGAAATTTAGTTAATATCGCGAGAGATGCGACTGTTGGTGTCATATTAAAATAAGCATAGGCCCAATCCGACTTTGCAGCCACATTATTGGAAGTTGGGATACTTAAATCCAAAGGTAAATTAGGAATTACTTCCTTCGCTAAGGCTGGATCAATTTCTGCCAATTCCTTTTTAAACTGTGTCAACCTATTTAATAAATCCTTCCCTTTGGGATCATTCCCTTTTAAAAATAATCTGGTAGATGCTTCTAAGTCATCCTCATTAAAAACTTCTTTACCATCTACCTTCTTTAATCTTGATTCAACTTTTAAATCCTGCTTTAATGTTTGTATATGATTATATATAGCATCTGAAAGTGCATGCGCTTTATCCGCCATAGGGGCCCAAATTGCAGCCTTCTCTGCAGTCTTAGGATCTGCTAATTTTTTTTGTAAAGATTTTAATATGTCATCATTCTTTTTTTGAATAATGATATTCGCATTGGATAAACTTTGATCAATTGTTTTAAATGCATTTAAAATTTCACTGGATACATTTAATGCCAAAAGCGCAGTTAACACCAAATACATGATGTTAATCATTTTCTGCCTAGGCTCTTTAGGTAACGACATGTATACTAATTTTTTTTAGTGGTAGTAATTTTATGAAATATTAAGCGCGACCTTGCATGGCAACAATCATGTTACCATAAATCTGATTCAACTTTGTCAGATTATCTGCTAATATTCCTATTTGCTCTTTCGCACGAACTGCATCACCAGCCGAACTTGACATAGCAGCCGAAGCTTCTGTCAATTTACCGTAATACTGATTCATCGCTTCCATTGACTTTGCCATCATTTCAAACTGATTGCTTAAATCTTTAACACCGCTTGTTGCAGTTGCAAATCCAGCCAAATTATTGGATACTCCTTGAATAGCTTCGTTGACACCGCCCATGGAGGTAGCCGCCGTGCTTGTATTTTGTGCAAATTCTTTGCTCGATTTTGCCATATCTGCAATATCTCCCAAATACATTGCTGTATCATTTAATCTTTGAAAACTGGTACTTAATTTATCAAATGCAGCTTGGTCAATTTTAGCTGCCTCTAACTTTGCTAAAACAGCATCTGTCGCGCCTGAAGCACCATCAGAAGAACCACTTCCAGTTTCTGGTGGCGGTAAAAATGCGTAAATAACGAATATAAGTGCTTCCGTAAGCAAACCAACGATTAATGCATAGTCAGCCCATGAAAGGTGAATGATTTTTGCTAATGCCCCAACAAGAACAACTGCTGCACCTAATGAAATAACAACATTGACAATTTTATTTGTTCTGGGTGAAATGGAATTTGACATTCTTCTATTTTGTTTGATTAAAAATTAAATTTTGTGTATATAATTACTTTGTCCTTGGTGACATAGATAAAGCACATCTAAATCCAATATAGGATTTCGCAGTATCTTGGTATTCATAATTACGCGTGCTCACTTGGCAATTGTAGGCAATATCCTTCCAGGATCCACCACGTACTACTTTACGCTTCATCGAAATTGGATCTTCCTCTTTCGCATTGTATTGTAAATCTGGACTTAAATCACCTAAAAAATTATAGCCACCTTCATAATAAACGGACCCAGTCCATTCTGCCACATTACCTGCCATATCAGCTAAACCATATCCATTCAAAGGAAAACTTTCCACCTTCATCGTATAAATGTTATCCTTATTTGGAGTGCCGCCGTAATAATCACCACGACCAGGCTTAAAATTTGCCAATAACCAACCTTGCTTTGTTCTTGAATTAGGACTGCCCCAAGGATACATCGTATTGGTTTGCAAGCCACCTCTTGCCGCGTATTCCCATTCCGCTTCTGTGGGTAAGCGATAAATCGCATCCACTTTTAAATCAGGACGACCAGGGTGTCCCCCAAAGTAATCACTGTTATTTGTTCTCCAATAACAAAAAGCATTTGCTTGTTTCCAAGTAATTCCAACCACAGGATATTCATTAAAGGATCTGTGTGAAAAATATAATCTTGTTAATGGCTCGTTATAAGAATAAGAATAATCACGCATCCAGACTAAACTGTCTGGATAAACAGGCTGATTTTGTTTGACTATAAATTTACCAATGGCTTGCTCTAAACCTTTTGAAGCTCTGGCTGCCGCTTTTAAATCAATATAAACCGTTTTGTAAATTAATTTATTAGGGTCAATTTCAATACGACCTTGAATACGATTGTCTGGAGAAAGTAACAACTCATTTAATTTTTCAATCACCGCTTTACTTGAATAATTGATTCTTCTCACCTTTGCCCAATCCACTTTTAACACGGTGTCTTCAGTTTGATTAATTCCACCTCCGTATAAAGCCAAATAACATAATGAGTCCCTTACGTAATTAACAAACTGGCGGTATTGCGCATTGGTGATTTCAGTGCGGTCCATCCAAAAGCTTGGAACTGAAACCAACTTTTTACGATTGATCATGGCCATATCCACTTCTTCATCACTGGCACCTAAATAAAAAGCACCCCCTTTAATTTCGATTGTGTTAGGGTCGGGTTTCCAAATCGCTTTCTTTGGTTTTCTTGCTTGAATAAAAACAAGTGCAAAGAGCACTGTTAAAAACAAAAAAGGAAATTTAAACTGCCTTATTGTAAAATTTTTTATCATAATCTAGTTTTAGACCAGTCCTTAACAAAAATGTTTAAAAAGGACAAAAGCTTTAATGTTTGAAATTACAAAAAAATATATAAAATGCATGCATTTGTCTAACCAATTAACTGATAGTCAAGCCTTTTATAAGCTACGCAAAATAGTAAAAATAAATTGGAGGATATGTTAGAATAAAGCTAAAATAGGATCCAAGTCGGTATTTGCTGGCAAACAGGTTTTATTTATACATATATAGTATTGATTATCAGTTGAATATTTGCCGATGGTGGTGGCTAAATTAGGGTCTTCCTTAGTTGAAAAAATTAGCATTTTGTGTGGTTGAAACCTAGATAATACCTTTTTTAAGGAATTCTGCACTTTGGGTCCAATGGCGACTAATTCAATTGAATCGGCAGCCATCCAGCTAAAACATTGCCCCCAATAGCTAAATGAACTCGGGTATTGTATAATCAACTTACGCATTTGGTGCATCATTTGCCCCGATTGGCTGACCCAGCTCCCCCTGTCAAAAACATGGCCTAGGTAATATAAACTCACACAAATCAAAGCATTTCCACTTGGTTGTGCGCCATCATAGGTATCCTTTTGTCTTACAATCACATCTGATTGGTATTGTGCCGTGTAATAAAAGAACACCCCCTCCTCATCTATAAAATGGGTTTGCACATAGTCCATCCACTTTTCTGCTTTATGTAAATAATTGGTATCCCCTGTTATTTCCTGCAAGTATATATAGGATTGTATTAAAGCACCATAATCATCTAAAAATGCAAATGATTTTTTTACACCGTTGGTATTGGTATGAAATAAATGTTCCTGATCCTTGTCTGAAAAATTATTTTCAACCCAAACAATCGCATCTATTGCAGCTTGCTTGTATTCCTCATCCCCAATGGCAGCATAGGCTTTACACAATGCGGTAATTAACAAACAATTCCAAGATAAAATTATTTTATAGTCAAGTGCCGGTCTAATTCTTTTGGATCGATGATTGAATAAAATATTTTTTGCACCTGCAAATTCAGGGGATATACTTTTTTCAAGCGTGTCTGTCGTCCATAAAATATTGGTATGTTCCCAATTACCATTTTTTGTTACTTGGTAATAATTACAAAATTCCGTGAACAAGGATGGGTCCAATAATTGTTCAATTTCATCATAGGTCCAAGTATAAAATTTACCTTCCACACCTTCACTGTCCGCATCCAATGCAGCATAATAAGCTCCTTCTTGATTAGCTAATTCTCTTTTTAAAAACGATACCGTTTGTTTTATGATAGGTACATATATTTCCTTTTGAGTTATTTGATAAGCTTCGGCCATTACCCCAATGAGCAATGCATTATCATACAACATTTTTTCAAAATGAGGCGCCTGCCACTGTGCATCGGTACTATATCTGGCAAAGCCGCCACCCAAATGGTCATACAACCCGCCTTGTATCATTTTATCAATGGATCGTATCGCATGAACCATGCAACTTTCATTACCATTCATTTTGTAATTTCTAAATAGCATTTGCAAACAAAATGTTTGCGGAAATTTTGGAGCTGCCCCAAAGCCACCCCACATCGTATCTGCATTTTGTAATATTCTGTTCCCTATGATTTCTACTTCGGCCTTGGTGGGTAAATTATTATCCGCGTTTTCGGCATCAATCTCACTGTTAAATGATGCAGGCTTATGTATGATATTCTTGTTTAGTAAATGTTGCGTAAGTTGCTCAGCTTGGTCATTTAGCTTTTCAATATTATTGGTATAAGCTTCATGTACTCCCTTTAACACGTCAAACCAAGAAGCACGTTGTGGAATTGTCCTGGGTGGAAAATAAGTACCACCAAAAAAAGGCTTACCATTCGGAAGTAAAAAAATATTTAATGGCCATCCGCCAGAACCAGTCATTGCTTGAAGTGCATCCATATAAATATGATCCACATCGGGTCGTTCCTCCCGATCCACTTTCACATTGATAAAGTGGGCATTCATATATGCAGCAATG
>Ga0315899_10002148_pt1 | contig 22020 bp, 15 predicted proteins | sample LakEriMetagenome_2_FD_203518 | JGI IMG/M metagenome (GOLD analysis project Ga0315899, IMG submission 203518) | Freshwater fungal communities from buoy surface, Lake Erie, Ohio, United States - Buoy 4 MA112 | ecosystem: Environmental > Aquatic > Freshwater > Lake | place: USA: Lake Erie, Ohio... | reverse complement strand
TGCGTCACGGTGCCCGCCATGCCGAACGGGGCCCCCACAGCCAGCACGCGGTCACCGATCTCCATCTTGTCGCTGTTGCCCAGCGCCACGAATGGATACGGGCCCTTGGCCGCGTCCAGCCGCACGATGGCCAGGTCGGTCTTCGGGTCGGACTTGATATCCCTGGAGACCACCTTGCGGCCGTCCTCCAGCACCACCAGCACCTCGCTGGCCCCCTCCACCACATGGGCGTTGGTCAACACCACGCCCTTGCCGTCCACGATCACGCCTGAACCGGATCCCATCACCACCGGACCGCCTTCCACCTGCGGCTCCTCGTCGTCCGGCACTGGGGCTCCCCTGCCTGGGAAGCCCGGCTGCATCTCGGGCATCATGCGCTCCAGGTACCGGCGCATCTCATCCGGCAACCTCTGGTCATCAAAAAATGGCGACGGCATGCCGCCACCGCGCCGCATCATCCGGTTGGCGACAGGTTTGCCACGCGATTCGATGCTCACCACGGCGGGCAGCACCTTCCTCACCACATCCCGGTAACTCACCAGGTCCCGTACCGGCTTCTCGCCGGCCGAGCGTTCCAAAGAGGGCGCGACCTGCGCCCGCGCCAGGGCGGGCAATACCGCCCCACTGCCCAAATATCCCGCCACCCCCAGTGCCAAAAGCCCCGCTCCCGCGAGGCCAACCGCGGCCTTCATGGAAAGCCTCCCACATCCTGGTTTGAAAACAGGCACCCCGCCGGGGCTGTCATCGGCCGCGGCACGCCGCGGCAGCGGGGAGACTCTCCCCGCCCCCGTTCTTTCAGGGTGACCCGGTACCTCTCCTGAATACGCCCTTCCCGGCCACCCGGTTCACATCCGGGCATCCGGATTTCTTGCCGAAAAGGGCTTGATAAAATAGGATGGAAACTCCAAAAAATCAACGCCCTCCGGCATGCCCGACCGGGGCGGAAAGTCCTCCATCACATGGCGAAAAAAAAACCGAAAACAAAGGCGGATGATCCCCTCCCCCGCGAGGAGGATCTGATGGAACGCTGCCAGTCGGCGATCGGTCACCGGTTCGCCCGGGTCGAGTTGCTCAGGTCCGCCCTCACCCACGCCTCCGGTGCCGCCAATCGCCTCGCCAGTTTCGAACGGCTCGAGTTCCTGGGGGACAGCATCCTGGGCATGGTGGCCTGCGAGGCGCTCTTCCACCGCTTCCCCGACCACCAGGAGGGGGAACTCACCCGGGTGAAATCGGCCGTGGTCAGCCGGCGCACCTGCGCCCGCCTGGCGGAAGAACTCGATCTCATGCGTTTCACCATCCTCGGCAAGGGCTACAACGCCGAGCAGTCGCAGGGTTCTCCCAACCTGCTGGCAAATGTCTTTGAATCACTCATCGGCGCCATCTACCTCGACGCCGGGATCGAGGCAGCCCGCGGCTTCGTGATGCGCCTGCTTGGCCCCGAGATCGAGCGCGTGGCCGAGGGCAACGCCGGCGGCAACTACAAGAGCATGCTCCAGGAGAAGGGTCAGCGCGATTTCGGGATGACGCCCCAGTACGATCTGATCGACGAGAAGGGCCCCGACCACAGCAAGTGCTTCAAGGTCGCCGCGCGGATCGGCGCCACCTCCTACCGGCCCGCCTGGGGCCGCAACAAGAAAGAGGCCGAGCAGCGCGCCGCCATGAACGCCCTGGCGGAGTTCGCCGGCGAGCCCGTCCCCTTCGACCAGGACTGAGCACCCGGGGAATCAACTCCATGGCCATGCCGCCGTACATCGTCACCTGCGCCCGCTGCGGCGCGGTGGCAAGCCTGAAGGTGGCCTCGCAATGGTCAGACGGGGAAACCCGTGAGCTGAAGACCTACTCGATCGTTTGCCAAGGCTGCATCGCTCCCGCGCTGGCGGCGGCCCGGCTCAGGCACAGGCAATGCCGGGTACTGCCAGGGGAGACCGTCGAGGCTCCGGGGGTTTGGGAACTGGCGGCTGGAAAATCCAGCATGGCCCTCGTCCGGCGACCAGACCTCGAGTTGGACGCGCCCGCCGGCTGACCCGTCAGTGGTTCAGCATGAACTCGTTGCTGTTCAGCAAGGCCCAAAACAGGTCCTGGTAGGGGGCCATCTGGTCCTTGTCCTTGACGCGCATCACCATCTTGCGGGTGATGTTGGCGATCTCGGCCGGCTTGGCCGGACGCCCCAGCGCCGACAGGTACAGGTCGTTGATCACCCGGGTGGGGTTGCCCTTGTTGCGGCTGTAGGCCAGGGCGACAGATCCCTTCTCTGGGCGGTTGATGGCGGTGTTGATCTCGTTGCCGTTCATCATCAGCAAGGCCTGCACCACCGTGCCGTTGAAGTTGACCTCGTTCCCCTCATCGTCGCCGAAGTTGCTCACCAGGCTGTTCAGCCAGGTGTCACGCAACTGCCGCTTGCCGTCCTTGGTCTCCGCGGCCTCGGACCGGGTGGCCACCATCAGCGATTCGAACAGTTGCTCGGGGCTCATGCTTTTGAGCTGCATCCGGCTGAACATGCCGTTGGTCTCCGCCTTCTCGTTCGTCTTGTTGGCGGTGTAGGACAGGTGGTAGGCGTCGCTGTTGCAGATCCAGCGGATCAGCCGCTTCTGGTCGAAACCGTACTGCTTGAATTCCTGGGCCAGCCCGTCCAGCAGCTTCGGCTGGCTGGGCACGTTCTGGTCGTTGAAATCATCCACCGGATTGGTGAAGCCGGCCCCCATGAACGCGGCCCACACGCGGTTGACCAGGGCCCGTGGGAAATTGTCATGGCCCGTCACATAGGCCGCCAGCATCTCACGCCGACCTTGCGATGACGAGGCAGATGGCTTCGGGCTGTCCAGGAACGAGGCCTTCGTCGGCAGGATCACCCCGTTGCGCTTCTCGAAATAGACCAACCCCTCGCTGTTGGCCTTCGGGTTCTCCTTCAGCGTCAGGGCCGGGTAGGTCATCGCCCGCATGTTCTCGTCCGGCGGCGTTCCTTCCCGCTCCACCTGGCGCAGGAAAGCGTTCACGCCCCAGAAGTGCTTCTGGGTCACCGCGTTGTTGAACGGGTGGTCGTGGCACTGGGCGCACTGCAGTTGCATGCCCAAAAACAGCCGGGTGATCCGGGAAGTGATCGGCACCATCTCGAATTGGCCATCCTGCTCGCGTTTGCCCTGCGGCACCATCTCGCCCAGATGCGCCAGGATGAAGTTCACCGCCGGGTTGTCGGTGTTCTTCCCCTTGGCCGTGATCAGGTCGGTGACCAACTTGTCGTAGCCGCGGTTCTGCGCGAACTGGTCCTCCAGCCACACGGTCAACCCGTCGTGGTAGGTGCCCCGGCCGAACACTCCCGCCCGGCCCAGCAACCAGTTGGCCCACATCACACCCCAGTGCTTGGGGTAGTCCTCGTGGGCCAGCAGGTCCTCGATGATCTGCGGGCGCCGGCTCAAGGCCGGGTATTTGAGGTATTTCGAAATCTCCTCGGGCTTGGCGACGCGACCGATGATGTCCAGCGAGGCGCGCCGGATGAACTCGTGGTCATCCACGAACGGTGAGGGCTGCAGCCGGTTTTCCTTCCATGCCTCGTGCAGGTTGTCATGGATCACCTTCACCCCGGCCTGCGTGATGCGCACATCATCCGGCTTGCCCACCAGGGTCTGTTGCCGGGTGATGATCTTGGGCATCGGGCCCGCTTTTTCCTTGGGCTCCTCCGAGGCGTCTTTGCCTTCCTCCCCCTTGCCCTTGTCGCCGGCTTCCTTCTTGTCATCCTTGGCTTCGGACTTGCCCCCGTCCTTGCCCTTGGCGCCCGCCTTGGGCGCGGCCGGTTTGTCGTCCGCCCGCAGGGAAGTGCCACCGGAAACTATCGCCCAACCCAGCACCCCGGCCAGCACCCACACGGCGGTACCCCGGATCAGGTAGCCCGTTTTGTCTGCGTGAATCATGGTTGGACACCCCCCAAGGTGCTCGACGGTTTCTGCCCGCCGCCTGAAATGTTCGCCCTATCGTATGTTCCAATCCCCCGGGGCTCCAGCCTCAGCAAGCGATTTCCCGCGGGATCCCGGCCATTACTTTGTGAATAATTGTCATTATCTTGGAGGAACCGGCCCTGGGATTGGTTCCCGGAACCCCCTGCCAAAAGGCCCTTTATGTTCCCCGCTCCCGACCGCCCCACCGAAAAACTGGCCTCCTGGCTGGCTTCGCTGTCGGATGAGGAACTGTTGGATCGATGGGTGTTTTGCCGGGAGGAACTCACCGAAATCGGCCGGGAGGCCACCCGCCGGGAACTGGCCTCCCGGGGGATCGACTCTTCCCGCCAGCAATCCCACCATCAAACCTGGGAAAACCGCCTTTGGCGCGATGGGCGCGGCCACACACGGGTTTGCCACCGCTGCAACCGCCTTGCCACCCACCGCGGCTGGTCCTTCCGCAAGATATTCCGCCTCATTCCACTGGCACCCATCCGGGTGGGCACCTGCGACGCACATGCTGAAAAATGACGAACAGCCCAAAACCAAACAAAAAACCCGGCCTCGATGGGCCGGGTTTTCATTTTTTCAAATTTTGCAGTTCAATCAGGCCTTCTTGGCCACCAGCGCCTTCACAGCCTTCTCATCCAGCTGGGCGAACGGCTTGCCAGCGGCTTGGCTGACCCAGCTGCGAATGGTCGGTGTGTATGGGTATTTCATCTTGGAAACCGCCTCGGCCAGACGCTCGGCGCGACGACCACGCTCGGCGATCTTCAACTTGCCATTCACCGTGCGCGATAGGGCCTGATCAGCCATGCGCATGTCAAAACGGTCACGACGGGCACCCATGGTATCCAAACCTCTTCCAATTTCATTCGGCAAAACGGAAAACTACCAAAAAGAATCGGTTTTTGGAAGGCGACCCTCCAAAACCGGCCCATTTGCTCTGAAAATCAAGAACCCGAAGCCTTGGCAGGCTGGGCAGAAACGGTGGATTGGCGAGTTTTCAGCCGCTCCACGATGCCCTGCAGCCGTGTGAGGTCTGCCTGGGCCTGCTGTGCCGCCGTTTGACGGGTCTTGAGCTGATCACCCAGGGCCTTTTGGGCGGCTTGGGCATCCGTCAGCCGTTTGGGCAAACCAGCCACCTGGGCAGTGAGGGATGCCACAAGGGCGTCGGCATCAGCCATCGCCTTGGTCTCCTGGGCCAGTTTCGGTTCCATTTCCTTCAACTTGGCCACAGCCGGGGCGACCTCCTGCTCCAACTGGCTCAAAAATCCTTGCACCCGTGCGGCTGCCAAGGGCAGGGCCTTATCCATCGGGGCCTTTTGGGCCTGCTCCTTCAAGCGGGCCACCATGCCCCGTGTCTCGGCCAGAACCGCCTCCCGTGCTTTGCTTTCCGTTTCAACTTGGGCCTTCGCGCTCGCCAGGGCATCCTTCGCCGCCTTGGCCTTGGCTTGAGCCGCCTTGGCTTGGTCCACCTGGGCCGGGAGGGTTTTCTGCAGTCCCTGCACCGAGGCGATGGTGGCGGTCGCCTGCTTCAGCGCCTCCTCGGTTTGCTTGGCTTGGGCCACCAATTGGGCCGCGCCAGTTTGCTTGGTTTCCAATTCCTTCGAAACCAATTGAATCCGCTCGGCAAGCGTGCCCGGGTTGGCGGTCATGGCCCCTTCAGCCCGGCCATCCGCGGCATTCCAGGCCTTGACCTGCCCGGTCCAGTCGGTGCCGATCACCCGGGTACCATCGTGCGTGAGCAGGGCGCGCAGGGCCAGATCGGGCATCGCCTCGAAGGTGCGCAGGGCCTTGCCCGTTCCGTCCCACAATTTCACCGTGCGGTCGCGACCGGCGGTCACGATGCGCCCATCCATGCCATAACGGGCTCCCAGCACCCCGCCGCCATGGCCGGTCCAGGACTTCACCTGGTTGCCGTTCTCCATCTCCCACTGGCGGACCGTGGTGTCCTCCGAGCCGCTCAGAAGCAGGTTGGAATCCTGCCGCCAGGACACCTCGGTCACCGCGCCCGTGTGGCCTCGCAGCGTGAAGTATTCGCGCCCGTTGTGGGCCTCCCACACAAACAACCCGCTGGACCGGTCGCCCGAGGCCACCAGAACCCCATCCGGGCTGAATTCGATCGAGGTGATCCAGTCGGTGTGCTTCTTCACCTCGTAGGCCAGCTTGCCGTCGGCGGTGTTGTAGACGCGCAGCATCTTGCTGGGACCACCCAAGGCTATCAGCGACTGGTCCGGGCTCACATCGGCCGCCATCACCGTGTCGGTCTCCTCGCCCACCGTGGTGACGCGCTCCCCCGTCGAGACATTGAACAGCGTGACCTTGCCGGTTGCGCTGCCGCGGCCGCCGGCCACCATCAGCAGGCTGCCGTTGCGGCTGAACTTGATGACGGTGGGAAGCCCCTCGGGGAAGGGCAGCACGCCCAGCAATTCCTGCGTGTCGCCGTTGTACAGCAAGATCTGCTTGTACGAACCCACGGCCACCAGCGGGCTCCACGGGTTGGAAGCGATCGCGGTCACCGGGTTGGCCCGCCGCGCCTTCTGCACCGGATCCTGGGCAAGCGGTTTGGCCGGCATGGGGGGAGGACCGGATGGCCTGCCCCGAACCACCGACTTCAGCCCGATCTCCTTCTTGGGCGCGGCGGCCATGGTCTTGCTGCCGGAATTCTCCGGCGCCCCCGCCGAGATCCAGGTCTCGATGAGCGCGATGTCCGGGTCGGGGATCTTGGGGCTGTTGGGCGGCATGAAAGGCTCCGCCTTGTGAGCCACCGTCGTGAACAGCGACGACTTGTCCGGGTCCCCCGGCTTCACAACCGCGCCCGAGCTGCCACCCTCCATCAGCTTGGTGTAGTTGGTCACCACCAGCCCGCCGCGCTTCTTGTCCGGCGAGTGGCAGTTGCCGCACTTCGCCTGCAGCACGGGCAGCACATGGTCCTGGAAGGTCACCTTCTTGTCGCCTTGCGCCGGCAGGGCCAGCGCCACGAGCATCAGGGCGTTCATCGCGTCCCTCCATCCGCCGGCCCGGCCGGCCCACAAGTCAAACCTCTACCCCAGCCGGTCAGGCCGGCGCTTCCGGGGGTTGGATCAATGGTTGAACATGAACTCGCGGGAGTTCAGCACCGCCCAGAAGGCGTCTTCCAGGGCCTTTTTCTTGTCCGCCTCGCCGTTCACCAGCGCCATCAGCCTGGCGATCTCGTCCGCGGCGGGCTTGCGCGACATGCAGCGGATATAGACCTCCTCGAGGATCTGCTCGGGTGTCTTCTTCGCCGCCAGCATCTTGCCCACCAGGTCGCCCTGCTTGATGCGGTTGCCGGTGGTCTCGCCGTTCAGGAGGTGCAGCGACTGCGACAGGGTCGGCTCCAGCCGCACCTCGCAGGCGCAGACCGTCTCGCGCGTGGCCCGGCCGAATGTCGTCAGGAAGTAGTTGCTCACCGTGCCGTCGGCGATCTGCACGGCCCGCGCGCCCGAGGGAAGCCCGGGGAACTTGTTCTGGGTGGTGGTCACCTGCGTGATGCAGTCCAGGAAGGTCTCCGCCCGGATACGGCGGATCGCCGCGTGGCTGAAGTTGCGCGTGTCCAGCTCGTTGGACGGGTTGGTGGCCGTGGCCCTCTGGTAGGTCCTCGAGGTGCAGATGTCGCGCACCAGCTTCTTGAAGTCGTACTTGTACTCGGTGAACTTGCGGCCCAGCTCGTCCAGCAGCTCCTGATTGCTGGCCGGGTTGCTCACGCGCACATCGTCCACCTCGTCCACGATCCCCCGGCCCAAAAAATGGGCCCAGACGATGTTGGCCAGGTTGGTGCCGAAGTAGGCGTTGTCGGGCGAGGCCAGCCACTGCGCCATCACCTGCCGACGGTCCTTGCCGGCCGTGTCCGGCGCCGCCCCGCCCAGGAACTTGGGTGCCATCACCCGCCCCCCCACGGGATGCCGCACATCGCCGCCGCCCGAGTTGAAGACAACCACCTCGCGGGGATCGTCGGCCCCCTTGCGGCCGATCTGCGAGAAGAACGAGGCGAAACCGTAGTAGTCATCCATCGTCCAGCGGTCGAACGGGTGGTTGTGGCACTGGGCGCACTGGATGCGCATGCCCATGAACACCTGGGCCACGTTCTCCGTCACCTTCAGGATGTCGGTCTCGTTCTGGTAGTAGTTCGTGGGCGGGTTCTTGAAGGTGCCGCCCGAGGCGCCCAGCAGCTCGATCACCCACTCGTTCACGGGCACGTTGCGGGCGATCCGGTCCTGCAGCCAGTTGTAGTACTGCAGCGTCGCCTTGTAGCTCAACTGGTTCGAGCTGCGGATCTGCAGCAGCTCGGCCCATTTCAGCACCCACAGCTCCACGAACTCCTTGCGGCCCAGCAGCTCGTCCACCAGCTCCTCGCGCTTCTTCGGCGACTGGTTCGCCATGAAGCGCTGGTACTCCTCCACCGAGGGTAGCCCGCCGACGATGTCGAGGTAGGCCCGCCGCAGGAACACCTCGTCGGTGCAGGTCGGGCTCGGCGTGATGCGCAGCTTCTGCAGCTTGGCGTCCACCAGCTTGTCGATGTAGTTGTTCTCCGGCTGGGTCTGCCACTGGAACTGGTAATCCTTGGGAAGCACGATCATCGGGCTGCCCACCGTGAAGGTGGAGAAACGGGCCATGACAAACGCCTCGCCCCGCTCGCCGGCGGTCACAACCCCGTCCTTGGCGATCTTGGCGCTGGAGTCGTTGCTCGACAGGAACACCGCCAGGTGCGTCACGTCACGCTCGCCGCCGTCGGAATAGCGCGCCTTCACCACCATCTGCTGCTTGGCGCCCTTGCCGTTCAACACACCGTTCTTCGGGTACAGGTCCACGCCCACGCAGGTGGCGATGGTGGCCGGGTCGTTCGGCGCGTCAGCGTCCAGCCAGCGGATGATCGTGTTCCAGTACAGGTCGTTCTCGGCGAAGCAGGCACCGCCGGTGTGCGCCACCTTGCCCGAGCCTTTCTCCAGAAGCAGGCTCTCGGCCGGAATGGCCATGTTCAGCCGCCGTCCGTTCAGCTCGCGCGTGAGCCGGTGGTGATCCCCCTCGGGATCGAAACCGAACAGCGACAGGCGGAAGCCGTCCTTGCCGCGGGCGGCGCCATGGCAGCCGCCGGTGTTGCAGCCCGATCGCATGAAGACGGGCATCACATCCAGTCGGAAGCTGATGGGCCTCTCCTCGCCGGCCTTGGTCACCTTCACAGGCGCCGTCACCGCCCGGCCGCCATGCTCCACGATCAGCTCGCACTCCCCGTCCGCCACGGGGTACAGCACATTCTTTTCCCACCGCGCCAGTCCGGTGTTGCTCAGCCGCGGCTTGGCCTGGGCCGTCACATCCTCGGTGATGCCGTCGGAATAGGTCGCCTGGACCGCCACCACCTGCCGCGATTGGCGGGTGCTGAGCGTCACCTGCGGCGGCAGGATCTCCAGCCTGGTCAGTTGGCGGTTTACCGGCGCGGCCGGTGCCGTGGTCGCCGGGGCGGCCGGCTTGTCCATCGCCGAGATCCTGGGCGACACCAGCGCCATCGCGCCCGCCACAGCCAGGGCAACCGCCCGGCGCATCATCACATGGTTCATGTCAGCCTCTCCGATTTGACTTCCTGCCGGCAGCCCGCGCCATCGTTCCGGGCGCCTGGCCGCTCACTTGCCTTGTTTCTCGCGCTCGGCCTGCTCCAGCCTCAGTTTCTCCAGGCGCGTCAACCGCTTCTCCGCCGGCGCTGCGGCCGGTGCCGGCATCGGCTTGGCCATCGGTGCGGGGGCCGCCGAGGCCACCTTGGGCGGAATGGGAACATCAATCCTCAGTTCCGTGCCGCCCACATTGTGCACCACCGGCTCGCCGTTCACCGGCAGTATGGCCTGGCAGAAGATGTTGCCGTGCTTGCCCGCCGGCGCGCCCTTGTCCACCTTCAGCTTGAAGACCAGCTCCTTGGTGTCGGTCTTGATTTCCAGTTCGGGCGACTCCACCTTGGGCGGCAGCCCCACGATCCTCACCTTGCCCGGCGTGGTGATCGGGGTGCTGACGGTGATCTTGCACGGGATCTCCGTCTCCTTGCCCTGTTCCACCGCCCCGCGCTCCATGGTCATCGCGAAAAACGGCGCCGCCACATTCAGGGTGAACAACTGGCTGGAAACCCAGGCCGGGCCGCCGGCCACCGTCGAGTTGGCGATGATGGCGGTTTTCCAGGCCTTCACCTGCGCGTTCGGCGCGGCATTGATGGTCAGCGTCGTCTCGTTCCCCTTCTCGGGGATGGTGTTCGACCCCTGGGTCGAGACGCCCGGCGGGTTGAACAACGGGTAGACGTTGATCGGCGCGGTGAAGCCGGGCTTCCGCTCCGCCACGATTTTCAACTGCATCGATCCGTTTTGCACCAGCGGGCACTTCGGCTCCACCACGGTGATCTTGAAGGGCACCTCGTCCGCCACAGCCACCGCGTCGCCCTCGAGGTCGTACTTCCAGTACAGGGTTTGGTTGGGCGGTCCGATGATCAGGTCGGCCTGCTGGGCGAATTGCGACGGGTACTCCGGCTGCTTGCCATCGGCCGGCTTTGCCCGGAACTGCGCCACCCGGCCGTCAACCTTCGCGTCCGCCGCCGCCTCGATCACCACCGGGATGGTGTCCAGGTTGGCGGGCATTGAATCGCACGCGAGCGTCGCGCCCGGGGGCAGGTTCTCCGCGCGCAGGGTGGCGTCACCCCCCCACTCCGCGCGTGACACGCTCATCAGCGACGCCATCCGGTTGCCCTTGTGCACGGTGATCGTTTGCCGCTCCTGCGAGAACAGCGCCACCTTGGGGATGCTGAGGGTCGACTTGGGGGCCGGCGGGGTGAATTCCACTCGGTACGAATAGTCCGCCCCGCCCTTTTTCAGGTGGTCCTGGATCGTCAGGATGTAGTTCTTGTCATCCGGCAGCGTCACGCGGAAGAAGCTGTCCGGTCCGACCGCGTCATCCGCCGAGGCGAACGGCGCCGCGCCCTCCACCGCGAGGAACATGACCGGGTCCAGGGGTGAACCCAGCCGCCGCGCGTAGCAGTGCACATCCAGCACCTGCCCCTTCTTGCCGGCGAATTTGAAGATGTCCACATCCCCGGGCTTGCCGATCACGCCGTTGAAGGCCGCCGGGCCTGGCCCCGCGGTGGCCTGGGCCGCCGTGTCATTCGGCTCCACTTCCAGCACGTTGGCCAGGTTCGCCACCCGGAACGGCAGGCCAGAGGGGGACATGCCCGTGGCGTCCTGCGCGTGCACCACGAAGTTCGACGGCGCGTTTTCCGGGATTTTCACTTTCTGCTTCATGGGGCCGGCGGGGTCGCCAAGGAAAGTGACCTCCAGCTCCTCGCCTGGCTTTCCGCCGGCCGGAATCACCGCCGTCGGGCGTGGAAAATTGCCGATGTGCAACCGGTACTGGCACGAACCGTTGCCGCCGTAGCTGGTCTCGCGCACCTGCACCACATAGGTGCCGTCGGCCGGCGCGACAATCGAGCACATGCCGTCCTGCTTGCCGACGGGCGAGTCATCGCTGGCGGCCAGTTCGAAACGCTTGGAGTCCAGGATCGCGATGTACGGGTCGAAGAAGGTTCCCCCCAACCGCATTCCGAAAACCTCGGCGCTCAGCCGTTGGCCCTTTTTCAGGTCCACCGCGAAGTAGTCCACATCCTCGTTGTCCACCACCCCGCTCACCACCGTGTTCAGGCCCACCTTCTGCGGTTTGGTGAAGTCGCTGTTGGGCTCCTTCTCGGCCGTGTCGGGAAGGGGGTCCACATACAGGGAGCGGGCCTCGGTGATGCCCAGGGCCGTGCGCAGCCGCACCGCGTGCTCGCCGATCCGGCAATCCGGGCCGGTCTTCACCTTCACCTTCACGGTGGAATCGTTGACGGGGGTTATCGTGAGCACCTGGATGGCCGACCCGTACAGGATCACTTCCTTCGGGTTGGCCAGTCGGGCCCCGGAAAAGACCAATTCCGCCTCGGTGCCCCGCTGGATGCCCCGGGGATTCACGATCCCCAGACTGGGACTGTTGGCGCGCAGCGCCCCCGTCGGAAACAGGCAGACAAGCGCCATCAGCAAGGCGCGAGCCAACAGGCGGCATGGGCCCATGGCGGGATTCCTCGTTGTCAATTCCAAGGTGTCAATCCGTGCGGTCTTCAGGCGTGGGAGGCACCTGGGCCTGTGGGCCCGGGTGCCCCGAGGTGGCTCATTCACGCGGGGCGGCAAAGGCCCGCCACCTCCGCGAGGCCGGAAGGATGTCAGGCCAGCAGGTCGTTGATGACCTTGCCGCTGTTGACGATGTCGATCGGGCGGTTGCCCGGGGCGATCAGCCGCTTCACGCCGTCGATGCCCATCTGGTTGTAGACCGTCATGGCCATGTCCTCGACGGACAGGGCGTCGTCATCGGGCTCGCTGGCGGTGGGATCGGACTTGCCGTAGACGAAGCCCTTCTTGATCCCGCCGCCGGCCAGGACGATGGAGAACACCTTGGGCCAGTGGTCGCGGCCCGCCGTCCCGTTGATCTTCGGCGTGCGCCCGAACTCGCTGGAGACCATCACCATCGTGCTGTCCAGCAGACCGTTGCGGTCCAGGTCGCGGATCAGCGTCGCGAAGCCCTGGTCGAAGGCCGGGGCCTGGTCGGCCATGCTCGCCTTGATGTTGTTGTGCATGTCCCACCCGCCGTAGGTCAGGCTGACCAGGCGGACACCGGCGCCCACCAGCCGGCGGGCCAGCAGCATCCGCTGCCCGGCGGCATGCCGCCCGTACTCGTCCCGCAGCTTGGCCGGCTCGGCGTTGATGTTGAACGCCTCGCGCGCCTTCTGCGAGCTGATCAGCCCGTAAGCGCGCTGGTAAAAGGTGTCCATCGCCTCCAGCCCGTCGGCCTTTTCCTTGCTGACAAAGTGGTTGTTCACCGCGTCCAGCATGCTGCGCCGCGAGGTGAACCGCTTGTTGTCCACATCGCCGGGCAGGTTCAGGTCCTGCACGGTGAAGTTGCCGCTGGCGGGGTCGCTGCCCAGCGAGAACGGCGAATAGGCGCTGCTCAGGTAACCCGAGCCCGCGAAGTTGGTGGGCATGCTGGGGATGCACACATAGGGCGGAAGGTTGTTGCGGGGCCCGAACTCGTGGCTGACAATGCTGCCCATGCTGGGGAAAATCAGCGCGGGGTTGGGCCGGTAACCGGTGAACATGTTGTGCGTGCCGCGCTCGTGTGCGGCCTCGCCGTGCGTCATCGCGCGGCAGATGGTGATCTTGTCCACCACCTGGGCGGTCTGCTTGAAGTGCTCGCCAAGCTGCACCCCCTCGACCTTGCTGTTGATCCAGCCCACCTCACCCCGGTAGTCGACAGGGGCCAGGGGCTTCGGATCAAAGGTGTCCTGGTGGGCCATGCCGCCCGGCAGGAAGATATGGATCAGCGACTTGGCCTTCCCTTCCTTGCTGGGACGGCCGCCGATCGAATCCACCGCGCGCGCCTCGTTGCGCAGCAATCCCTCCAGGCTCAGGCCCAGAAAACCCACGGCACCCACATGCAGGAAATTGCGGCGGTTGGGCACGGGGCGAAAGTGTGCGGGGTCGGCGTTCCAGGTCCCTGCGGGAAGCGTGCTCATCCGTCCATCCTCTTTCGTGGTCTTTTTCCACTTAAATCCGGGCCATTCGCTGGCCCCGGATACAAATCAAAACAATTCACCGGTGGAACATGTCCACCAGGGTCAGTCACCCCCAATGGTATGGCGGGAGGGGTGAAATTGGTCCAATCTACCCTCAAGTACACCCCGCCCCGCCGGTCCTGTCAACGAAAAAAGCCCTCGCAAGCGGAGGGCTTTATCCGGAAAACCCAGATTATCCAAACTATCTGAATTTTCTATTTTAATATTTTAGCGAACTTCCAATAACTCCACATCGAACACCAGATTGGCCCCGCCCGGAATGTCCCGACCGGCCCCACGCTCCCCGTAACCCAGCTTGGAAGGAATGAACAAACGGCGCTTGCCGCCCACCCGCATGCCGTCCACGCCCTCGTCCCAACCTTGGATCACCTCGCCGGCACCCAGCTTGAAATCGAAAGGCTCCTTGCGGTCCACGCTGGAATCAAACTTCTTGCCGTTGCTCTCCAGCCATCCGGTGTAGTGCACCACCACCTTGCGACCCTTGGAGGCCTCCACCCCTTCACCCTTCTTGCTATCCACAAAACGCAAACCGCTGGGGGTCTTGGTGGCATCAGCTGGCACTTCAATCGGCTTGGCCACCTTCAGCAGCTCCACCTCGAACACCAGGTCCGCCCCAGGCGGGATGACTCCGCCGGCTCCGCGGTCGCCGTAACCCAGCTTGGCGGGAATGAACAGCTTCCGCTTCCCGCCTTCTTTCATTCCCTGCACACCTTCGTCCCAACCGGCGATCACGCGGCGGGCGCCCAGGTCGAAATCAAAACTACGCTTCCGGTCCAGGCTCGAATCAAACTTCGTTCCGTTCGATTGCAGCCAGCCCGTGTAATGCACTTCCACCAGCCCGCCGGCTTTCGCCTCGGCACCGGTGCCTTCCTTCAGGTCCACATAGCGCAGGCCGCTCTCGGTTTTCTTCGCGTCCGCAGGCACTTCAATTGGCATCCCTTTGCCCCCCCCGTTGTTTCCACCCTGAATGGAACCGCCCTCGGCGCAGCCAAGCACGGCCCCCACCAACAGACCGGTCAGGGCCAAGCGGAACCACGGATTTTTCACCCTTTGCACGGCTCTCACCCTCCGGAAACTCATTCACTTCGCCAGGAATGCCCCCGCCGGCCCCATGCCGGGTCAGCTCAGCCATCCCAACTGCTTCGAGAAATAATAGAGGGTTTGGCTCACCCCTGCGCAGATCACAAAGCCCCGCAACCATTTGCGGGGAATTTTCGGCCCCGCCTGACCCGCAAGGTAACCCCCAACCACCGCCGCCAACCCCATCGCCAAAACATAGTCCCATCGCACCAAACCGGACAATCCAAAGATAACTGCAGATATCCCATTAATTATTGCAGCAAGCAGATTTTTTATCCCATTAACCCGATGCAGACTACCCACTCCCCACTGGCCCAGCGTGGCCAGCATCAAGATGCCGATCCCTGCGCCAAAGTACCCCCCGTAAACCGCCACCAGAAATTGGCACAGGCTGGCCAAACCCAGGATACCCCAGGTGGGAACCTTTTCCTCATCTCCCTGCCCACGGGCCAACCAAGGCTGGGCGATAAACAGCACCGAGGCGAGAAGCACCAACCAAGGCACCAACACCTTGAAATGCTCGGGTGATCCCCATGCCAATAGCAGGGATCCCAAAATTCCCCCCAACACACTGGCTGGCAGCAACCGCAGCAGCCAGGTTTTTCCTTGGCGGATCTCACTGCGGAAACCCCACGACCCGGCCAAAGACCCTGGAAACAGGGCCAAAGTGCTCGTCATGTTGGCCTCGGCGGGATCCATGACCGCCAAAAGGGCGGGGAAGGTGAGCAGGGTACCCCCTCCCGCCAAGGCATTGATCCCCCCGGCAAAAAAGGCGGTTCCCGCGGCCAGGGCGTATCCCTGAAGCGAGTCCATCAATTTCTCTTAAATAATTGCAAATGAATAACTTATGACCAATCCACCACCACACCCAGCCAATTGTCCTTGTCCTTGAGCAACCCCTCGTAGGCTTGGCCCACCCCCTCCGGCCGGATCGTGTGGGTGACCAATCCATCCAGATTCAGCCGCCCGCTGGCAATGGCAGCCAGCAGCCAGGTTTGGGCCTTGTCGATACCCCAGGCCCCCGCCAACCGGGTATGGGCCGGCTCAAAAAGCATGTTGCCGTGGGCACCCGTAACTTCGATATACCTTCGATGAAGGTGGTCATAGAAATTGACTTCTTTTGCAATGCCGCGGGGGCTGCCCACCACCACCACCTGGCCCGCATCGCACGCCAGGCTCATCGCCACCGGAACCGCATCAGGCACACCGGTGGCATCCGCGACAATTTCGGCCCCGCCCGGCAGGACTTGGTTCAGTTGGGCCCGCACATCCCCGGCGCCAGGGTCGATCACCGCATCAGCGCCCGCCGCAAGCGCCGCTTTCCGCCGCATCGGAACCGCATCGATTCCCACCACCGGATTGCATCCCGCCGCTCGCAGGCAGCGCAGGGCAAACTGGCCGATCACCCCCTGGCCCAGCACCGCCGCGCTGCGGCCCAAGGTTAGCCCCGCCCGGATGGAAGCCCCCAGCCCATACCGGGCAATACATGCCAGGGCCGCCTTTTTCGGGCAAACGCCTGCTGGCAACCGCCACAGTCGGCCACGCTCATGCCCCAGCGTGAGCAGTTCATGCGAGGCATGGTTGCCGGGGTAGCTGACCGGGTCACCCGCCTTGAAACCGGTGATTTCCGCCGCCTCGGTACCGATGGCCACCACTTTTCCCGCGGCGGAATAGCCTGATTTGAACGGGAATTTCCAATCCGGCAGGTTGGGATCCTTCAGCCATTGGTGGGTTCCGGTGTACACCGCCAACTCGGTGCCGGCACTGATGGCCGAGGCGTCCGCCGCCACCAGGATCTGCCGGGGGCCGGGGTCGGGCAGCGTCACCTCGCGCACTGCCACCTTGTATGGCTCCGTCACCACCACCTGCCGCGCCTGGACTGGCATGCCCAACCTCCCCAAAACCCTAAACCCTCGAACACCCCGCCTGCGGAAAGATCCGGGAAGGGCGCTTTTCCATCACTCAAGACTGTTGTACCAACCGGGGACAAACCGGTCCCGACCCCCGCGAAAGCTCCAGAACCAGTACAATGGCCCTCTGGCAATGGACGGGCTCCACCCGTCGTTTTTCAGCAAAAAGCAAAGCGCTTGGCGCCGAGTGGCGCGGGGATGGACGGCTCATGTTGTGGGAAGTTGAAATCACCCCCCGGACCGCTGACCGCGAGGAATCGCGTGTGCGTCATGAATACCGCCTGCTGACCAACCAGGATCCCCCCCACGCCTTTGTCGAGCGCACCAGCCGTGGCTTTCTGCTGGAGGGCGACCTCACCCAGTCCCAGGTCGATTCCCTGGTAAGCGGCGTGTTGCTGGACCCGTTGGTCGAAAGCGCCCAGGTGCGCCACGCAACCGTCCTGCCCGAACCTCTGCCCATCGCCACCGTACTGCCGCGGCCCGGGGTGATGGATCCCGCCGCCCTCAGCGTCGGCAAGCTGGCGCGTGACCTGGGCATTCAAGTGGACGAGGCCCGCACCTTCCGCCGGTACTACGGCCCCATCCTGGCTGAGGCCACCCGCGACATCCTCTTCAACCGCATCATCGCCAACGGCGCCATCGAGCAGGTCCTGCCCGGCGGCAAACGCCTCGAGGGTCTGTCGCTCGACGGCGAGACCCGCTGGAAACAGGAATTCGTTCGCCTCGAGGGCCTCGACGATGAGGCCCTCCTCGCCATCAGCAAGCGCATGGGCCTGGCACTTTCTGTCGCCGAGATGCGCGTCATCCAGGAGCACGCCCGCCGGCTTGGGCGCGACATCGCCGATATCGAGCTTGAAACCATCGCCCAGACCTGGAGCGAGCACTGCTCCCACAAGACCCTGAAAGGCAGGGTGGAGACACCCGGGCGCACCTTCAAGAATCTCCTCAAGGAGACGATTTTCCAGGCCACAGTCCAGGTCCGCAAAACCCTGGGCAAGGATGACTGGTGCGTGTCGGTCTTCGAGGACAACGCCGGCGTCATCCGTTTCAACGAGACCGATCACCTGGTGTTCAAGGTCGAGACCCACAACCGCCCCAGCGCCATCGAGCCCTACGGCGGCGCCAGCACCGGCATCGGCGGCGTGGTGCGCGATCCCATGGGCACCGGATTGGGCGCCCGCCCGGTCTGCAACACCGATGTCTTCTGCTTCGGCCCGATGGACTACCCCGCCGGGAACCTGCCCCCCGGGGTGCTGCACCCGCAAAAGATCCTGCACGGCGTGGTCGCCGGCGTGCGCGACTACGGCAACCGCATGGGCATCCCCACGGTGAACGGCGCCGTCGTGTTCCACGAGGACTACCTCGCCAACCCGCTGGTCTTCTGCGGAACCGTCGGACTGCTGCCGGTGAACAAGGCGGTGAAGTCCGTCGAGCCCGGCGACCTCATCGTTTCCCTTGGCGGCCGCACCGGCCGCGATGGCATCCACGGCGCCACCTTCTCCAGCGAGGGGTTGCACGCCGCCAGCACCGTCACCAGCGGTGGCGCCGTACAGATCGGCAATGCCATCGAGGAGAAGAAGGTGCTCGAGGCGGTGATGCGCTGCCGCGACAAGGGGCTCTACCGCGCCATCACCGATTGCGGCGCGGGCGGCTTCAGCTCCGCCGTGGGCGAGATGGGCGCCGAGCTGGGCGCTCGGGTGGACCTCGAGAAGGCTCCCCTGAAGTATCAGGGACTTTCCCCCGTGGAAATATGGATCAGCGAGTCGCAGGAGCGCATGGTCCTGGCGGTGCCCCCCGAGAACTTCAAGGCCCTCCGGGCTGAGTGCGAGGCGGAGGGCGTGGAGGCCACGGTGCTGGGCGCCTTCCAGGCCACCGGCAAGCTGACCCTCTACTGGCACAACACCCAGGTGGGCGAGCTCGACATGGAGTTCCTGCACGGTGGCAGGCCACCCGTCACCCGCCAGGCCCGCTGGACACCGCCCGCCGAAACGGCGCCCGCCTATCCCGCCAAGGAGGACTGGGGCAAGACCCTCACCGGCATCCTGGCGCTGCCGGATGTCGCCTCCAAGGAATGGATCATCCGCCAGTACGACCACGAAGTGCAGGGCGGCAGTGTGATCAAACCGCTGGTCGGCGTGGAGGAGGCCGGCCCGTCCGACGCGGCGGTGCAGGCGCCGGTCCTTGGCAAAAACCTCGGGTTCGCAGTGGCCTGCGGCCTGGCGCACCGCATGGGCCGCATCGATCCCTACGCCATGGCCGCCTGCGCCATCGACGAGGCGGTCCGCAACCTGGTGGCGGTGGGAACCGACCCCGCGCGCATAGCCCTGCTCGACAACTTCTGCTGGGGCGACACCGACCGGCCCGAGGAACTGGGCCTGCTGGTCCGCGCCGCCGAGGCCTGCCACGATCTGGCCGTCTCCTGGACCATGCCCTTCATCAGCGGCAAGGACAGCCTGAAGAACGAGTACAAGGGGGCCGACCGCCGGATCGTCATCCCGCCCACGCTGCTGATCAGCGCCATCGGCATTGTCCACGATGTGCGCAAGGCGTTGTCCATGGACCTGAAATCCGCGGGCAACCTGCTCTACCTGGTGGGCGAGACACAGGACGCCATGGCCGGATCGCAATACCACGCGGTGCACCGTGTGGAGGGCGGCAAGGCCCCGCAAGTCGACACGGCCAAGGCATTGTCCACTTTCCACGCCCTGCATCAGGCCATCGCCGGCGGCCTGGTCCGCTCCGCCCACGATGTCAGCGAGGGCGGCGTGGCCGCCTGCGTGGCCGAGATGGCCCTCGCCGGCAACCTCGGCTGCGATCTGGATGGCCTGTTTGCCGCGGCGGCCGGTTTACCAACCCATGCGGTCCTTTTCTCAGAATCCCCCAGCCGGTTTGTCGTGGAAATCACGCCGGAAAACGCCGCGGCCTTCGAAAAGGCGATGGCTCCTGTCGCTTGCCGCGCCATCGGCAAAGTGCTGAAGGAAAACCGCGTGCGCGTCGCCGGTCCGCAGGGTGATTGGATCATCTGGACCCCGCTGGGCGACCTCGTCGCCGCCTGGCGCAACACCTTGCCCAGGCAATTGGGCGAGCGTGGCGTGGTGGAATGAGGTGCTGGTTTGTGGAATATTTTTTTCCGGGTTCTCTGCCAAGCAGATATCCCATTTTGGAGTAAGTAGGAGTAGGCTCACATGGTCCAGTCGTTTGCGCTGTGGGTGGTTGCCGCCGGCCTGAACCTGCCCGGCCAATTCAGCTTGCCGTCCCCCGGAACAACTCCCGGCCAGCAGGAAACCCAACCCAGGCCCGGTCGCTCCATTCCCGCCCAGCCGGGTTCCGTTCCCCAGGTGACACCCGGTGGGTTACCGGCGCAGCCTCCAGAAAGCCAGCCTTTCCCAAGGCCCGGCAGGTTCACCCGCACCGAACCCGGCGCCGACGCCGGCACGCCCACCCGTGACCAGCCACCTCTCAAGCACCCCCGCGATAAAACCTTGCTCGTGGAGGTGAAACAGGCCAAGGCCGACATCCTCGCCAAGTCGCTGCAAAAAACCTATGGCGACACGATGACCATCGAGGTGGCCGCCGGTACCCCCATGGCCGCGATTCTTCTCTCCGGAACCGAGAAACTGGTCCAGGAGGCCAAAGACCTTGTCGAAAAGCTCGACAAGCCGGGCAGCACCGTGATGGTGGAACTGACCGTGGTGGAATCGGCCGGCAATGCCGATGAGGTGGCCGGGCAGATCCGCGATGCCACCGCCTCGGGGGCCATATCCGACGATGCCTGGCGAGCCCTGGTGAAAAAGCTCCAAACCGAAGGGAAAATAACCCTGTCTCGAACCCTTGAGGTCAAGGCCACCGAAAACCAGCAGGCCCGCATCCAGGTGGGGGAGGATAAACCCATCGCCACCGGTTCGATGGTCACCTCCCGTGGCATCGCCTCGCGCAATTTCAGTTACCGCAGTGTGGGATCGATGGCCACGCTCACCCTTCGCCCTGGAAAAGCGCCTGGCGAATTCCGGGTCGACCTCAACTTCCAGGATTCGCGCATCGTCGCCGCCAAACCCCAGCCCGAGGCGCCCAAGGAGAAGGAAAAAGACAAGGACAAAGAGAAAGCCGCCGAGGATTTCAAGCCTGACAGCGTGCTCCAGTTCACCGCCGAGACATCTGCCAATCTCAGTCCCGGCAAGGTGGTCCAGATCAATTCCAACCGTGAGGAAAGCAAGGAGGGATCCAGGCAGGTGCTGGTATTCCTCCGCCTGAAATCGTCCTGATACTCGGGCAACATTTCCTGGTACCCGGCACCCCCTCATGAACAAGAAAACTAGGCCCACCTTGCTGATGCTTCTAGGCGGTCTGGTCGCCAGCCTGGTTTCCTCGGCTGTCCATGGGGCGCCCCCAACATTCAAGCCGCTGGCCTACCAGGATGGGGATACCGCCCTCCAGGCCCAGGTGGTTCAGGATCCGGCCCTGAAGGGCAAGCGTCCGGTTTTGATTTTGGCTCATGAGCAGGGCCCGGCCAGTCCGTTGGCCAAGCTGACCGCGGGCAAATACGCCGCCCTGGGTTATCTGGTTTTTTCAGCCGATCTGTACGGCAAGGATGTCAGCCCGGCGAACACCCGGGATGCCGCCGAGCGGTTGGACCTGACCCGGCGTGACCGCAAGCTGGTCCGCAGTCGGGGTCTGGCCGCTCTGGCCGCCGTGGAGAAACTGGATCAGGCCGACATGGAACGCGCGGTGGCCGTGGGATACGGCACCGGCGGCACTGCCGTGCTGGAATGGGCGCGGTCCAAGGCCAAACTGCAGGCCATCGCCTGCGTCCATGGCGACCTCACCCCCATGGGCGCTGATGGCAAGAACATCGGCGCTTCCGTGCTGGTGGTCACCGGCTCGGACGATCCCCTGGTACCCCTGGCCCAGATCGCCTCGTTTGAGGATGAGATGCGCGAAGGTGGCGTCGACTGGCAGATCCTGCGCATGGGTGGCGTGGCGGGCGACTTCACCAACCCGCAGGCAGGAAGCGACCTGAAATCCGGCCGGGCGTACGATGCCGACGCCGACCAGCGCTCGTTCGATGCGATCAAGGCGTTCCTGGCCGATTGCCTGCTACCGGCTGCCGATCCAGGTCTCACCACCAGGCCCGCCGCCCGACCAGCCAATCCGCCCTCAGCCGCGCCACCGGCGATCCGGAATGCGCCCGAAAAATTCCTGAAAGTGCTCGACTATGTGGACAAAAACAATCAATCCATGCCCGGCTACGAGGGCGGCCGGAACTTCGGCAACTTCGAACGCCGCCTGCCCCAGACCGACCGCACCGGCAAGCGGATCCGATACCGCGAATGGGATGTCAACCCCCTCCGCCCCGGCACAAACCGCGGCGCCGAACGCCTCATCACCGGCTCCGACGGCAGCGCCCACTACACGCTCGACCACTACGAAACCTTCAAAAAAATCCGCTAGCCAGGAA
>Ga0315899_10002144_pt1 | contig 22047 bp, 27 predicted proteins | sample LakEriMetagenome_2_FD_203518 | JGI IMG/M metagenome (GOLD analysis project Ga0315899, IMG submission 203518) | Freshwater fungal communities from buoy surface, Lake Erie, Ohio, United States - Buoy 4 MA112 | ecosystem: Environmental > Aquatic > Freshwater > Lake | place: USA: Lake Erie, Ohio... | reverse complement strand
TGCAGGCCATGGCTCGCCGCCATGCCATCGTTCGTCGCCTGCCAGCGATCGAGGCGATTGGCTCGGTCTCGGTCATCTGCACCGACAAGACCGGCACCCTGACCCGCAACGAAATGGTGGTGGCTGCTGCTGAGACAGCGCAGGGCGTCTTTGTCATCGGTGGCGAGGGCTATGCGCCCGAGGGGGCTGTGACTCCGATGGGCGACCTCTCCCGGCTCGCCCGGGCGGCGTCGTTGTGCAACGACGCGAGCCTGCACTGCAAAGAGAAGGTCTGGAGGGTCGAAGGGGACCCGATGGAGGGTGCGCTTCTGGCATTTGCCGGCAAGGTCGCGGCGGGCGATCACACTGCCTGCCGTCTGGACGCCATCCCGTTCGACAGCCGGCACCGATTCATGGCTGTTCTGACCGATGGGCCACGGGGCCGGGTGACCCATGTGAAGGGTGCGCCCGAGCGTGTACTGCGGATGTGCGAAGGCATAGACCTGAAGCACTGGCACGACCGGGCCGAAGCCCTCGCGCGGCGTGGCTTGCGCGTACTGGCCCTGGCCGAGCGTTCCGAGGCGGGGGACTGCATCGACGCAGCGACGCTGGAGGGCGGGCTGACCTTCCTTGGCCTTGTCGGCCTGATCGACCCGCCGCGCCCCGAGGCGATTGCCGCCGTCGCCCAATGCCAGGCGGCGGGCATCCGGGTCAAGATGATCACCGGTGACCATGCCGGAACTGCCGCTGCCATTGCGGCGCAGATCGGTCTGGCGAACTCTCGCGACGTGTTAACCGGGGCAGACCTGGACAAGCTGGACAGCGCGCAACTGGCGCTGGAAGTGGTGGATGTCGATGTCTTTGCCCGCACCAGCCCGGAGCACAAACTTCGCCTGGTGACCGCGCTGCAGGCGCATGGCCTGTCAGTCGCGATGACTGGCGACGGCGTCAATGACGCACCCGCGCTCAAGCGCGCCGATGTTGGCATCGCCATGGGGCTGAAGGGGTCGGAAGCCGCCAAGGAGGCCGCCGATCTGGTGCTGGCCGACGACAACTTCGCCTCCATCGCCTCGGCGGTACGCGAGGGCAGGACGGTCTATGACAACCTGAAGAAGGTGATCAGTTGGACTCTGCCGACCAATGCGGGCGAATCGACGGTGGTCATTCTGGCCTTACTGGCTGGCCTGGCCCTGCCGGTGACCGCGGGGCAGATCCTGTGGGTCAACCTGATTACCGCCATTACGCTGGGGCTGGCGCTGGTCTTCGAGCCGACCGAGCCCGGCACCATGAAACGCCCACCACGCAACCGCAATGCGCCCATCCTGTCGGGGGGTCTTGTCTGGCATGTCGTTCTGGTGGCAACGCTGTTTCTGGCCGCGGTCTTCGGTGTCTTCACCTATGCCATCGACCGGGGCTACCCTTTGGCTCTGGCCCAGACCCTGGCCATGAACACGCTGGTGGTGCTGGAGATTTTCCACCTCTTCTTCATCCGCAATATTCACGGCACCTCGTTAACCTGGGCCGCGGCGCGCGGCACACGAGCGGTGTGGACGGTGGTCGTTGCGATCACCGCCGCGCAATTTGCGGTCACCTACCTGCCGCCTTTGCAAGCGGCGATGGGAACGATGCCTGTGTCGCTGATGGACGGACTGTTGATCATGGCCATTGGCGCCGCCTTTTTTGCACTGATCGAAATCGAAAAACAGGTCCGACTCGGGCTGAGGCGATGACCCCTGACAAGACCGGGGGCTCTGAGCAGCTGACAACCCGACTGAGCGAGTTAGCAGGACTTGTTCTGGGCGGCGCTCAGCGCGCAAGCGGCGGCAGCGGACTGGCCTCGGACGGCGGCACGGGCGTGCGGGCGGCGTTCATCACCATGGACAGCAGCGCGTAGTAGCCGTTGATGCCGATCAGGTCGACCACGCCCTGTTCGCCGAACCTGTTGTAAGCCCCGGCCCAGGTGCCATCGCTCACGCCCTGTTGCCGGTGCAGCTCGGTGGAGAACGCGTACACGAGGGCCTCGTCCTCGGGCAGGTCCGTGGGCGTGCGGCCCTCCTCAATGGCGGCGATGGTGCCCGCCGACACGCCCGCCTTGCGCGCGATGGGCGCGTGGATGGCCCACTCCACCTGCTGCGACCAGTAGCGGGCGGTCACCAGAATGGCCAGCTCCGACAGCCGCAGTTCCAGCGCGCTGCGATAGCGCAGGTACTCCCCCATGCGCTGCGCATGGCCCATGAACTCGGGGCTGCGCATCAGGGGAATGAAGGGCGAGAGCAAGGCGCCGCGCGGACCGTCAATGATCTCCTGGGCGTACTGCCTCTGCGCGGACGTCCACTGCGTCTCGGGGATGGGTGGCAGGCGGTCGGTATCCGAGGTCATGGGTCAGGGCGCAGGCACGCTCACTCCGTGATGTTGTTTTCCTTGATGAACTTCGACCAGATCGTGATCTGCCGCTCCACGAAGGGCTTGAACACCTCGGGCCCGCCGGCCAGGATGTCGATGCCCTGCGCGTTGAGCTTCTGCGCGATCTCGGGCGTGCGCAGCGCCCGGGTCACGGCCTCGTTGAAGCGCGAGACGATGGCCGGCGGCAACTTCGCCGGGCCGATCACGCCCCACCAGGCTGGCGCGTCAAAGCCCGGAAAGCCGCTCTCCGCGATCGTGGGCACCTCGGGCATCTGCCGCGAGCGCCGGCTCGTGGTGACCACCAGGGGCTTGACCGCGCCGCTGTCGGCATGCGGCTTGACCAGGAAGAGTGAACCCACCACCAGCGGCACATGGCCGCCCGCGGCGTCAGTCATGAGAGGCCCGCCTCCGCGGTAAGGCACATGCGTCCAGTCAAAGCCCGCGGTCTTGGCGAGCGAACCGATCGCCAGGTGGCCCAGACTGCCCGCGCCGATCGTGCCGAAGCTGGTTTTCTGGCGGGCACGCGAAGCCTCGACCAGCTGCGCGAAGCTGGTGGTGGTCGAGCCCTTGGTGGCTGCCAGCACCATGGGGGCGGTGCCGATCAGGTTGATGTGCTCGAGATCCCGCATCGTGTCGAAGGGCATCGAGGGCTTCAGGCCGGGGTTGACCCCGTGGGTGTCAAACACCACGCCGAAGGTGTAACCGTCGGGGGCTGCGCGCGCCACCGCCTGGGCACCCACCACGCCGGAGGCACCGCCGATGTTCTCGACCACCACGCTCTGGTTCAACTGCACCCGCAGCGCCTCGGCCAGGATGCGGGCCACCTGGTCGACCGAGCCGCCCGGCGGGAACACGGCGATCAGCCGTATGGGTTTGGACGGCCAATCCTGCGCCATGCCCGCGCTGCAGGCCATGGCCATGCAGGCCGCAATAAGAAGTTTCCTGATCATGGGGATCCTTTCAGACAAGCCCCATCCTAGCCTAGCCGCCCAACTGCGGGCGCAGTACAAGCTGAAGCTGCCAGACGCTACGCAGTTGGCCACGGCGCTGGGCATGGGAGCCGCTGCGCTCGTGACGCATGACCGCGACTTCTCGAGAGTTCAGGGCCACGGTCCGGCACCCGACTGTCGCCCCTGGAAGCATGTTCAACAATGCTTTTCTCCCAGGCTGCTACGGCCTAAACTTCTGCGTTCAATTGCGAAACGCAGGGAAGGGCGCACCATGCAAGTTGTTCTCAGGCGATACGGCAACAGCACCGTAGCCGTGTTGCCGCCTGCCGTGCTCAAGGATCTCGGCCTGGCAGCGGGCCAGGCCATGACGCTGGGCACGACAGAGCGGGGCGAGATCGTATTGGCGGCCAAGAAAAAATACGTACTGGCCGATCTGGTTGCCCAATGCGATCCCAAGGTGCCACCGCCGGCCGATCTGGCGCTCTGGGACGTTGCAAAGCCTGCAGGCCAAGAGGTCTGGTGATGCCCGTCTTCGACCGTGGCGATGTAGTCAGCGTTCCCCTGGACCCCACGATGGGCCATGGACAGAAAGGCACCCGGCCCGCGCTGGTGCTGACCCCCAAGGAATTCAACCGCCTGGGAGACGTGCTGGTCGCTCCCATCACGCAAGGCGGTGATTTCTCACGCTACGCCGGCTTTGCAGTCAGCCTGACCGGTACGGGATGCAAAACCCAAGGGGTAGCGCTTGTGAACAAGATCCGCATGCTCGATCTGGCGGCGCGCAAGACGCGCAAGATCGAGCGGGTACCTGGAGCCGTTCTGGAAGAGGCGCTGGGGCGCCTGACAGCTTTGCTGGCGTCATGACTTCAGGTCATGCCCCGCGCCTGGCGCCGCAACTGTCAGCGCTGAAGGCGGCATCACGGCCCGAAGACATGAACCGTCCCGGGTGGGACTGGCACTCCCTTAAGGGCGGCCTCTCCGGTCACTGGTCAGTCAGCGTGAACGGCAACTGGCGTCTGACTTTTGCTTTTGAAAACGGCGATGCCGTCCTCGTGAACTACAGGCAGCGGTAGAGGCAGTTGCTGCCCAGCACCCAGCCATTCAATTCCCCCTTAAGCGCAATTTCGCGTGGCCGCCACGACGGACGCGGGCGAAGGTGACCGTGGGCGCAATGGCGCCTACTTCACCAACGTGACAGGAAGACGGGTCCCACTCAACACCTTTTGCGCCACTGAACCGAGCAAAAGCTCGCCGATAGGGGAGCGGCCTTTTAAACCCATCACAATCAAGTCAAAGCCCCCTGTCTCGGCAATCTTGACGATCTCATCGGCCACATGCCCTGTTGAAAAACCCAACACTGGCGATACTGCTGGAAGATTTGTGGCCATGCGCTGAGGCTTCAACTCAACTTCAGCCACCTCATGGAGGTAGTCGGAAACGACGCCTTTAGGGCATACATGGTTGGAGCCCTGATGGTCATGAACGGACAGCGAAACCACGGCGATATTCGAATCGATGGCTGCGAGTTTCGCGGCGTACTTAAAGGCGCGCATCCCACATGATGATCCGTCCGTTGGCACGAGTATCTTCATGGCGCGACTTTCTAACGAACCACCAGCACGGGAATAGACGCGTGCGCCAGCACGTTCGCCGTCTCACTTCCGAGCAAAAGCCGCTTGATGCCGCGTCTGCCATGCGAGGCCATGACGATCAAATCGGATTGACATTCTTCTGCCGCTCTGACGATGGCCTCTGCGACAAGGTCGCTACTGAGAACAACCGGTTTGACCACAACGCCCTTTTGCTTGCCCTCCGCCACCACGACACTCAAGAGGTCTTCGGCATCATGCTTCCAGGTCGCTAACAGATGCTTGGTTTCTCTTTCGCCCAACGATGTCGCACCTTCAAAAAACGACTGCTGGACCCGCGGTATCACCTTCAGGGCATACAGCTCCGCGCCGTGAAGCGCCGCAATGTCAATCGCACTGACCACAGCTTTGTGCGAAAGCTCAGATCCATCCGTGGCAACAAACATTTTTTTATACATTGAGTTGTTCCTTGAAAATCAATCCGCTTACAGGGCTACTGATTTTCAAATTTTCAAACGCCCACCAATGTCCGCTAGCACGCACAGCATGGCCAGATACAACAGCCACTTGCACCACCCCCCGACTTCCCTTCGCACCCCCAAGTTGTGTGGGGCCGCGAACAAAGCAATGCGCCGAAAGGCATCATGATCGCTGCGCGGGTGAGGCGGTCAAAAGGCTCTCAAAATCCATGCGACTGGAGGCTGGGGTCGCAACGTCCATTGACAATGTGTTGAGTGGCTGAGTTGTTGCGCTGAGCGACTTGACGTCAACCAGGAAGGTGAACCGACCTGACATTGTTCAATCGCAGCCGACTCATGCAAGACTTCTGGCCGTCACGGCCGAGAGGCTGATGATCTCCTCTCCCGCGCCTTTTACGAACGCTACGCGGCCTTGTCCCCGTCGCTTTTGTCGCCATTGCTGTTGCCGCCATTGCGTTCGCGCGCGCGCCTTGCAAATTCGCTCGCGGACTGCGACATCTTGACAGCGTGGGCCGCGGACTCAGTGGCCATCTGTGTTGCGTAAGCCGCCGCCGCTGAGGCTTGGGTACAAGCGTCCTCTGCATGCCTAGCCAAGGCCATCGCTGCGGCAGCCGCAGCCGCCGCAGCGGATGCCGCAGCCTCCATGGCTGCTTCAGCTGATTCGTTCGCAGCTCGAGCTGCATTCTCTGCCGCCGCCACGATGTCTGCGCCCGCCGCCAACTTGGCGGTTTCAGCGCAGAACGTCGCAGACTTCGCCGCGCGCTCGGCCGCATTCGCCGCACGGGTTGCGGCCTCAGCCGAGGTCAGCGTGAGTTGTTTGAGCGAATTTAAATTTTCAGAGTACTTCGAGTTCAGCGTCTGAAAATTGTCTTTGAGCAGTCGGACCTCTTCTTGGAGGGCGGTGAGCATCAGTCTGATGTTCGACGAGTCTGTAGTCATGATGCTGCTCATTTAAGGGTGTTTCAAATAATAGCCGATCCGCCTGAGGATGACCTCCGAAGAGACAAGCGAAGCTCTGCGTTCGCCGATTCCAAAACCTCAATTTTTTGCAGGTAACCCAGCACCACACCCATGGCAAAAAGATCGAGTGCGTAATCGCGCTTGATCTGGGCCGCCTTTTGAACGGTTTCGAGACAGGTGATCGGGAAGCACAGGCCACTCGAATTCACATGCAACACAGGCAGCGCGCCGTATTCGATCAACTCGTGTAGCTCGTCAAAACTGAGCTGGCATCGCCTGGCCATCTCCTGGATGTCTATGTAGCAGGCCGACTGCATGAAGCCTCCCAAAAGAGGCATTCTGGATCGGCACCCGAGCTGGATTCGTGCTTTTTCACACATACGAGATTCGCAGAAAAAGCCAAAAGACAAACCGCGACACACTGCGTGCTAAGGCGCACATTCTGGCGCTCGGGAAGTCGACATGATCAGTGCCTCGCTATAGCAGACACTTCGATGACCTCCGAACCTGCGCCTTGTCGTCCCTTGCTTACGGACGCAGAACTGAACGCTTTGATGCGCGATCGATCGCTCACGCCGCCGCGGCATGCTCCGATTGAACTCATGTTTGCAGACCCTCACCCCGTCGTCCTTGACGGCCTGAAACAGACCTTCGAATGCCATCCAGACTTCCTCGTCAAAACATGCGTGCACGATGGCGCATCTGCTTGGCGTGAAATCCTCAAACTCGAACCCGACATCTTGGTGATGGAGCTCACGCTAGGCGAAAAAGACAGCTTGAGTCTGATACGGGATCTTAAGAAAGAGCATCTCAAAACACTTCCCGTGATCTTCACGCATGCCAGCATGCTGGGCGCTTTAGAGGCGATCGCAGCCGGCGTTACAGGCTTGGTTTCAAAATCCAAGCCCAAAGAGATCTTGATGGATTGCATTCGAAAAGTTCATGGCGGCCAAAAGTGGTTAGATGATGAATTTTCAGCTTGCAGAACGGCCACCGATCGCGCGCCGCTCGCAAAGTCCATCTTCATGCGCTTGCTTACCCTACGTGAGCTTTCAGTCGTCCAGCTTTTGATTCGTGGTCAATCGAACATGGAAATCGCAAACACGTTCGCGATCTCTGAGGGGGCCGTCAAGGCGCACCTTAAACACATCTATCAAAAACTGCAATGCGACAGCCGTGTCGACCTTCTTTCGCGCGTGCGGAACAACAACTTTTGAAGGGGCTCGCGCGCCCTTCAAAATCGGGCGTTGGCCTATGCCACAAGCTTATGGCGGACCGGAAGGGAAGAGCCTGCGATTTTCTTTTTTGATGATGGCATAACACTCACACGCGTTTTTCATGAGTGCCGCCCGATCCAATATCTGGATATGCCCCCGGGAATAGCGAATAGCCCCTATATTTTCGAGTCGCTTGGCGGCTTCACTCACACCCTCACGGCGTACCCCCATAGAGCGGGACATCAACTCATGGGTCAGAGACAGGTCATCACCCGCCACGCGATCGAGCTGCAGCAAGAGTGTTCGGCACAACTGCTGATCGATGCTATGACGCCGGTTGCAGACTGCCAGCTGCGACGCATGCGTCATCAAAATCTGCATGTAGTGCAGGATGAGTTGGCGAAACATTCCAGAGGAATTGAATTCGCCCAGCATCCAGTCTGCGGTTAAGCGATAGGCAATCCCGCTGGCAACGACAATGGCCTTGCTGGATGTTGAGGCGCTCCCCATAAAGATGAAAACGCCCACCATCCCTTCGTTGCCCATTTGCGCAAATTCGGCGGACTTTCCGTCCTCAAAATCGTATTGCTGAGAGATGATTCCGGTGAGTGGAAAGTAGATGTGCCGGATCGGCTGGCCAGCATCAAACAAGACCTCGCCCACCTTGAGGTTCACGATTTCAATCTTGGTTTTCCATCTTTCCCAATCACGGTCGGACAATAAGGATGTCAGTCGGTTGCCACTTTTGACAATGAATGATCGGGCATGATCCACTTTTAAACTCCGTCGAACTGCATACCGAGAATATGGAGGTCTTCTGAAGATATGTGAGTTGGGCGTCGCACATAGCCTCTTCGAAAAAATTAAATCAACACAATCGACGAATTGACCTCTGGATCAAGAAGACTCCCGCACCTGCATAAAGGATGCTTAAAAAGAGCAGTGACAGGATTGGAAATTCCTGCCACCCAATCATCACAATCAGTACGGCTAACGAAACCAGACTGATTGCAACAAGGATAAAGCCCAATGCCCCTAAACACAGAGCAATTAGCAGATTTCTTCTGATTTCTTTAAGCTTGGTGGACGCCGCGAGGCTAAACCGACTGATCCAGCTCGCTTGATCCAGAAGCTTCCGCATGAGAAATTCAATCACGCGAGGCTCATCACTCAGCGGCGCCTGACCAAAATCCCAATCAAAAGTCCGATTCCGGCTGAAATGCCCACGGCCTGAACCGGATGGCTTTGCACATAGCTCTTTGCCTCCTGCGCGGAATGGCTAATTGCTTCGGAGGTAGATGCTTCCATTCGCCGCAGGCGCTCGACCGTCCGCTCTAGCTCCTCGGACATCGACTTCTTCAAATCCTGCAGCCCGTTCTTTCCTTCATCCTGGGAGGCATGTATCAGTGCCTGTGTGTCCCTGATCACAGTCCTCAGGTCATGAATCAGTTGCATCTTCCTGGCCTCGAGCGAATCCGACATCGTGTTCTCCTTGGAAAGAAAGAGATAAAGCTTGCGCCTGCGCGTTCGTAGCCTCTGTTCGCTGGCACACAGCCTGGTAACGCTTGATGCCACCCGATCACGCCCTCCCTCATCCCGCTGCTGCCAGCCAGTCGATCACTTGCTGCCGCCCTGGCATTGCGGCCACCGCGCGATGCGCCCGTGTGGACAGGGCCGCGGCGGCATTCGCATACCCCAGCGTCTGCGGCCGACGCGCATCCCTGGGTGATGGTGCACCTGCCACGTGTGCGCGAACTCATCGCGCGGCATCCGCAGTTGCGCATGGTGATCGACCACGGCGCCAAGCCGTCCCCGCAGGTGCCGGAGGCAGCGTGGGAAGCTGGCCTGCGCGCCATCGCCCGCCAGAGCGACCCTGCCCACGTGACCTGCAAGTTCTCGGTCCCGTGGACCGAGCTGCCTGCCCGGACGGACAGCAGCGCCCTGACCCCCTGGGACGCGGTGCTACTCAAAGGGGGGGATTTCGCCGCCCCTCAGCCCACCTTGACAAACTGCCGCGCGATCGTGATCACCACCGGACCCAGCAACACAGTGAGCAGGGAGGGAAAGACACAGAAGATCAGGGGAAAGAGGAGCTTGACAGGGAGTTTGGCGGCAGCTTCTTCGGCGCGCAGGCGACGTTGGGTGCGCAGGGCGTCGGCATGCACCGTGAGCGATTCAGACACGCTGGTGCCAAAGCGGTCGGCCTGAATCAGCATAGCGACCAGGGCATCGATGTCTTTCAGGCCCACACGCTGCGAAAGGTTACGCAGCGCTTCGGTCCGCGATGACCCTGCCCGCAGGGCCAGCCCGGTGATGGCTAATTCTTCGAACAGCACGGGGCGGGCATAACGCATTTCGCGGCCTACGCGCTCGATGGCGGCGTCCAAGCCCAGGCCGGCCTGCACGCACAGGCGCAGCAGGTCCAGCGCGTCTGGAAAGGCGTGCAGCAGTGCCCGCTGTCGGCGCCGGATACGCAGGCTCAGGACCGCGTCAGGCAGGTAGTAGCCCACCGCGGCGGCGGCCACGACGACGGCCATGCGCAGCATGGCGTTGGCGGGCCAGCCTTGCGGATGGAGCACGCCCCAGCCCACGGTGGCCAGCAGCACGGTGAGCAGGGTTTTGCTGATGAAATAAATCTGCAGCGCTGCGGGCGAGCGCCAGCCGGCGTGCCCAAAGCGCAGCCGCAGCGCAGAAGGTCCCTCGCTTTCGCCGCTCGACAGCCCTGCCGTCCAGGGGCCCAGCCACAGCAAGGCCGACAACAGGCGGGCATGGACCCGCTGCCAAACGCTGGCTTGCGCGGAGGGGTCGGCGCCTTGGGCGTTCAGGCGGGTCAGGCGGTCCAGGCGCTCGCGGCCAGGGTCGGGTAGCCAACGGCGAAGCAAAGCCAAGCTCAGCGTCAGGACCAGGGCGAACACGATCGCCGCAAAAATCAGGGTGGCAGAGGTCATCGGGGTCTGGGCTCGGGGTTTAGAGGCCTGTCAAACGCGGATCCTGATCAGTCGCCACATCCAAAGGATGCCGATCGCCATCAGGGTCAGCGAGGCATACACCAACTGCAGGCCCATGGGATCGGTCCACAGGCGCGAGATGAAGCCGGGGTTGAGCAGGACCATGAGGGCGACCAACGCAAAGGGCAGCAGCGACAGGATGACGGCCGAGATGCGCCCTTCGGCCGAGAGCACGTGTACGACGCCCACGATTTTTTGGCGCTCGCGGATCAGTTTGGCAGTGCTTTTGAGGATCTCCGCCAGGTTGCCACCTGTCTCGCTCTGGATGACTACAGCCACCGCAAAGTAGCGTACGTCTTCGCTGGCGACCCGCATGGCCAGGCCCTGCATCGCTTGGGCGGTGCTGATGCCAAAGTTGATTTCTTCAAACACCGCACGCAGCTCGTGTGACAGGGGCGGCGCGCAGTCTTTGACCGCCACCTGCAGGGCGCTGGTGAAGGCGTGTCCCGCTTGCATGGAGCGGGCCATCAGGTCCAGCGCGTCGGGCAGCGCCTGACCAATCCGAGTCATGCGCAGGGTGCGGCGGTATTGCAAGAAGGCGAACAAAAGCAGCGGCCCGAGCACCGCCACCACCAGGATGAGCAGTACCGGCCAGCCTAGGCTGGCGCCCACCGCAAAGGCCAGTAACACAAGGCCCGCAGCCAGCGAAATGACCTGCGCCAGACTGAGTGCCATACCCGTTTGCAGCAAAAAATGGTCGAACCTGGCCGCGCCAGGCAGGCTCTGCAGCCCGTGCTTGGCCCATTGCCATTGGCTCAGCATTCGTCTGGGGCGTAGCTTGAGCGTGGGTTCAGTCCCATCGTCTGGGTCGTGAAGCGTGGCCGTTTGCATCCTTTGCGCCAGGGCTTTTTGACGCGGGTCTAGGTATTGCCGCCACAGCCCGTACAGACCCCAGACTAGGGCGCTCATGCACAGGGCTGCCAGCACGGCGATAGCCCAAAAGGGAGCATCCATCACTTAGCTCCAGCGCTCGGTGGGTTCGAAAAGATCGTCGCTCAGCGAAATACCGCGTGTGATCAAGCGCTGCACGAATTTGGGGCGGATGCCGGTGGCCACAAACTGGCCCTGCACACGGCCGTCGGGGTTCACGCCAATTTGCTCAAACCGGAAAATCTCTTGCATACAAATGACGTCGCCTTCGATGCCGGTGATCTCTTGCAGACTGGTGATCTTGCGTTGCCCATCTGACAAGCGCGAGATCTGGATCACCACCGATAGCGCTGAGGCAATCTGCTGGCGCAGGGCGCGCGACTCGGCCTTCAGGCCCGTCATGCCCAGCATGTGTTCGAGCCGGGTGAGCGCGTCGCGTGGGGAGTTGGCGTGGATGGTAGTCATGGAGCCGTCGTGTCCAGTGTTCATGGCCTGCAGCATGTCCAGCACTTCAGCGCCACGCACCTCTCCCATGATGATGCGGTCTGGTCGCATGCGCAGGCTGTTGCGCAGCAGGTCGCGCTGCGAGATTTCGCCCTTGCCTTCAATGTTGGGGGGGCGGGTTTCCATGCGCACCACATGGGGCTGCTGCAGTTGCAGTTCGGCTGCGTCTTCGATCGTGATGATGCGCTCGTCGCCCGGGATGCTGGCCGACATCACGTTGAGCAGCGTGGTCTTTCCGCTGCCTGTACCCCCTGAGACGAGCACGTTCAGGCGCGCCCGCACCAGACCCTGAATGAGCTCGGCCATGCCCGCGGTGAGCGTGTCCATCTTGATGAGGTCGTACACGCTGAAGGGCACCACAGCAAATCGGCGGATCGACAGCAAGGGGCCGTCCATGGCTAGGGGCGCGATGACCGCGTTTACACGCGAGCCATCGGGCAGCCGCGCATCGACCATGGGGCTCATCTCGTCCACGCGCCTCCCGATACGCGAGACGATGCGGTCGATCACCCGAAGCAAATGGGCCTCGCTGTCAAATTGCACATCGGTATGCACGATCTTGCCGTGCCGCTCGGCATAGACCTGGAACGGCCCGTTGACCAGGATATCCGAGACGGTGGGGTCGGACAGCAAGGCCTCGATCGGTCCCAGACCCAGCATTTCGTCCTGAATGGCCTGAATGATGAGGCGGCGCTCAGTTTCGTTAAGTGCCAGTTTGTGCGTAGCAATGAGCTCTTCGGTCAACGCCTTGAGTTCAGTGCGCAGGCGATCGGGCGCCATGCTTTCCATGCGCTGCCAGTCCATGAGCGACAGGATTTCTTGGTGGATGCGCGTCTTGATGCTGTCGAGATGCAGCTCTTTGGCGTTGAGGCTGAGCTCCATTGCGGCGGGTGAAATGGGCGTGGGTTTGGGGCTCAGGGGCCAGATCTCGGGCGTATCCGTGAGTTTCACGAGCGCAGGGGCCAGCAGCACAGCCGCACGGCTGCCGTTTTCAAATTGGTGACGTAGGTTCGGGGTCAAACATCTCTCCTGCAGGGTTTGCAACGCAAGGGGTCAGGCGAAAAGCTCAATCGGCTCAGGCGGGCTGGCCGATCCAGCGCTGTAGCCAATTTCGGTGCTTGGGAGGGGCGCTCTTCAGCAGTACGCCCGTCGCCTCACGCAGTGCGTCGATCACGGCGTTGTGGTCGTTCACCGTCGACAGGGGCATGCCGATGTGCAGGGACTCCTCCACCCAATCCGGGCCACTGGGGATGATGTGCTGCACCTTCAGGCCGACGGCTTTTTCCAGCTCGGCCAGGCTGACCCAACCTTTGGGCTTGTAGCGGTTGACGAGCAGGCGAAGCTTCGCCTCGTTGAGTCCCAAGGCACGCATCATGTTGACCAGGCGCTGTGCGTCGCGTATATCCGGAGTCTGGCTTTGCATCACGATGTAGATCACAGCCGCCATATCGAGCACCTTGAACGTCAAGGCGTTCAAGTTGCGCTGCAGGTCGACCACCACAAGCTCGTGCAGGCTGCGCACCAAGCTGAGCACTTTTTCGATTTCCTGGGGAGTGATGGCCATGGCATTTTCCAGCGAGTGGGGCGCGGCCAGCAGGTTCAGCCGGGGGGTCACGGGATGCAGGCAGCTGGCCAGTAGCTGCATGTCGAGCCGGTCAATTTGCCGCGTCAAGTCGCCTAGGCTGTGCTTATTGGCTCCGCTCCCGAGGTAAAAAGAAGCATCGCCGCACTGCAGGTCCAAGTCGACAATGGCGCAGTTTTTGCCAAATTCGTTGGCGATGATGTGAGCGATATTGGCAGCCACAAAGCTGGTGCCGTTGCCGCCTTTGCAGCCCATGAAGGCCACCAGCCGACCGGCGTGATCTTGCGCGGCAGCGATAGCGAGGGTCGCGGCGGCGCTGCCTGCGCCCGCTGCGGTGCTGAGCCCTGCTGGGGTCATGGCGCGATCACTCCAGCGCTGCAGGGTCATGGCCAATTCGGCCGGGTTCAAGGGTAGCGGGATGACTTCACGCACGCCGGCTCGCATGGCCCGCGTCAGCAGGGCTTTGCTGTTGTCCTCACTGAGCAACAGTACGTTCAATTGAGGGCGCTGGCGCAGCCAACCCTCAAGTACCACGAGGTCATCGTTTGCCGTGCTCGCCACGCTGATGGGGTTGTCCAGCAGTACGACGGTGCCCGGCGGCGCATCGTCCAGCGCCTGCAGCGATGCAAGCAGGTTACCGTCCGGTACGCGCAGCCTGACGCTGTCCAGGGGCAAGGCATTTTGTTGCTGGCTGCTGCGCAGCGCGGCCAGAAGGGTCTCGTTGGAGGCGATCACATGGATGGGCATGGCAAAACTTTCAGGGTGCGCTGAGTGCACCCAAACCGATGTTGAAGACAGGAACCGGTGCGGGCGGGGTCTGGAAACTCTGTTGGTAACGCGTCACGGCGGCCAGGGCGGACGCGCCATCGGTGTCAGGGACTGCGTGCAGCCTGTCGTGCCCCGAGTGGGCGTGGTGGGGGGCTGCCCCCGTTCCCATGGCATGGCCCGCGCCCATGCCATGACTCATACCATCGCGCGGACGCAGGTGTGGCGGTGGGCAGTGGGGGTTAGGCCGATCGGACGGGCAGTGCCCCGGCACAGGCGGTGGAGCACCAAGGACCAGCAGGCTTTGGTGGGCCTGGGCGCGTTTTACAGCCAGACCAAATTGTTGGTCGACCAAGGTGGGGGGGGTGTCGCAGGCGGCCAGCGCCAGACTGAGGCCGACCATACTGAAGCAGCGAAGGGACGGAGGCTTGAAGTTCATGGCGGGTTGCTCCGGACTCAGGAGGTGGTGGAAGGCGTCGGTTTCGGGATCGCTTCGGAGGCAGGAGCTGCTCACGGAGCGGCGGACGTCTCGGCTTGGGGGTCAGCCGAGGAGGCGGGCGCGGCATTGGCTGCTGGCTTGGGCGCTAGCTCTGTCCGGGGTTCAGGCCCGGCTTCGGGTCTGGTTTCGGGTCGGGTTTCAGGCGTTGCTCCGGGCGCGGCTCCGGGCCGGGGCTCTGGCAGTGCGGGGTTCACGGGCGCGGGCATGCGCTCAGGCGGTTTGCCTTCGAGCTGGCCGTTCCAGAAGTACTCGCTGCGGGTGGGCGGGATGTAGCTGTCGGTGGGCAGCGCGTAACCGGCCGGTAAGACGCGGGCCAGGCGCGGGGTCACCACAAACAACAGCTCGGACTTGTCGGTCTGGAAGGCCGTGCTGCGAAACAGCGCTCCCAAGATGGGGAGCTCACCCAGAACCGGAAAGGCCTTGATGGTCTGGGTGACGTTGCTCTTGACCAGGCCACCAATGGCAAAGCTTTCGCCATCACGCAGCTGCACCGTCGTGGAGGCGCGGCGCGTGGTGATGCTGGGCAGCAAGCTGCTTTGGCTGCCCAAGCCTTTCACGGTGGTGCCCACTTGCGACAACTCCGAGACCTCAGGAGTCACGCGCAGGTTAATAAGCCCATCTTCGAGTACGGTGGGCAAAAAGCGCAGGCCCACGCCAAACTCTTTTTCTTCCAGCGTGATCGTGGTGCCACCATTGGCATTGCTCTGGGGCACGGGAATGTAGATCTTCCCGCCCGCCAAGAACGAACCCTCTTGTCCGCTGACCGCAGTGATGGTGGGCTCGGCCAATATCTTGACCAGGCCTTTTTTCATCTCGGCAGTCAGCGTGATGGTGCTCTGGCCGTTGGCGCGTGACGCGGTGATCGCGGTTGATCCGGTGCTGAGTAATTGCGAGAGCAGATTGACCGAGGTGTTGCCGATGGTGCGGGTCAGGTTCAAATCCACCCCCAGCTCGTCCAGCAGTGTTTTGGAGACCTCGGCAACCTTGACTTCAAGCATGACCTGCTGCGTGCCATGTACGCGCAGCAGGTTGATGACTTTCTTGTTGCCGTTGAAGGCCTCTGTCAGGGCCATGAGGCGCAGCACTTTCATACCGTCGCTCACACGTCCGCTGAGAACCAGGGTATCGGCAACACTGTCCACGCGCAGGTTTTCGGCGCTAGGCACGTACTCGCGCAACTTAGCGTAGAGGCTGTCGGTGTCGGCTCCCACGCTGATATCGCGCAAGGTGGTGCTGCCCTGAGCAGTCCAAACCAGCAAATTGGTAAGGCCTGATTTTTTGCCGAGAAGATAAATTTCACGCGGATTGATCAATACCACATCCGCCACGTCGGGGTTGCCCACCGACAGCCGCTCAGAGCTCTCGGTCAGCTGCAGCAGCATGGACTTGCCCGCCGTCAGACGCAGTGGCGGGGCCACGAGCACCGGGCCTCGGGTTTGCACTTCGGGCTTGCTGGATGATTTGCCTGCAGTGCGTGCAGCGGCCTTGGTGAGGGCGCTGTCGGCGGCATGCGCGGCTTGGTGCCACACACAGGCGATGGAAAAGACAAAGGACAGTGCGAGGGGAAACAGGGACGGCATCGGGCTCTCCTTGAAGCGGCGAATGGACAGGCTCATGGGAGCTTTTGACAGGTCAATGCAGCGTGCCGGGTCAAGCAGCACAGGCTGCGGTCGGCTCAGTCTTGCGACAACGACAAGCCCCGGATGACCTCAAAGCGGGGCGACTCGGGTACCGGCGGGCTTATGCCTGCAGTGGGAGGTGCGGGCGCAGGACGGGCGGCACGCGGGCGCTCCGGCGCGGCCTTGGTAGCGATGACCGGCACAACCGCAGCAGCCACCTGGGGCAGGAAGTCCATCTTGCGCGAGCCGGACGTTTGCACCGGCATGTCGTCGCCTTGACTGCGCAGTACTAGCGACAAGGTGCCTACGCTGCGGGCCAGATCAATTTGTTCGGCTTGTTGGGGACTGACCTGCAAGGTGACGGCATTGACCACGCGGGGTTTGCTCTCGTTAGAGGACACATCCTGCGCCACGGCCAGCACCCGGATGCGTTCGATGACGATTTTGGAAACGGGCTGGTTCTGGTTATCTGGCATGTTGACCATCACGTCCACAAAGTTGCCGGGCAGTGCGAAACCCGCCACACCCACGATTTCGTTGACCTTCACCGTGACGGCACGTTGCCCGGGCGCGAGCACCGAGGACAGACCGCCTTTTTCGCCAACGGCCGCGAGCTTGCTTTGCAGCAGGGGCTCACCGCGCTGCACGGGCATGTGAATGACTCGACCCACCGCATGGTCAAGCGTGGTCAAGGGATCCTGAATCGCCGCAGCTTTCGGCCAGGCCATGGTTTGCAGCATGTCTGGCTGAAGTCGGGTACCCATTGGTAAGTCGCGCTTGGCCACGATCACTTGCAAGGTGTTGGAGGCGCTTTGCTGTTGCAACCATCTGGCGGCATAAGCAGCGGCCGCCAGCCCCAACACCAAGGCCAGGAGCAGCACACCCATCGGACGAATATTTTTCATTGAAGAAAGTCCTAGGCTCAGGAATTCAAGAAAACGGCCATAGCTTGAGCACGTGCACGGCAGTACCCGCGCCAATGGCCAGCGCGTAGGGCAAGCGCATCGCACTCACTGGAAAGGGCGTTCGCGCTGTACGCGCCCCGTGTTGGCGGCTTAACCAACCTTGCGTCAAGCCACTGTTCAGGTTGTGAAGGGTTTGGCCCAGTTGTCCGCTGAGCACGGCCCATGTGATGGACAGCAAACCCCCGGCCAACAAGATGAGCAGGTTGACCCAGAGCATGTCGGGATAGCCCACAAACAGGCCCGTGGCGGCGGCCAACTTCACATCGCCAGCGCCCACAGCGCGCAGCAGGTAGATCGCCAGGAACACCAAAAAACCCACCAAGCCCCCCGCCAGCGCCGAACCCAGGCCGATGCCGTGTGGCGACAGTGACAGCCCGATGGCCGTCAAGCTGCCCCACAACACCAGTGTGTTGGGAATGCGGCGCGTTACGGTGTCGTGCCAACTGGCCGCCACAAGCATGGCGGCCAGTGCGACCAGATGTGTCCAGTCAAAAAGACTGAGGGGCATGGGAGTGCTTCAGATCGAATAGGGGAAAACGTTTCGGCTGGTATCGATCAAGGCGCCGGTGTTGGTGCTGCTGCATCCAGCGCGGCGGAAACACGCTCGAACAAGGCATCGATCGAGCCACCCAAAGCGGTGGCACCACCCACAATCGCCAATGCGATCAGCGAGGCCAGCAGCCCGTATTCGATGGCGGTCGCACCATCTTCGTTGACCCAAAAAGACTTGAAGGATTGAGAAAGGTTTTTCATTTACTGGCTCCAGCGTTGAAAAGTTAAGGTGGACTTCAAGCCTGTGAGTTCGCGGCACGCACCGGGGGTGTTTTCGTGCAGCAGCCTTGGGGCCTTGCAGCGGTCAGGATGTTTCCAAACCGCCAGGTCACTTTAGAAGTTCAGATCCATTTACACCGTGCGCTACAGCACCGAAGCGCTGAATTCAGACCCGCGACCCACGCGCAGTGCGACAGCGCACCGAAACAAGTTGGATGGGCCTTTAAGGTCGGGGGTTTGAAATTGGCTGTTAGGGCCTAGCTCAGGAGATTGCCCATGACATGGTTTCAGGACCTCGTACGACCGGTCTGCAAAACACGAACGCTGCAGCGCGGTGCGGCCGCAGTCGAGTTCGCGCTCATCCTGCCGATCTTGCTGGGATTGCTAGTGGGCAGCATCGATGTATGCCTGGCTTTGTACGATCAATCCGTGATCACCAACGCCAGCCGTGAGGGCGCACGCGCAGGCATCGTCGCGCGCAACCCGCTGCTAACCGATGAGCAAATCCGGCAGGTGGTCCGTCAGTACGCCCAAGGTGCGCTGGTCAGCTTTGGCGCCAACCCGCCACAGCCTACCGTGTTGGTCCAAAAGGGCAGCCTGAGCGGAGACCCCACCCTGCAGGTCACGGTGAGCTACACCTTTGAAGGTCTCGGCTTGGGCAGCTTGTTTCAAAGCCTGGGCAGGCCCTGGGTGTTACAGGCCAGTACGGTGATGGTGTACGAGTGAAGGAAGCAGCGATGGACAAAATCAAATGGTCTTCCCAATGCCAAAAAGGCGCGGTCAGCGTGCTGGTGGCCTTGACTTTGCCTTTGTTGGTGGGTGCTGCCGCCTTGGCAGTTGACCTGGCTTATCTTTATGTCGTGCGCAACGAGTTGCAAAATGATGCGGATGCTGCAGCCCTGGCCGGGGCACGCAAGCTCTACATCCGCGGGGCCTCTGCGCTGGACTGGTCAGGGGCTGCTGCCGCGGCTAGCACCGCCATCGCCCTCAACAGTGCGGCAGGCCATGCGCTGACCAACGGTCAGGTACAAACCGGTTACTGGGACATCACTCAGACCGCGACAGGCTTGCAAGGCTTGCCCATGACAGCTGGCCCCAACGATGCGCCTGCGGTACAGGTAAGCTTGGGCAAGAGCGACGGCCAGAACCAGGGGCCTGTACGCACTTTTTTGGCCGGCATCTGGGGGGGCTACGCCAATCCGGTGCGAGTCACGGCGGTCGCGGGGGTGAGCAGCCCCGGGCGCATACAGCCGGGCGGCTTGTTTCCCTATGCCGTTTCAAAATGCCTGTACGAAAAGTTTTGGGACATGAGTGCACAGCCTGCTGCGCCGCGTGTAGACCCACTGACCGGGAAAGTGCCTCAGTTCAAGATCGGATCGCTGTATTTCTATGACAGCTGTGGGTCGGGCGAATGGACATCGCTAGACACACAAGCCTCGGGAGCTACGACCATTGAGAAGCTGATCGCGTCGGGCAACCCGATCAACATGTCGGTGGGCGATAAGGTCTGGATGCAGACAGGCGTCAAAACCAGTTTGTTCACCGTAGTCAAAAATTGCAGCGCAGAAGGCACACGGAAGTGCGAATTCGTGGTGGTTCCCGTTCTTGAGCAGGTGGTCTCGGGAGCGTCGTCAACCATCGTTGGCTTTGCCTGTCTGCAGGTGTTGGACGCGTTGGCCGGCAACGAAAAATACATCCTGGCCAAAATGAGCAACCAATGCCCACCGCCCCTGTCGGGCGGTGTGGGCCCCAATTACGGTGTCATCTCGCCGCCGAGTTTGTTCAAGTGATGCTTATTCATGGGGCGGGAGTAGGGTAGGCATTGATTGCCTTTGAACACGCCCCCAACCAAAGGGCCAAGCGCGCGATCGGTGTGGGCGGCGGGCCACTCAATCCACCCGGGCGCCGGAGTCCTTCACGATCTTTTACCAGCGCACGAGGTCGTCCCGCACCAGCGCGGCGAGTTGTTCCGGGGTGCTGGGCGAGGCCTCCACCCCCAGCCCGGCGAAACGCTCCTAGATGCGATCCGTATCTGCGCAAACACCACGCGCAGATTGACTTGCGCATTTTCTCAGCCAGACACCATGGCTTTGAGGTCCTTCACGAGCAGAAACAGATGAAACGGATCGGACGGGCTGGGCTCAAATTCCCAATTGAGGTACCACTGTCGGGCGGTTTCATCCTTGGCATGCACCAGCAGCGCTCGGATGCCTGCAATGTCAGCGGCCTGAGCGGTACGGAGCAAAGCGTCCTTGAGTAAGGCTTTGCCCAAGCCTGCTCCCTGGTGCTGAACATCCACGGCCAGCCTTGCCAAAATCATGACAGGTACGGGGTGTTGGGGGATACCTTTGATCACCCGCGGCGCAGCGGTTGCAGGGTCAACACTGCCAACAGCAAGGCTGTAAAAGCCAACCACCACCCCACCGTGGCAACACACATAGGTCTGCGAACTGTTTGACTTTTGATTGACCAGGGCAAAGCGCTGCAAAAACTGGTTAAGTGCAGCTTGGCCACAATCAAAGGACTCGACGGCGTCCGCGCCGGCCAGTTTGCGAACTGGCTCGTAAGTGCCTGAACTCAACCAAGCGGCCCCGGCTCAGACAAAAGCTTCTTGAGCTTGGGCTTGGCGGAAACCGGTCGATCAAGCGCTGCCTGAAACGCTTTCCACTGCTGAGCCCCCAGCTCGAAGCGGGTGCGGTCAGCCAGCGTTTGGTTGGCTGCGGTGATGCCTGCATCAAGCAAAAACTCGCTCACGTTCTTGTGCGCCACGCGTGCGGCTTCCTGAAGCAATTGCTTAACCGGTGTGCTGGCGCGGACATCAATCCGCTCGGACTTGGAGGGGGTGGCTGTGGTCATGGGGCACCTGCTTTTATTGCGATTGACCCCATCATATCGTCCGGACAACGTCATGACAAGTACAAGGTTTGAGACGGCGTTCGGGGGTGGGTGGCCATGGGGTCAGTCGTGAGAGCCGCAAGTGCAGCACGTAGGTGTGCAGGTCCTAGATTCCCGACAACACCGCGTCCATGGCCGATACGAAGACACTGGACTGCGCGGCCACGTTGTCGATCCGGCGCCGCAGGAGCTTGGCTGGCAAGGGGGCAGCATAGTGCGCAAGCGCATGAAGACGCTTGCCTTTGACCACGATGACCGGACACAGCATGGTCGGCACCTTGACTGTCGCATCGGGTTCGGCAAGTGGCATGGTCAAGCGCGTGGGCAGTGCATCGAGCAGGTCGCTCTGGATCACCACCACGTAAGGGATGCCGTCTTCGGCGCTGTGACTTGGGTTGGTGAAAACGTCGTACTGGGCCATCGTCTGCTCACCAAGGACGCAGGTCAGCACCAGGAATGCCGCTCGCTTCAAAGCGAGCGTTCTGGGCAGTGATCCAGTCCCCGAACTCGGCCTCGAACCGCTTCTTTCGAGCGGCCTGGCTAGCCTTGTCGTGGATAGCCTGCAGGGCGTGGTAGTGCTCGGCCGAGAGGATCACGGTGTCAAGTTGCCCCGCCTTTTCCACGAACACAGGCTCGCGCTTGGCCTGGGCAGAAAGGCTGCCGAATCGATTTTTGGCTTCGGTGGCAGAAACGCGCATGGTGGAGACCTCGCTGAAATGGCCATTTTAGCCATGCAATAGCCCGCATGACAACGAGGCCAGACAGTCGAGCCGCTTCGCCGGGATGTTGAGCTACAAACAAAACAGGCGCCCGAAGGCGCCTGCAAATTGAAACTGAAACATTGAAATAACTGGCGGAGCGTGCCCACGGGTACCAAGACACAGCAACGATGTCGGCGTGTCATCAACACCAAGCCTAGCGAATGAACCTTGGTGGGTAAATTGGTGGGTAGAAAAACAAAAAAGCGCCCGAAAGGCGCATGAATACTAGCT
>Ga0315899_10002143_pt1 | contig 22052 bp, 17 predicted proteins | sample LakEriMetagenome_2_FD_203518 | JGI IMG/M metagenome (GOLD analysis project Ga0315899, IMG submission 203518) | Freshwater fungal communities from buoy surface, Lake Erie, Ohio, United States - Buoy 4 MA112 | ecosystem: Environmental > Aquatic > Freshwater > Lake | place: USA: Lake Erie, Ohio... | reverse complement strand
CGGGGTCGAGGCCGTTCTTGTCGTGCGTCATACAGGTGCGCCTGTGGCGATGGAGCCCGGCCGCGACCATTATTTTGACGAGATTGCGGTTTTGGGCGAATGCCCCTGTGAACCCATGCACGCGGAAGACCCGTTGTTCATTTTGTATACGTCTGGCTCAACTGGCAGCCCGAAGGGCGTGTTGCACACCGTCGGCGGCTACTCTGTGTGGACCGCGAGCACATTCCATTATGTGTTTGATTATCGGCTGGGGGAGGTTTTCTTTTGTTCTGCCGATATTGGTTGGGTCACCGGGCATAGCTATGTCGTTTACGGTCCGCTGCAAAATGGTGGAACGAGCCTGATCTTTGAAGGCATCCCTAGCTACCCCGATAGCGGACGTTTTTGGGATATCATTGACCGGCATCAGGTGAACATTTTTTATACAGCACCTACCGCGCTTCGGGCGTTGATGCGCGATGGCGATGCGCCCGTTCAGGCGCGGTCGCGCAAGTCGCTTCGCTTACTTGGTACAGTGGGCGAGCCCATTAACCCCGAAGCATGGCGTTGGTATCATGCGACGGTAGGTGAGGGGAAGTTGCCGATTGTCGATACATGGTGGCAGACCGAGACTGGCGGTGTGATGATCACAACCTTACCCGGCGCGCATGGCATGAAACCCGGGAGCGCGGGACGTCCGTATTTTGGCATTCAGCCGCAGTTGGTTGATGGCGAAGGCAATGTTCTTGCCGACGAACATGTTGGCGGCGCGACCAATGGCAATTTGTGCATCACGCAAAGCTGGCCGGGCCAAGCGCGGACGTTATATGGGGATCACGACCGTTTCGTGCAGACGTATTTTTCGACCTATAAGGGCAAATATTTCACTGGCGACGGCTGTCGTCGCGACAACGACGGCTATTATTGGATTACCGGCCGGGTCGACGATGTCATCAATGTTTCTGGGCATCGCATGGGCACGGCGGAGGTTGAAAGCGCCTTGGTACTCCACGAATTGGTTGCTGAGGCGGCTGTCGTTGGGTTCCCGCATGATATTAAGGGGCAGGGCATTTATTGCTATGTCACGCTCAACGCAGGTGCTGACCCCTCCGATGCACTGCATGCAGAGCTTCGCTTGCAAGTGCGTACAGAAATCGGACCAATCGCATCGCCCGACCATATCCACTTCACGCCAGCCCTGCCCAAGACACGCAGTGGCAAGATTATGCGGCGGATATTGCGCAAAATTGCCGAAAATGATTTCAGCGCTTTGGGTGACACGTCAACCTTGGCTGATCCTAATGTTGTCGATGCACTGATCGAGGGACGGCAGAACCGTTGACCGTACCGTTCGTATCGAGCGAAACAACAGAGATCTCCTATGCTTGACGCTTGCGTCAACCCGTCGAAACGACTAGAGAATTTCCGTTAATTGCACGATTAAACCTGTATCCTGCGTTTTCGCAGTAGAAGGACCCTATGACTGATTTACCGACCCAAAATGGACCCTTAAGCGGCATAAAAGTTGTTGAACTCGCCGGCATTGGGCCTGGCCCTTACGCTGGCCAGCTGCTTGCGGACATGGGCGCTGATGTTATCGTGATCGACAGGCCGGGTGGCGCGCTTGTACCCAAAGCGATTGATGCGCGGGGCAAAAAGTCGATGGTTCTCGACCTCAAAAAACCTGAAGCTGTCGCGGCGCTGCTAAAGATTGTCGAGACTGCCGATGTCCTGATCGAAGGCCTGCGGCCAGGCGTGACCGAGCGTATAGGTGTTGGCCCCGATGTCTGTCACGCTATGAACCCGCGCTTGATCTATGGCCGCATGACCGGCTGGGGACAGACCGGCCCATGGAGCCATATGGCGGGCCATGACATTAACTATATCGGTATGACCGGTGTGTTGAACGCAATTGGCAAGGATGGGCAGCCCCCCGTACCGCCGCTCAATATGGTGGGTGATTTCGGCGGCGGGTCGATGTTTCTTGTGAACGGTATCCTTGCGGCGTTGGTCGAGCGCGGCCGGACGGGTAAAGGCAATATAGTCGACGCTGCGATTGTCGATGGCACCAACAGTCTGATGAGCTTTGTCCATGGTATGGCGGGCCTTGGTCAATGGCGCACGAAGCGTGAGGCAAACTTGCTGGACGGGGCCATGCCTTTCTATCGCTGCTACATGACTGCTGATGGTAAGTTCATGGCAGTTGGGTGCATTGAGCCGCAGTTTTTTGCCGCAATGATGGACCGCTTGCCCATCGACAAGGATGCTTATGGAGGTCAGCACGATCGAACCGCTTGGGCGAAGCAGCATGAGATGCTTGAGGATGTGCTTGCCACCAAGACCCGCGACGCATGGGAAGTGATTTTTGCGGGTACTGATGCTTGCGTAACGCCTGTGCTGGATTATGAGGAGGCGGCGTCGCATCCCGCCAACGAGGCGCGGCAAGCATTTGTGCAGGACGGCCGTTGGCTGCACCCACAGGTCGCGCCGCGGCTTGCAACACAGCCCTTGGCCACCCATTTCGAGATTGCAACAAAGGGCGGTGATTACGCCGCTATACTGGCCGAGGCTGGACTCGGTGATGCCGAAATTTCCCAATTGATCGCGGCAGGCGCCGTGGTCGTAACGAAGGACTGAATATGACCGAAGCCTATATTTATGATGCGGTGCGCAGCCCGCGTGGCAAGGGGCGCCCTGACGGTGCGCTGCATGAAATTACGCCAATCGATTTGGCATCGCAGGTATTGGCGGCCATCCGCGACCGCAACGGCCTGTCGGGCGCCGAAATTGAAGATGTGGCCTTTGGCTGTGTCTCGCCGGTGGGCGAACAAGGCGCGGTCATTACGCGTACTGCGATCCTCGCTGCAGGCTATCCGCACACGACATCGGGTATTCAGGTGAACCGTTTCTGCGGTTCGGGCCTAGAGGCGTCAAACATCGCGGCTGCCAAGGTGAAGTCTGGCGAATGTGACTTGGCTGTAGGCGGCGGTATTGAATCGATGAGCCGCGTGCCCATGGGCTCTGACGGCGGTGCATGGCCAATCGACCCCCGCTCGGCAATTGCCAATTACTTCATCCCGCAAGGTATCTCAGCGGATCTTATCGCCACAAAATACGGGCATAGCCGCGACGATGTTGATGCTTATGCCGTCGAAAGCCAAAAACGCGCTGGCCGCGCATGGGCCGAAAAGCGTTTTGCGCGCTCGATCCTGCCAATTAGGGACGTCATTGGCGAAGTCGTGCTTGACCATGACGAATTGATGCGCCCGCAAACCGACATGCAGTCTTTGGGCGCATTGGCCCCTGCGTTCCAGATGATGGGCACGATGATGCCCGGTTTTGACGATATCGCTATCATGCGCTATCCAGAGGTCGAGAAAATCAACCACGTGCATCACGCGGGCAACAGCTCGGGCATTGTTGATGGATCAGCGGCGGTGCTTATTGGTACTAAGGAAGCAGGCGAGAAATACGGGCTAAAGGCGCGCGCGCGTATCGTCTCGATGGCCTCTATCGGGTCTGAACCCTCAATCATGCTCACGGGCCCGGAATTTGCCGCGCAAAAGGCGCTGGCGCGTGCTGGAATGAACAAAAGCGACATTGACGTTTGGGAACTGAACGAAGCCTTTGCTTCGGTTGTCCTGCGCTTCATGGAAGCGATGCACATCGATCATTCGGATATCAATGTGAACGGCGGCGCAATCGCCATGGGCCACCCGCTGGGTGCAACTGGCGCGATGATCCTTGGCACTGTGCTTGATGAGTTGGAACGGTCAGGCAAGTCGACTGCGCTGACCACATTGTGCATTGGCGCCGGCATGGGCACCGCAACTATCATCGAACGCGTGAATTGATTGGGACGGAAAATATGACGTATAAAACTTTCTCAGTCGATATCGATGCCGATGGCATTGCGCTTTTGACGATAGACCTTCCCGATGCCTCGATGAACGTGTGGAATGGCGCATTGATTGAAGAATTCGGCGCATGGGTTGACGATTTCACGACCAATGAAGCCATCAAAGGCGCGGTCATTACCTCGGGCAAGAAATCTGGTTTCTTGGCGGGCGCAGACCTCACCATGTTAGGCGGTGCTAAAGCCGGCAGCACGAAAGAAGCCTTTGATCAGGCTTTTGCCTTGAACGCATTGTTGCGCAAAATGGAAACGGGCGGTCAGTCTGCCAAGGACCTTAGTGCGGGTAAGGTTTCTGCAAAGCCGGTCGCTTGCGCGCTCAACGGCCTTGCGCTGGGCGGTGGTCTTGAGCTTGCCTTGGCATGCCATTATCGCGTCGTCGCAGATCATCCTAAAATCCAGCTTGGCATGCCTGAAGTCATGGTCGGACTGCTGCCCGGTGGCGGCGGAACGCAGCGGACGCCCCGCCTCATCGGCCTACAAAACGCGGCGATGATGATCATTCAGGGTAAGGCGCTGGATCCCGCAACGGCGAAGGCGCAGGGGTTGGTGCACGAAGTTGCGCCAGCGGCTGACCTGATTGTCAATGCCAAGGCATGGGTGAAGGCTAATCCAAAGGTCACAGCGCCCTGGGATAAGAAGGATTTCAAATTCCCTGGCGGTGCCGGCGCAATGGACCCTCGTGCGGTACAATTGTTCGTTGGCCTGAACGCGATGGCGCACAAGGAAAGCAAAGGCAATTTTGACGCGATTAAAGCCATTTTGTCCTGTTTATATGAAGGTTCCATTCTGCCGTTCGACACCGCGCTTCGTGTGGAATCCAAATATTTCACAAAGCTGCTTTCGGGTAGCCAAGCGAAGAACATGATCCGTACCTTGTTCATCAACAAACAGGCTGCCGAAAAGGGCGCTGGCCGCCCTGCAGGCGTGCCACCGGTTGAGATCAAAAAGGTTGGCGTGTTGGGTGGCGGGCTGATGGGTTCCGGCATTACGCATGTTACCGTTAAGGGCGGCATGGACGTTGTTGTTCTCGACCGCAGCTTGGAAGACGCCAACAAGGCGGTCGATTACAGCCGCAAGATTATCGACAAGGCCGTTAGCCGTGGCAAGATGACCAAGGAAGCTGGGGATGCTTTCATGGCGCGCATTACGCCGACCGACAATTATGACGACCTAAAGGATGTCGACCTTATCATTGAGGCTGTTTTTGAGCGTCCCGATGTGAAGGCGGATGTCATCAAGAAAGCTGAAGCCGTTATTGGCCCTGATGTCGTGTTCGCATCGAACACGTCGACATTGCCGATCACTGGCCTTGCCAAAAATTCATCGCGTCCGGAGTTGTTCGTTGGGCTGCATTTCTTCTCACCCGTTGAAAAAATGCCGCTGCTCGAAATCATTCCAGGCGAATTGACGGGCCCACGTGCCTTGGCGGCAGCGTTCGATTATAATGCCAAGATCAAGAAAACACCTATTGTGGTCAAGGACGTCCGCGGCTTCTTCACCAACCGCGTTTTCCCGCCCTATATGGGTGAGGCGATGAAGCTGGTCACTGAGGGCGTTAAGCCAGCTTTGATTGAAAACGCGGCCAAGTCGCTTGGTATGCCGATCGGGCCTTTGGCGTTGCTTGATGAAACGACGCTGCAACTCGGGTATGACGTGATGCAGTCGACCAAGAAGGAATTGGGTGACGCGTATCAGCCAAGCGGCACCGAAGACTTTATGGAGTTGATGGTGGTCAAGCTTGGCCGCAAGGGACGTCGTTTTGGCTCTGGCTTTTACGATTATGATGCCAAGGGCGAACGCCTTGGTCTGTGGCAAGGCATGGCGGAGCATTATCCGCTCGCCGCTGAACAACCTTCGGTTGAAGAGGTGAAGCAACGTTTATTGTACATCCAGTTGATTGCCACGGCGCAATGCTTTGAAGAAGATGTAGTCAAAGACCCGCAAAGCGCGGATTTAGGAGCGATTTTTGGTTGGGGCTTCGCGCCTTATACCGGCGGTCCAATGAGCTATATCGACACGGTCGGGCTGGAGAATTTCGTCCGCACAGCTGACAATCTAGCGCAGCGTTTTGGTAACCGGTTCGCGCCACCCAAAAGCTTCCGCGATATGGCTGACAAGGGTGAGACGTTGTACAAGGCAGCCGCTTAAACTTAGAGCAACAGGCACAAAAAAAGGGCGGCCTCCGGATTGGAGACCGCCCTTTTTGTTTGTAATGTTGGCTTAGAACTTGGCGCGGACGGTCATACCGTACATGCGAGGTTCCTCCACAAAACCAATCAACGAGCGCGTACCAGCACCACCGCGCAGCGGGGTGTTAGCGGTGATGCCGCGTGTGATTTCGTTCGTCAGGTTCGTACCCCAAAGCTCGAACGTGTAACGGTCATCCGGCGTGGTAAGCCCGATACGCGCATTCATCTTGAAGTAGTTTTCCTGCTGTGCCAGCGGCACGGGTAGACCGTTCGTATCGGTATCGATTGTCCGGGTCGTGCGGCTATCGGAGTAGTTCACATTGCCATTGACCAACAAGTTCCAACCTGAGTCATTCAAAGGACCATTGTAAGTCATACCGACTACGCCCGCAAATCTAGGTGCGTTCGTTAGATCTTGACCGCAAAGTCGCAATGTAGATGGTCGGGCTGCTACTGCTACGCCATCCGCGCAGTTGCTCGGATAGCGCGCATTGGCATATGTTGCCGAGACATTCGCAGAGATGTTATCGCTCAACTTACCAAACAACTCTAGTTCAGCACCCGTCGACCGCGCCGAATTGACGTTGAAGGTCAGGAACTGGACGCCGGTAAATTCGAGTACCTGGAAGTCGCTCATTTTCATGTCGAACAAAGCCAGATTGGCTTTGATGGCACCAAATAATGTTGCCTTAACGCCAACTTCGATTTGGTTGACCTTTTCGGATTTAAAGCTTGGATCAGCATAAACCGGTGCCACAATAGTACCCGTTGCTAAACCGGCAAGAATGGCTCCCGAGTTTTGCAAGGTTGCGGACTGTGGATCGAGGTTGAAGCCACCCGATTTGAATCCATGGCTGTAACCGGCGTAGAGCAACAGATCTTCGTTGGCCTTGTAACCAAGTTGAGCCGTGTAGGTGATCTCATCGTCCTTGAACTCTTGCGACCATACACGCGGCAACGGAAGCTTGGCGCTCGCAAGGCCGCCGCCGATGGCTGCAGGCGCAGTCAGGGCAACCGACGTTGCAAATGGGAAGCAGTTGAGGCCAATCATACCCGCACGAAGTGGCGCAGGAACACCACCAGTCAACACACCATTCACACTTGCCTGGCACGCACTGGCACCTGCACCGGTGGTTCCAGCAAGCTGGTTGAATGATGCGTCCTTGGTTTCATTCACATAGCGCGCGCCAAGCGTTAGGCTTAGCTTGTCTGTGAAACTAATAACATTATGCGTGAACACCGAGTAGCTGCTTGCATCCTGCAGGAACCGGTTTTCAGCATAGTTGCCATTGGCATTGACTGGGACACCGGCATTGCCGAGGGCGGTCAGCGCGAACAATGGGTTGACCCCAGCCGCATTGGCAAAGTTAAATGCGCTGCCAGTGCGTTGGAAATCAGCGTTTAGCGTCATCGTCTGGTCAGCACGAATTTTCTCACTGGAGTAAAATCCACCGACCAACCAATCAACACGATCGTTAACCGCCGTGCCCTGCAAGCGCAATTCCTGCGTAAAGGTCTTGATATGGTCACCCGACGGCAGGATGCCGACGCGCGATGTTGGTGCGCCATTACCGACCGTATAGGTGTCATTGGCGGTGAAGCCACCGACCGTTGTCGAACTCGAATCAAACTTACGATATGCAGTAACCGAGGTCAGCTTTGCGCCACCCAAGTCCCATTTCAATTCGGCCGAAGTGCCCCATTGCTTAGAGCCGTTCTTGTAAGGACCGCCGTTGATCGACAAATTCTTAAGAGCGCTCAATCCGGACTGGTCGACGCCATCGCTAGCTAGGCCGTGGAAGGCTGAGAAAGGCGCAAGTTCGGTTTCGCGAACAATAACGGCTTCGCAGCATTGTTCGTCGGTTTTCGCATAATCGGCCAACAGGCGGATGCTGACATCGGCATTGGGTTCGATATACAGCTGGCCGCGTAGCATATAGCGGTCACGGTCATTGCTTTCGGCGCCTGTGGGGGATTTTAGGTATCCGTCGCGCTTGCGCCATGTGCCTGAAAGCCGAACGCCAGCGACATCTTGCACAACTGGAAGGCTGACACCTCCCTGCAAGTTCATGAAATCATAATTGCCATAGCTGGCATTCACAAAACCTTCGGTGGTCGAAAGGCTAGGACGCTTTGTGGAGACGTTCAAAGCACCAGCCGACGTATTGCGGCCGAACAATGTACCCTGAGGACCACGCAGAATTTCAAGACGTTCGATGTCGACAAGGTCACCCAATGCTACACCGGGGCGTGACTGATAGACACCGTCAATGAAAACGCCGACCGAGCTCTCAAGTCCGGTGTTGTTGCCGGTGGTGCCGACGCCGCGGATTTTAATCGAGGTGCCTTGCGTTTCGGTCTGCGAAGACTGAATGTTGATGCTCGGCGAGATGGATGCCAAATTCTTGATGTCGTTGACGCCTTGACGCTCCAACGCTTCAGGTGCGACTGCGGTCACGGCAAGCGGAATGTCTTGCACGTCCATAGCGCGCAACGTTGCGGTCACGATGATGGGTTCATCACCGCTGTCGTCGCTGCTTTCGGCTGTCTGGGCGTAAGCTGCGGGCACCAGCATGGCGCTGCATATAGTGCTGCACAAAGCAGCGGTAATTAAACGATTAAAACGACGCATTTCTCTCTCCTCCTTGTGACCGACACCCCAGCTGCATTTGCTGCTGTTCATGGGATGGCGGCGCTTTCATAATTCTCGGTTAGGTAAATCCGAGAAGAAACTCTTTAACACCTGCCACCCTATCGCTGAAATTTGACAAATCCAGCAATTTAATTGTGCGATTGAAAATATCACTTTGCTGTGGCTTTTATACACTTAGGCGTTCATCAACTGATGCTATGTTTGATCGCCCCACGATACTGGACGAGGCTTTCTCCCGTCGCGTCGCTGCGCATGACTTTCCAGATTCGCGCAACAACGCGGCATCCCAATCATTTGCCCCGCATGTCCTGGTCGATTTGTTTGATAGCCAGATTATGAGCCGCCATCTCGATCTTTGGGCGCGGCGGTCAAAGGGTAAGACATTTTATTCTATTGGTAGTTCTGGCCATGAGGGGACGGCTGCCATGGCGGCAGCAACACGTACGACCGATATGGCGTTTCTGCATTATCGTGATGCCGCATTCCTGATTCAGCGCAAAAAGCAGGCAGGTGGCCTGACGCCATTGCATGACATGGCTTTGTCCTTTGCCGCGTCGGCAGATGACCCAATATCGGGCGGGCGGCATAAGGTATTGGGATGCGCACACACTTTTGTGCCGCCGCAGACCAGTACTATTGCCTCGCATCTACCCAAGGCAGTTGGTGCGGCGCATTCTTTGGGAATGGCGCAGCGGTTGCAACTCGCCGATGCAGTGCTGCCGCATGATGCCATAATCCTGTGCTCATTCGGCGATGCGTCTGCCAATCATTCTACATCGCAGGGTGCATTTAACGCGGCATGTTGGGCGGCGTATCAGCATTTGCCTATGCCGATCGTTTTTCTGTGCGAAGATAATGGCATCGGGATCTCGGTGCGCACACCAGGCGGTTGGATTGCTGCCAATTTTGCCAATCGTCCTGCCCTGCATTATGTCAGTTGCGACGGCGCCGATCTGAATGATGCGTTGCGCGGATGCGAAGAGGCGGTCACGTTCGCCCGTGCGCGGCGTAAACCCGTTTTCCTGCATATGCAGACTATCCGTTTAATGGGGCATGCAGGCGCCGACGTCGAATTAAGCTATGCTCCCATGGCGCAGATTGAAGCCGCCGAGGCGCAAGACCCGTTGCTGCACAGCGCGCGCATTTTGCATGAACAGGCTGGTATGTCGGGTGTGGAGATAGTAGCCCGCTATGAAGATATGCGCGCACGGGTGGAGCGGGTAGCGCTTGATGCATTGGCCAAGCCGCGTTTGGCGACTGTTGCTGAGGTAATGGCCTCAATTGAACCAGAGAAGGGTGCGAAGCCGTCGCCGCCCTTGCCAGATGTCGCTAGGCGCGATGTTATGTTCGGCAAGGACGCGCGTAACTTGGCCAAGCCTGTTACATTGGCAAAAAGCATTAACTTTGCGCTCGCCGACATCATGCTGCAATATCCCAACGCAGCCGTTTTTGGTGAGGATGTCGGGCGCAAGGGCGGCGTCTATGGCGTGACGCAAGGGTTGCAGGAGAAGTTCGGCGCGGCCCGCGTTTTCGACACATTGTTGGATGAACAAACGATTTTGGGGCTGGCGATCGGCATGGCGCATAATGCTTTTGTGCCGATACCCGAAATCCAGTTTCTGGCCTATCTGCACAATGCGGAGGACCAGATCCGCGGCGAAGCGGCGACCCTGTCTTTCTTTTCAAACCGGCAATATCGCAACCCGATGGTCATACGCATTGCAGGACTACCCTATCAAAAGGGCTTTGGCGGGCATTTCCATAATGACAACAGCCTTGCGGTTCTCACCGATATTCCTGGCATCATCGTCGCCTGTCCGTCAAACGCATCGGATGCGCCTGCCATGCTGCGCGAGTGCGTTCGCTTGGCGCATGAAGATGGGCGCGTGGTGGTCTTTATCGAGCCGATTGCGTTATACCATAGCAGCGACCTGCATACGCCAGACGATGGCGGATGGACCGCGCCCTATGTGGCACCGGAGGCGGATAATACGATAGCTCTGGGTACGCTGGGCCAATTTGGTAACGGAACTGAACTTGCAATTATAACATACGGAAATGGTTATTTTCTTTCGCGTCAAGCCATGTCCGAATTGGAGGCGGGGGGCATCGATTTAAGGATCATTGATCTGCGCTGGTTGCATCCCCTTGAACCCGAGGCAATTGCGGCTGCTGTTGCCGATTGTCGGAATATCCTCATTGTCGATGAATGCCGACGGTCGGGTAGCCTGAGTGAGAAGCTGATGACCATATTGACTGAGGCGGGTCGCGGGGATGTTACGACCCGGATTACCGCCGAAGATTGCTTCATTCCATTAGGTCCAGCCGCCGAATTGGTCTTGCCGAGCAAAGCCTCCATAATAGAAGCGGCACGGGCGGCGGTCGCATGAAAAAGCGGGCCTTGGTCGTTTGTCCCGGACGCGGGACGTATAATGCGGCCGAACTCGGGTATCTGCAAACGCATCACGCGGCGCGTTCAGACCTGATAGCAACCGTGGATGCGGTCCGCGTAGCCATGGGGCAAGTCCCCATCTCGCAACTGGATAGTGCAACCAAATACGCGCCATCTGTGCATATGACTGGTGATAATGCATCTCCCTTGATTTACGCCTGCGCGATGGCTGACTTCGCCGCGATTGACCGTGACCGATTTGATATTGTTGCGGTTACAGGCAACTCAATGGGATGGTATCTGGCGCTGGCATGCGCCGGCATTCTTGATCTCGCAGGCGGAGCGCGGCTGGTCAACAATATGGGCGGGTTAATGCACCAGCAGGGAGCCGGGGGTCAGATTGTCTGGCCCATTGTTGATGATAATTGGCAAATACAGGAAAATAAAATATTATTTATCAGAAATTTGCTAGCTGAAGCGAAGGCAGTTTCTAAAATCAAAATTTATGTTTCTATCCGGCTTGGGGGCATGATTGTTTTGGCAGCAGACGAGGCCGGACTGAAATGGCTTATGGGGCGCCTTCCCAAAGACGACCGCTTTCCTTTGCGCCTCATGCACCATGCGGCTTTTCACAGTCCCTTGTTGAACCACATCGTGCCGATAGCGCGCGCCGAAAACCAATCGAGCGACTTTGGCAGAGGCGATATTCCTGCAATCGATGGGCTGGGCCGTATTTGGTCACCTGGCGCGTTCAGTCGCGCAGCGATTTATGACTATACGCTTGGCGCGCAATTGACCGATAACTATGATTTCACGCGTGCGGTTCAAGTCGCGGCGGCTGAATTTGCGCCTGATACGATCATAGTATTGGGACCCGGCACGTCATTAGGAGCGCCAACCATTCAGGCTTTGATTGCCTCTGGCTGGCGCGGACTGTCTGGTAAAGCCGACTTCCAAGCGCGGCAACAGGATGCCCCTATATTGATATCCATGGGCATGGCTGATCAGCGTATTTGGGCCGAGGACGAAATGGTGCATACGAATAAGCGCTAGACGCTCGGTCGCTTCAGGATAAAGGGAAATGCGATTGTGCAAGGCGAACGTCTGCTGCCTTGCCAGGAGACTGATGAAATGCGTGACCATAGTTCCAATTTGCTGCTCTTTGGGGCGACGGGAGATCTCTCGCGCCGCATGCTGTTGCCGTCCTTATATGCTTTGCACGCCGATGGTTTGATTGAACCAAACCTGCGCATTTTTGGTACTGCCCGCAGCGCGCTGACCGACGACGCCTTCCGCGACATGGCCCGCACGGCTTTGTGTGAATTCCTGCCAGATGACCGTAAGGCAGAAGGGTTGATCGACGCCTTCCTGCAACGCCTGCATTATGTTCCGCTTGATGCCTCAGACCCTGATGGCTTTGCGGCACTTGCTAGGCGGATTGGAGACATATCGGGCGGGTTGTCCATCTTCCTTTCGACCGCGCCGTCACTTTTTGAAGCAACGATTAAGGGTCTGCACTGCGCGGGGTTATCGGGCGAGAATGTCCGCATTGGCCTTGAAAAGCCGTTGGGCACTGATCTCGCCTCCTCCTGTCATATCAATGATGCCGTCAACGCGGTATTCCCCGAACAGCGCACCTTCCGTATCGACCATTATCTGGGCAAGGAAACCGTCCAGAACCTAATGGCGCTGCGCTTTGCTAATATGCTGTTCGAGCCGCTATGGAACGCCAATGCTATCGCGCATGTGCAGATTACCATCAGCGAGACTGTCGGGCTCGAGGGACGCGCTGGCTTTTATGACGATACCGGCGCGTTGCGTGACATGGTCCAGAACCACATGTTACAACTGCTTGCGTTGATCGCGATGGAGCCGCCGGCAAGTTTGGATGCGACGGCCATTCGCGATGAAAAGGTTAAAGTACTTCGTGCGCTGCGTCCGGTGGTTGAGGGCGATGTTGTAACCGGCAAATATTCTGACGGCGCAGTGAATGGCGATGCGGTTAAAAGCTATGAAAGCGATCTTGGCAAACCGTCGGACACCGAGACCTTTGTCGCTATCAAGGCCTATGTGGACAATTGGCGCTGGCAGGGCGTGCCGTTCTTCCTGCGCACCGGAAAGCGGCTCCCCGAGAGACGCAGCGAAATTGTTATCCAGTTCAAACCAGTCCCCCACAATGTGTTTAGGGATCGCGGCGGCAAGCTTGAGGCGAATACCCTCATCATCCGTTTACAGCCTGAAGAATATGTAAGGCTATTGGTTATGGCGAAAAAGCCCGGTCTGGATCGTGGTGGTGTTACTTTACGCGAAGTGCCGTTGGACCTGTCGCTCACAGCAGCCTTTGCGGGGTCGCGTCGCCGGATTGCTTATGAACGATTGCTTCTGGACCTCATAGAAGGCGACCAGACGCTATTTGTGCGCCGGGATGAGGTTGAGGCGCAGTGGGGCTGGGTTGATGCTATACGAGCCTTATGGGGCGTTACAGGACTTAAGCCAAAAGCCTATGGCGCAGGAAATTGGGGTCCCAATGCGGCGATTGCACTTACCGAACGTGATGGAGTGAGTTGGCATGAGTGAGATGCACGCAACAGTTGAAGCCGTCACTGCGCGCATTGTCGAACGGTCTAAGCGCGGACGTCAGGCTTATCTCGACCTGATAGCCAAGCAACGCGACGCTGGCGTCAACCGCCCTGTCTTAAGCTGCGGCAACCTTGCCCATGGCTTTGCTGCGAGCGGCGAAGACAAGGCATCTATCCGTGATGGCAAGGCGATGAACATCGGCATCATCAGTGCCTATAATGACATGCTGTCCGCGCATCAGCCTTATGGCCGCTATCCCGAGCAAATGAAGATTTTCGCGCGCGAGGTTGGCGCCACTGCGCAAGTCGCAGGTTCAACCCCCGCGATGTGCGACGGCGTGACGCAGGGGCAGGATTCGATGGAGCTGTCTTTGTTCAGCCGCGATGTCATCGCCATGGCAACGGCGGTTGGCTTAAGCCATGGCATGTTCGAAAGCATTGCGATGTTGGGCATTTGTGACAAGATTGTTCCCGGCTTGCTGATTGGTGCTCTTCGCTTTGGCCATTTGCCAACCATCCTTGTGCCAGCCGGGCCCATGCCGTCGGGCCTTGCCAACAAGGAAAAACAACGCGTTCGGCAGCTTTATGCCGAGGGCAAGGTGGGCCGCGCTGAATTGCTTGAGGCGGAGGCTGCGTCTTACCATAGCGCGGGCACCTGCACATTTTACGGAACGGCAAATTCCAACCAAATGATGATGGAAGTCATGGGGCTGCATATTCCCGGTTCCGCCTTTATCAACCCCGGCACGAAATTGCGGACCGAATTGACCCGTGCCGCCGTCCATCGCCTGAGTAAAATTGGGTGGGATGGCGATGATTATCGGCCCTTGGGCCTTTGCGTGGATGAAAAGGCGATTGTGAACGCATGTGTTGGGTTGCTCGCAACGGGGGGTTCAACCAACCATGCGCTGCATATTCCGGCAATCGCGCGGGCGGCTGGGATTATAATCGACTGGGAAGATTTGGACCAACTGTCCTCTGCTGTGCCGCTTATTGCGCGGGTTTATCCAAATGGATCGGGTGATGTGAACCATTTCCACGCGGCGGGCGGCATGGGTTATGTCATTCGGGAGTTGATACATGCCGGCCTGCTGCACCGCGATATCATGACCGTCGCAAGCAATGATTTGGCCGATTATGGGGGTGAGCCAATGTTGGAGGATGACCGGCTTGTCTGGCGCGATGCGCCAGCCGTCACTGCCGATGACACTATGCTGCGTCCACCATCTGCGCCGTTCAGCCCCGATGGCGGGATGCGTTTGGTAACGGGCAATTTGGGCCGTGCAACATTTAAGACCAGCGCAGTCGATCCTGCCCGCTGGACCATAGAAGCGCCCGTCCGCGTGTTTCATGACCAGAATGACGCATTGGCAGCATTCAAGGCGGGCGAATTGGATCGTGATGTCATCGTCGTCATCCGTTTCCAAGGGCCCGTCGCCAACGGCATGCCCGAATTGCACAAGCTGACCCCGCCCTTAGGCGTGTTGCAGGATAAGGGGTTTAATGTGGCGCTTGTGACCGATGGCCGCATGTCCGGCGCGTCGGGCAAAGTGCCTGCCGCGATCCATTTAAGTCCGGAAGGCGCGCGCGGCGGAGCTATCGCCAAGCTTCAGGATGGTGATATCATCCGGCTCTGCGCGAATACCGGAACATTGTCGGTTCTGGTCGATGCAGATATTTGGGCGGCGCGCGCGCCAGCGCCAACGCCCGCAAGGCATGTCGGCACGGGGCGTGAGCTGTTCGCGTTGATGCAGGCCGGCGCGGATGAGGCGGAGAAAGGCGGGTCGGCCATGTTGGCGGTTGCTGGACTATGACTGCTATCGTCGCTGTCGATATCGGTGGAACCCACGCCCGTTTCGCAATTGCCGAAGTTCAAAAGGGGCGCGTAACTGAATTAAGTGAGGCTGTTACGCTCAAAACCACGGAACATCCGAGTTTTCAGACCGCGTGGCAGGAGTTTAAGCGCCTGAACGGCGCGTCGCTCCCCCGTGCGGTTGCGATTGCCATTGCCGGACCAGTAGACGCCGATGTTATAGAGCTTACCAACAATCCTTGGGTTATCCACCGGTCGATGGTGTGCGAAAAATTGGACGTCGACAACTTTCTTATTGTGAATGATTTCGGTGCGGTCGGGCACGCAGTTGCGCACGCTGGAGCAGAGCATTTCCAATATCTGGCCGGGCCAGAGCAGGATTTTGCGCGGGAAGGCACTATAAGCATCATTGGGCCGGGGACTGGGCTTGGTGTTGCGCAGGTATGGCGGAAGGGTATCAATTATCATGTGCAAGCGACCGAAGGCGGACATATTGATTTTGCCCCGCTAGACGCGATTGAAGATGCCGTTCTTGCGCGTTTGCGCAAACGCTACCGTCGGGTGTCGATTGAACGCGTTGTGTCTGGTCCTGGGCTAATCGATCTTTACGAAACGCTTGCCGCTATTGAGGGGCGTGCTGTTCAGCAATATGACGACAAGACCTTATGGCAGATGGGCATGTCGGGTGCCGATAGCCTTGCCGCTGCAGCAGTGGACCGTTTCTGCCTGTCGCTTGGCAGCGCGGCAGGGGACATCACGCTCGCGCAGGGCGGGTTTGCTGGCGTGGTGATTGCCGGTGGCCTCGGCTTGCGCATAAAGGACATTCTCATCCGTTCCGGCTTTGCCGAACGATTTAAGGCGAAGGGACGGTTTGAAAACCTAATGTCCGCTATCCCCGTAAAACTGATCACGCACCCGCAGCCGGGCCTCTTTGGTGCAGCGGCGGCTTATGCCCAGCAACATGTTTAAGGATGCAGCCAGATGAGCCCTGTTGAGACAATCATGCGAACCGCACCCGTTATTCCGGTGCTGGTAATTGAGGATGCGGTTCACGCGCGGGCCATAGCCGAGGCGCTTGTTGCAGGCGGGTTGCCAGTGCTTGAGGTTACGTTGCGCACCGCTGCTGCCTTGGATGCGATTGCAGAGATGAAGAGGGTTCCCGGTGCAATTGTAGGCGCAGGCACAGTCGTAGACGTGGCAGGACTGGATAGCGCGATAGCGGCGGGCGCGGAATTCATAGTCTCGCCAGGACTAACCGACACTTTGGGTAAGGCAGCGATTGCAAAAGATATTCCGTTCTTGCCTGGCGTTGCCAGCGCCGGTGATATCATGCGAGGTCTTGACCTCGGCCTTACCCATTTCAAATTCTTCCCGGCGGAGGCCAATGGCGGTCTTCCTGCGCTCAAGTCGCTCATTGGGCCCTTTGGCCAATGCAAATTTTGCCCCACAGGCGGCATAAAGCAGGACATGGCGGCAGACTGGTTAGCCGTTCCGGAAATTTTATGTGTTGGCGGTAGCTGGCTTGTTGGTAAAGGCGGTCCAGATGTTGCCGCGATTGAATCGGCAGCGCGTGCCGCATCGGCATTACGAAACTAACGGAGACGAGAGCACATGGCTGAAGAAATCGAATGGTGGGATTTTGACGCTGCGGAAGATCTAATCGACGCCGTGGTAGGCGATGTCAGCTTTATCATTGAAAGCGCACTTGACGCCCGTGGACAGGCACTGGTTGCATTCCCCGGCGGCTCAACGCCAAAACCGATTTTGGAAAAGCTTGCCCAAGCCAATATACGTTGGAAGAGTGTCACGATTATTCCAACCGATGACCGCCTTGTTCCGGTCGACAATCCTCTGTCCAACGTCGCTATGATTGCCAAAATCTTTATCCCAAAGGGAGCGCGGGTTTTGCCAATCGCAAGCGATGCGGCCGACCACAAGCTGGCCGGTAGCGCTGCAAATGCAAGATTGGCTGATTTGCATTGGCCGCCTGATTTGGTTTGGCTTGGCATGGGTACCGATGGTCATACTGCATCGATTTTCCCTGGACCTGATTTGGAATCGGCGATGGATGGGGGCAAAGATGTGCGCGCAGTCGGGGTTGCACCTGATCCGCTACCGCCGGAGGCGCCCGTTAACCGCGTAACGCTAACTGGCACCGCCATCGGCGCGGCGCGGACTGCCATATTGGTAATAAACGGCGCAAAGAAGCGCGAAGTGCTTGAAGCGGCAATTGAGCAGGGAAGTAAGTCGGCTTATCCGGTTGGCCGCGTGCTCGACAAAATCGTCGTGCCGGTCGACATTTACTGTCTCGACGATTGAGTTAAACGCGGCGTAGCTTACCGAGTGCCGTTTTTTTGTTAAGTTTTTTGAGGTAAGGCGGGACGTCCAACTCGGAAACCCGAACTGGTATACGCGCGTCTTTGGGATTTATGACTTTATCAAAGGCAACGCCGATGCGCCCGTCGATCGCCCATGCCACATGACCGCCAACCCAGCCAATGTTCTGGATCTTAACATATATACGCTCACCACGCGACAGGCCGTTCGGCACCTCAGCCATCAACCCGCCTGCGGACAAATTGCGGATCCTCATTTCATATTCTTCTCGCGCATTTGAAAAACGTAATACGGCCTTAAGTAAAACACTGTCGCGATTCATTTTTCGCTTTGCATGGGAGAATGTATCGACGCGAATTGAGTCATCCATGTTGCAAAAACCAGCACCAAGTTAGTTTTAGAGCAGTGCTGAAGCGTGGCATGGAAAAATTGCCGACAGGTTAATGGCTGCAAATTTATGAATAATTTCTACCTTGTTATTACAGGCATAGGATAATTAGTCGTCGCGTGAAACCCGTTCCTGCCTCTCGTGACGCTCCTGAGCTTCAAGCGTCATCGTAGCAATCGGCCGGGCACGCAGGCGGGCCAAAGAAATAGGCTCGCCTGTAACTTGGCAATACCCATATTCGCCTTCGGTGATGCGGCGTAACGCGGCCTCAATCTTTGCGATAAGTTTGCGCTGGCGATCACGAGTACGAAGCTCAATACCCCAATCGGTCTCACTGGATGCACGATCGTTGAGATCTGGTTCACGCATCGGACCGTCCTGCAATTGATTCAACGTACCCTGCGCCTCAACCAATATGCTGTTTTTCCAATCGACAAGTTGCTTTTCAAAGAAGCGCAGCTGCCGTTCGTTCATAAATGGTTCGTCGACAGTCGGGACATATGATTCATCCAAATCAACGTCAGAAATTCTCATTTCGCTGGTCGCATCTTGAGGCTTGGCGCTTGGGCCCATAGTAATTTCCCCACCTCTGGCCGGTCCTCCAAAATGAAGTAACCTGCGTCTGAATCTCTCTCGCCGGCGCTATAGACTTGGGCCAAAAGCGGCACAAGGGCCAAATGTTGCGGGTTATCTTCAATTTTGCAAAAGCTGTGGAAACGATTACATGCGAACACAAGATATTTTTCATACAGTTTTCACGCATAGTTTTTTATAGTTTAGCGTCTGAAAAATTGAGATATTTTTCGATTTAAGGCAATGATGGCACTTCATATCATGGCGTTCCGGCTACCGGTCTGCGCTGTTGTCAGCATGCGTTAGGTCAGTAAATGTTGGTCCGAACATATGTTTCGTTGCGGGAGAAGGACAAGGCAAAAGGTCCGGCGTAAGCGTTGTGCAAACAAGGCGAGCGTGTTCGCCCTTTTTCATTGCGAAACGGCGGCTTGCGCGGCATAGCGTGGCGCCATGCATGACCTGAAATATATCCGCGAAAATCCACAAGACTTTGACGCTGCTTTGATCCGTAGGGGCGCTGCCCCCGTTGCTGCATCCATTCTGGCTTTGGATGAACACCGACGCGCGATCCTGACAGAAATGCAGAATGCGCAGGCCCGCAGAAACGAAGCGTCTAAAGCCATTGGCGCGGCCATGGGCAAAGGCGATACCGCCACTGCAGAGGCGTTGAAGGCAGAAGTCGCGCGGTTGAAAGATACATTGCCTTCGTTGGAAGAGCGCGAACGCGGGGCTGGCGCCGAACTCGACTCATTGGTCGCGGGACTTCCGAATTTGCCTGCTGCAGATACGCCCGATGGCGCCGATGAAACAGACAATGTCGAAATCGCACGCTGGGGTTCGCCGCGGAACTTTGACTTTGAACCACGCGACCATGCCGATGTCGGCCCTGTACTTGGCCTCGATTTTGAAACCGGCGTCGCTATTTCTGGCGCGCGTTTCACATTCATGCGGGGACAGATGGCCCGTCTCAACCGAGCGCTTGGTCAATTCATGCTCGATTACCAGACCGCACAGCGCGGCTACACAGAGTGCGCAACGCCCTATTTGGTGCGTCAGGAATCGCTATTTGGAACAGGGCAGCTGCCAAAATTTGCGGAAGACAATTTCCAGACTACCGATGGCCGCTGGCTCATTCCGACCGCCGAAGTATCGCTGACCAATAGCGTACGTGAACAGATTTTGGAGGAGAGCGCACTGCCGATCCGGTTGACCGCACTGACACCCTGTTTCCGGTCCGAGGCAGGCGCGGCGGGACGCGATACCAAAGGCCTTATCCGCCAGCATCAGTTTGAGAAAGTCGAGCTGGTCTCCATCGTCCGCCCGGAGGATAGCGCCGCTGAACATGAACGCATGGTGGAAAGCGCTGAAGGTATATTGCAAGCGCTTCAGCTACCCTATCGTAAAATGCTCCTGTGCACTGGTGACATGAGCGCCAGCGCGCGTCGGACCTACGATCTTGAGGTCTGGCTGCCCGGCCAAGGTTTGTATCGCGAGATATCAAGCTGTTCGAACTGCGGAGACTGGCAGGCGCGGCGTATGAATACGCGCTATCGGGCTGCTGAGACCAAAAGCAATGTGTTCGTCCATACGCTGAACGGCTCGGGACTTGCCGTAGGCCGCACGCTAGTCGCAGTCCTTGAAAATTATCAACAGGCGGATGGCAGTGTCATCATTCCGGATGCTTTGCTGCCTTACATGGGCGGTCTCACAAAATTGGAGGCAACAGCCTAATGCGTATATTGCTAACCAATGATGACGGGGTGAATGCGCCGGGTCTTAAGGTGTTAGAGGCGATTGCCCGCACAATTAGTGATGATGTCTGGATTGTTGCGCCCGCCGAGGAAAATTCGGGTGCCGGCCATTCCCTTACCCTTACCAAGCCTGTGCGTATTCGCCAGCATGGGGATAAGCATTATTCGGTCGCGGGCACTCCCACGGATTCCGTTATGTTGGGCATTGGGGTCATCATGAAGGATATGAAGCCTGACCTGATTTTATCCGGCGTCAACCGGGGCGCCAATTTGGGGGATGACATCACCTATTCGGGAACGGTGTCTGCCGCGATGGAAGGGGCATTGGCAGGTATCCGGTCCATCGCGCTGAGCCAGGTGTATGGTAAAGAAGGCATGGCGGATGCTGTACCCTTTTCCGCGGCGGAGGCATGGGGCGAACGCGTGCTCCGGCCGCTGCTTGATATGCCATACACGCCGCGCACATTGACCAACATCAACTTCCCCCCGCTACTGCCGCAAGATGTAAAGGGTATCAAAGTCGCGCGCCAGGGTTTCCATGATTACAGTCGAGGGTCGATTGTTAAGGGTACTGATCCACGCGGCTATGATTATTATTGGTTTGGACTGCACGGCATGTTGCACACGCCGGGTCATAACACGGACCTCGAAGTACTGGAGGATGGCTATATAGCCGTTACGCCATTGCAACTTGATTTGACGCACCATGAATCTTTAGCCACATTGAATCAAATATATAGCGGCTAGGGGAGCGATCATGCGGTTACGGTTGATGGTGATAAGTTCAACCTTTGTATTAGCCGCTTGTGTTCCCCGCGCTGGCACTGATTATCGCGTGACCTCAGAGGTAGCGCCGGCCGCAGAGAGCAATTCGCAAATTGTTGCAGAACAGGATTTGGTTATTGAGCCTCCCAGTTGGGGCGCCGCAAATGTCGTGCGCAAAGCGCGGCTGCCATTATCGTTCTGTCCATTCAAATTCGGCGACGTGCATCGCGTTTGCCGTCGACCACCCTGTCTGAAATTCTGTTATTTGGCTACGCAATGTATCTAACTGCGCGGGAAGCTGAAGTGGCAAAGGAACTTGTGACGTCGCACACGCTGCTGCTGCGATCGCAATGAATGTTGCGTTGTCCGACGGGGGGCCCCATTGCTCAGCCTCAAAACATTCGACCAGACGTTCGGCCTGAAGCAGTTCAACGATATGATGTTCGGGTTGCCCGGCGCGTGCAGCGCTCGCATGCCCCGCATTTTTTGCTATCGTCTGTATTTCTTCAAAGTCGTATCCTTTGGCAATCATACCCCAAAAGGCATGGTCCAAACCTAGGCCCTTCTCTACAAAGTAATGGATTGCATCATGTGACGTAGGCCCTTTTTTCGGAAAAACGGTTGCATCGGTTGAGCCATTATTTCGGATAATGGATACGTTATCGTTCTGAGGTCCTTTGGTGATTTTTATGATCATTGTTGTGCTTTATCGTGCGG